>Ga0078972_1010072_pt1 | contig 18011 bp, 11 predicted proteins | sample YelNatPaOPGAMG01_FD_67568 | JGI IMG/M metagenome (GOLD analysis project Ga0078972, IMG submission 67568) | Hot spring thermophilic microbial communities from Obsidian Pool, Yellowstone National Park, USA - OP-RAMG-01 (SPADES assembly) (version 2) | ecosystem: Environmental > Aquatic > Thermal... | reverse complement strand
CCCATCGAAAGGCTGCCCCTTCCCGCGGGGCGGGAAGGGGGCCGGGGGGATGGGCGTTGCATATAGCGCTACAGGTTTTGTTAGGCACTCTAAAGCTTGTAGGCGTCGCCCGTGCCGCATTCGGCGCTGCGGCGCAGCGAAACGGGCACAGGGCCCTAGACTACGCGGCTTTTCGGCTTAGGCTCTAAAGCCGCCGCTACGAAGAGGCTGCATAGGGTGTATCTTTCACGGTATCGACCAGCGCGTACAGGTTCTCGAGCGGCGTATCCAGCTGCACGTGGTGGGTGGGGCCGATGATGAGCCCCCCACCCTTGCCGACGGTTCTGAGCCGGGTGAGCACCTCGGCCCGCACCTGGCTGGGCGTGCCAAAGGGCAGGGTGGCCTGCTCGTCGATGGTGCCCCAAAAGGAGAGGCGGTCGCCGTAGAGCCGCTTGAGCTCCGCGGGGTCCATGCAGGCCGGCTGCACCGGGTTGAGCACATCGAGCCCAATCTCGATCAGCTCGGGAATGATGGGCAGGATGTTGCCATCGCTGTGATAGGCGACCTTGACCTGGGGGTTGATCGCCTTGAGCGCCGAGATCAGCTCGGCCAGGCGGGGCTTGAGGAAGCGGCGCCAGTGGGCGGGCGAGATGAGCATGCCGCGCTGTGAGCCCACGTCGTCGCCCAGCCAGACCATATCGACCCCCATCTGCACCAGCCGTTTGGCCGCAGCCAGATGGTAGCGGAAGGGGATGTCGAGGATGGCTTCGGCCAGCTCGGGGTTGGTGACCAGGTCGGTCATGAGTCGGTCGAGGCCGCGGAGGCCCCACGCCGCCTCCCAGATGGTCGTTACGGTGGCGCCGACGATCCAGAACTCGCCCTTGAACTGCTCGATGGTCCACCGGGCATCGCGGTAGAGCTCGTCGCGGTTGGGGTCGGGCGCGTGGTATTGCGAGATGGCGCCATCGTCGGCCAGGGGGTGGTGCACCATTTCGGTGTAGTGGCCCACGCCAAAGGGGGTTTCGTAGGGCACGGCCCTCCAGGTGACGCCCCACTCATCGGTATACTCATCGCCCGAGCCGTAGTAACCGTTGGCCCAGCCCACGGAGGTCAAGAGCAGGTCGACGCCCAGGGCACGTTCCAGCTCGTAGGTGTTGCCCCCGCCGTGGGGGTTATGCATGGCCCGTGAGAGGTTGAGGGCCCGCCCGCCCAGGGCCAGGTCGGCCTGCAGCCGGGCGGCGAACTCGGGCGTAAAGCTCACCTGCAGCGGGCAGCGGTCGGGCTCCTGGTGGTTCAGGGCAGCGATCACACGTTCGCGGTGGTTCATGCCGGCCTCCTCGTGTTCATGCAGAAGGCGGGAAAGGATCGCCGCCCGTGCCCAGGCGCACAGTAAGGCTCCACCGGCGGGTGCCCAGCGCCGGCACGCTGCACACCTGGCCCTTCTGCCAGGCCAGCGCCAGGCTGTCGTACCAGCCGGTGCTCGGCTCGGGGGCGGCGACGGTGGCCGTGTGCACGGCCCCCTCATCCAGCCACAGGCCCAGGTACGGCACCTCGGCCGGGTCCCACTCCAGGCGCAGCCAGTGGCCCCGCCGCTCGTCGCGCAGGGCGGCCCACGACGGACGGGCGCCGGGCGGGGCAAAGAGCTTGCGGCCCCGGTGCAACGTGGCCGGCCCGGCCTCGTCGAGGCGCACGGCGCGGCCCTCGGGTGTGGCCGCTTCGGGCCAGGAGAAGCGCGTCTCGGGGGGGCCCCAGCCCCAGCTGGCAGGGAGGGTGTTGACCACCTCCGTCACCTGGGGCGGCAGGATGGCCCTGTACCCCGGCCCGGCGATGAACTGGGGGTGGGCAGCCCACAGGTAGGGCATCGGCTCGGTGCCCAGGTTCTCGAGGGTGTACTGCAGGCGCAGGGCGTCGGGCGCCGGCAGGCTGGCAGCCCGTGTCAGGCGGTAGGGCAAGGCGCGGCCGGTCAAGCTCAGCACCAGCTCGCCCTGACTGCGGATAACCGCCCAGGGCAGCTGCCAGGCCTCACCGTGGTCGGGCAGGGGCGTGCCGTGGTGTGGGCCGGGCCCCGGGTAGGCACAGGCTACGATGGTGGGGAACATCTCATCCCATCCCGCCATATCCTGGCGCTCGAAAGGGGCCGGGTAGGCCACGGGCCTCACAGCCCGGCCCGCGATGGGCTCCACGAGCCACTCGCAGCCGGTGCGCTTGTCGCAGAGAGAGACGATCTTGGCGCCCATCTCGGGCACCATCACGGCGCGCAGGGCGTCGCTCTCCAGCGCCCATGCCGCCAACCCATGCCACGTGGTCGGTCGAATCGCCTTCATCTCGCCCCGTACCTGCCGAACTCGTGCACCGCGTCGTACATGGCCAGCAGGTTCTCTACCGGGACCCGGGCCTGCACGTTGTGGATGGTGCTGAAGACAAAGCCGCCGCCCTTGCCAAAGACCTCCAGTCGCCGGCGCACCTGCTCGCGCACCTCGGCGGGCGTGCCGAAGGGCAGGGTGCGTTGGGTATCGACGCCGCCGCCCCAGAAGGTAATGCGGTCGCCGAAGCGGGCCTTGAGCTCGGCGGGGTCCATATTGGCGGCCGAGGTCTGCACGGGGTTCAGGATGTCGAACCCCGCCTCGATGATATCGGGGATGAGCGGCTGGACCGAGCCACAGGTGTGGATGAAGGTCTTCCACGACGTGTGGGTGTGGATCCAGTCGTTGATGCGGGTGTAGAACGGCTTGTAGAGGGTGCGAAAGGCGTGCGGCGAGATCAGGCAGCCGTTCTGCGAGCCAAAATCGGTGCCGCTGATCCAGGCCACGGTCACCCGGTCGCCGACCGCCTCGTAGATGCGAGGGAGGTTGGCCAGCACGATCTCGCACTGCCGCTCGAACACCTGGAGCACGTACTGGGGGCGCGTGACGGAGCTCATGTACCACTCGGCCACGTCGCGGATGCCCTTGGGGTGTTTCACCCACGGCCCCGGCACCAGAGCCACGTCGCCCAAGCCGGCGCCGTCGATCACCATCATGATGGCCCTGTCGGTCTCGCGATAGAGCCGCTCCGATTCGGCGCGCAGGTGCGCCAGGTTGCGCTCCGAGATAGGGCCATAGTCGGAAGCGTTGTCTTGGGGGTCGAGCCGGTCCTCGTCGATCGGCTCCTGGCGGATGACCGAGTCGAAGTAAAAGCCGCCCCTGGGCATCTTGGCGGAGGGTGGCGCCGACTTGTCGCCGTCCACGTACATCAGCAGGTCGCCGTTCTCGTCGGGCTCGGTGTTGAACTTGGCGGGCACCAGGAGCGGGGTGCCATCCCAAAAGGTCCAGGGCTTCCAGCCCTCATTTTCAAAGCCAAAGAGGGTCTGCAGCGTGCCCAGGCCCACCACGTCGACGCCCAGGCGCTCCTGCAGGTCGGGCGCAATTTCGCCCAGCATCTGGTAGGGCTCGATCACCTTCACCGGGGTGCCGGGCGGGTCGAGCTTGAGGGCCTGGCGCAGGGCATAGACCGTCGTGGCGTGCATGCCGGTCTGGCCGCAGCCGCCCAGGTCGAGCGGGACGCGGTCGCCCTCGCGGTGGGCCAGGGCTGCGCTGACTCGTTCTCGCGAATTCATGCAAGCTCCTCTCCCACTAACCTCTGGCCGCCACCTGCGTGCGAGCGCGCTCCGCGCGGGCCTGGCGCCATTGGGAGACGGCCACGGCTGCCACCAGCAGCATGCCCAGGGCGACGCGTTGGATGAAGGTGTTGAACCCCAAGAGGTTCATGCCGTTGTTCAGAACGCCGACCAGGATCACAGCCAGAAAGGTGCCAAAGATGGTGCCTTTGCCACCCGATGTCGCCGCGCCGCCCAGAAAGACGGCGGTGATGGCCTGCAGCTCGAGCCCGGTGCCGTTCACCGGGTTGCCCGAGGTCGTGCGGGCGGCAAGGAGCACCCCGGCCAGGCCGGCGATGCCGCCCGACAGGACGTACATCAGGATGCGCACGCGGGCCAGGTTGATGCCGGCCAGGCGCGCCGCGGTGGGGTTCCCGCCAATGGCGTAGATGGCGCGGCCAAAGTCGGTGTAGCTCATGACCACATGGACCAACACGGTCACGACCAGAAAGACTACGGTCAGGACGGGGATGCCCGTCCACTTGGAGCCGGCCAGGGGCGGGATGGCGAGGTCCGACAGGAAGCGGCCCTGAGCAAGCCAGGTAAAGTTGGTCTGCGTGACCACGCCGATCGGCTTACCATCGGGGGCCAGCAGGAAGGCCGCCCCGGCAAAGGCAGCCAGGGTGCCCAGCGTGGCGATAGTGGGGTTCACCCGCAGTTGGGTGATGATCAGGCCGTTGATCAGGCCGGCGACCATGCCGGCGATGATGCCGGCCATCACGGCCGTGAGCACATTGTCGGTGGGCAGAATCCTGAGCCCTCCCACCGTGCCGACCCCCACCAGCACCGATGCCGACACCACCGAGCCGACCGAGGCGATGGAGCCGACCGAGATGTCGAGGGCGCCCGCAACGATCACCACCGTCTCGCCCACCGCCAGGAGGCCGACGATCACGATGGCCTGGGCCAGGCTGTTCATCAGGTTCTGCCATGAGAAGAACTTTTCGCCTCCGCTGAGGCCGAACCAGCCGCTCACCACCGTGACCAGGACAATGAGGACCGCCAGGGCGAATAGGAGCGAGAGGTTATCGGCGCCGATGAACCTGACCAGCCGCTGCAGGCCGCCGTTGTGCTCTTGGGCTGTCGCTTTCCAGTTCATGCTCTAGTGCACTCCTGAGACCCTTGGTTTGTGCCGGCCGGAGATCCCGACAACTGATCGGCCATGGCCAGTGCAAGGACCGCCTCCTCGCTGGCCTCGGCCCGTGAGAGCTCGCCGGTGATGCGGCCGTTCTGCATGACGTAGATGCGGTCGGAGAGGCCGAGGATTTCGGGCAGCTCGGAGCTGATGAACATGATGCCCAGCCCCTGGCCCGCCAGATCGTCGATGAGCCGATAGATCTCGGCCTTGGCGCCCACGTCGATGCCGCGCGTGGGCTCGTCGAGGATGAGCACCTTGGGCTTGGCCGCCAGCCAGCGGGCCAGGACGACCTTCTGTTGGTTGCCGCCCGAGAGCTTGCCCGCCTCCTGCTCGAGCGAGGGCGTGCGCACCCGCAGCTTGTGCACGTACTCGCTGGCGATGGCCCGCTCCATGTGCCTGCGCACAAAGTGGAAGCGGGAGAGGCGGGGCAGGATGGCCAGCGACGAATTCTCGAGCACGCTGCGGATGAGGATCAGGCCTTCGCGCTTGCGGTCTTCGGGGGCAAAGCCGATGCCCTTGGCGATGGCATCGTCGGGCCGGCGAATGGTCACCTCGCGCCCCTCGAGCAGGATGCGGCCACTCGTCTTGGGCAGCTCGCCAAAGACCACCTTGGCCAGCTCGGTGCGTCCGGCGCCGATAAGGCCGGCGAACCCCACCACCTCGCCGGCGTTGACGTGAAAGCTCACATCGCGGTGCCAGTGGCTGTTGAGGCCGCTCACGCGCAGGACCTCGCGGCCGCTGGCCGCCGGCCGGCGCTGGAACACGTCGGAGAGCTCGCGCCCCACCATGAGCCGCACAATCTCGGCCTCGGTCAGCTCGGCTGCGGGCCGGACGGCGATCAGGTGGCCATCGCGCAGGATGGCGACGCGGTCGCACAGCTTGAGAATCTCCTTGATGCGGTGCGAGACGTAGATGATGGCCACGCCCATATCGCGCAGGCGCCGCACCAGGGCAAAGAGGCGCTCCACCTCATCGTCGGTGAGCGACGAGGTGGGCTCGTCGAGCGCGAGCACCCGCACGCCCGACTTGAGGGCGCGCATGATCTCGACGATCTGCCGCTGCGCCGAAGAAAGCTCATGGCCCAGGAGGTGCATGGGCAGGATGTCGTCGAAGCCATACTCGACCAGGCTCCGCCGCACCTGCTCGTTGAGCCGCCGCCGGTCGATCAGTCCGAAGCGCTTGGGCAGCTCGCCTACCCAGATGTTCTCGGCCACGTCGACGCCTGGGATGATCTCGGGCTCCTGGTAGATCACGCGGATGCCCGCTTTGTGCGCGTCGTTGGGGCTCGAGAACGAGATGGGGCGTCCGTCGAGCAGGAGCGTGCCACTGTCCATCCGGTAGTCGCCGTTGATGATCTTGAGCAGGGTCGACTTGCCCGCGCCGTTCTCGCCCATGAAGGCGAGGATCTCGCCGGCCCGCACGTCGAGCGAGATGTCGGTGAGAGCCTGGACGTTGGGGAATGCCTTGCTGACATGGCGGATCTCGAGCGTCGCGCGCGGGGCAGAGGGAGGCGTGGCAGATGTGGGTATGGTCATGGTCGGCACCTTCTCCAGTCGCCAGGACCACAGTCGGGGCTGACGATGCTGGGGGCCGCGCCGCGTGGGCACGGCCCCCAGCAGGACGGTAGAAAGACCTACTTCGAGCAGTTGCTGAGCGAGACGGGGTCCATCACGTTCTTATAGTTCGACGGATCGACGATCGACGTGGGCGCGTACGAGTAGGGCGGCGGCGTCTTGCCGTTGACGACGGCATCGTAGAGCACCTGCGCTGCCGTCCGGCCGACATCGAGGCCCGAGATGAACAGGCCCGACTTGAAGCCGGTGGGCTTGGAGGCTGCCCACGGCTTGCAGGCCTCGTAGGAGCCCAGGCCCACGCCGATGACGTTCTCCGGCTTGACGCCAGCGGTGGCCAGGGCGTTGAGCGTCCCCAGCACGCCCTCATCGTTGCAGCCAAAGACGACCCAGTTGGTGATGTCGGGGTGGGCGGTGATGATGGGCCCGGCCGCATCCTGGGCCGACAGGGTCTCGCCGGTGTAGGGCACCGGGAAGATCTGCGAGTCGGGCACACCGGCGGCCTTGATGGCGGCCTTCTCATTGTCGGTGCGGTCGTTGCAGACGGAGAGGGTCTGCACTTCCACCGAGAGGACGCCAACCTTCTTGCTCGAGTCCTTGAGCCAGCCGCTGTCGGTGAGCAGCTTGGCGGCCGATTCGCCGACCTTCTTGCCCATATCCTTGCCGTCGAACCCCACGAAAGGCACGGGCTTGCCATCGGCGTCCTTGATGCTGTCGTCGGTGGCGATGAGCACCACGCCGGCGTCCTTGCACGCCTTGGCGATGGCGGGGCCGATGGTCTGGTCGGGGACGGTGATGGCGATGCCCTTGGCCCCGGCCGAGATGGCGTCGTTGACCAGGCTCACGCCCAGGTTGGGGTCAAGCTTGGCATCGAACTTTTTCACCTCTGCGCCCAAGGCAGTGGCGGTCTTTTCGAACGAAGTCTGCAGGTCGATAAAGTACTGCTGGTCGGCGCTCTTGTTGATCACCACCAAGAGTGGCTTGGCGCTCGACTTGGGCGCCGCCGTGGCGGCCGGCGCCTGGGTTGCTGCGGGCGCCGTGGCAGGGGCCTTGGTCGCCGCAGGTGCCTGGGTCGCCGCAGGGGCCTGGGTCGGAGCGGGCGCAGGCGTCGCCGCCGGGCTGCAAGCCGCCAAGCCGAAAGAAGCCAGCAGCATAGCTACGATCACGAAGGACAGGGTGCGTTTCACGGATTCTCTCCTCCTGCTGTTCAAGGGTGGGAACACTTTCCATGCCGATCGCCATCCGCTACGAGTTGCCGCTCTTCCTCCTTTCACGCCCGCCAGCCGAAGGCAACCGCGGCCCGGGCTGCAGGTTATGTGCGTTCCCCTACATTTAACCACAGGTCTGCCCTTCGTGTCTCGCAAAAATGGAGAGAGAATGCGGAGAATTGGAAGCAGCTCCGGGCACCCTGTGCAGCGCGCCGAGGCGCCGCGCTCTTCACCGTGGTTCGCCCTCCGGCGCGAGCGGCGGCCGTGACTCCTCGGAGCTGGGCCGTTCGCCCCGCTGGTACTCGCGGGGCGCCACACCCACCTGGGCGCGGAAGACCCGTGCAAAGTAGCTGGGGTCCGCAAACCCCACGGCCAGGGCCACCTGGGTGATGCTCATGTCGCCACGCTCGAGGAGGGTGCGGGCCTGGCTGATGCGGTAACGGTTGAGGTATTCGACCGGTGTGATGCCCGTCTCGGCGTGGAAGCAACGGGTCAGGTAGCGGTCGCTGAGGCCGATGGCCTGCGCGAGCTTGGCGCGCGAGAAGGGCTCGGCATAGTGCTCATGGATGTAGGCCATGGCCTGGCGCACCACCCGCTGCGCCTCGCTGCCCAGGCGGCGGTTGCGGCGCAGGGCGTCGGTCACCTGGGCCAACACCTCTGGCCCGCTGAACAGGCCCTTGCTCAGCACGGCCGCCACCCCTTGCTGCAGCCGCGCCATGTCGTGGCCCGTCAGGATGCGAGCGGTGAGCACGATGACCGGAATGTTGCGCAGTGCCTCGCGCTCGCGCATGGCCTCGAGGACGCCAAAGCCATCGAGCACCGGCATGATCAGGTCGAGCAGCACCAGGTCGGGCCGGTGGCGCGCCATCAGCTCCAACGCCTCGCGGCCGTCGGCGGCCTTGAGGATGCGGCAGGTGGGGGCCAGGTTCTGCAGCAGGCGAGCGTGCAGGTCGAGGATCGCGGGTTCGTCGTCGACCAGGAGGATGGTGCAGGAGTTGCCCTCGCCGGCGGCGACGAGGCCCTGGCGGGCCAGGGCCCGCGCCAGCTCGCCGGTGGCCACGGGCTTGGACAAAAAGTCGACCGCCAAGGCTGAGCCCTGGTTCTTCTCGCCCGAGAGGGTGTAGAACACCACCGGGATGTCCAGGGTGGCCGGGTTCCGGCGCAGCAGGTGCATCAGCTCCCAGGCGCGCCCGCTGGCGGGGTCGAGGTCGAGGACGATGGCGCCGGGTGGGGAAGCGACGATCTGGGCGAGCCAGTCGGGGTGGCCCTCGAGCGTGGCGGCCTCGACGGTGAATCCGCGTGCAGCCAGGTCCCTGGCCAGCCGCCCGCCGGCGCCGGCGCGTTCGCTCAGCACCAGCACCGTAGCCGTGCGGTCCTGGGCGGGCGCCGTGGCGGCGCCGGCCTCGATGGTGGGGAGGGTGAAGTAGAAGGTCGAGCCGGCCCCTTCGGCGCCGGTGGAGAGGACGCCGATCCTGCCCCCGTGCAGCTCGACCAGGCGCCGGCTGATGGCCAGGCCCAGCCCCATGCCGCCGCAGCCCCGTTGCGCCACCCGCTCCGATTGGCGGAACTCGTCGAAGATGAACTCTTGCTCGTCGGGCGGAATGCCGATGCCGCTATCGGTGACCGCGACGACCACCTGCTGCTTGCCCTTCTCGGCCCACAGGCGCACGTAGCCCTGCTCGGTGAACTTGACGGCGTTGCCGACCAGGTTGAGGACCACCTGCTGGATGCGCGTGCGGTCGGCCCACACCAGAGGCAAGTCGGCGGGAATGTCGCTCTGCCAGGCCAGGCCTTTCTCGCGGGCGAGGGCCTCGCCCAGCGCTGTGACCTGGCCCAGCGCCTCGTCGAGGCGGAGCGGCTCACAGGTGAGGCGTAGCTCGCCGGCCTGGCTGCTGGCCAGGTCGAGCACGTCGCCGATCAGGTGGGCCAGGTGCTGGGCGCTGGTGCGGATGCTCTCCAGGTCGTGCTGGTAGGCCGGGGGCAGGTCGGGGCGGCGGTCGCGCCCCGACAGCAGCATCTCGATGGTGCCGACGATCAGGCTCAGGGGCGTGCGCAGTTCGTGGCTGACGGTGGAGAGGAAGCGGCTCTTGAGCAGGTTGGCCTCTTCGGCCAGGCGGCGCCCTTCCTCGGCGGCCTGCCGCGCCTGCTCCGCCTGGCGGTAGAGCGCCGAGCGCTGGATGGCGCCAGAGATGTGCTCGGCCAGGATGGCGCAGGTTTCCTCCAGGTGGGGCTCGGCCTCGAAGACGGCGAAGCCGAGCTGCCCGTCGCGGTAGTAGAGGGGCTCCACCACCAGGTCGAACCGGCGGCCGTCGGGCAGGCCGAGGGGGGTCAGTTGGCGGGCCGCAAAAGGCCGGCCGCCTGGCTCCAGGGGCAGCGGGCCGGCCGCGTCAGTGGCCACCACCAGGCGGGCATCGGTGCGCGCCCCTGGCGGCCCCTCGTACAGCGAGACGTGGGCGCTCGGCACGCCCAGCCGGGGCAGCGCCTGGGCGAGGGACTGCTCCAGGTCGTGCAGGCTGATCACATTGCCCAGCGCCTGCCCGATGCTGGCCAGGGTGCGCGTTTCCTCCTGCGCCTGGAACGCCTGGTAGGCCTGGGCGCGCTGCCCCGTCTCGCCGATCATGACGCGCGCCTGTTCCCACAGTGAGTCGGCGCGCAGCCAGGCCGAGCGATCGCGCAGGTAAGGCAGCGTGGCGCGTTCGAGCGCCGAGATGGCGCTGTGCCAGCGTGAGACGTCGCCATCGGCCTCGACTGTGTCGTGCAGCGCATCGGCTAGCGCCGAAAGGAACGCGCCCGGCTGCCGGCCCGCCATCTCTGCAGCAAAGGCATCGAGGAGCCTCTCCAACAGGGCGGCCGGTGCGCTCTCGAGGGGCAGCTCCCAACACTCGGCCATGCCGGCCAGGATCGAGCGGCGCCGCACATCGAGGGCCGCCGCCAGCGGCCGGTCGGCGGTGCGCAGGGGCGCGCCAGCCGCTTCGCTGACCAGCGGGTCGGGGCAGCCGCACGACTGGCGGATGAGAAGGCGGGTCGAGAGGAGCACGCGCTCGGGCACCGTTTCGCCCCGCAGGAGCGCCAGCAGCATCTCGGTGGCCCGGCGCGCCATCTCGTGGCTGCGGAATGGGGTCGTGGTCAGCGGGGGCGTGACGAAGCGGCCCGGCACCTCATCGTTAAAGCCGGCGACGGCTACGTCGGCGGGCACGCGCACTCCCCGCCGTTGCAGGGCGCGCATGGCGCCCAGGGCCATGTTGTCGGATGCTGCCACCAGCGCGTCGAACTGCACCCTGCGCTCGTCGAGCAGCACGCGGATAGCCTCGGTGCCGCCGCTCTCCTTAAAGTTCCCTTCCACGATGAGGGCAGGGTCCACCGGGATGTGGTGGGCGGCCAGCACGTCGAGGTAGGCCTGGTAGCGCTGCTCGGCCTCTGGCTGCAGGTGCGGGCCGCGGACGAAGGCGATGCGCGCCAGGTTGTGCGATTCGACCATGTGGGTGACCACATCGCGCATGCCCTGGTAATTGTCGAGGACCACGCCGGGGATGCCCTCCACGAGCGGATGCCCGACGGTGACCATGGGCAAGGGCAGGTAGCGCCGGCAGAACTGGCTGATCACCGGCACATCGACCTGGTGGCAGAGGGCGCCCGACCAGATGACCAGGCCGTCGACGTTCTCTGGCCCCGCCAAGTCGTAGATGACGTTGGCCTGGGCCTCGAATCCATGGGGCGAGCGCAGGGGCTTGCCGGGGAAGCAGATGACGTTGGCGTCGTGTTCGCGGGCGACGCTCTGCACCCCTTCCCACACCGCTTGGCTGTTGGGGTCGCCGGCGCCGTGGGTCAAGAGGCCGATGGTATACCTGGCGCGCGGCTGCAGATGCGCTGCCCTTGGCCGTTCAAAGCTATGGGCCGGCAGGGGCGGCGCCATTTCGGCAGACGGTACAGAGTCTTGCGGAGGCAATCCTCAATCGCCACTTTCCGGGTCACAAATGCACACCACTACGAGGCGCGTCGAGGGGATCGCACCCGAGGAGAATACCACCGAACTGCGCCGCGGTCAATTGGAGAAGTGTGGAGGGGGTGCATCCCAGAATCGTCGGCGAGTTTACGGGGACAAGATTCAGGGGTCTGCACTCGGGCCTTGCACGGCGGCGACCATCCGATCGCGCTCCCGCACGCCTCGGCTACCCGCGTCCTCGCCGGCCAGTGCCGCCTCAAGAGTCATTCTGAGCGGCAGCTACGGCCAGGCGACAGAAGGGCGCCACTCCCAGCGAAGAATCCTTGCTTGCCGGGGCGCCAGACTGCTCCGAGCCTGCCGCCATGGCCAGCAGGGATTCTTCGCTCTCTTGGCACCGGGCTGAGAGGAGGCCGCGGGAGCCGCTATCCAGAAACTTCAGGCTGTCGCGCTGCACGGCGGGGCAGGTCGTGCCATCGCCACAGGGATGCTTCGCGCGCCACGGCTCGCCGTGCTGAAACGCTCGCAGAACGCGCTCAGCATGACACGCGGCTCAAGTTTCTCTGCCTCGCACAGGGTCCAACAGACCCTGGGGTACTCAGAATGACAAGCCGGTCTGGCGCCGTGCCGAACGGCTGCGCCTTCTCCGACGCCCAGAATGTACGCCGACGATTCTGGGATATACCCCCAACCACAGCCTCAGCGGCCTGGAGTGCTGGAATTGGTGTGCGTATGCGACTATAATTCCCCTGTGCACCAGGAGAGGCACAACGCGTTTCCACACTCAGCTCCGCTATGGGTCGTACAGGTGTAGCGCGGCCTCGCGCCGCGGAGATACGCAAGGGCAGAGAGATGACTACCGAGCTGGCGCCCTACCACAAAACCGGCCTGGCCCTCGCCCATCCCCTGCTCGTGGCGCACGGCACGGCCGAGCTCCTGGCGCTGCTCGACCGCGACGTGCTCGGCGCCGTGGTGGCGCCGGAGCTGGGCGGGCGGCGGCGCGAGCGGCGCCGCGTCGTCGAGCGGCCGGGCGGGGTGCTCGTCGAGGAGGGGCGCGGCGTGCTGTCGCTCGGCGGGCTGCGCCGCCTGGTGCACGAGGCCGGCGATCTGCCCGTCATCGGCAGCGTGGCGGCCGTCGAGCCGCGGGGCGCGGCGCGGGCCGCGGAGCGGCTTGCCACGGAAGGAGTGCGCGCGCTGCTCTTGGACCTCCTGCCCGGCGACCCCACCCTGGCCGAGGGCTCGCTGGCGGCCGTGCGCGCCGCCGTGGACCTGCCGCTCGTGGCCCAGGTGCCCCTTTTCGAGGCCGCCACCTACGCCGCCCTGGCCCGCGAGGCCGGCGCCGATGCCCTGGTGGTGGCCGCGCCGGCGCAGGGCCTGGCCGCCCTGGGCGGCGAGCTGCAGCCGGTGCGCGTGCACGGGCCGCTGCTTTTTCCGCTCTACCTGCTGGCCGTGCAGCAGGTGGCCCAGGCGGTGCCGCTCCCCGTGGTCGCCCGCGGCGGCATCCAGAGCGCCGCCGACGCGCACGCCTTCCTGTCGGCCGGGGCAGTGGCCGCGATGGTCGATAGCCTGGCTACCGTCGAGCCGGGCGCTGTGGCGCGCATCGGCCGCGGCCTGTGATGGGTCGAGAGACTGCGCCTTGTCTCAAACCGCGCGCCTGGATGGTCATACTCTATAGAGGCAACGGCGCGCCTTGCAAGCCCGCCGGCGCCTGCCCGAGGTACGCAACCCCCGCGCCTGGCTGTACCGCGTGGCTACCAATGCGGCCCTGAACGCCCTCAGACGGCGGCGGCGCTTTGCCTGGCTGCCCTGGCGGGCCAGCGACGTGCCGCATCACGCCCCCGACGTAGCCGACCAGGTCGCCGGCCACCATGAGCTCGAAGCGGCTCTGGGCAGCCTGGCTCCGGCCTACCGGGCGCCACTCCTGCTCTACGCCCAGTTCGGACTGAGCCCGGCCGAGGTGGCCGAGGCGCTGGGCCTGAGCCTTGCCGCCGCCCGCAAGCGCATCTACCGGGCCACCGAGATGTTCCGCCGGGCCTGCGAGGGAGGCGCCAGATGAGCCACGCAGCGTATGAGGCAGGGTTGGCCGTCTACCCCCACCTGCCGCCGGCCGAGCGCGGCCGAGTCGATGCGCACCTGGGTGCCTGCACGGCCTGCGCTGCCCGCCTGGCCGAGTACCGGGCGCTGCAGCAGGCGCTGGCGGCCCGGCCTGCGCCGCGGCCCAGCCCGCGCCTGCGGGCGGGGTTCGAGGCTGCTGTGGCCCGGGCGCGGCAGGAGGACCAGCAGCCCACCCCCTGGGCCAGGCTGACGCGCGCCGTGCTGGCCCTGAGCAACGCCGCGGCGTGGGTGGCCGTGGCCGCAGTGGCCCTCTTGCTCCTGGCGGGGCTCGCCGTCAGCGGGCCTGAGCTCGCGCGGCGCGCCTGGCCGGCGGCGCAGGCGACCAGGCCGGCCGCCCCAAGCCCTGCACCCACGCCCGCTGCCGAGCCCTCCGTGAGTGTGGCGAGGCTGGTGCGCCTGGAGGACCTCTCGAGCCCGCCCAGGTTCGCCCCCGACGGCCAGACCTACCTCACGATCGAGGATGGGCGAGTGTGGCTGCATTCCCTGGCCGGCGGCGCCGCGCGCGCATTGCCGATTGCCGTCGAGCCCCCTGCGGGCGCTGCCTTCATCGTCAGCAACGCCGCCTGGACTCCCGACGGTGCCGCCATCGTCGCCGCCCAGGCCAGCGAGGGCCGGCCCGCCCCGCTGTACCTGGTCGACCCCAAGACCGGTGCGGCGCGCCTGCTCGGCCAGACCTACATGCCCTGGCGCCTGAACTTTGACGCCCGCGGCCGGCTGGTCGTGGCGACGGAGACGGCCTTTCAGACCCTCGACCTCGCCAGCGGCGACCTGGCCGACCTGCCCGGCGTCGGGTCGCGCTTCGTCGCCGGCGCCGATACGGAACTCGCCTTCTCGCCCGACGGGCGCTACGTGGCCGCGCTGGAGGGGCAGGAGCTGGCCGTCGTAGACCTCGCGACGGGGGCCAGAACCCCGATCACCACCCACATCCACCCGCAGTGGCGCGCGGCCTTTGCCTGGTCGCCCGACGGCCGGCGGCTGGCCTACGCCACCGGCGAGCGCAGCGGGATGCCCGAGCTGTGGGTGGTGGGCACCGATGGGCAGGGGGCGCGGCGCCTGGCCACGCGGGAGAGCGAGCGCGACATCGGCGGCGCCTATGCCGGCCTGGCCTGGCTGCCCGGCACATCGACCATCGTCTACCAGTTCCTGCCCAGCGGCAACGCCGCCACGCTGCAGGCCGAGTACCAGGCGGTCAGTGCCTTGGGCGGCCCGGCCAAGACGCTCTTCAGGAACGGCGTCGGCCTCACCCTCTCGCCCGACGGGCGCCTCATCTCCTTCACGCGCGACCTCGAGGGAGCGGAGGAGACGGGGAATTGGGTGGCCGTGTTGGAGTACGGCGGCGCGGCCACGCCGACACCCACGCCAACCCCCGCTCCTGCCGATGGCTGGGTGGGGATCGTATACCCCTATCGGGCCGACGCAACGGCCCCGTTCGAGTACTACTTCCGGCGCGACGACGACGAGAAGTACGCGCTCGATGGCTCCGCCGCCGGGCTGAACTGTGTTCTGTATGCTGCCGGCTGGGAACTGGCGAAGGTCCGCGTGTGGGGGCAGCTGCTCACCGGCACCGCCGACGAGTACGGCCGCCGGATTGTGGTCGACCGGATCGAGTATGTCGATGGCGCCGCACCACCCGAGGGCCTGGTCGCCTTCGTGGCGCCCGACGGCCGGCTGCGCGTGCTGCGCGCCGATGGGCAGAGCACCGACATGCCTCTGCCCGCCGGCGGGTCGGTCGCCTCGCCTGCCTGGTCGCCGGATGGCCGCCTGCTCGCCTACATCGCCTTGTCGAGCGGCGGCTACGGGACGGCCTACCTCTATGATACCTCCAGCGGCCGCACGGAGCCGGTGTCGGACGAGCACCGCCAGTTCCTCTCGCGCCTCGAATGGTCACCCAATGGCCGCTACCTCTTGCTCGACAGCGGCACGAGCGTCGTGCGCAGCCTGGAGATCGTCGAGGTCTCGACGCACACCTTCATGGGCCCCATAGGGGCTGTTGGCTACGCCTGGTCGCCCGATGGCGAATCGCTCGCCATCGGCCTGCGCAGGCCGGTGCAGCCCCCTCTGCCCTACGAGATCGGCGACTCGCTCAGCCTGGCCGTGGTCGAGCCGGGCCTGCCGACGCAGGTGATCCTGGAAGGCACCCCCGACGTGCTCTACCAGCCCCTGGCCTGGCTGCCCGACGGCCGCATCCTCTACCGGCGCACCGACTGGCCCGACAAGGCCCAGGCTGGCCAGACCTCGCTGTGGACCGCGCGCCTCGACGGCCAGGCCGAACCGGCCCGCGACATCCCGCTGGCCTATGACGTGGAAGCGCTGCGGGCGCGCCTGCCGGCCGAGCTGCGCGACACGGCGAGCAGCTTTTCCTGGGCGCCTGACGGCCGCTGGGTGGCCTTCCAGGCCGGCAGAGCGCCTGCCGTGGGCGTCTATCTCCTCAACGCCGGCAGCGGCGGGGGGCTGCGCGGCCTGGCCGACGGCACCAGCCCCGCTTGGCGGCCCATCACCGGCGAGCCCGGCCCCGCGCCCACGCCCGATTACCGCTCGGCCGCGGCGTTCTCATCGCACACCTCGACCTCCACCTCGCCCGATGGGCTCTGGGTCGCCGAGGGGTTCTATGCCTTCCCCATGGTGAACGGCAGAGCGACCGGCGACCGCTACTACACCCGGCTGGTCGTGGCCCGCGCCGATGGCTCTGCCGCCTGGACCCTGGTCGACGAGTGGCTGGATTGGGGCCTGGGCTACACCATGCCGCAGGCGTTCCACTGGTCACGGGATGGGCGCTATCTCTACTTCACCAACCGGCCCGTTCCCGACGGCTGCGGCTACTTTGTCAATGGCGGCGACCTGCAGCGCGCGGACCTGGGCGACGGCCAGGTGACCGAGGTCGCGCCCATGCTGGGCTTCTGGCTGGCCCTCTCGCCCGACGAGCGCACCCTCGCCGCTACCTCTGGGGGGCGCCTGATCCTGCGCGACCTGGCGACGGCGGCGCAGCGCGAGGTGGCACTGGTGCCGGATAACGTCTTTGCGCCCCTGGGCAAGATCGCCTGGGCGCCCGACGGCTCGGCGCTGGTGCTCGCCGAGGCCAACGGCGCCTGCTCGCCCAAGACGACCCACACCATCCTGCGCGTCGACGTGGCAACCCTGGCCGTGAAGACGCTGGTGGATGCCGACGGGCGGCTGCTCACGCCGGAGGCCTGGCCCGAGCCAGGCCGCGTGCTCCTCGCTGACAAGGACCAAGGCCGCTGGTGGATGGATGCGGAGACCGGCGCCCTCACGCCTACTGAATAGCGTGAGCAGAGGGCGGTCCTCTGCTCCGGTGCTCCTCTGCGTGTCCGTACCGCTTCAGCGACGCAGAGGGCGCGGAGGGGCGGAGAACTGCAGAGGTCCCAGGGGACCCTCTGCGTCCTCTGCCCCTTTGCGGCTCTCTGCATGTTTGTGCCGCCCGGGTGACGCAGAGAAACGCAGAGGAGCGGAGACCCGCAGAGGCCAAACGAGGCAGTCCGCCGTGTTCTCTGGCCCTGCGCGGTTCTCTGGGTCGCCCTGCCCGGTGACGTGGAGGAACGCAGGAGCCATGGACGCCATGATAGCTCAGAGAGGAAGCACTATGGTAGCCGAGAGCAACGAACTCGAGCGCATTAACCGCCTGACCGAACAGATCATCGGTGCGGCCATCGAGGTGCACCAGACGCTTGGGCCGGGGTTGTTGGAGGCAGCCTATGAACAGTTCCTCTGCCGCGAGCTAGACCTGCGCGGCATCCCTTTCCAGCGCCAGTGTCCGATCCCCGTGGAGTACAAGGGCCTGCGCATCGACTGCGGGTACAGGCTCGACGTGCTGGTTGCCGAGCTCGTCGTCGTCGAGATCAAAGCGGTGGATGGCCTGCTGCCCATCCATGAGGCACAGCTCGTGACCTACCTGCGCCTCGGTGGCTGGAAGGTAGGCTTGCTCATCAACTTTAACGAGCGCAGGCTCAAGAACGGCATCCGCCGCAAAGTCAACAGCCTTGAGGAATGACCTGCAATCCTCTGGGCCCTCTGCCTCTTTGTGAAGCTTAGGCGCAGAGGAACGGAGAACTGCAGATGTCCCAGAAAACCCTCTGCGTTCTCTGCCCCTTTGCGGCTCTCTGCGTCTCCATACCCCCTCAAGGACGCAGATGGCGCGCAGGTGAAAGGAAGGACGAGATGGCACGCTTTGCACAGCGATCACTCCTGGCCATCGTAGCGCTGGCCCTCGTGGCCTGCACGCCCGCGCCCACACCCGTAGGGGCGGTTCGTGAACCGCCCCAGGCCGCGACGGCGACCGTTGTAGGGGCGGTTCGTGAACCGTCCCCACCCGCGTCGCCCGTAGGGGCGGTTCGTGAACCGCCCCCGTCCCCCCCCCCCCCCCCTGCCCCCCACCCCGCGCCGCCGGCGCCCCCGCCCATCCCCCAACCCC
>Ga0078972_1010071_pt1 | contig 18012 bp, 23 predicted proteins | sample YelNatPaOPGAMG01_FD_67568 | JGI IMG/M metagenome (GOLD analysis project Ga0078972, IMG submission 67568) | Hot spring thermophilic microbial communities from Obsidian Pool, Yellowstone National Park, USA - OP-RAMG-01 (SPADES assembly) (version 2) | ecosystem: Environmental > Aquatic > Thermal... | reverse complement strand
CGTCGTGAAGTCGACCCTTACAACGGTGAGTGAGGAGGAAAACAATGAGAACCTACCATAATGAACGTTGGCGATACCTTCGTCACCCCAGTCGACAACCACAGAGCTTCTCCAATCTCTGGGATTTGAAGTGGGCCCCATCTCCACTTGGGTTGTGTTGGTCCAAGAGACCAGTGTACCACTGGTTATGTTCTGCACGGTGTTGGAGCCTCTATACGAGGCGAAAGATAGTCCTGCTACAACCCAGAAGACGTTGAAGTCCCCGTAAGTCCATGCGGCAGTCCTGTTGAACTGGATAGAGATCTTCGGCTCAGGGCTCACCCTTCCTCCAAACTGCCACTCTTCGTAGAGGGTCCCCACCTTGGTGAATAGGTAGTAGACGTCCACCTGCATCCTGAAGTACCAGTCGTCTGCGAAGGTGACAGAAGGGTTCAGCGGGATCAGGGCCTTGGTTGAATTGATCCAAAATGCGGAGAAGGAGACGCTCGTATTGCCGTACCTGTCCGTGAACTTCATGATGTAAGGTAAGGAGGCGGAGAAGGTGTAGTTGCCGAAGTCGGTCACGTAGATGTATGAGTTGTTCGCCTGGACCAAATGAGGTGTGATCCGTGGCAACGCAGAGTAGACGAGGCTGGGCTGGGATGGTGTAGTGTATTCGGAATATCCTGGTGGATGACCGGTCACCGATGAAGCGACCGTGGGGGATGGCATATCAAAGCCTAAGCCCGCTGGCAGCAAGAGTAGGAATATGAGAAGGATGGCTATCGGTCTAGATATCATCACTGCTCACCCCGGCCTCTGAAACTTGTCCACGAGGTATCCTAGCAAACTCCCTGCAGTCAAGAAAACGAAGATCCCCAACAGTGCCCAGAACCAGCCGTCTGCCATTTTCTCTCTCATCTCCTCGGACTCGGCATCACTGAGTCCCACGTGGGGAAGGCGCCGGGCTGCACCAAGACGACGTTCAGGAGGCTGAGGCCCTGTGGAGAGTTCGTGGCCCAGTACGTGGGGTCGAAGAACTCCGGGTAGTTCTGCTGATAGTACTGGACGATGTAGTCGGGGTAAGAGGAGGTGCCGTTGTGGCGGAGCCAGTCCCAGGCCACCATCCCAGGCGTCACGGGGTACCAGATGGTCCAGTAGCCGTCGACCACTGCGCCTGATGAATTCGTCACCTGGATGTAATCTCTGGCCTCGAAGTACGGGTAGGCGTAGATGGGCGCCGAGACCGGCTGGGGGGAATATTCGACTTTGACGACTGTGGCTGTGGTGCTGCCGTTCGGAGATGGCGATGGGGGAGGATCCTTCCCCACCAGCCCTGAAGCAGGATGATATACCGCCAGGACTATGGCGGCGACGACGAGCCCTGCAAGGATGACTTTATGCCATGCCTTCATTTGATTCAAAAATATAAATCGCAAAAACTCCTGCGACCGCCATCCCCGGAGCCAGCGACAGGGCGCCGAAGGTCGGGAGGAGGAGCAGTGTGGCGTTCCAGGTGCCATGGAGGATGATGGCGCTCAGTACTGACCCGGTGTAGAACATGACGACGGTGAAGGCGAAGCCCATGGCGGCTGCGATCATGATGGCCTGGAGGTTGTTGCCGTAGGCGAGGATCGAATGGAGGGAAGCCCAGCCGAGGCGTGCAACCCCGGCTGCTACATAGGGGTCCTGCAGGAAGGAGAGGGTCCCCCCACGTCTCCCGACATATATCAGGGCCATCAGCAGCGCCAGGACCAGAAACTCTTCGCTCGGTGCGACGAGCATGAAGTTGTAGATGGCGTCAGAAACGTTGCTGGGCACGCCAGAAAGGACGGAACCACGAGGGAGGAAGACGACGCTGAAGATCTGCCTGGACGAGAAGGCGATGGCGGCGGCCAGGACGGCGGCGAGCCCGAGAGTGATCTTGGCCCCCTTCGGCGTCAGGTTCTGCTCGAACTTGACCGAGATGCCGTGGCTGCGGATGTACAGGACAGCTATGATCGAGACGGCGTAGCCCAGGCCGAAGACTATGGCCGTGTTGAAATCCTGCTGAGTGGGAAAGGAACGAAGAAGGAAGAAGTAGATGAAGAAGGCGTCGATGGCCACGAAGGCGGGCAGCTGCCAAGTACCGGGGGACATGTTTCTGCTTCTATCCTGTAAATCAGGATCCCCTCCCTACCTCCCGGTGGGGGGTCAGCAAATGTAAAAAATGGGTGAAGGGATCTTCGTCTATTCTATCCCTGGAGGTTGATCACGTAAGTTCCGAGCAGGAATGCGTTTGGCCCGTACAGGAAGCCGTGGGTCATGTAGTACTGGCTTGAGGTGTAGGCGTAGACCAGGATCGTGATCGTTGCGTTGTTCCCGGTAGCAAGGCCCTGCCCGTTGATCGAGATGGTGAAGGTGACCGTCCCGCCGGTGCCCTTGTAGACCCCGCTCGGGTCCTTCTGCCTCAGGAACTGGTTGGCGTCTAGCGGCGTGTAGTACCTTATGTCCGTGGAGCTGAGGCGGGTCAGCATCGTCGGGCCGGTCAGGGTGACCTTGTAGGCGCTCTCGTTCCCGAGCAGGACGTAGGCCCCAAGCTCCCACTGTGATACTCCGAGGTCAGGGCCTGGCGTGGGACCGAATCCCCTGTTGTCCGTCGGGTTGATCACCTGCACGAGCAGGTTGGGGTTGACGTTGCCCTGTCCCGATAGGCTGTAGAGGGCGCCGGAGGCGAAGGCTGTGCCGTTCACCGATGCGCTGATCGTAGCCGATGCGGGCGGGTTGGTCACGGAGATGCTCACGGGCCATGACGAAGGAGCAGTGAGGGAGCTGGAGTAGGGTACCTGGAACCTGCCCCAGAGCAGGACCTTGGTGGTGGAGTCGTAGACCTTGTACCAGAACCAGGAGCCGGACGTGTAGTCGGTCCTCGTGGAGGTGCCGGTGCCAGAAGAGATGGTCACTGAGTCGATGGCTGGCTGGGTCGGGTCGCTGTAGATCAATACCGAGGAGGGGCTGAAGGCCCCGCCGGCGAGGGCGTCTGTGATGGAGAACTTCAGCGGTGCCTGGTAGGAGTACTTGCCCTGTTGCGGGGCCGGTCCTACGTTAAGGTAGCCCTGCTGGTAGGCCCAGATGGCGCCGCCGACGATGATCAGGACGATCAGCACCGTCTTTGCGTCCTTGCTGATGGCCCTGCGAGTGTGTCTCGGCAGCGATGGTAGGGGCATGGAACCGTGTCGTGTCTTGAGGAGGTCCCTGTCGACGAAGTCAAAGACCCAGGCGCCCACGGCGCCCACGGCGATGGCGCTGAGGAGCAGACCTAGGATGGACATGAAGTCGGTGGGGAAGGGCCAGAGCTGCATGGTGAAGATGATGCCGAAGTTCCGTAGGATGGCGCCGAAGATCATCTGCACCAGCAGGATGACGACGAAGATACCTACCCCTTTTACGAGCCAGTTGAGCAGCGTGTTTACGTACTTGTCGGAAGACATCTTGTGTCCTCTACCCCCTATAAATCACTGTCGTCTCCTTACCACAGGAGCCCTTATCATGACCAGCCCTGCCAGGAAAGCTATGAAGCCCACGATCGTCTCCGACGTGGGATCCAGGGCGCTCATGAAGGACGGCAGGAGGCGGAGGACGGAGTTCTTGAATACGATGACGACGTCCGTGCTGCCCAGCTGTATGGTCCTGTCGGGCGATGGGGGATACGTTCCGGCGTGGACTATGTAGGTACCTGAGTTGGCGGCCCTGGTGAACACCGCCCAGCCATTGGCGTCTGTGTATTGTGTGTCGATGACCCTCCCTGAGGAATCCTTGAGGTCCACTTCGATGCCAGAGACGCCCTGTCCGTTGCTGGCGATGACCTGGACCTTGATGTGGACGTACGTCACGCCCGGCGGGGGTGGTCCCTCTGGGGTGTACGTGCCGACGACGGTGGTCGTCTTATTGAGGGCCACCTGGACGGTCTGGGATGAAGGGGTCACGAAGCCGCTGACCGGGCCGAAGCTGACCTGATGGGAGCCGGAAGCATTGTAGGAGACGGAGGCCGAACCCGTCCCTTCGTAGACGCCGTCGATGTATATCTCGCCTGAGGCGCCGGAAGTCGTCACTTCGAGGATCGCCACTGTGGAGGATGGTTTCGGCGTGTATTCGCCTACGACTTTCGTGGTCTGTCCTGCTGAGACGCTGGCGCTCTGAGAGGGTGGAGTATTGTAGCCCTGCACATCCCCAAAGCTGACCGTGTATGTGCCCTGCGTTAGCTCCTGCAGGGCCGTGCCGGTGCCTATCTTGGCGCCGTTGAGAAAGATGTCCCCCTGATTCACCAAGGACGTTGTCACCAGGAGATAGCCTGTGAGCGTAGTGTTCGTGCCAGGTGGAGGCGGAGGCGGCGGATGATCGGGCGGAGGTGGTGGAGGAGGGGTTGAAATGAGGACGCTGACCCCGTCGAACATGAAGAATAGGCCAAAGATGAGGAGCACGATTCCGAAGAGAGCTATGGACTTCGTTTTACTTCCCTGTAACTATAAATCAAAATCACAATCGCAAGGCGCCGGGGTGGTGGCGGGCCCCGGCGCCCTACGGGCGACTCGCTGGCAGCTAGCGTGATTCCCTTCTCGAAGTTGCAGCCAGGCCCAACAGCCAGGGTGCGAAGATGATGATCAGGACGAGGACGACGAGCCCTATCCCGAGGAGGACCCACGGGATGTTCAGCGGATTGGACAACCACCTGTCGATGGCGTTCAGCCAAGCCTGCAGGCCTGAACTTTCGGGCTGCCTATTGCCCCACGGTGTGTCATCCGGGTTGGTGTAGGTGTACTTCCCCAGCTGGATGGTGTAGATCTTCAGCTGGTAATTTGCCACGGGGGCGTGAGAACCCCAGATGTCCTGGCCCACACCAAAGTTCGTGAGCACGACCGGGAAGAATGCGCTCCTGACCATCCTGGAATCGGGGGCGAGGGAGTTGCCCAGGGTGGAGTTGACGTCGCCCCCAGACCGCAGCCCGAGGTCATCCAAAGTCCCATAACCGTTGGGGGCGTCGTAGAGGGTGATGAAGCGACCCTCGTAACTGGGGTCCAGGGCGGCGTAGGATGAACCCTGGCTGTCCTCCTGGAACGAGGAGATAAAGACGGCCAAGGGCGCTTCCCACGCCTGGGCGTATACAGGGGATCCCGAACTGCCTACATCCTGGTAAGCCTTATTCCATGTTATTGCGGCCAGCTGGACCCAGATCTTCTCGCCCTGGAAGACGTACTGGTTCACATCACCGGTGTTGATGGCCGAGACGGTCATCGAGAGGGTGTAGATGTTCACCTGGCCGACGACGTGGACAAAATTGGTGTCGTTCACCTTCACCCAGTAATCGACCTTTTGACCAGTTTCAAGTGGGGATGAATACTGTTGCGGGAAGCCCACCTCGATGCGCACCGCACCCCTACCCATGAGGAAGGCAGAAGCATGCCAAAGTTGGGCGTTGTGTATGTCCTGGCTGCCCCAATAGTATGGGGATGGAAGGGATGAAGATATGAGGTAGTTGGAATTGCCCAAGGTGGCTGAATATACGCCGGCATTGAGACCTTCAAAAGAGGGCAGGAGGCTCAGGCCACGCCCGAACATGATGGCTGCCACGATCACGATGGCGACGAGGACGGCTACGAACCGCTTGGTCTTCATCCCTTATGTAAATCAGGGACCGTCGGTGGCTCAGCGTTTGTTGTGCCTGACCCTGTGCGGTTTCCCACGGATCCTGACCGGGGTGTGCCCCGGCGACTTCCTGAAGTGCCCATGTATATGACCATAGGCGAGCCACTTCCTGTAAGCCGCCCTCGAGCGGAAGTTCAGGGGACGCTTCCTGCCCCTACTTTTCCTTCTGACCATAGTCGTTCATACCTGTAAATCGGATGTGGGCCGCCCTCATCGATCAGACCTTTGCCCACCAGGTGAAGTTCGAGCCGTGTGTCTTCTCGTACCATTCTGGGCGGAGGACCTTGAACATCCTCTCCATCTCTTCTCGTCTTTGCTTGTCTGTGTCGCTGAACCTCATGTTCTGGAAGAACGGAGACCAATACATTTCCTTGATTCCGTACGTGCGCTCCAATTTTGCTCCTGCCTCATTTATCATCTTGTTGCGCTTCTCGGGGTCTGCCTTCTTCAGTTGGACCAGCCAATCGACCGCCTTCTCCTTGTCGCCATCGTTCACCAAGATCGCTGTATCGGCGGCGAGATGCACTTCACGAGCGTAGGTGTAACTGGGTGAGGAGAGCAACTTTGCCCTTAATTCTCTCGGCATCTGTATGTTATTGATGGCGAACCGGACCGCTAGGAGTTCATTGCTTCCTTCGTCAAATGCGGTCACCCCTCTACCTGGCATCGTCCCCACAACGTGTCCTATCTCATGGGCTACGGCATGGAAGGACCAAAAGTCTTCTTCATTTTCGATTTTACCTTTTGTTACCGTCTTTACGGCTTCCGGACTGAAGTGCACCTCCTTCTTGTCTGGGACGGCAAACGCATAAACGGTATGCGACGCACCTTTCAGACCATAGGCCTTGTCGAAGGAGTCTTCCGTGTGGGCAAATATCTTTATGTCGGACAGGTCCTTGTTGTAATACTGCTCTGAAGCGTACGCCAAGACCTTCACGTTATTGACGAAGTCGTTGGGGAGGGTGGGCGCAGGAAACAGGTCTATCCCCCGGATGTCCCATTTATTCGGGGCCTTGGCCCACTTGGCGTAATCAGTCGTGATCCTGGCCTCCAAGGCTTCGTCGATGATTTGTGCACGTTCACTCCGGCTCTCATGCAACCTTCGGGCTTCTTCCATGTTCTTTGGGATTACCCACGAAGACGGAGTGGATGATTTAGGCATGATGGGATAGACCCATCTCTTACCAGTCTGCCTGTCCTTCTTACTTCTGAATCCGATGGGCTTCCTCATGTCGATGGTACAAATCACAATCTGGTGGACAGCCTGCGCAGTTCCCTGCTGACCCTCTGTGGGCTGGCTATGAAGGCAGCACCCAAGATCAGGACAGGGGGGATGACCGTATAGGTGAGGAAGGCAGCGATCCCTGGGTCCTTGATGTACTGCATCAGGACGTAATAGGTGGCGCCATCCTCAGAGGCCTGTAGGATGGTGGGGGCGTTCTGTCCGGTGACTACGCCGACGTAACCTGATGCGGGATAGTAATACAGGATCTCGAAGGCCCAGAAGACCATGAGGAAGGCTAACACATACCGGGGGTTGAATTTCTGACCGAAGAGGCCTCTGCCGACAAACCAGGAAAGGGGAGCAAGGACCACAACGTACCAGATCACGAGGAGGGTCATAGGGTCGAATGTGTTGAGATAGAGGAGGAGAGAGGGCCTGGTTTCGACCCAACCGACGATGGCAGCGATGAGGGCGACGGTAAGGATGAATGTGCTGGACTTTCTCATCACGTTCATACACCCGGAAGATTCCAGGGGAGCTGGACCCCCAGCAGGGTGGCTATGATGAGGACAACGAACACGATCAAGATCACTTCGCTGACCTTTCCGCTGAACTTGAGGAGGAAGACGACTGACACAAGGATGACGATGGCCCTGGCGACATAGTCTGGCAGCTGAAGCCCGAAGATGCTGAAGGCCCACTGTAAAGAATACGTCACGGCGTTGCCCAAGTGCTGAACCCCCGACATCACTTCGGAGAGGATGGTGGGGAGGTCGATGGTTGTCACACTCCTGTAAATCATCTATCGTGGTTGGCACATCGATCTGACTCTGTGGATCGATATGTGTCAACACGCATTATGAAACCCAATCCGTGTTGAATCCGTGTCAACACACAATCGGACAAAGTCGCTTCCCTTGTTAGTAGTACCTTCTTTTGTTTGTTTATTAGTAGTGGGCGGACTGACGTCCTTTCAATCAGGGAGGAAAGAGTGCTTCAACGTACGGAAAGGGCCCCCTTTCCGTATTTTTTTCCGTGGAGCACTATATATGATATAATAGGGCGGCTGGAGGGCCCCGATCAGCTAGTGCTTCAATATACCGAAAGGGTGTACCCTTTCCTGTCATTGAAGCACTCCAGTGCTTCAACATACAGAAAGGGTATGGTGATTTCCAATGGTATGGAGATGAACGGAACGATGGCTGGGGATGAAGTGACGAAGGAACCGATCAGGGTCGCAGGCTACTGCAGGGTCAGCACGGAGGAACAGGCCCAGGGAGGGGTGTCCATAGAGGCGCAGAGGCAGTACATCCAGGAATGGTGCGCCAGGGAGGGGTGGAAGTTAAGGGCCATCTATAAGGATCCCGGGCACTCTGGCAAGGACCTGGACAGGCCGGGCATCAAGCTGCTCCTGGAGGACGCCAAGGTTGGGTGGGACCCCGTCAGGAAGGTCCGGGATCCGTCCAAGTCCCTGTTCGACATGGTGGTCGCCTACTCCAACGACAGGCTATCCAGGGATGCCAAGGACACCCTGGAGATCAGGGACATGCTGGAAAGGATGGGGGTGCAGCTGCGGTTTGGGCAGATAAGCAACATAGACCTGGCGACGGCGGAGGGCCGGTATCTATTGACCAACCTGGCGGCGACGGCGGAGTTCTACCGCCGTGACATAGCACAAAAGACGAAGAGAAGCATGGTGCTGCTGAAGGAGAAAGGGCACCATGTAGGCAGGCCCCCATGGGGATTCCGCATCGGCGACAAAGGGGTCCTGGAGGTGGCTGACAGGAGGGTGGAGGCCATCTGGAAGATGTACTACCAGCCCCCGCATCACCCCATCAGTCGAATCGCTCAACAACTTGGTCTGAGTCCCCGGAAGGTGTCGACTGTGGTGCATCTGTATCCGAAGGTGCAGGCGGCGTGGGCTGCTGCCGGACTGATCCCCGCTTCAAGAGTATCTTCTTCGCTATCCACGCCCTCTGGTAGGGGACCCCGAGAAATGCCGAAATGAGCCCGGCATCTATCACCCCCTTCTCGTTGTAGAACTCGTCCGGGTTCTGCTCCACCTTGTCGGCCAGCGTATTGGGGTCCATGAGTTGCAGCTTCATCGATGATTCCTCTTCGTCCGCTTTCAACGAGGCATGTATGAGTTCGTAGTGGGTATCCTGAAATTCCTTCTTCATCCTTTCATACTCCTCCAGCTCTTGAGGCCTATCCTGGAAGGGCATCTGGAACTTTGTGATCATGACCAGGCGCTTGTATGGCTTCCCCGTGTGGACGTTCACGTTATGCTTGTAGACCCAGCCGTACCCCCTGTCTCTCATCCACACCGAATAGTTCAGCAGGTTCCGCCCGACCAGGTCCATCAGTGGAAGCATGGGAAGGCACCAGACGACGGGGAGGAGGCGGCTGCCGAAGGTCTGGATCACGAAGCCCATCATCTTGTTGAGCTTGGTCATGAAGTCTCGGTGAGAGTAGGTCGCCCCTGGCTCATCATACATGGCCATACACCCTTCCGGAAGGGTCTGCACGTGCTCGATGAACTTCGAGGGCTGGAAGGAGAGGTGGGTCCTGACGCTGAAGTCCCCATGGAGGTCGACCTTCTCCCCTATCCTGGCCCCTGCGTAGCTCTTGCCGATGCGAGGTGGGCCCAGGAATGCGATGAAGGTATTGAACTTCTTACGGGTGCGAGCCCTGATGATCTCGGAGAGGCTGCTCGCCTGGGGCGCCTTGTACAGGAGGTCGTAGAGCCTGGACATACCCTACTCCTCGGCTGTGATCAGGGTTTCGATGCCCAATGCCCCTTTCAGTTTCCCCGCCACCAGGGCGGCTTCGATGAGCTTCTTGGACCTTGAAACTTCATCGATCGGCCCATCCCATTCGGGGTGCTCCTTGTACTCTGGGCTTATGTCCGAAAGTTTCTCGGCGAATATTATCCTGGTGCGCTCCTCCCTGTATTCTGGCATATCCCTGTAGGTCACCATGATGGTGTCGATGAGCTGTGCGCCGGCCACGATCGCCTCCCTGTACCCATCGAAGCCCTTGAATTGTAATGCGTAGAGGGCGGTCTGGACCACGGCGTTCACGGTCTGGAAGATGACCTGCTGCCAGTCGAGCTTCCCCTTGACCGTGTAACTCCTTTCCCTTTCTCCCTGACCTTGCTGTGGCATCATGCCGTCGGCCTTGGCACCTCCTGCGGCTTAGGTTGTGAGAGCGCCGCTCCGACGGCTGCCGCCTCCGCTTTGGCTATCTTATGTTCCAGGTGCAGCATCCGGTGGTTCAGGAAGTGGTCTGCGGCCTTCACCACGTCCATGGCGGCGTCTATCCACTGCTTCAGCAACGCAATGGTTTCATTGACGAAGTATTCTTTGATGGAGGGCGTGTCGTAGGAATCATAGTAATGAAAGGCCCTTCGCACCATCCAGGCGTCGATGGAAAGTGCGGCCCTGCCCAGCAGGCTGGCCTTCTCCATCGGCGTCTTGGATTCCCTCAGCTGGACCATGATGGGCTTCTCAGTTGTCTTCATGATGGCGAGCCCCTTGGTGATGTTTTCGAGGGCTGCCCCGACGTGCTCGAAGAAACCCGTCTTCCGTTGCTCCTGCTGTGGTTGAGAGTTCACGATGATGGTCTGCCCTCCCTTCCCCTCCGTTTCCAGGGTGGATCTCGGGGCTGAAGTGTTTGAGGCCCACTGAAATTCGGTCAGGATGAAGTCGCCCAGTCCGGTGGCCAGCTGGGCCTCCCGAAATTTCTGCATGAGAAGTTCACGGTTCCCTTTCTCGAGCAAGAGCCTGGGGTCGAAGGCTCGCTGTTTGACTGCCCTCTTCACCGGCCTCTCCACAGGGACGAGTTCTCCCGTCCCTTCGTCCACTTTCATTTCGGTCCCCTTCGTGACCCTGGTTGTCACGACGAAACCGCTCAGGAGGAGCTCCAGCTCCTCAAGTGCGTCGTACGCTTCATCCACCCGGATCTTTAGGACGGACCTGATTACCTTCCTTTCATCGTCCACTATCTTTACGGTGGCGCCTATCTTTTCGAGGGGCTGCGGTTCGCTCACACTATATCACCTTCCTCCACTTTGCGAAGGCGACGGTGATGAGGACGCCCATGATGCCGTAGCCGGCCAGGTCGCTGCTGGTCGGGGCGGGGTTCTTGAAGAGCCCCGGCATGACGAAGAGCCCTATGACCAGGCCTATGAGGACCACGCCGATTACCAATCCAAGAGAGGGTGGGTTGAAGAGTTCCTGTGGGGTCCCTGGCTGGTCGGGATTATGAGTGCTTACTGCGTTGACGAACTTTCCAAATTTGGCCGCTAGGTCGGCTTGAGCACGACTCGCCTGTTCGAACGCCTCCTTCCACTTTTCCGCCGTCGCCCTGGCCGCCATGGTCTCCTCCTGCGACTCCGCAGCCTTCTTGATGCTCAGGGCCACGTCGGCGACTAGCCTCATGTCCGGGATGTCGGGTATCTCTGTCACGTCCTGCGGGATGACGTAGAGGCTGTGCCAGCCGTTCGCCCCCACCCCGAGGTCCATCGATGCGGGCTGCGCAAATACACGGTGGTGTGTCTCGTATCCTGGCGGGAACCACCGGAGGACCCTGCTGACCAGGTCGTTATGTTTGGAGTCTTCGAGCTGGACGGGGGAGATGATCAGGAAGTTGCGGGGGCTGCCTCGCATGGCGTAGAAGTGATGTGATTTGATGAGCTTCGTCAGGGCCTCCCGTTCCTCCTGTGACGCATGGCCTTCCAAGTGCTTCACCAGGGCGGGGCTCTCCAGCCATCCCTTGACCAGCTTTTCGGCATAGCTGAGGAGGCCCTGAAAGCGTTTACCCTGCCCAACCAAGAATATCTCATATTCCCCCAGCTCCGGCTCGTCCGTGGCGGCCTTGATCGTCCTGAGGTAGTAGGCGAGGATGAAGGCAAGGGAGCCGCCCGCAACCGCCAGCAGGACGGTGGTGTAGTCCAGCGGGGCCCCCGGGACCTGGAAGATGGGCATCATCTCTGTCCCCTCTGGCTCTTGACGAAGAGGACCACGAGCAGTATGATGAGGGCGAACTGAATGGTGACCACGAGTGCGATGGTGGTCTGGTTCCTGTTCATCACGTCCTGGCTTTGCAGCTGAAGGTTGATGTATTGTTGAAGTAAGTTCTTGAAGCTCTGGGCAGCCAGGTCGGCGAACTCGGCGGCGCTGGGGATCTGGGGCTGCGGCTCCAAATTGAACAGGAAGGTAAGGCGGATGTACGTCTCGTTGGTTATGGGTATGACGAAATTCTTGAACTTGTCATACGAGGAGACAGTGACGAGAATCTGCTGGGTCACCGGCGTGGGGTACCTGATCCACAGGGTGTAGTTGAATTGGTCTGTGGCGTTGGCGACGAACATGGCGTAGGTGAGCCCGTGGAGGGCATAGGCACTGGTGCTGCCGTACCTCGCAGTGTAGTTATCGCCCACCTCCGATGCCCCGTAGAACGAAAGGGTCATCCTAAAGGGGTAGAAGTCGTTCCACTCCTGAGGTGGAAGCTCGAGCGCTTGAGCTTGGACCCTGGCGCCGGAAGCAGCTGCCAACACCATGACTAAGAAGACGGAGCACAGGACCTTGTTCTTCAGCTAACATCCCCTCCGAATGCCAATTTGAAAAGTTCGAGTGCGTCCCCTGACTTTTTCTTCTCGTCCGTTGGTGCCGGTGGCGGAGGTTCTTGAGGATCTGGAGGTTGAGCTTCATTCAAATCGGCTTCCAGCCGGGCGTAGTCGATGTCCTGCAATTCTGCCACGTCCCCCATCCTTTCCTCACTCGACGTCGGCGGAGATTCTGGCTTGGAACACATCGCTTCCAGTAGGTGGGGCCTGATCAGCTTACGATAGTTCTCCTCAGACCACCCGGCTGGCAACTCCACCCTGATGGGTACCTTCAGGTTCAAGTCGACGTAGTCCTGAAAGATGACGCACCCATCGGCTTTCACGTCCTGGGTGGACTTTGGTGCTGGTGCCGGCGGCGTTGGAGGCTTGTCCTGTATCTCCGGCTTTGGCTTCGATGGTCGTCCCCTGGCATGATAGGCGGCGTAGGCCCCTGCGAGGAATATGATCGCCAGGATCTGCTGCCAGTACTGGTCTAGGAAGGGTCGCAAAGAATTAGCGAGGTCGACCAGTGGGTCTGCCATCTATCTTCTCATCTCCTCCCTCAATTTCTTGACAAATTCTTTGGTCGCCTGGATCGTGTCGCTCTCAGGCTCGTCGACGTGCAGCCATCTGTCTATCAGGAAGGCCCCTGCCCGGATGCCTATCCTCATGGCGTCGCTGGCGCTCAGAATGCTGCCTGGGACGGCGTTGACCCTGATCTCTTTGATGGCTTCATCGGTCTTGGGGTCGGTCTGGAATCCCCTGGTGTCTTCCTTCTTTGGCATGGTGCTGCCAGCATTATAAATTGAAAATTAGAAATCTGAAAACCGGAAGTACCGATTTCGGCTTGTGGAGCCATGGTGCTGACGGAGGAAAGATATGGTTGTAGGTCGGACAGGCGCCTGCCCGGGCCGGCGCCTGCCGTCATCCCCTTTTCTCCAGGAACGCAAAGTGGGCTGCGGCGGGGGTCGCCTATTATCCTCCGAAGAGGGGAGACCTCCCGCCGGCCCTTTTGTTTATCATGAAGCGGCGGAGGACCCCTGGGTGAGGGCGGCCCAGGGGTCCCGGACGCCAAGTTCGCTGGACGACTTCTTGCCGCTAAGATTGTAAATTGGAATTCGTGAGAAGGTGTTTGGCAATGATGGCATCACAAATGGCTGCTAAGTTAGATGGGGATTGCATCTTCTTCACAGTCCGCCTGACTTCAAGCCCGAGCTTGTGTTTCGACAAGTAGACGGGTGAGGGAAGGTTGAGGGATTCTAGCTTGTCGTTCAGGATCTCCAATGCTTTCTGAATAGTTTTATCGTCCTCCCCTTGGATTTTGATCCGTTCCCAGTCGGTGTGCCCGAGGGCCTCGAGGTAGGGTCGTTCGCTGATGGACCCTCCAGTCTCGGGATCGATCCGCCCGACCTTGACCATGGTATTCCTGAGGGCAACGATGGTCCTGTTGGCATCCGAACCCAGGTTGTTGTGCCATACGCTGGCCAGGGCGAAAGAATGAGTCTCTGGGGAAGATCTTTCTCCACCCAAATAGCGCCTGAGCGGAGAGAGGTTGATCTCCACGCCGCAGGTTGCGCAGATGAATTTATCGTGGTCTTCGAAGATGGAGGCCCGGAAGCAGTGAGGACAGAAACATGTCAACATGTCAAGGGTCTTCCTATGCTTGATTCTGGAGTGGGCCCTGGCGAGTGCATGGTAAGTGACGCCCAACATTTCTGCGTAATCTCTGAGCCTCAGCCCGGGGTGTTCCAGCATAGCCCAGTAAAGGCGGATCTGCGTCTTCGGAGGGGGTCCTTTCATTCAGAGACTACCTTCCTCTCCCTGTCTATAGCATGTTTGTAGCACTTCACACAGATCGGACCCAAATCAAGCCCGTCATGTCGAACAAGGCGCCCGAACATCTTTCCTTTCTCCCCACCAAACCCATCTTGAGCTTTTGCCAATTCATGCCTTCTCTCCTCACTCGATGTTCATCCAGACCGGTGGTCTTTCGTAGCCGGTGATGGTGTCCACGCTAACGAGGTATTGGACTTCCCCGCACGTCCGGCATGTCCTCACGTACGAAGGTGGCTCGTCGTAGACCCAGCTGTGTATGCCGAACAAGCCATGAAGGAGCCTGGCCAAGTTCGTGAGGGGGGATGTCATCCAATCAGCCCTCCCTCTGCAGATCGATCTCGGACAGAGGCGTCAGTTCCCCGGCCTTCCTCAGCCCAAGCGCCCTGGCCTGGTCTATCGCTTCACGAATCTCGGGGTGAGCAGCGAGGTATTCCCTGCGCCAGACGATCCACCTGCCGCTGTCCCTGATCTCCTGCAGAGGCCTCGGGTCGTCCTGCGTGGCTTCGAGGTGCTCCTCCCACATTATGCATATCTTGGGCAGATAGTTGTAGGCGACCACCTGCCTCGAGCAACCAACCGATGCGGCGCCCCAGTTGACGGCCCTGTCGTAGGATATGCGGGGATGGCTGATCAGGTAGCCCCTGATCAGGTTGCCGTAGGCGAGCTCGCATTCGTCGTTCACCTGGGAAGTGACCGGCCCCTTGCTGTAGTCGACCTTGTTGTGCAAGCGCTCGGTGGCGTCAACGCCCTCCCGCTGTATCTCTGTCTGCGTCTGTGACTGCGACGGGAGATTTTCTCTTTCTTTTTTGTCCTCGTGGCCGGAGGGGTGGGCGTTCAGGACGTCATGACAATCTCTGCAGATGCGGATGATGGATCTGTCGTCGCCGGGGATCCTGTGGTGTTTCTCGAATTCGGTGGAGGGCCTCTCCTTCTTGCAGAGGGGACAGGCCATCGTTAATGGTTGACCCTCGGATGGGATTTTCTCTATTTTAAGCCCCTCCCCAGGAGGAGGGGGACCGCCCAGGAGCTCCTTCTCCAGGGCGGCTATCTCCTCCGGCTCTAGGCCCATCTCGACACCACCTTGAGGACGGAGGCCAGGGTGGCCCCGTTCAAGACCGACAGCCCGGCCCGGTAGTCGTTGCCCAGCAGGATCCAGCCGGCGGCGTATCCTACGAAGAAGGCCAGGAGGCCCAGCTGCGTCCTGACGACGGCCCGCCTCTTAGCCTGGGTGGACGCCAGGAGCCTGGCCGTTTCATCGTAGTGCTCGTCGCAGAGCAGGACATGGCCGACCTGGTGCAGCTCGACGTACCTGTAGTAGGGACGCTCTCTCCCTTCTTCGAGGCACCTCCGGCAACCCGCTATCCTGATGCCGGCCTCTGTCAACTCCTTACATTCCGGTTGCGAGAAGGGTCCATGGATGTCCATCTTTTCTCACCTCCTCGCTTTCAGCTTGACGAGCGGCTTCGCCTTCCCGAAGGCCATCTGCTCTCCTTCAGGCCTGTAGGGGTGATCGAAGCAGAAGGAGCCGAGGCCGCAGCGGGGATGCTCGTAGGTACAACCCTTGCAGTATGGTATCTGGTCCACGGCGTAGAGGCCCATCCTGTGGAAGGAGAGGAAGCGCTTCCTGCGCTTCTGCACGGCCATCATGTAGCCGTTCGCCGCCTCCGTGGCCATGTTGTTGTGAATGAAGTGGATCGGAGGGATCGGCTCGCCGTTGATGGTGAACTGCCCCCAGACGTTGATGACCTTCTTCTGCTGGAACGGCCTGGCGTAGAAGGGCCTGTCCTTGACGTGTAGGATGACATGCCTGGTAGAGAAGATCATGGCGTAGGCGGCGAGCTGGAGGTAGTACGTGGGACGGAAGCCATGCTTGATCTCGGTTATCCTGACATGGATGCCGTCTGGGAAGCTCCTCAGCGTCAGGAGGTCCACACGACCCCTGATCCCGATTTCGTTGTTGCAGACCATGACCTCCTTCAGGGTTATTGGGAAGCGGCCGGCATCGATGAGGAAGTTCTCATAGCCGTAATCATCAAGGGTGGGATAACCGAAGGTCTCCTTCATGTGGAGGTCCTGGCCACGCTGCATGGCTTCGCTCTGGGGTTCCTCGACGCCTTTCGAAAGCCAGAAGTAGCGCCTTTCGTCAGCCCAGAATGCCGAGGCCCTGACGCATTCACGCTTCAGGCTGCACTTTGGGCAGACGTGCGGGTTGAACCAGGAGTAGGTCTGCCCCTTCTGGATGAGGCTCATCCCATCAGATCACCCCATCCCTGGCCGCTTCCCGCAGGGCCATCATCCGCCTGCGCCTTCTAGCGACGACGGGGTCCGTGGGGAGGAAGGTCTGGGGGAGGACTCCCACGATCGGGGAGATGCCCCTGGCTGCGTCCTCCTGGATTTTCTGCCTTGTGCGCCTTACCGTCTCAAGGTTGATCTCCCTCAGCTTCTCCCACTCTACGAACGGGATGGCCAGCCCGCAATACTTTCGTAAGTATTCGAACTCGAGGATGGTGTCGTCGTTCCTGGCCTTCGGGCTGGAGAGGAGGAGGGCGGCGACCCTGGCCTTGACCGACGTGAGTTCCTCCTTCACCCTCTCGTCGTAATCATGGACCTGGAGGTAGTCCGAAAGTAGCCTGTCTTCACTGTTCACGTCATATCACCCAAGACAGGAGGAGTATGGCCACCAGGAGGGCCACCCAGAGGTAGACTGCAACGAATGAATCCCTTGCGTCTTGCGACATTTGGAAGTGCAGGTACCTGCGAAGTTCGGTTTCATCAGCCGGGAGGAACCCCTGCTTCCTGAGCCGTTCCAGTTTCTTGTCCACGTCTCTGTCGGCGTGACGGGTGGCCCATCGTATGTACCGTTCGGGGACCGGCAGCTTCATGCTTCTTCCTCCTCGGATTCGTCGACGTCGAAGCCCTTGTCTTCGGGCTCTTCATCCAGGGGTCCTGTGAGAGTTTCCCCTTCTTCGGGATCCAGCAGGGCCTGCCTGAGGCTCTGTTCGGCCATAGACCGTATGGGCTTCTCGTCTTGAAGGGCTTGCGAGGAAAGCTCTTGGAGAAACTTCTGGACTTCGGGAACTTTGTCAGGGGAGCCGCAGTTGACCTTCGTCCTTTCTCCTGTCTTGTAGTCCTTCCTTTCGATGCTGAACTGAACCCTCTTCCCACCTGCTCCTAGGTCCTCGAGATATGTTACCTGATCCTCGCCTATCTCCAGCACGATCTGGTAGGATCTCTCCAGTGATCCACGGGGGAAGCCGGCGACGGAGAACTCCATAAACCCCTCCAGCTTGGGGAAGAGGGCCCGCACCCTGTTTACCAGCAGCCCCTCCAGGACCTCTTTCTCCGCCTTCAGGCGGAACGAACTGCTCCCCTGTTCCTTGGCCTTCTCGCCTTCACCGCCGTTCCCCTCCTCCGTTCCGAACGGGCTCCTCCCGGTCAAGACGTTCCAAGTGTGGAACTTCCGGCAGTAGACGGAGTCCTTTATGTCCAGCAGAACCCCCTGGGGCGCTTCCCCACATATCGGGCAGGACTTGAAGCTGGCCTGCTCCAGGAGCCTCTTGAGGTCCTCTCCGCTTTCGTGCTCCTCCTTGACCCGCCGGGCGATCACCTCGAGCTCCTTGACGCTCGGCGGCTCCGACCGTGCCCTGACCGCCTCCTGCACCCTTCCGAGGAACTTGTCCCT
>Ga0078972_1010070_pt1 | contig 18013 bp, 19 predicted proteins | sample YelNatPaOPGAMG01_FD_67568 | JGI IMG/M metagenome (GOLD analysis project Ga0078972, IMG submission 67568) | Hot spring thermophilic microbial communities from Obsidian Pool, Yellowstone National Park, USA - OP-RAMG-01 (SPADES assembly) (version 2) | ecosystem: Environmental > Aquatic > Thermal... | reverse complement strand
TGGTAATCCTGATTTCTTTGCAAGTTTTTCAACCATTGCATTGATTTTTTCATCTTTCAATTCCTTTGCATTATACATTTTAAGGACGATCTTGTCGGAAAAGAAATATGAAATAAAATTTACAATAAATGCAATTATCAACCCTGCTGTTGCTCCAAAAATACCGCCGAAAAAGAAACCAATTGCTAGAAAGATTGCCGTTAAAATTCCAAGTAATAGAGCAGATCTAAATGCTGCCATCCTTTCACCGGACATCTATCAAAAAACTGTATTTATATGTCCAATCAATTCTTTTTTTCTTTTTGCATGATAGATTATTTAAGGCTTTCTCTATCTCTTTAACAACATCTTCAACTGTTACTTGTATCAGGATATCTATTTCAAAAGAAAACTGTATTTATATGTCCAATCAATTCTTTTTTTCTTTTTGCATGATAGATTATTTAAGGCTTTCTCTATCTCTTTAACAACATCTTCAACTGTTTTTTTGCTTGTATCAATCTCTATACATTTTTTTATTTCAGAAGAAATAATACCCAAAATCTCAGCTTCTACATTTTCATTTATCTTTTTTTCACTCCATCTCTTTCTTTTCAGACGCTTTCTTAATTCTATTGGGTTTGTCCTCAACAAAACAGTGAGGTCATTTTTTAAGAGATGGGAAAGATGACCATCAATAATATTTAATCCTGGCTTGATTTTTTTATTTACTTCTTTTTGCAATCTTTTTATATCAACAATCTTGGTTTTTCTTTTTTTGTCATAACTGCATGGAATTTTTTTTATTATTTCAGTAATACTAATCAAATTTGCATTTTTTCGTTTTGCTAGAACACTTGCAACAGTACTCTTTCCAACACCTGGCGTTCCTGTTATTGCCAAAATAAATTTTTTCACAATATCACGAAAATATACTAGAGATTGTATTAACTATTGATCTGAAAAAATCAAAGATCGCATCAATGATTTGTTGTATTATATTTTTGTCTTCATAAATAAATATTGATGAAGTGTATGTTGTTATTCCATCACCCAAAATAGAAATAGTTATTTTATTTAATCCTGGAGTTTTTGATGACAGATTAAATTCATAGTTTTTTGTCTCTCCTGGAGCAAAACTAATATTTTTTTCTATCACATCTTCAATTTTTAATATTGCATTTTTGCTTTTATTCAAAAGATTTTGTGTGGTTAAGATTATTGTAAAGTTTTTATTTATTGTTGAATTTTTTGGAATAATAGCACCTATCTCAAATTCTTTTATTTCATTAACACTAATTTTTTTTGTTGCAAGAGAGTTATCACTATAGAAGTAGAATGAATAATTTCCACTATTACTTATTGATAATTCCCATAGATTGCTATCATGTATTCCAAAATCAGGCGAATAAAATATAAAATTCTCTGCATTTGTTGTTAAATTGAATTTTTGATTGATGCCTACGGTTTCCGGTCCATCAATTGATAATTTCTTAATATCTTTGTGTCCTTTTACATTGACTCTTTTTTCTCCTTTGTTTCCTAATTGGTCATAGATGATTACAGGGCAGATATAATTATTCTCATTGGTTTTTGGTTTGAAAAACCAGTAAACATCTTCCTCTCCGCATGTCCAAAATTTTCTTTCAGGCTCATAGATTTCTAGCATAGTATTTCTATTATTATCAATGCATGAAGCTACAGTCAGGTCATATATTGTGCATTCATAACCAAACGATGTTTTTCCTACTGTTGTTTTTATGTAACCATACCCATTTGATGGTAGGTCAACCCCATCTACAGATATATCTATTTCAGATTTTTTATAATCTAAAATCTCAAAGTAATCCTCATTTTTTCTCCAATCTATACGAGAATTAAAACTGGTGTAAACTAATCTGTCTGATTGGTTGCTATCAAGAAGAGATGCTGTCTTAATGTGTGTGGCATCTATTGTTCCTCCTTGAAGCCATGTTGGATCAAACGGTATCCACTTTCCATCGTTTGCTAAAACTTCTACCCATGCATGGCCTATCATTTTTTTATCATTTTCTGAATATGCATAACCAACAACATATCGTGTTGGAATTCCTGAAACCCTCAACAAGGCTGTTAACAAATTAGCATACTCAACACACACACCACGCCTGTTTTGCATAACCCAATCGCTCGGTTTTATACTTTTTTCCAATGATATATCATATGTCATAATTTTATTAACAAAGATTGTTAATTCTGCAGCCTTTTTTAAGGTCTTTTCATAAGGATAAGCAGCCTTTCTTATGTCATCATTGAAAATTATTGTAGAAGTTTCTTTTGTATATCTGTCATCAGTTCCAATTGATTTTTCCGTTGTATGGGTTGCGCTATTCTTTACAATACTCTCTATTCTATAATTTTTATTTGAATCAAAGTTATTCCATTCAAGCAAAAGCAGTTTATTTCCAAAATCATCATATATATATTTCCATTAATCTGCTCCAGCAACATCTATACTTTCTAAATTTTGTGGTATATAAAGGGTTATATTTGCATAGTTAATATGTCCTGTTGGTATTAATGTTCCACTTTGAATTAATTTTACAGTTATCTCTTCTGCTGATTTTGGATTTTCTAAATCTATTGCAAATGCCACGTTAACAAATAAAATCATTATTATAATTATTGCCTTTTTCATAATTATTATTTCAATAGAACATTTTTAAGTTTGCATAGTTTATTATAGAAAGATACCTATGTTTGAAATTGACTTATGGACAGAAAAATATAGACCAAAAAAACTGAAAGAGATGATAGGACAGGAGCATATAGTTGAAAGGCTTGAGGCCTTTGTAAAAAATAATTCACTTCCACACTGCTTATTTTCTGGTCCTGCTGGTGTTGGCAAAACAACAGCAGCCCTTTGTATTGCATATGAAATTTTTGGAGATGAATGGCAAAATAATTTTTTGGAGTTAAATGCATCAGATGAGAGAGGAATTGATACTATAAGAACTAAAGTAAAAGACTTTGCAAGAACAATCCCTCTTGGTGAAAAGAAATTTAAGATAATTTATTTAGATGAGGCAGACTCGCTTACAGCCGATGCACAACAAGCACTAAGAAGAATGATGGAAAGTTATTCAAATACCTGTCGCTTTATTCTTGCCTGTAATTATAGTAGTAAGATAATTCCACCTATACAATCAAGAACAGCTGTTTTTCGTTTTTCTTCATTACCGAAAGAAAAAATAGAAAGTTACCTTGATATGATTGCCAATAATGAAGGTATTAAAATTGATAAAAAGGCACTGGATGCAATAATTTATATTTCAGAAGGAGATATGAGGAAGGCAATTAATATTTTGCAGACAGCCGCTTCCACAAGCAAAAAAATAACAGAAGATATTATTTACTCTACAACAAGCAGGGCTGACCCTGAAATTATAAGAAAGATGTTGGAGTTTGCCATTGCTGGTAAATTTATCAAGGCCAGAGAAATTCTTCTCAAGGTAATGCTTGAGCAAGGCCTAAGCGGTGAAGATGTGGTGAAGGAAATTCATAAACAAATAATGAATCTTGATATCAGTGATGAAAAAAAAGTTATGCTGTTTGAAAAAACAGGAGAGTGTGAATTTCGTATTACTGAAGGCAGCAATGCATTAATACAACTTGAAGCATTGCTTGCTCAGTTCATGCTTGCAAAATGACGCTTTGAAGAAATTTTGAATGATAAAATAAATTCATAAAAATTATGCTTTTTAGAAAACTTCAATATATGCTACTAAAAAATTCTCATGTTTAATTTGTTAAATACGCTTTTTCTTAAAGAAAATTTCATTATTGCCTTGATAAGTTTTGCTTTGTGTTTAGTTTCTTATAATTATTTAAACAAACTTCGATTATTCATTCTGATGATTCATTAATTTTTCTCCAGAAATTACTCAAATAATTTCCTATATTCTGGCACGACATCGTTTAAAAATTTTTTAATTCCTTCTGCTGTTTTCTGATGATAAACCATCTCTTTGAGAACATAAAATGGTACTGTTGCTATATGAACACCAGTTGATGCAATCTCTCGTACCTGCCGAGAATTTCTTATAGAAGCGGCAATTACTTCTGTTTTGAAATTATAATTTTTATATATTTTTACAATCTCTCTAACAAGATCTACTCCACTTATTATACCATTATCATCTATTATTTTATCATTTATTTTTACTCCTTCAAATGGAAAATAATCCTCTTTTTTATAATCTTTAAATTGTCCATATATCTTTGCTCTATCCCTTAGCAAATCATCAAGCCTTCCTGCAAAAGGGCTCACATACTTTGCACCATTCTTTGCTGCTAGTATTGCCTGTTCCGGTTTCATTACAAGAGTTGCATTTGTAGGTATATTTTCTTTACTAAGTATTGATAGGGCTTTTAGTCCTTCATATCTATTTTTATCAGCTTCATCCAACGCTGAGCATATAGGAATTTTTATAACAACGTTCCCTGCGACAGAGTTAAATTTATCGTACAAAATTTTTGCTTCTCTCACCATAGAATCAACATCAAGGCTTATTACTTCCAAACTTACATCCCTGCCTCTTCCAGCTATTCTACATATCTCTTTTATATATTCTTCCATTTCCTTTTTCCAGATGATTTTTTAATAAGTGAAGGATTTGTTGTAACTCCATCAACTATTCCCCATGACATCGCTTCTTTTATTTCATCAATATCTGCAGTGTCTATGAAAATTTTCATACTTTTTAATTGAATAATAATATTTTTAAATTGATATGGAAAATAATTAATCATGTCGGTGTAGCTCAGTCAGCCTTTTTGAAAAGTGCTGACAAAGGGCTGGAGAATTGGCAGAGTGCTGCGCTCATAATCTTTTCTTAAGAAGAAAAGAATCTATGAGCTTTGATTGCTTTGCAAGATGAGAAACGCAGTACATTGAAACTATCTTAAAATGTTTCATGTGCGGAAAGGTCGTGGGTTCGAATCCCATCACCGACATTACAAATTATATTCTACATAATACTTAAAAAAAGAAAGCATAAAATTTAAAAGAATCATCTATTGAAGTTTTTCTACAGCAATTACATTTAAAAATAAAAATTATAAATCTCCAGGTCTAACAGTTTTTCTGTCATTGCTTTTTGCTCGTGCACAGGCTTTTATAACTAATGCTTCTACTTCCTTATCTAAAGCATCAGTAAAATCTCCTGCACAGTTCATTTCTTGTGCCTTTATTATCTCTTTAACCTTTGATGCTACTACCAATCCTGCCATATTTCACACCTCTCAGAATTTTTCTATTTATAGAAAGATTAATAAATGTATGATTGAAATGCTTATAAAGTTTTTGGTTCTATAAAAATACTGAAAAAAAGAAGGGGAGTTAAAATGGAAAACCTACAATTTCATGTAGATAAAAACAAATTTAACTGTGTAGAGTGCGGAGATGTTATCAAGATACCACCGAAATTAATAAAAGCAATAGAAAACGATCCAGAAGAGCGAGCTCTACCAATAACATGCAAATCATGTGGAACAGAGTATGAGGTTGGAATTGATCCAGAAGGTGCAGGCCTCATAGTAACAGTAGAAACAACAAGCGAATCAGAATTACTTGAAGAAGAGGAAATGGAGTTTGAAGATGAAGAAGAAGAGGAATAATTAACAAAGGCTTGTACCAAAATAGTTAACATAATATTTTTTATTAAAAATATTTTATATGGTTCTGCAAAGAAATAAAAAATTATAAATTTCTGAATTCATTTATTGATTTTATGTTTTATTTATTCTTCGAGGTCAAATGTATTACTAGCACCTAAATACCCGATTATATTTCCACATAAAATTCCTATCTCTGTCTTCAAAGGTCTTCTTGCCCCACCTTCTTCTAAAACTATTGTTCTTGTTTTCAATACAAACCATGGATTAATCAAACCTGTTGCCTTAGGAATTTTGGTTAGAATTTTCTTTGCCTTTTCATTTTTCTGGGAGAGTTCTTCTGCTAAAATTCTCTGGGCCCAGTTGTGCTTGCATATGATCTGTTCAGGATTTATATATTTGTATATAGCCTCTGTTTCATCTCTTAGATGAGATTTGATTCCCATATAAAATGCATCTTCACAGCTACATTTAGCGAACGTTTCTAAACTTTCCACACAATACTCGTTATTCTTTTCTGTAACAGGAAGAACATTTAATTGGGTTATATAGCTTCTGTCTAATCTGCTAAAAGATGGAATTTCCTGATATGCATCAGCATAAAGATATTCTGTTTTAAATTCATTTCTGAAGAAATCCAAATATTTCTGTCCTTCAACAGGAACATCAAACCATAAGATATTATGCCTTCTGCTTCTTGGACTCCACCATCCAATTCCACGATAAGAACCATTTTTTAACTTTTCTCTATTCTCAGGATTGTCAAGATTTTTGAATGCTTTTCTTAGAGTTAATTTTTGTTCTTTTATTTCACGAATGGTTATATCTGATTTTACAATGTCAATTTGTTCGCCAAATTTTCTGAATTTCTGTGGGGTATTTATTTTAATTACCAATCCTCTTTTTTTATCAACATATGTAGAAAAATAATTTATTTCAGGTAAGATGAGATATTGGTTGCCTTTTAGTGTTAGCACAGCATCTGCTATATTTTCTCTTGATAAATTTTCATATCTTGTTAAATCTACTGCTTCTTTGTATTTCTCTCTTATAGTAGAGACCAATGGATAGCGATGATCAAATAATTCATGCTCCAAAGTTGTCCTCTCTTTTCTAACCATAATAAAGCAGAAGCACTAAATCCTTAAAAAACTTCTTTTATATAAAAACTTTTAAAATACTATATCATATTATTAATGTAATCTGCCTCCGTAGCTCAATCTGGAAGTCCTTTTGCTGACCAAAAGCGCTTGCGGAAAAGGAGTAAACGCTGCGAAAGAACTGGAGAACAGAGCATCTGAAAACTCTAATGGTTTGATGAAACTTGTAACTGATATTGCGAGTTGCAAACAATGAGCGCATGATATCAGAAGGTTGAGGGTTCAAGTCCCTCCGGAGGCTTCAAATATTCTTGTTCAATTATTTAATTTTGCAATGAAAAAGGTTAAGTATTAAAATATACGAATAATAATAGATAGTAAATGAATTTTTTGATTTGGAGGTTTTTTTGAATGGACAGGCCGATAGATGTTTTGAACAACGCCAAAGGCAAGAGAGTGCTCATAAAGCTGAAGAAGGGACCTTTAATAGCAGGAATTCTTCAAGCTTTGGATCTACATTTGAACATGTGGATTGATAACGCAGAGCAAATTGAAGAAGATAAAAAAACAAGCTTAGGAACTATTCTTGTGCGTGGTGACAACATTCTTTATGTTTCACCCGAATAAGAATTGATTTATTAATTAAGAAATGTTGAGTTGATTAGATGAGCAAAGGAACTCCGTCAAAGGGGAAGATGCAAAAAATAGTACATATAAGATGCAGGCGTTGTGGCAGACATAGTTATCATGTTAGATTAAAGAAATGTTCCGCATGTGGTTATCCTAGAAGCAAGATTTATAAACATTCTTGGAAGAACAAAAACACATTAGGGAAACAATATAGAAAACCGAGAAAAGAACTTCACCAAAAGAGAAAGACTGTTTATGATGGAAGGAAAATTTAATTCTTTTTAAAATTGTTAAAGTAATTCAGATAACTATAAAAATAAAAGAAAATAATAGATGAGTATGGTAGAAATAAATGATCCTAAGATAAAAAAAATAAATGAATTTATTGCAAAAACAGGTATAAAGCCGTCAGAATGTTTATATCATACATGGAGATTTGTTAAAAACAAGAAAATGAAAGATAATGGCGTTATTCGTGTTCTTGTTCCGAAATCTGACGGAATAGCCCGTGTAGAATACATATGCCCGGAATGTGGACATTATGGTTATCTTGAGACCGAATGGAAAAGGCCTTTTTTTGTAAGATGTGAAAAATGTAAATACAAAATCAATGTTCCTAAGATGAGAGAAGAATTTAAAAGGGAACAGAAGGCTGAGCAGAAAGATGAGAATCTGCAATAAGAATTCTTTTATAAAAGTTTCATTTTTTATAAATTAATACTTTTACAGATCTTTTGTGCTCTTTTTAATTATTTTTAAATCAAAGAACCAAATCATTGCATTCAATATTGACAATTTGTAACTTGCTCTTATACATTTTGCTCTTGACTTTTAATTAATTTTCTAAAAAGAAATAATTTTATATAGCAATTGATTAAAATTTTATATTAGAATTGTTTATATATTTTTTATACATTTCATCCACAGATTTTTTATTCACAACATTATGAAATTTAAATCCGCCACCAAAGGACTTTGGTATGTGCATCAACTCGTGTATCAGGGTTTTGGTTTTTTCCTCCTCAGATAGTTTGTCAAAGTTTTCAGAAATTATTTCTATAACATAATGCGGTTTTACATCTAATGCAAGCTGCATAACTCTAGGTAATGCGTGGCATCTTGCAAGTACCCGCTTTGATGAAGAGCCATAACTACGGATACAAGTTATTCTCTTCATATCATGCTTCATTCCAAGTCTATTTGCAATATCAATGACCTTTCTTTCCAATTCTTGGTCTTTGTAGTATTTGATTCCCATATTCACCGAAAGCCTCAGACGAGATTTTCAAATGATGACAGATGTCATCAGTTTTTGAACTCGTGACCTCAAGCTTACCATGCTTGCGCTCTACCAATTCCTCAAGCCTTAGCAATGTGGCTTTCTGAGCTACTGAGGCATAAAAAGAAATAACTACATTAATTTATAAAAGCTTCTTTTTACAAACCATGTTTTTTGCTGTCCTTCTTCTCCGATATTTATTAATTCACATGAATGCTTCTTGCAATTATATTCTTTGTTGCCCTTTTGCTTAGCGTGAAATAATGTTTGACTATAACAGTAAATATAAATAACATTATAGCAACCGCTGAATGCAAAAATATAGTGAAAAGATATATTTGTCGTGATATCAAGTAGTGATTGATGTAAAATACATTGAATCAGTATAACTCCATCCTTCCAGTTGATGATATGTCAATGTCCCTCTGGAAATACTATCACAGTCAAAAAAGTGTGGATAATTCATATATTGTTTTCATAATAATCGAATTATCTGTTATTTATCATACTTATATTCTTTGCGTAATTTATACATTCTCTTACAGAAGTTTGCAAAGTTTTAGCAGGATTATCTTTATATATACCTTTTATCAAATTTATTTAGATGAATATGAAGCGTGTTGTTTTCGTAATTGGAATAATTATATTGTTGTCTGGTGTAGTGCTCGCAGATTTTTCACTTTCAACAACCAAAGATTCTTTTTCGGTTGTGATTGGAAGTACACAAGAAATTGATTTGAATATCTCATCAACTATAGACGATATTTTAAGCATAAATGTTAATCCATTGATAAGTCCAAGCGGAAAATCATGGGTAACCCTTTCTGATTCTGCTTTACATTTTAATGCAGGCGAATCAAAAATAGTTAAGGCTTATCTCTCTCCGCAAGAAGATGTTATCCAAACAAGTTACACACTTAGGTTTACTGTTCAATCTTCATCAACAGGAGAAAAAAACTATAAAGATGTTTATATAACCATTTCAAAAGGAGATATCGTAGGAGTTATTGAAATTAATGTTACAGGAAACACCGAACCAACAGGAACATTGTCAATATCATTTTTAGTAAGAAATGTCGGGACTGTGCCAATAAATGGAATAAAAGTGTATTGTGATGTATTCTCTCCAAAAGAAGAGGAGATAGCAACAGCAACGTATGACATAGAAATCCTTCAGCCAGGAGAGTCAAAAAACCTTATAAAAACTATTAAACTAGAGGCAGGAGCAATTGCAGGAACTTATAAAATTGTTGTGAAGACAGCAACAACAAAAGGTATTATGGACTCAGATGTAAAATATTTTGTTGTTCCTTCAAAGGCGGTTATAGAATATAAAAATGAAAGTTTCACCTCATTGATAGGTCCAGGAAAAAGAATAATCGTAACAAACAATGGAAACAAAATAAGTGATACAATCGAGATAAGAGAAAATTTAGGCCTATTATCAATGTTTTATCAAGGGCAGGTTCCTACATCAAAAGAAGGTGATGTTTATATTTTTTCTGTTGGTCAGCTCAGGCCAGGAGAGAGTGCAATAATTACATATGAAATAAACTATCTGCTAGCTGCAGTTGTAATAATCGTAATTGTTATGTTGGCATGGTTTATTCTTTATAAATTCAAAACAGTTCAAATCAGAAAATACATAATTCAGAAAAAAGAGATAGAAGAAGGAGAGGAGTTCACAGTTGGAATTGACATTCGTAATAACACAGGAAGGTATGTCAGCAATGTGGTTGTAAAGGACTTTGTACCTGGTGCATTCAAGGTAAAACCAGGCACAGGATTAAAACCTAAAATAAAGAAAACTTATGCAGGGGTTGAATTAATTTGGAATTTGAATGAATTAAAAAATAGAGAAGAGCGACTTCTAAATTATAAGATTGTTCCAATTTTTGGAGTTTCAGGACAACTGAGATTGCCGAAAGCAAGTGTTAATTTTAATCTTGGAAGAATACCAATGCAGAACAAAAGTTTTGTAACATATATAGGAGTAAGAGCAAAAAAAGATTAGGAACTTATTATTGAAAAAGTTTAATAAAATTTTTCAATAAAAATCTATTATGATATAAATCCAATATATTAATAACATAGTGGTAAGGTTAGATAAAAAGCACTACCGTCTTTTAGTGGTTTATATTCTATGTTTCCATTATGGAATTTTGCTACATCGTATGCAGAACCAAGTCCGATCCCACTTCCCTCTTCCTTTGTAGTTATATAAGATCTAAATATCTTATTCCTTATTTTTTCAGGAATTCCGCCTGCATTATCTTCATAAACAACGACACAATTTTCATTCTCTTTGTAAGTTCTGAAAACTATTTTTCTATTTTCTATATTTTTTTCATCCCATGCCTCCCAGCTATTTTTTAATAAATTTAAAAATATTTCATCTGCTATAGCTTTTTTGTCACCATAAACAACAATCTGTTCTTCCTTTATCTCCCTTTCTATATCTATATTTTTTGAATTTAGCAAAGAAAGCATCTTTGCCTTTTCAATGGATTGCTCAACTAAATCGTTCATATTAAATTTTTCTAAATTATATGCTACTGTTAGATTTCTTATCTTATCATTAACAATGTTGTATATATCTCTAACTGATTCTGATGCCATATCAATTGCTTCCTGGCCTATCTCACATTTGCTATATCTCAGGACTTCACTTATACCCATTAATTTATTTTTTATGTCGTGCCAGAATTTAGGTTCTATAGAAAGTCTGTAACAATCGTATAAAAATGGCGTAATTACTATTGAAAATTCTTCAAATTCTTCTGTTAAATTTTTTGGATGTTTATATGTTAAGAATTCTATGCACCCAAAAGCATTTTCTTTGTATTTTAAAGGATAAGCAGAAATATAATTTATTTTTACATTTGTTTCTTTGGATGGTTTATCATAATGAAGAGGATCTGCCGAAGTTGTTATTTTTATTTTATTCTCTAAAATGCAAGAACCGGCAATGCTTTTCCATGGAATAAAAAGACCTTCTAGTTTTTCTTTATTGTTTTTGGTATAAAAGAAACTAGGTCTTATCTTATTAAAAAATATACTAAGCGTCTGAAAGCCTTCATTACCAAATTCTCTTAAAAAGGCATCATCAAAATTATCTAAAATTTTTTCAATATCTCTAATATCTTTAATTTCTTGTATTTTTTTATAAACATTCAAAATTTCTTTTTTCATAAATATATTTTGCTGAAAAAAAATTTAAAATAAGTCCCCTGACTGAGATTCTCATAAGAAGAGAGATGCTCTTCTTGTTTTTGAACTCAGAACCTCTCGATCTCTGTTTATGAACGCAGACCAAATCATTAGTGCAACAGCACTAAGCTACAGTCGAGCGCTCTAACACAGACTGACGCTTTTGCGTCTATCTACCGTTGAGCTATCAGGGGATATAAATTATAAAATCAATCTAATATTTAAATATTTTAGATTTTGAGCCAATTGATAAGAATACTTAAAAATATAATAGAAATTAATAATTCATGAAAAATGAAAAATTCAATAAACTGAAGCCCTACATAGTTAAGATTTTGAAGGAAAAGTTGGATAAAACACTTTATTATCATGGAATTCATCATACACTTGACGATGTTCTGCCTAATTCTGAAAGGATAGCCAAGAATGAGGGGATTAATGATGAGATGTATATTATAATGACAGGAGCACTACTTCATGATATAGGCTATATTGAAAGCTATTTTGAACATGAAAAAGCAGGGGCTTTTTTTGCTGAAAAGTATCTGCCGGATTTTAATTATAAAAAGAGTGAAATCGAGGTTATTAAAAATATTATACTTGCAACAAAAATTCCCCAATCTCCGAAGACTATTTTTGAAGAAATTGTTTGTGATTCAGATTTAGATTATCTAGGCAGAGATGATTTCTTTGTTTTATCAGAAAAACTTAGAAAAGAATTAGAACACCAAGGAAAAAAATTTACTCAGGAAGAATGGCTCAGTTACGAAATAGAATTTTTACAAAAGCATGAATACTTCACAAAAACAGAAATAAATTTGAGAAACAATAAGAAGATATACAATATAAAAAAATTAAAAAACCTTTATCAAAAATTAATAAGCACTCATAATTAATTTTATAATTTTATTCCTTTCACATTGTAAATTTCATAGTATTTTCCATGGATAGGTTTTGTTCCAATTTTTTCAGCAATAATTTTGTCTTTTAATTTTTCATAAAGTTCTCCTGTTATAAGTATCTGGCCTTCTTTTGCCATTTCTTCTATCTTTTGTGCCACATTGATGCTATCGCCAATTGATGTGTACTTCATTATATTGTCTGCACCAATATTTCCAACTATTGCTTTACCTGAATTGATTCCAATACCTACTTTTAATTTTATTTCACTTTCTCTATTCAAACTCTCTATACTCTTTCTTATCCCTAACGCAGCCTTTATTGCATCCATTTCATGGCCAATTCTTTCAGGTATGTTAAATATAGCAAAAACCTCATCAGCAGCAAGATGATTTACAATGCCATTGTTGGCATAGATATTCTTTGCAACAACATTGAAATATTTATTAAGAATATCTATGACCTTTTCTTCTCCCATCTCTTTTGTCATTTCAGTAAAACCACGAATGTCTACAAATAGCGCAGTAATTTCTTGTTTCTTTCCTTTTGTTTTTGGATCCAGTATCATTCTTGCAACATTTTTGTCAACATATTTTTCAAATGTTTCTTGTATCTTCTTTTTCTCGTCTTCAGAAAGTTTAAACTTTTTCTCTGCAAGTTCTTTTAATTCTATCTGTTCTTTTGTGAATCCTGTCAATCTTCTAATATTTTTCTTCAGACCATGCTGGAATTTCACCTGCATCGCGAAAACTATTATTAATATTATAACAATTAAGACAATAATTGCCCCAAGAATATCTATATAAAATGGCTGCTTCTCTTGTACATTTATTGCACTTCCAGTTAAAGAAACACCAAGAAATTCCTTTTTTGAGTCTGCACTTTTTACTTCAATGTTATAAACTCCATTTGGCGCACTTAGTTCAAACTCAGATTTCTGACCTATAGGAATGTCAAGTGAAAATATCTTTTTTTGTTCATACCCATCTTTTTTAAATGTAATCTCCATAGGTTTTTTGAATTGTACATTACCGACATTTTCAACTATCAAAATATTATCTGAGATTGTAAATTCAACAGCAGCTAACTCATTTACCGAAAATATTTTTTTCTTTGTAAATCCCTCAGCATAGATAGTTATTGTCCAATCACCGGGCTTTGAGTTTTTTGGAAGGTCGTATGTAATATTTCTTCCTGTTTTAGAAATCAACTCGAATGCAGTTTTTCCAGAAGAATCTAGAATTGAAATGCTACATTCCTTTTCCATTTCTTTTCCAGCCTGATCAAAAAGCTTAGGCAATATCCATAACCTCTGGCCTGGATTAATCACATCTACAGTTTCTATTGAAAGGCTGGTCGGTATTGAGTCAACATATATTTTCTGTGAGTTTGTTCCATGGTTTTTATTTTTGTCCTCTATGCTAACTATGACATTATATTCTCCTGATATATTTTCAGGTAATTTTATTTCATAATCAAATGTTCCATTTGTCAGAAAAGAATAATTTTTGTCAAATTCTATATTTAGGTGTCCTGAGGCCGGCTTTCCGTTCATGTAAGTAGCATAGCCATTTAGAATTATTTTATCATTTGGTTTGTAGTGAATCTTATCTGTTGTGAAATTAATAATGAGATTATTACTAATAAGGAAACCTTTTGTTTCTTTGGTTGTTGTTTCATTTGTCTGTAATTGCACAATCACATTACAGTTTCCATAAGCACTATCAAACGGAAGTTCTGCACTAAGATATTTCTCAACATTTTTTTCTAATGAGATCAGACTCATAAAAAACATAGTGTCTGTAGAAGTACAGTGTAAAAATGCCTTTACAGTTCCTGTTGCATATTCTGTGTTAACTATAGTTATATTAAGATAAAGGGTTTCCCCAATATTATAAGCATTATCAGGTTCATTGATGTATATTGTTGCCGCATGCGCTACCGAAATAAACAAGAACAGTACAGCCAGATAGATTAACTTCTTCATGAATTAATTATAGCGTCCCAAATATTAAAACCTTTTATAAAAACCGTTAAAAGCTTTGTAGAAAACTTCAATAATCAATTGAATCTACATATATGTTACTAAGAAACATTTCACGTTTAAATAGTTTCTTAAATACTTCAAACTTTCTCTTTATGAAGTTTTGCTTTGTTTTAATTCATTTATTGGTTTGCACAAACTTAAGCTTCGAATATTCATGAGGCATTCTTTTGATAACCTATTTTGGATTTATAATAACTTTTCTACAGAGCCCCGTTAAGCTATCATAAGAAAAATTTGTTTCTTTTATTTGTAATCAATTATGAAGTACATAACCTTTTTAACTATATGTAGCAATTAAATGCTATGGATCTTAATTTGATCACGTTCATAGCATTCATAGTTTTTGTAGCATTGCTTATCCTTAAAGATAGGAAGAATGTAAAAGTAGAAGGAATAGTTTTTATTAGAAGGACTGAACATGGGAAGGAATTCATAGATAGAATAGCTAATAAACATAAAAAGTTCTGGAGCGGATTTTCAAAAATTGGCGTAGCAATCTCAATACCTATAATAATTTTTGTCAGTTTTTTCCTGATCTACAATGCAATCCAGATTTTTTCAGGTCAGGCTAAAGAAGGTGTGCGCCTTGTTCTTCCTTGGGCAGTTGGACATGCAGAAACAAAGCCAGGATTATTGTTGCTTCCTTGGTGGGTATGGGTTATTGGTGTGGCATCAGTTATCTTTCCTCATGAACTTATGCATGGCATAGTATGTAGGATAAGAAAGATTAGAATTAAGTCCTTGGGTTGGTTGTTTCTTGCAGTAATTCCAGGGGCATTTGTAGAACCAGATGAATCGCAGCTAAAGAGGGCAGACCGCTCAACAAAATTAATGGTTTATGCTGCAGGCGGATTTAGCAATTTTGTTTTTGCAGCAATTACATGGTTTGTTTTATTTCTCTTGATTTCTGTTGCCTATGTACAGGCAGGGGTCTATCCATCTGCTGCAATAATTGGTTATCCAGCAGCAGAGCAGAATTTATCAGGAGCAATTATCGGAATAAATGGAATACCTACACCGTATGAAAAAAATATTTCTGATATTTTGGAAAAAATTCCGGTTGGCTCAAATATAACAGTCCAAACAACTACAGGTTTATTTAACATAACTACTACTCAGCATCCATATCTTAATCGTTCATATATAGGTACTGCTGGTCCATATGAACCATATCTTGTTGTTAATCCAAGCTATCAGTCTCTAGGTGTAATTATTGAAGGTCTTAGATTATTGCTTTTCTGGATATTTTTCCTGAATTTGGGAATTGGATTAGTAAACCTTCTTCCAATAAAACCTTTAGATGGCGGACTAATTTTAGAAGAAATTGTCGGTAATTTTACATCAAAAACAGTAGTTTCACTTATTTCTTCATTCTTTTTAGTTATATTAATTTTCAACCTTGTTGGCCCAATTTTTCTATAAAAATTTCTAGAAAATTTTTCAAGATTGCCGTCGTTACCATTTTTATCATGAAAAACAAGGAGATAATTTGCACTCATCATAACTCAGAAAAAATATTTTTGTTAAACTATTCATAAATCTACGAATTTTTGCTACACCCTTGCAGGCTCTTGCCTATCGGCTAGGGACAGATAATTAATAGGGAAATTCTTATTTTCCCACATTTGATCTGCAAACTTCTGTTAATCGCGATGTTATTGAAAAACAGAGTTTCTTATTAAAAACCTAAAATTTATGCTCTTTTTTATGTGGATGAACAAACAAATAGTATTTTTCATTTCCTTCTAGTTCTTCTATCACTCTTTTTGTTAATATTTTAATTGGATTTGAAAGAAATTTTACACGATTTTCTATATCCTTGAAAGACTCAAATGGCTTCTTTTTTCTTTCTTCTAATATCTCTAAAACATGTTTTTTTCCAATTCCAGGAAGCAGCTGAAGCTGATGCATTCTTGGAGTTATTGCAGTTGCGTGATTAAAGAAGTGGACAAACCTTTGTTCATTTTTTTCAATAAGTTTTTCTATAACATATGGGAGAGCTGAGCGTGCTACATTTGTCAAATCTTTTATTGTCAATGCACCGCGCACAGACTTTATCTTGTCTCTTTTACCTTCACCAATATAAACTTCTTCTTCCTGCGAAAGATGAACACCCTCCCGAGGAATAAGCTCAAGAAGGGTAAAAAATGAAGAGCCGATAGCTTGGGCTATAGGTTCTGGCCTTCTTCTATCAGGATAACCGCTAGGAAGGAAATCCAATATCAAACAATTTTCCTCTTTCATTTTAACACCTTAATATTTTCCTATAGGTGTTGAAATACCGTTAGGTCATTTTAACACCTTAATATTTTCCTATAGGTGTTGAAAGACCATTCAATTAATTTTTACAATGACCACACACTACTTATATTTTTTAACAATATCAATTATCTGCTGAATTTCGTTTTTCTTGAGATTTGTTATCTCCTTACTGAACAAAGCCTTTACCTCGTCTTCTGTGTCAGGCATCATGTTAATTATCAAGGCTATATATCTAGGCCTCAAGATTGCAATCTTGCTGAGTTCTTCTATCATTTCCTTTGCCTTCTCTACAGGCATTTTGCACACTTTTTCTAAGTATTCTAAGCAGATTTTCTGTTCATAAGATAGGTCCCGCTCTTTTGAGCGTTTAACCATTATCTCTTTTGCTTCAGGTACAGTTATTGTTTCTTCATTCAAAACCTCCATTTTTCACACCTCATAATGATAGATGCTCCGGCTTTGCAAATATTTTTTTTAGTTTGTTGCCATTTCTGATTTCAACACCGTATGCTCTTCCTCTGATTTCAACTATTTTTCCTGTTTTACCCTGAAATCTATGATGTATAGTAGGATTTGATCTATCTATATTTATCTTAACAGTATCTCCAATATTAAATTTTCTGAGATACTTAGTTATTCCTGTTTCTTCTTTTGATTCAAATTTTTTTCTTGTCCCTCTTTTGAACCCATAGCTCTTTCTTACCATAAAATCACTTTACATTCATTAAAATTTAAATAATAAGATTAATAATTAGAAAGGCTTAAAAAGGGTTAAGAATTTATGAATAAATCATAAAAAATAATAAAACTATAAAAATATGGTATTTCATCTTCTTCCAAACAAGAATTCATCTTCAATCCGCTTCTTTTTGGCAGCAGCCTCTTCTTTTCTTTCAGCAACTCCTTTGTAATCTAAGCCAGCCCCTCTCTCATATCCTGTTATCCCTGTTT
>Ga0078972_1010069_pt1 | contig 18015 bp, 13 predicted proteins | sample YelNatPaOPGAMG01_FD_67568 | JGI IMG/M metagenome (GOLD analysis project Ga0078972, IMG submission 67568) | Hot spring thermophilic microbial communities from Obsidian Pool, Yellowstone National Park, USA - OP-RAMG-01 (SPADES assembly) (version 2) | ecosystem: Environmental > Aquatic > Thermal... | reverse complement strand
GCCGCTTTCACCATCGCATCCGCAGCCTCAATAGCTGGGACGAGTCCTCGCGTCTCAATCATTCCTAATGCTTCCAATCTAACAGCGGGGGCTTCAGCCACCCGAAATCACCTCCTTAAAAATTTTTAATCTATTTCAATGAATCTTTGTTCCTCAATTTCCGTAGCCTCTATTTCTCCTATCTCCTTCAATGGCTCCTCCAGGCTCTCGTGCGGTCTGGCGATGATGTGGACAGATATCACCTCTCCGACCTTCTTCGCGTTTGCCGCTCCCGCATCAACCGCAGCCCTCACGGCGCCCACATCTCCTCTCACCATAACCGTCACATAGGCGGAACCTACCTTCTCATAGCCCACGAGGACGACATTAGCCGCTTTCACCATCGCATCCGCAGCCTCAATAGCTGGGACGAGTCCTCGCGTCTCAATCATTCCCAACGCTTCCATTCCCTGTTCCTTCACCTGTTTTCGCCTCCTTCTCTCATTCTATCTCAAGATATTTCTGTCTCTCAGAACCAACCGTTTCCCTGCTCTCAATCAGCTCTATCAAGCTCTCAACGGGGCGAGGGATTATATGGAAGGAGACCACCTCTCCCACCTTCTTCGCCTCCGCAACACCCGCCTCCACCGCTGCTTGGACCGCCGAAACATCGCCGCTCAATTTAATCACCAACATCCCCCCACCTCCCTTAGCCAGTTCATACCCGATTAGCCTCACGGCTGCCGCCTTGCAGGCGGCGTCAGCAGCGGTCAATCCCGCCGTCAAACCCTTAACCTCTATCAGACCCAATGCCTCCATCCTTGCTCAATTCCTCCATAATCCTCTTCGTTATCCTATCAACTAACCCTTCCAATCCCTGCTCGCCTAATGCCCGAAAGGCGCATTCCTCGCAGAGATGACTCACAGGCGCCCTGTTGCGGGATTGAAGAAGCCTGTAAACTTCCTCTTGAGTTAGCAATCTCTCTCCTCCGAGAAGGCGGGCGAGAAGGGAGATTTTCGCGAAGTGCTCCAATGTCTCCATCCTGTAGTAGGCGTGGAGAGGGGTATCGCCTACGGTGAACGCTCCATGATTCTCCAAGAGAACGGCATTTCTATTTCTGATATAAGGTCTGATAGCTTCAACGAGCTCGGGTGTGCCAGGGGTTCCATAGGGGGAAAGGGGAACGCCGTCGAGGTGGAGAATGGCTTCTGGGAGGATGGGATGTTCAAGGGAGATGCCGGCGACGGCGAACGCGGTGGCGAAGGGAGGATGGGCGTGAAGCACGGCTTTTACATCGGGACGCTCTTTATAAATCATAAGGTGGACGAAAATTTCCGAGGAAGGTTTCAAGTAGCCCTCCTTGGCATTGCCCTCCATATCCACCTTAACTATCATATCTGGGGTCATAAAGCCTTTGGAAACACCTGTAGGGGTGGTGAGGACGAAATTATCATCAAGTCTACAGGTGATGTTTCCATCGTTGGCAGCTACGAAGCCCTTCTGCCAGAGCCTTCTGCCAACTTCAACAATTTCCTGTCTTAAAGCGCTTTCTTTTTCCATACACTTTTATTTTAGATATAATAGATGTGGCTGTCAAATGTTTTAAAGTATTAAATTTTTTCTTATGAGGATATCAATTATGCAATAAACCCCAAAATAAACAAGATTTTCTTTTTGGGGAAGGGGGCATATATTAATTTCTAAACAAAACCCTTGCGGAGGTTTTAAATAATCGTTTAATATTGCAATGAACTTAATGCTTTTATAAAATATTGATGATGTAATGGTATGAATAATCTCAGAGAGATATTGGACTCGCTAAGAAGGAAGGGAGGTTTTGTCGTTGCGAGGGCTCCCTACGGGAGCCCGTGGCAGTCTCGGTTCGCAAACCAAAGGTTTGCGAACTGCGTTGGCGATAGCCAATCTCTGAGAGATTGCTTCGTCGCTTCGCTCCTCGCAATGATAACCCCCTCTGTCATTGCGAGCCTCCCGCAAGGGAGGCGTGGCAATCTCGGTTCACAAACCTTTAGGTTTGTGAACTGCGTTGGCGAAAGCCAATCTCTGAGAGATTGCTTCGTCGCTTCGCTCCTCGCAACGACAATGAAGAGGATAGAGAATTAGAAGGAGTCTCAAATGTTATGAGATTATATATGGTATTGACAAATGATTTATTCTATACTATTCTAAAAATAACTAAAACTTTGGGGAAAGGAAGGGACCCCAAATGAGAAAAAGCATAATCATTATGATGTCAGTGTTCTTCTTGTCCGTTGCTTTCTTACGCGGACAAGAGAAGGTCAAGCTCACTCCCGAGCTGCGCAAGCTCTATGGGGAGCTGACCTCCGCTGTTAATGAGAAGAATATCCGGGATACGATAGCTTATCTATCCTCTTTTCCCAGCAGGGTCACGGGATATCCGGGATGCGATGAGGCGGCAAAATATGTGAAGAGGAAGTTTGAGGAGATAGGGCTTCAGGATGTCGCGATGGAGGAGTATAACATACCCATTCCCTATGATAGGGAAGCAAGCCTTGAGATTCCCTCCCTTCATATCAAGATGCGCATCTACCCGCTCTGGCCAAATGCGATAAGAACTCCCTCCCTCCCACCTGAAGGAGTTAGAGGTCCTCTAATCTATGCGGGAGATGGTTATCTCCAATCCTTTGATGGGAAGAAGGTAGAAGGCGCGGTAGCGCTGTTGAATTTCAACTGCGGTTCCCATTGGCTCAATGCCCCACGCTTGGGGGTGAAGGTGGTTTTGTTTGAGGAGCCCGATACCACTATGCGCGGTGAAGCGGAGGCTAAGTTCATCTCCATTCCCATAGATATAGCGCGCTTCTGGGTTAAAAAGCAGGATGCGGAGATGCTCAAAAAGCTCATAGCGCAGAACCCAAATCTTGAAGTGGTAGTTAAATGCTCAATGCCCTGGGAGCGCCGAACGGGCTATAATGTAATAGGTTTCCTTCCCGGAAGCGATGAAAACCTCAAGGACCAGCTGATAATCATTGAGTCCTTTTTCGATTCAATATCAATAGCTCCTTCCCTTGCCCCGGGGGCGGAGAGCGCCTCGGGGATAGCGGCTATGTTGGAGTTGGCGCGGATTTTCAAGGAGAGACCGCCCAAGCGGTCTGTTCTCTTCATTGCCACCTCCGGGCACTTTGAAGCTCTCAGCGGGATAAGGGCTTACTTCACGAAGCATTTCAAGGAATACGAGAAGCTCGGTCCTATGGAGAAGATAAAGGGCTTTTTCGCCCGTGTATTCCACACGGGATACAAGCCGCGAGAGATAAAGAAAGTATATCTCTTCACTGGTCTTGACCTCTCTAGCCAGTCTCGGGCGGTAGGGATTTTCTACAAATCAATGTTCTATGAGATAAGGGAAGACCGCCAGAGGGAATTCTCCGATATCGCGAGGGTCTGCAGGGAGAATGCGGAGAGGGTAGCGGATTTTATGAATGTGAAACCGGAGCTGATTTTCGCCGATGGTGTCAACCCCATAGCGGGAAAGCCCTGGAGGACATTTATCCCGGGCAAGGTGGCTTTGGATGCTGAATTGTTCACTATGATGGGTGGACACGGTGTATCCTTTTTGACGATAAACGACGCTCGTCCCCTTGTTGATACTCCTTTTGATACAATTGACAAGATGAATTTCCCCAACTTAATGACGCAGGTTAAACTTCTCGTCTGCCTTTACCATCATATCCTCAATGACCCACCTCGCAAAGGAACGACCACCGCGCTTCGCTTCCCTATAACGGAACCCTCCAAGATAGAGAGACTCGGTTTGATGAATGGATTCGGCACCCTTGCGGGAAGAGTGGTTTACTTCGACCCCCGAAAGAGCTTTATACCGGATGTTCCCATTCCCGATGCCGTCGTCATTTTGAAGCATTGGAATAAGAGTATGATGGGTGTAAGGGGACATATGATAGAGATGACGGATAAGGACGGGAAATTTGAATTCAATGGGGTAGCTACGATAACCGCTATAGGATGGCGAAGACCGGCTACGGTTAACGCTTACAAGCTTGATGACAAGACAGGAGAGATAATTTACGCTCCCGATTTGGGAGCAATGGGGGCGGAAGCTTATCCCGTTGACGCTATGATGACTGTAGGCAAGAAGTATGTAACGGTGGTAGCTTTTCGTTGTGCTTCCGTTTCCATATTTGACCTCGTTGACCCTCAGGGTTTGGCTATTCTCAGCAACATAGCGATTCTTGATGGAATAACTGATGGAACGCCTCGTATGTATGGTATGGCGATAAGCACTCCCGAATCCTGGATGCCCCATGTGGATGATTGCGCTGTGATATTCGCTGAGCCGGGAAGCAGGGTAAAGATAATAATGGGAGCGGGACCTGCGGCTACAAGATTTCTCCTCCTCCATGCCTCTATGAAGAATCCCAAAGGGGATGGCTATGAGGTTAAAGGGTCAGGAACGCTTTACTTCACACCCTATAAGGTCGCAAGGGATATGTGGATTTGGGACGAGTATCGGATGTCCAAGCTGCGCCGCTTCAGGATTATAAACGATGTCTTGGAGGACCTTCATAGAAGGGCGAAAGAGGAATTAGATGAAGCGGAGAAAGCGCTTACCAAGCTGGATTATAGTCGTTTCTACGCCCATTCCCGCAGCGCTTGGGGTTATGAGTCCAGGGCTTATCCCGTTGTCAGGAGCACGGGAGACGATGTTGTGCGAGGAGTTATTTTCTATATGGCGCTCGTTATCCCCTTCGCCTTCTTCTTGGAGAGGCTTCTTTTTGCCTTCCCCACCCTCGTTCAGCAGTTAGCGGGTCTGGGTGGGATATTCCTCGCTACCTTCGCTATTTTCCGTTATCTACATCCCGCCTTCGAGATTGCCCTCAATCCCCTCGTTATACTCCTCGCTTTCGTTATGCTGGCGATGGCTAGCGCTGTGGCAGTAGTGGTCGTCGGCAGATTCCAACAGCAGCTAAGAGCTCTCCATCGCTCCCTTACCGGCATCCATAGAGTTGATATAGGTAGGTTCACTATCGCCGCCTCCGCCCTATCCCTCGGTATCTCTAATATGAGGCGAAGGAAAGCTCGCACCGCCCTAACCTGTATCACTCTCATTGTCCTCACCTTTGCCGTTTTAGCCTTCACCTCTGTTAAGCCAGTGATGCGCTTCAATAAGGTGCCGGGGAAAGGAACGCCTCGTTATCAGGGAGTAATGTTGCGGACACCTATGTGGAGCGAACTACAAGAGGTTGCTTACCGTGTCCTTTACGATGAATTTTCCTCAAAAGGTTATAAGGTCTCCCCACGCATATGGTTCTATACCTCCGCTTGGGATGAACAATCCTTCGTTACCCTCACCTCCGCAACGGACCCCAATCTCACCTATGATGTGAAAGCCCTTGTTGGGCTTGGCGCAGAAGAAGCATATATAACGAGACCACAGGAAGCTCTTAAAGCGGGAAGGTGGATAGAGCCAAATGATAAATATGTTTGCATAATTCCCGAAGGTGTAGCTAAAAAGATGAATATCACTCCTGCGGATGTGGGGAAGGCGCAGATATTGATAGGTGGTGTGAAGTTTACGGTGGTGGGCATATTGGATAACAACAAGTTTAAGAAAATAAAGGACTTGGATAATGAGCCCATTACTCCTGTTGACTTCGTGGCGATGCAGAAGCAGCAACAGCAGGGGCAGACGAGCCAGGAAGCGGGGTTCAGGGAATATATCCACCTTGAACCCGATGCGGTTACGATAATTCCCTATCAGACCCTTCTGGATATGGGAGGAACGCTTCGCTCCGTTGCCATAGACCTTGTAACGGCGGAGCAAGTTAAGAAGGTTCTTGGCGACTTAATGCCTCGCTTGGCTCTCAATATGTATGCGGGAGAAGGGAAGAAGATATCTCGTTATTCAACGCTTGCTATATCGGCTCCCATTGGTTGGGCTGAACTGCTCATAATCATATTGATTGCGGTGTTAATCGTTCTTGACACGATGCTTGCTGCGGTTTACGAGAGGGTAAGGGAGATAAGGATATTTGCCTCCTTGGGCTTAGCGCCCAACCATATAGCTATGCTCTTCTTCGCGGAGGCGCTTGTATATGCGGTGATTGGGGCTATTTCCGGGTATATCGTTGGGCAAACGATAGTGAAGGTTATGATAGCTATGGGGAAGCTTGGGCATCTATACCTCAACTTCTCCTCTATGTCAGCTGTTCTTGCAACATTCGCGGTTGTTGCTGTGACTCTCCTATCCACAATCTATCCGGCGAGGAAAGCCTCGGAGGTAGCTACTCCCGCTTTAGAGAGGTCTTGGAGCTTACCTGAACCGGAGGGAGATGAGTGGCACATCACCCTTCCCTTCTCGGTGACTGGTGAGCAGTCAAGGGGCTTGGCGGGATTTCTCAAGGAATGGCTTGAGGCGTATGAGGAATACTCCGTAGGCGACTTCGTAACCGCGGATGTGAAGGCGCATTCGTTTATTAAATATGAGACGAAGGGCTATCAAATAGACTTTATGTGCTGGCTTGCTCCCTTTGATTTGGGTGTGAGCCAGAGGGTTAGTATGATAATTGAGCCCACAACGATTAAGGATGTGTATGACATAAAGATGGTGATAAGAAGGGAAAGTGGTGATGTAGCGAACTGGAAGAGGGTAAATCGGCGCTTCCTCAACACGATAAGGAAGCAGTTCCTTATCTGGCGCACGATAAGCGTGGCGGAGAGGGAGAGGTATGTGAGGCTCTCTGAGGAATTAGTAGAACTCGCCTAAGGAGGTGAATCCCGCTTGGAAGTAACGAGAGAAGAGGTTCCCGAAGCAGTAGGTGAAATAAAAGAATACGAAGAGGGCTTTACTTGGAAGGCGGTATTGGGGACATTCTTTGTTGGCATAGTCATTATGCCCGCTGCCATATATGTTGGTTTGGTGGCGGGAACGGCTGTGGGTGCGGCAGCTCAGTGGATGACGATTATAGTGTTCAGCGAGGTGGCAAGACGTTCCTTCATCCCCTTGAAGAAGCAGGAAATTTATATTCTTTATTATGTTGCAGGGGGATTGGCGGGGATGGTGGGCACAGCGCTTGCAGGAGGTCCCTTTGCTTGGTGGATTTGGAATCAGTACTTTTCCAACTCCACCGCAGCCAAACAGTTCGGCATCTACGGTAAAATCCCCACCTGGGTCGTCCCCCCTCCCGGTAGCCCTGCGATAATAAACCGCACCTTCTTGGATTCAGCCTGGCTTGTTCCCTTTTACCTTCTCCTCGCGGGGCAAATTATCGGGCGATTGAATTGGATAGGAATGGGTTATTTTCTCTTCCGACTAACTTCGGACACGGAGCGTCTGCCTTTCCCCCTCGCCCCCATAGCAGCTGCGGGAGCGACCGCACTTGCGGAAGTGGGAAGAAAGGAAGAGACTTGGCGCTGGCCTGTCTTCTCTACGGGAGCGGTTTTTGGATTGATTTGGGGCTTCTTCTATGTGGGCATACCAGCCATCTCAAGTGCCTTTATGGTCAAGCCACTCCAGCTAATCCCTATCCCCTATATAGACCTTACCCCAACCACCGAGTCCTTCCTCCCCTCCGCTCCCATAGGATTAGTGGGAGACCTCGGCTTATTCATAACAGGATTCGTTTTGCCCTTCCCAATCGTTTTTGGAAACCTAATCGGCTCCATTCTCTGCCAGGTGATAGCTAATCCCATCATTTATCACCTGGGACATATGCCAACTTGGCGACCGGGGATGACGATTATCTACACTCAATTCGCAACAAACTTCGATGTTTGGATAAGTGTTGGTGCGGGTTTCGCTGGTGCGGTAGCGGTAATCGGCTTTTACAGCTTGGGTAAGCTCTTCGCTGCCTCCCGAAGGCAAGCAACCGGTAAGAAGAGGGGACTTCTGGCGCCTCCACCCGGGAGAGGAGATTTTCCCCTCAGTTTAGCTCTTGGTATGTGGTTCCTGGGAACGCTCGGCTCGGTTATCATTTGCCATAAGCTCGTTCCTAAATTCCCCTTATGGATACTCGTATTTTTCGCCTTCCTATGGACACCTCTAAACTCCTATATCTCCGCAAGAATGATTGGCTTCGGTGGCTTCTTCCCTGGCATTCCCTATCTGCGGGAAGTGACCATAATCTTAAGCGGGTATAAGGGAGTTGATATCTGGTTTGCCCCTATTCCCCTCGCGGATTATGGCGGAACAGCCCAGTTCTTCCGGGAAGTAGAGCTAACGGGAACGAAATTCACGAGCATCCTCAAAGCCGAAGCCTTGATGTTCTTCGTTATTCTCGGTTTCTCCTTCCTCTACTGGCAATATATATGGAAGCTTCGTCCTATTCCCGACCCCGCTTATCCCTATGCCCAGAAAATGTGGCCATTAAATGCGATGAACTCCGCCCTCATAATGACCGCGAACCAAAATCCCGAGCAAGCATGGTTGCTGAAGGCTTTGAAGCCTAAAGTCATAGCAGCAAGCTTCGGAGTGGGGCTACTTATTTATATATTGATGAACCATTTCGGGCTTCCCCCGATGTTCTTCTATGGTTTCGTGGGAGGGATTCACGCTATACCGGGCAATACATTGATGATTTTCATAGGTGCCCTTTTAGGAAGGTATTACTTTGCCAAGAGGTTTGGGGAACATAGATGGCGTGCTTACACCCCCGTTCTCGCTGCGGGATATGGTTGTGGTTGGGGGTTGGTAAGTATGATTTGCATCGCTCTTACCCTTATTGCTAAATCCGTGAGTTATATGCCCTATTAATCTAAGAAAGGAGGAATGAATATGAGGACTATTAAGGCAGGGATAATCGGAACGGGTTTCATTGGACCCGCTCATATAGAAGCTGCGCGGCGGTTGGGATTTGTTGAGGTAGTGGCTTTAGCAGAAGTTGATTTGGAGACGGCGGAGAGAAAAGCCAAGCAGTTGGGCATTCCTCGCTATTATGGGGATTATCGGGAAATGCTTGAGAAGGAAAAAGAAGTGGAGGTAATTCATAACTGCACGCCTAATTATCTGCATTATGCCATAAGTAAGGATTGTCTCCTTGCGGGAAAGCATTTAATCTCGGAGAAGCCATTAGCGATGAATTCCCAGGAATCAAAGGAGCTCGTTCTTCTCGCTCAAGAGAAGGGATTGGTCAATGCGGTTGACTTCAACTATCGTCATTATCCCCTGGTCCAGCAGGCGAGGGCGATGGTGGAGAAAGGGGAAGTGGGGAAGATTTACGGAGTTTTCGGCACTTATGAGCAGGATTGGCTTTACCTTGACACGGATTACAACTGGCGGATTGAGCCCGAGTTGGGAGGAGAATCAAGAGCGGTGGCGGATATCGGCACTCATTGGTGCGATACCGCTCAGTTCATCACGGGATTAAGGATAAAGGAAGTCTTCGCCGATATGGAGATTATACATAAGACGAGAAAGAAGCCGAAGAGGCCGATAGAGACATACGCCGGAAAGGAACTAACTCCCGAGGATTATGAGGAGGTTCCCGTTTCCACAGAGGATTATGCCAGCGTTCTCCTCCGCTTTGAAGGGGGAGCGGTGGGTGTTTTCACAGTCTGCCAGGTCTTCGCTGGGCGAAAGAATAGGCTTTACATAGAGATAACGGGTTCAAAATGTGCCCTTGTTTGGGACCAAGAGGACCCTGAAAGGCTTTGGATTGGAAGAAGGGAAGCGCCTAACCAGGTCCTTATGCGGGACCCTTCCCTCCTCCATAAGGAAGCGAAGGATTATTGCCACTATCCAGGTGGACATCCCGAGGGCTATCCCGATGGATTGAAGAACTTCCTGCGCAATGTTTATAGGTATATAGCGGAGGGGAAGGACCCGAGGAAGGACCCTTGCGACTTCCCCACCTTCAAGGATGGTCATTATGAGATTTTGATGGTTGAGGCGGTTCTAAAAAGCGCAAGGGAGAAGAAATGGGTTGAGATAAAATACGACCTTTAAGGGGAAACAAAAGGGCGATTTCAGCGTCTAAATATACTGAAAGGAAAAGTGAGAGGATGTGAGAAGTCTCTCTAAGCTGTTATTCCTTTTCTTTTGTCTCCTTGCCTTTCTTGCCTTCCCCCTTACCAGGGAAGAGGAAATAGACTTAGGCAAGCAGGCCGCCGCGGAGGTTGAAAAGGAATACAAACTTTATGATAATAAAGAGATTTTGGACAAGGTAGATAAGATAGGGAAAACCCTCGCCGCTGTATCCGATGACCCCTCCCTTCCTTGGACATTTAAGGTGGTTATCTCCGATGAAGTAAACGCATTCACCTTGCCCGGCGGTTTTGTCTATCTCACCACGGGGCTTCTCTCATTCGTCAGCACCGATGACGAGCTGGCAGGAGTTATTGCTCATGAAATAGCCCACGCCGCCCGGCACCACTTCATAAAATTGGCGGAACAGCAGGCTAAAACAGAGAAACAAATCGCGCCATTTCTATTGGCTGCCCTATTGGGAGCCAAGGGAAGCGACTTTGAGAATATATATCTTGGTCTTCAGTTGATAGAGATAGCAAAGATGCACAGCTATGGTCAAACTCTGGAGGAAGATGCGGATTTATCGGGAGCGAAATACCTCATAAGGTCGGGGAAGTTCAATCCTGCTGGCTTACTTACATTCCTTGAGAAGCTCGCAAGGATGGAGGAGAGGGGGGTTAAGCAGGAGTTGGGCATACTTCAAACCCATCCTTATGCGAAGGAGAGGGTTTCCGCCCTTCTTTCTTTTCTGAAGTCCTCATCAGTGGAGATAAATAGGAGAAGAGCGGCAGGTTTATTCGTGGTTCGGCTTCAGCAAACGGGAGATAGCGTGGCTGTTTATATAGATAAACAATTGATAGTTCAACTTCCGAGTGCGAGCGGCGCTCAGGCTGCGCAGAAGCTGGCTGAGGCGCTGGATAGTTTGTTGGATAAAGACCTCAAAGTTTGGGAGATAGGGGCAAGGAAATTGCCGAATGGAAACTCGGTTGTGGTGGCAAAGGGCATCGTTTTGATAGAGATTTCCCCCGATATGCTACCGGATAGGAGCCAGGATACATATGCTCTTGCCCAGACAATAGCGGGGAACATTCGCCACCGCCTCCTTCAGGAATTCCTAAACCAGATTTACTGAATGCTTCATTTGCAATTATCTTGCTGACTCCTGAAGCCAAGCAGATATCCTTTTATTTTTTCTATTGGTATTTCCTCTATTAAAATCAGCGATATTATGGGGGTAAGCAAAAATACACTTGCAACCACACCAGAATCATTGAAGGCGAAAGCGATGACTAAGGAGAGGAAAACGGCTTTAAGCCAGTTTGAAGCTCTCCTCTTTGGAATAATATAGCTGATTGTATAGTGCATAAGGAGGAGAATGGTTTGAACTACTAATGGCATTGTCCAATCGCTGAAGCGCAGGAGCTTAACATTAGTCATAATTTTCCTCTGTGCTAATTCAAGCAAATCTCCTATCCTGCCTAAAAGCAATTCTCGGAAAGCCAGTCCTATATGAGTGCTTTTGGCGAATACATCAAAGACGATGGGGGAAAAGAACAAAAAGAAGGAAAAGATAAGGAGATAGGGGTAAAATTTTTTCTTTTTCTCCATTTCTGAGAAGAAGAGATAGAAGAAACCCGATATAGCTGTGAGAAAACCACCCCAATTTGCTCCCCACCAGGGTGCTCCTATGAGAAGGGAGAAAACAACCCAAGCTATCCAGCTTCCCCAAAATCTGAGGTAGTAATAGCTTATGAGAAGCAAACAGCCAACTATCAATCCCCCGAATTCGTTCCCTATTCCGTAATAGCGCGCTCCCTCCTCCGCGGAATGTCCGATTCCCGATGCTTCCATTAACTTCCCGCCGCTCATTGTATCCAAAAGGACGAGGAAGGAAAGGATGAGGGAGATATAAAGCAAAGCTTTTTTCGGCTTGAGAAGGGAGAGAAAGAAAATGAGAAGGATTAGTAGAGGAAGGGAGATGGCGATTTGTAGTCCGCTGAGAGGAAAGCGGGAAAGCAGAAGCAGGGCGAGGGGAAGGATGAAAGGGAAGAGGGAGAAATAGCGAAATCCCGGGGAAAAAAGGGGCAGGAAGAAAGCGAGGAGGAAGAAGCCAACAGTTAAACCTATTATGTTAGCGCTTATAATCCTATGGATTGTCCAGCTTCTCTGGCTTTCCCTGCGAATTTGTTGAAGCCTCTCAATCTGTCCTTCCACCGGCTTAGCCACAATCTTCCTTCCCAAATAGAGGCGCATGCTACCGTCAAAGAAGGAAAGGATGGTGGGAGCGAAATCGTAAAGAGAGACCACTCCAAGCGTCTTTGTCGTCTTGGATGTCAGTAATCCCCTCATTCCGGAGCCGAAAAATATGATGGGGGATAGGGTGAAGCCCTTGCTCAAGGAGAACATACCGGGATAAGGGGAAATGAGGATGAGTAAATCGTCGTTTTTTAAATAGGGAATAATGAAACCTATCAAATCATCAATATTTTTGAGGCACTTCCCCACCAGAATATCGCGCATTACCGGGCTTATATACGGATATTGAAGGTCAACGCGGAGGGAGTCTCCTGTCTCAATGAAGATAAAAACATTATCTTGGAGAAGATAGTTTCTCAATTTTTCTTTCAGGGCGGAGAAGTTAGTGCGTAATCCTCCAGGGAAGTTGGGGTCAGGTTTCACCAAATTCTTATCAACCTCGCCTTCCTCAATTATCCCCTTTGAATTCAGGAGCACGCAGCTCGCTTCTCTATGAATCTCGCAAACGGTATCGGCATTTCCTAAAAGGACGACCTTCACTCCCTTTTCCTGAAGCAAATCTCCCAACAAATGGAAATTTGATTTCCCCTTCAGGGAGGGATTGTTGTTGACTATGGAGGGGAAACCGATGTGGAGAAGGGAATTGGAGGGAGGTGGGAAGCCCCAATTTCTAAAGAATAAATCTTTTACCTGTTCCTCTTCGAATATTTCATTTGGGGAAAAGCAGAGGCGAGCTTCTTCCGTTGGGGCGAGTCGGCGAGCGCTTCCCATTGATAGATAAGCCGATTCGGAGGGGAGGCTTTTGCTCAATCGGCAATTAGCAAGCCCTATTGCGCCATTTTCCATTATATATTGAACATTATTTCCCTTCACCCTGAGGATATCCTCAAGGGTTAATCCAGGGAAAGAGATGACGACTATTTTTTTAGCGAGAAGGAAAGAGGCAAAGAATAAAAAGGGGAAAAGATTCCTCATAATTATCCTTAATTTTACTATTAAAATGAATGACTAACAAATAGCAGAATCCAGTAGTATTTAAAAAATGGAATCTAAAATCAACGATATGAGGAAGCTCATGTGGAGTCTCAAATCTTATGGAATTATACATTAGGTTGACATAGATAGGGTGTTGTGTTAATCTTAAATCTTAACATAAAGAAAGGAGGTTTTTCCCCGTGGAAATAGAGATAGGAAGAAACCGCAAAGCCTATTGGACTTTCGGCTTTGATGAAATCTCCCTTATCCCATCGGAGGAGACGGTTGACCCTGATGAGGTTGATGTCAGCTTCCGGATTGGCGATTTTCGCTTTTCCATTCCCATTCTCGCCTCCGCTATGGATGGAGCGGTAGATGTTAAAATCTGCACCTTGCTTGGGAAATTGGGTGGCTTAGCTGTCCTCAATTTAGAGGGGGTGCAAACGAGATATGAAAAGCCAGAGGAGGCGATAGAGAGGATAATAACAGCTCCAAAGGAAAAGGTAATTGAGGTGATAAGGGATGTTTATAGGGAACCAATAAAGGAGCATTTGATAGAGAAGAGGATAAGGGAAATAAAGGAATCGGGAGTTGTTGCTGCCGCCTCAGCTACTCCCGCCAATGCGGAAAAATTCTTCCCAATCTGCCTCTCCGCTGGTCTTGATATTTTCGTCCTTCAATCCACGCTAACCACAGTGCGTCATAGGTCATCTAAAGGCAGCCTTGATATCCCTTCCTTCTGTGAGAGGTCGCCCATACCGGTGATAATCGGCAACTGCGTAACCTATGAAGGAGCGCTTGAACTTATGGAAGCGGGAGCCTCCGCTGTCTTGGTGGGGGTTGGACCGGGAGCAGCCTGCACGACGAGGCAGGTTTTGGGCATCGGAGTTCCACAAATCACCGCCATTGCCGATGCGGCAGCTGCGAGGGATGATTTCTTCAAGAGAACTGGCAAATATGTTCCCGTCATCGCCGATGGAGGTATGAGGAGGGGTGGAGACATCGCAAAGGCGATAGCATGCGGAGCGGATGCGGTTATGATTGGCTCTCCAATAGCCTCCGCTGAGGAAGCGCCCGGAAAAGGCTATCACTGGGGAATGGCTTCCTTCCATCCCTTGCTCCCCAGGGGGACGAGGATTTATGTGGGAATTTTGGGAACACTGAAGGAGATTCTTTTGGGAGAAGCTAAAAGAGACGACGGAACGATGAATCTCGTCGGCGCCCTAAGGCTCTCGATGAGCTCCTGCGGAGCTACGAATATAAAGGAAATGCAGAAAGTCAGGATAGCCTATGCTCCCGCCATTTCCACGGAAGGGAAATCCCTCCAGAGGTGATAATTTGCCGGAGGAAGTGCTTAAATGTGGAAAGATTCCCCATAAGCTCCTTGAAGAGATAATAGGTTTGCTGGATTTAGAGGACGATAGGATAATAATCGGTCCAAAAGTTGGTGAGGATTCCGCTGTTGTGAGATGGGATGAGAATCTTCTCGTCGCGGCAAGCGACCCCATCACCTTCGCAAGCGAGTTGATTGGTTGGTATGCGGTGATGGTAAACGCTAACGATATAGCGGTTATGGGCGCTGTTCCTCGCTATCTCCTCATTACCCTTCTCCTTCCACCCAATTCTCCCCCTTCTCTTCCCCTAAATATTATGAAACAGATAGAAGATGCTTGCAGGCAGCTCTCCATCAAGGTTATAGGTGGGCATAGTGAGGTGACGCCGGGCTTGGAGCGACCGATTGTCGTTGGAACGATGTTGGGCTCAGCGGATAAAGTGCTGGTTCCATCAGCTAAGGAAGGAGATTTGATATTTTTGACGAAGGGAATAGCGATAGAGGGAACCGCTCTTTTAGCGAGGGAGTATGCCGATGAACTTCTATCCCTCGGCGTAGAGAAAGAGGTTCTTGAGAGAGCAAAGCAGTTGATATTTGAGCCGGGAATTTCGGTCGTTCAAGAGGCGCTTTTGTTAAAAGATTATGCCACCTCAATGCATGACCCAACGGAGGGAGGGTTAGCAACCGCTATTTATGAGCTCTGTAGGGCAAACGATAAAGGGGCTTTATTATATGAGGAGTCTATTCCCATCCTTCCCGAGTGCCGATTGATTTGCGAGAGGCTATCCCTCAACCCTTTGGGATTGCTTGCCTCGGGCTCGCTGCTCTTCACTATTTCGCCGGATAAAAAGGAATATGTGAGAGAGCTTTTGGAAAGGGAGGGGATAGATTACGGGGAAATCGGAGAGATAAGGGAGAAGGATTATGGGATTAAAATCAAAAGAAGGGGTGGGATTTTCCCTTTGGAGTTTTCGGAGAGGGATGAGGTTGCGAGGCTGGAGGAGGAATGGGGAAGATAATCATTTTAGATGAGGCGACGATAGGCAAGATAGCGGCTGGTGAGGTGGTGGAGAGACCCGCATCGGTTGTCAAGGAGCTCGTTGAGAATGCCCTTGATGCTGAGGCGAAGCATATTTTGATTGAGATTGTTGATGGAGGGAAGAAGCTCATAAGGGTTATGGACGATGGTATAGGGATGAGCAAGGAGGACGCAGTTCTCGCCCTTCAAAAGCATTCAACATCAAAGATTCGCTCCGCTGAGGACCTGCACAACATAACCACTCTTGGCTTCAGGGGGGAAGCCTTGCCCTCCATCGCTGCTGTTTCTCAAATGCGTCTCTTGACCAGAAGCGAGGAAGATAGCTTGGGAGTGGAAATAAGGGCTATAGAGGGCGTGATTGTGGATATGAAGGAGGTGGGACTTTCAAGAGGCACAACGGTGATTGTTGAGAATTTATTCTTCAATACCCCCGCTCGCCTGAAGTTTCTTCGTTCCCCTCAAACGGAGTTCGCCTATATCCTCGCTTGGGTGCAGAGATTTGCCCTTTCCCATCATAATGTATCATTTCGCGTTTTCTCCTCAAATAGGGAGGTCTTCTCACATCAGGCTACCGATGACCTCCTTTCCGCGATTGCCTCAATAATGGGAGAGGAAATAGCCAGCCAAATGCTCCCTATTGATTACTCCCAAAACGATGTAAGAATCTATGGGTATATCTCCAATCCTTCCTTCACGAGGGCTACAAGGCAGGAACAATACCTCTTCGTCAATCGCAGATTCGTTAAGTCGCGCCTCTTCAATGTAGCTCTTGACGAGGCGATGCTCAGCGCTGTCCCAGCTGGGCGCTACCCCGTATGCGTTCTATTCATTGATATACCTCCCAATCTCGTTGATGTGAATGTTCACCCTATGAAATTGGAGATAAAGTTCGTGCGGGAGAAGGAGATGTTTTCCCTTATAAGGGAGGCTGTTATCAGCGCCTTTTCCCAGTCTCTTCCTACTCCAATGGTCGTGAAAAAAGAAGAATTCAAACCGATTGCTTCTCCCTCTATCCCTTCCCCTCCCGAAAAGGAAGCCGTTGAGCTCCCCACCCTCCCATTTGAGGAAAAGGTGGAGGTGTATCCAAAGATAATAGGGCAGGTAGCGAAGACTTATATAATCGTTGAATGGAAGGATGAACTTATGATAATAGACCAACACGCCGCTCACGAGAGGATAATCTTTGAGAAACTTCTGAAGAGAAAGAGATTAACATTGAGGGAATCCTCTCAGGAGGCGGTTTTCCCAATCGTTCTTCGCCTTTCTCCCGCTCAATTTCGTATGGTCTCCCAATTGATTCCCACATTTGAGGAGCTCGGCTTCACTATTGAGATTTTCGGGAAACAGGAGATAATAGTAAGGTCTGCGCCAAGCGAACTTGAGGGGAAGAACATAGAGGAAGTGGTGAGGGATATAATTGATGAGTTGACGGAGCTCCCAGATAGGGAGGCGAAGATAGGGATGGAAGAGATAGCGGCGGCTGCATCCTGCAAACTCGCAATCAAGGCGGGGGATAAATTGGAGAAGGAGGAGATGAAGAAACTCCTGGAGGAGCTTTTCCTCTGCGAGAATCCCAGCATTTGCCCTCACGGAAGACCTACCTATATCGTTTTTCCCTATTCAGATTTGGAAAGGAGGTTTCAAAGGAGATGAAAAAGCCACCCAGATTGAAGTTGAAAAAGGAAAAGGAGAAGAAGGATGATGGGAGATATATAATCTATTATTCCTTTGAGGTGAAGAAGTGATGTCGGAGCTTCGTTGGCATCCGCTGAGGAGGGAATGGGTTATGACTGCCACCCATAGGATGGAGAGGACATTCCTTCCTCCTCCCTCCGAATGCCCCCTTTGCCCAAGCAAAGAGGGAAGACAGACGGAAATCCCCAGAGAGGACTTCGATATAGTAGTCTTTGAGAATCGCTTTCCTTCCCTCTTTCCTAATCCTCCTGCTCCCTCCGTTTCCTCATCCGAGCTCTATAAGGTAAAGCCTTCACGGGGAGTTTGTGAGGTTATAGTTTATACTCCCGAGCATACCGGTAGCCTGGCAACCCAGAGCTTGGAGAGAATATATAGGCTTTTCCTCGTTTGGCAAGATAGGTTCAGGGAGCTATCGCAATTGCCCTATGTGAGATATGTATATATCTTTGAGAACAAGGGGAAAGAGGTTGGCGTGACGCTTCATCATCCCCACGGGCAGATATATGCTTTCCCTTTCATCCCTCCCGTCATCCGAAACGAAATTCGCTCCCTACGGGAGCATAAGAGGAAAAAGGGAAGATGCTTGATATGCGACATAGGGGAGAGGGAAAAGGAGGAAAACAGGGTCATCATTGAGTCGCCCTTCCACATCGCTTTCGTTCCCTTCTTCGCCCGTTGGCCCTACGAGGTTTTCCTTATGCCCAAAACCCATATACCCAGTCTTGATGAATACGATGAGGAGAAACTTTTTGATTTAGCCCAGATTCTTAAAGCGGTTCTCT
>Ga0078972_1010067_pt1 | contig 18017 bp, 16 predicted proteins | sample YelNatPaOPGAMG01_FD_67568 | JGI IMG/M metagenome (GOLD analysis project Ga0078972, IMG submission 67568) | Hot spring thermophilic microbial communities from Obsidian Pool, Yellowstone National Park, USA - OP-RAMG-01 (SPADES assembly) (version 2) | ecosystem: Environmental > Aquatic > Thermal... | reverse complement strand
TAATAAGAAAACATTAAGTATTAGAAGCCAGGAAGGTTGTTGGTATGTCTCTCCTTGGATGGTAAAAAAGGTGATTGATGTGTAATTTTGGTTTAACTTTCTGACGCTAATAGATTACTAGGGGGTGGAATGGAAATAATAAATAAAAAGCTGTTCTTGGTAATATGGACGTTTGCATTCTTTTTTAACATCTCTTTTGTTTTTGCTCAGGCATTCAAAAATCCACCTGAAGGAGCAGCAGCACTTTCACAGGCAGGTGCCTTTATTGCCCAGAGTGATGATGCATCCGCTATTTCACACAATCCTGCGGGGCTTACCCAGATAGAAGGGCAGCAATTTATTATAGGAAGTGCCTTCCTGTATCCCACTACAGAATGTAAAACAGCAACTTATGATGGAAATGCAAAAGAAGCCCTTGCCTATCTTCCATACCTTTTCTATTCAACCGACTTAGGTAAAGACAGCCCGTTAAGGTTAGGTCTGGGTATAACATTTCCTTATGGTCAGAGCACAGAATGGAGTAAAACAGCTGCAAGAAACTGGCTATATTCTGTCCCATATTACTCTTCAATGCAGACAATGAATATCTCACCTGCTATGGCATTTAGAATTACCCCTTCGCTTTCAGCAGGGGCAGGGTTGAATATATATCAGAGTACACTGAATATGAAGTATATCATCCCTGTCTCTCCTCCTATACCACCCATGGAAGTCCCTGCAAAGATAGATGTGGATGGAACAACGACTGGATGGACAGCAGGTCTTTTATATAAACAGCAGAGATACAGTATTGGACTGAGATATAAAAGTGACTTCAAGGTTGAATACGATGGTGATTTTAAGATGGGAGGGACAAAACTACCGGCAGAGATGGAGATAAACTTCCCGGATAATATAGGTATAGGGTTTGCTATATTTCCAAATGATAAGTTAAAAATAGAACTTGATGGTGAGTGGTTTGGATATTCATCTATAAAAAGGATACCTGTTTCTATAACTGGTTTCCCTCCATATATTGAAAAAAACTGGGATGACATCTATACTATTGCATTAGGGACTGAATATAAAAAATCAGAAAGGACAAAATTCAGAGGGGGTATCATATATATACCCACGCCTATCCCTGATTCAACATGGGACCCGAGTTTACCGGATGCGAACAGTGTTGTAATTACAGGGGGAGGAGAATTTTCAACCAAAATAGGTATATTCAATCTGCTGGCTGGCATCCATATATTTGATGAAAAAGAAATAGCAAAAGGAGTGCCTTATGATGGAGAATATAAATCAACAGGATATTTCATCAACATTGAATACAAAAAGGAATTTTGATTTAGACACTAAATTTGGAACAATCCTTGTAATTGATGATGAACTTGGACCGAGAGAATCACTCAGGATGCTTTTCAAGGATGATTATACTGTCATAACAGCAGAATCAGGTGATAAGGGCATACAGGAACTTAAAAAGCATAACCCTGATGTAATTATACTTGACCTGAAGATGCCTAATAAGGGAGGGCTTGAGACACTTGAAGAGATAAGGGATATTGATGAAAAAGTCCCTGTTATTATACTAACCGGCTATGGTGATATGGATGCAGCAAAAAAGGCAATACATCTTGGTGCTATAGAGTTCATCAGCAAGCCATTTGATATCAAAGAGATGCGGAAAATTGTAAAAAGGGCGTCTGAAAAACGGCTTATAGAAAAACGGTCTGAGCGACTTATTGCTGATTTAAATATACTTAACAATAATTTAAAAGAAAGAATGGCACAATTAGAAAATATGGCGACCATAGGTCAACTATCAGCAGAGATAATACACGATATCAATAACCTCCTTACTATTATCTATGGCTATACACAGATACTTGTCAAAGAACTTGATATTCAAAACCTGCCGGAAAGGAATAAAAAATACATAGAAATTATTGAGCAGGAGATAAACAGGTGCAGGCATATAACCCGCAGCATCCTTGAACTAGCAAAGGCAAAGAAAACCATCGTAGATACGGATATAAATGTTATAGTAAAAAAAGTGGTTGAACTCTTTGAACACTCTACCCTCGGGAAAAATATCAAATTCACTTTACAACTTGATAAAATTCCTTCAATCAAAGCAGACCCGTATCAACTGCATCAGGCAATAGTCAATATTGTCTTAAATAGCATACAGTCAATGGAAGTACCTGGAAGTATTACTATCACAACAGGACTATCTGACAATAATATCCTGCTTTCCATAAAAGATACAGGAAAGGGTATCCCTGAAGAACTAATTCAAAAGATTACAGACCCATTTATTACAGAAAAAGAAGGTGGGACAGGACTCGGGCTTGCTATTGCCAGCAGGGTTATAAAAAACCACAATGGAAAGTTGAAAATAAACAGTCAACCTGGCATTGGAACTGAAGTGGTCATTTCCCTGCCTGTAAAATAGGTGTTGCACCCCTGAATATCTTATTGTAAAATTAATATATGCAGAAGAAGATAAGGAAAATAATAGAATTGCTTGAAAAGGCATACCCATCAGCAAAGACAGAACTTCTTTTTCACACACCCTTCCAGTTGCTTGTTGCTACAATCCTTTCAGCACAGACAACCGATAAGACAGTGAATAAAATCACACCTGCACTTTTTGAAAGATATAAGACACCAGATGACTTTGCCAGGGCAGATATAGAGGAATTAAAAAACGCTATAAAAGGGGTGAACTACTATAATACCAAGGCAAAAAACATAAAAAAACTTGCAGAACTCATAGTCAGCCAGTACAGGGGACAGATGCCAGAGACAATGGAAGAACTGATAAAACTGCCTGGGGTAGCAAGAAAAACAGCAAATGTTGTCCTGTCTCAGGGATTTGGCAAGGCAGAAGGCATTGTTGTTGATACCCATGTAAAACGGCTATCTGAGCGGTTAGGACTCAGCAAGGCAAAGACACCTGAGAAGATTGAACAGGACCTTATGAAGGTTATTCCGCGTGAAAAGTGGATCTCCTTCCCATTTTCGTTAATACTGCACGGAAGATCTGTATGCAGGGCAAAACAGCCCCTCTGTAATATATGTGTACTGAGGTCCCTGTGTCCTTATGGAGAAAAGGTAAAATGTTAAAGAAATTGTTTAGAAAGTCGTCTTTGATATTTGAGACACATCTTGAGATACTGTTATTATTACTTCTTATCTCAGGATGCAGTGCCACCATAGAAACAACATCAACACATCAGAAAGAAACAATAAATAAGACCTATCATTATGTCAGGCAGGGGGAAAACCTATTCAGGATTTCAAAGTACTATTACGAAGGCAAAAATACAGCAGAGATACTTCAGGGTGTTGACAAAATTAAAAGTGCCAATCATATGAAGTCAGATATACTATCCGCAGGACAGCGGCTTATCATCCCTTCTACAAAAAAGAAACAGCCAAACTATGCCTTACTCCCTCCATCTGATACAACAATAAAACCTCCTGCCACTCCATATTCTGCTACCACGCCAAAAGAGACGAAGATTGAACAGACAGAACCAACAGTAGAATATCGCCCCATATTAACAGACAGGGTCTTTATCTGGCCTGTCAGCGGAAAGATTATATGCAACTTCGGGGAACTGGGCAACCAGGGAATAGATATACTTGTGGAGCCGGGAACAGAGGTATTATCAGCAGATGACGGGAAGATTGCCTTTGCAGGAATGACTTCAAAATATCAGGAGACCATTATCATTGAACACTCATCAACTGTATATACTGTCTATAGTCACGACCTTGACCTGATGGTGCAGCAGGGTGACTATGTAAAGAAGGGAACTCCCATAGCAAAGATAAAAAGCGGGACACATAGAACAAGATACATACATTTTGAAATCAGGATTAACAATGTTGCGGTTAATCCTCTTGTATATCTTCCGCAACAACCACAACAATAAGGGAGCTCAATGGAAAAATTCACTTATGAAGCTGAGCAACTGCTGGCTTCTTATGCTGTAAAGCCATCAGAAACAATGGGAAGAAGATACTCTGAAAAGGAACATCCTTTAAGAAATCCATTTCAGAGAGACAGGGACAGGATAATACACTCCACCGCATTCCGTCGTTTAGAGTATAAAACACAGGTCTTCATATATCATGAGGGTGACTATTACAGAAACCGCCTGACACATACATTAGAGGTCCAGCAGATTGCCAGAACCATCGCAAGAATCTTAAAACTTAATGAGGACCTTACAGAAGCCATTGCACTTGCCCATGATATTGGACACACACCTTTCGGGCATAAGGGAGAGGAAACACTCAATAAACTTCTGCAAGGTAGAGGACTTAAGGGCTTTGAACATAACAGACAGGGACTGCGGATTGTTGATAAACTTGAAAGAAGATACCCGCAGTTCCCCGGCTTAAACCTTACATTTGAGGTCAGAGAAGGGATTATAAGGCATAATACAAGTTATGATATACCTCTGGATGAGGATGAGTTTGAAGAGTTTATAAGATACCCTTCTCCAAGTTTAGAAGCACAGGTGGTTAACTTAGCAGATGAGATTGCCTATACCTGCCATGACCTTGATGATGGCTTAAAATCAGGAATCATCACAGTAGATAACAAACTGAAAGAGGTCCCTCTGTGGAAAGAGATAGAGGATGCCTCATATATAGAAGGTATGAATGAAGAGATGCAGAAGACAGTGATAATAAGGAATCTTATAAACCACCTTGTTATGAAACTGATAGATAAAAGCACAGAAAATATAAAGAGGGCAGGGATAAAAACAGTTGAAGATGTTAGAAAAAGCACCACTATCCTTTCCTATCCAGAACCACTGAAAAAGAAACTTGAACAGCTACGTAAGTTTCTTGAAGATGAGATGTATTCACACTTCAAGGTGATACGAATGACACATAAAGGTGCAATGATAATAAGGGACCTTTTCAATGCATATATAGAAGAGCCAAAGCAACTCCCCCCTCATATACAGGAAAGGATAAAAAAGGAACCGCCTGAAATTGTGATTGCTGACTATATTGCAGGGATGACTGATAGATTTGCGCTTTCAGAACACAAAAAACTCTTTGACCCCCACTACCCTGTTTAGAATATGGATGATACCAAAAAATTCTGGTTATGCGCAGTCCTTGCTGGCTTAGGGTATAATGGAACCAAAAAACTTCTGGAAATCTGTGGAGATATTAAAGATATTTTTAACCTCTCTGTAAAAGAGTTAAGAGAAGCAGGTATCCCTTCAAAAACCGCTGAAAATATAGTAAAGTGGGAAAAATTACCATTAGAAGAAGAGATAAAATTCTGTGAAGAGAATGGTATATCCATTGTAAGTATAGATGACCCTTCCTATCCCCGACTGCTAAAGGAGATACACAGCCCCCCTCTTCTTCTCTATGTAAAAGGGACTCTGCCTTCTGATAGTGATATATGCCTTGCTATTGTAGGCACACGAAACCCATCAATATATGGAATCAGGATGGCAGAAAAGTTTGCAGAACAACTCTCTATCTATGGATTTACTATAGTAAGTGGCATGGCAAGAGGAATAGATACAGCAGCACACAGGGGGACACTGAAAGCAGGAGGTAAAACAGTAGCAGTTCTTGGATGTGGGCTAAGGTACTGTTATCCTGCAGAAAACCTTTCCCTTTCAAAAGAGATAGCAAAGAAAGGTGCAGTAATAACTGAGTTTCCCTCTTACATAATGCCCCTGGCAGAGAACTTTCCGAGAAGAAACAGGATTGTATCAGGGATGTCCAGAGGGGTACTGGTCATTGAGGCAGGTCAGAAAAGCGGTGCATTGATAACGGCAAACCTTGCACTTGAACAGGGACGGGATGTCTTTGCCATACCTGGCAGGGCAGATGACCTTACCTCAAAAGGGACAAATCAACTTTTAAAAGAAGGGGCAACCCTTGTTGAAAATGCTGATGACATAATGGAGGCATTGAACCTGGAAATCAGAAGAGAGGTAAAGAAAGCAGAAAAGGAGAGAGTTGACCTATCAAACCTGTCAGAAATAGAAAAGGTGATTCTTGATAGAGTGCCATCAGGAACAAATGTAAGCATTGAAGAACTCCTTATAGATACAGGCATAGAACAACATCTGCTCTTTCAATCCATCCTCTCACTTATTACAAAAGGGCTCATTATTGAACTTCCTGGTAAGTTCTATACAAGAAAATAGATTGATAACTTTCTCCAAAAAGGATACAATAGGTATAGGAGGTAGTGTCAAAAAAATGGGAATCCGGCTCACTACAGGTACTTCGGGACAGACAAGAACTACGGTGAAATCGGGCTACGGCGAACTCACCTGAAAAATTCCCCCTTTGAAAAAGGGGGATACAGGGGATTTTTAAAATCTCCCCTAACCCCTCTTTACGAAAGAGGGGAGAACACCCCGTCTGCTAACGCAGACACCCCTCTAAAAGAGGGGAATTGACAGAACAGAGAGGGGGAAGGGAGAGAAAAAAAGTGTGAGAATTTTCGGAGGTAAAAAATGAGAATATGGAGCAGAATAGTTGGCACAATCTATATCATAGCAGGCACCCTTTTTTCATTCCTGCTTCTTACTCTATGGGCAACTGGTGCAAAAGAGTCCATTGTCAATAAAGCTATTAGCTTCATTCAGAACAATCTCTCAGAAATGGGCATTACAGGAATAGTTCTGGTAATGATAGGAATTGTATGGGTGGTAAACTGGTTTGACTACATATACAGAACAAAGGTTATTGCCTTTGATAATCCTGGCGGAAAGATAAAAATATCTCTGCGTGCCATAGAGGACTATATAAATTCTATGTTGATGAAACAGATACAGGGAATAAGGTCGTTGAGGGTAAAAAATTCTATTTCGTCAAAAGGACTTGAGACAAAGATACGGATTAAACTTTATGCACATCTCAATATCCCTGAGACATGTTCAAGGATTCAGGAGATAACAAAGGAATATCTTCAGGATGCAGTAGGTATTGAAAGAATTTCAAATATTGAGGTATTTGTGACAAGCATTAAGGCAAACGGGCAGCAGATAGAGGAGGAAGAGCCTGACAATGAAGAAGAGACAGGATGAAATAGCAACTATAAGAGGATGCATCTCTGAAAGTATAAAGACAAAGGAGTTATTACTAAAACCTGAGGTTATTGATAAGATTCTTATGGCATCAGGTGTCTTGATAGAAACACTTAAAAATGGGGGAAAGGTTCTACTCTGTGGAAATGGCGGTAGTGCTGCTGACTGCCAGCACTGGGCAGCGGAGATGACAGGAAGATTTCTCAAGGAAAGAAAATCACTGGGCTTTATCGCTCTTACAACCAATACTTCAGAACTTACAAGTATAGGAAATGATTATTCATTTGATAAGGTATTCTCAAGGCAGGTTGAAGGACTTGGGGGAACAGGGGATATCCTTGTATGTATCTCCACTTCAGGTAAGTCAAAAAATGTGATTGCTGCTGCAAAGGTGGCGAAAAAGAAGGGGATAAAAGTAATCTGCCTTACAGGGAAAGCACCTTCCCCTCTTTCAAAAATATCTGATATTACCATCTCCGTTCCATCTATCCAGACACCAAGGATACAGGAGGCACACTCTCTTATCATCCATATCCTGTGCCATCTTGTTGAAGAATCGCTTTTTTAAAAACCTGAAAATAAATGGACAACATATTCAGAATTATTGATGCCAATTTTAACCGTGCAAGAGAAGGTCTACGTGTGATAGAAGATGGGATAAGGTTTTATTATGGCTATGATAAAGACCATATAAGACAGATAAAGGAGATAAGGCACCTGCTCTCCAGAACTATTGCAAGAACCTTCGGACTGTTAAGAATTAAAAAAGAAAGAGATACCCTCCACGATACAGGCAAAGGGATTGATATAAGGAAAAGGGAGGACATAAGGGAGATCATTGAAAGAAATTTTATGAGGGTGTCTGAAGCACTGAGGGTAATGGAAGAATATTCTAAGGCAGTAAAACCAGCAGCATCCTCTATCTTCCACAACCTGCGTTTTAAACTATACAGGATAGAAAAAGATGTATTACTTTACATCCATAGAAGCGAGATACCGAGCCCTTTTCTCGCATTACTGTTGAACTTCAGTAAAAAGACAGCCCTTAAAGATGTAAAAAAAATTGTAGGGTGTAACCCGGATATTCTTATATTATGCCAGAGAGGAATAGATGATAAACACTTCTTAAAAGCTGCCAGAAGGATAAGAAAACTTATACCCCATAATGTAAAATACCTTATCTGTGGCAGGTCTGATATATGCATCCTCTGTGATGCAGACGGTGTTTTTCTCAACAAAAAAGATATACCTTATGGAGAGGTTAAAAAACTCCTTCAGGATAAGATTATCTTGCGGCATCGGAATTTGGAAAATTCCGATGATGCAAGTAGTTTGCTGAAAGCAAACTATAAGGTTTTTGAAAAGAAAAGATTAAAGATATTCACCCCCACCCTTTCCCTCCCCCCTCAGAGGGGGAGGATGAAGGTGGGGGGAAAGGGTTTCAGGGAAGTGTCTCCCCTGAATATCTTGACAGATGAGATAAAAACCGTTAATATATCTCTTGAAAAAGGTCCCATCAAATCCCATCTTAAAGAAATTCTTACAGGAGATATGGATGGTATTATACTTATAACAGGAGAGGATATCACCCAGGATATTGAAAAAAATATAAAGATGCTCAAAAAAGAGGTGAACCGTTATGGCAGACGAAGAAAAGAAACAGCCGGAAAGAAATAATCTTAGTCCCTTCAAAGGGCTGTTGTTCTGGATAATAGCAGGTATTATCCTTATAGCGCTGGCAAGGTTTTCAACTTTTGAAGGGAAGAAGGAAGAGATTATATACAGCAGATTTCTGAATGAGGTAAAGCAGGGCAATATCTCAGGTCCCATCACAATAAAAGAAGATGTTATCTCCGGAACACTCAAAGATGGCAAAAAGTTTTCAACATATAAACCGGACGACCCTGAACTTTTTAATATCCTGAGGGAATACAATGTGGACTTCAAGGTAGAACCATCTTCAAATATCTGGATAAATATTCTTGTCTCAACAATTCCAATACTCCTTGTCTTCCTTCTTATCTGGTTCCTTGTATTCAGACAGATGTCATCCGAAAGCAGTAGAGTGATGGCATTTACAAAGAGTAGACCCATAATGCCTGACAGGAAAAACCGCGTGACATTTGATGATGTGGCTGGATGCAAAGAAGCAAAGGAAGAACTGCGAGAGGTCATTGAGTTCCTGAAAGACCCTAAAAAATTCCAGCGACTTGGAGGAAAAATCCCAAAGGGTATCCTTCTTATAGGACCGCCTGGAACAGGTAAAACACTTCTGGCAAAGGCAGTCGCAGGTGAGGCAGGGACACCTTTTTTAAGTATGAGCGGCTCTGACTTTGTTGAGATGTTCGTCGGTGTCGGCGCTTCTATCAGCAGAGATGAACTGGTTTTAACCAGAGAGGGCAACGAAATAAAACTTTCACCTATAGGAGATGTAATTGATAGATATTATAAAGATAGTGAAGAAGGTTATAAAGAAATCTCAAACATTGAAACACTGGGATTTAAAAAAGGTGCTACTAATTTCAGAGGATTTAAAAACAATGAAGAAAAATTTCACTTTGGAGGTTCCCAGTGGTCAAAGGTAAGGGGAGTTTATCGCCACAGGGTAAACGAAATCTATGAAATCCACTATCTCGGCGGAAAAATCAAGACAACCGGAGACCATAGTATATTTGTGCGAGAAAAGAACCGTATTGTATCAAAGGCAGTAAGGGACATGAAAGAAGGAGAGACCCTTGTTGGACTTCCTTTCAAGGTAAGAAGTTATTTCATACAAGGGATGGGAACTACCCATAGAATAATGGCACATAGTTTTAAAGAATACAGTCCAAGGAAGATAATGCTGTGGAATGAAGATAGCCACCTGAAAGAGATTTATAAAGTTACAAAAGAACAACAGGGAAAGATCTCACAGTATGCAATTGCCAGAATAGTGGGTGTCTCTCAAACCACTATCAGTAACTGGCAGAGAGGCAGATATCTTCCTTCATCTCTTTCTCTAAAACTGAATAAATCCAGAAAAACAATTCCACAGGAGATTGAAATAACCCCTGAACTTCTTCGTCTGTTAGGATACTATACAGCAGAAGGAAGAACCACAAAATATTTTCTCCAGTTTATCTTTGGCTCACATGAGGAAAAACTACACTATGATACTATCAACCTGATGAAAAATATTTTCAACATTGAACCACATCTTGAATATACATCGGGTAATTCTTTAAGGATTACCTTTTACTCCAAAATACTTGTTAAGTTTTTCAAGGAAACCTGTGGCAATGGTTCCCATAATAAACATATCCCCCCATTCCTGTGGACACTTCCAGAAGAATATTTTCTTAATTATTTAGAAGGGATTGGAAAGGGAGATGGTTATTTTTCTAAAGAAGGCCATCTTATTATCAGCACTGTAAGTAAACAACTGGCTACTGAGATTGTATGGATGGCTTCAATGCATGGGATTGGGGCGTCCCTGGTTAAAAGAAAAGCAAAGGCAGGAAGGGTTATAAAGGGAAGGGCACTGCCTGAAAGTGAATACTGGACAATAAAAATTTCAAAGACATCGTCTCCCTTTGCTCTGAATAAACATCCCCTACAATTTAAAAAGCCCGTCGTAAAAAACATTATTAAAAAACCCTATGATGGATATGTATATGACTTCTGTGGATGTGATAATGAGGGATTCTTCGCAGGTGATAAGCCCATTCTTGTCCATAATAGCAGGGTAAGGGACTTATTCAGACAGGCGATGCGGCTAAGTCCCTGTATTGTATTTATAGATGAACTTGATGCAGTAGGAAGACAGAGATTTGCAGGGCTTGGTGGCGGACACGATGAAAGAGAACAGACACTCAACCAGTTACTTGTCCAGATGGATGGATTCCCAACAGAAAGTGGCGTGATAGTGATGGCAGCAACAAACAGGCCTGATGTCCTTGACCCTGCACTGACAAGACCCGGCAGATTTGACAGGACCATAGTAATTGACTTTCCTGACATTCAGGCAAGGGAAGAGATACTGAAGGTCCATATGAGAAACAAGCCCATAGATAAGTCCGTAGATATAAAGGTGCTTGCAAGGGCGACTGCAGGACTATCAGGAGCGAATCTTGAAAATCTTGTAAATGAAGCGGCTTTACTTGCTGCAAGGAAAAACAAAAACAAGATAGAGATGTCTGACTTTGAAGAGGCAAAGGATAAGGTTCTTATGGGCGTTGAGCGAAGAAGTTTAGTGATAAGTGATAAGGAAAAAAGGATTATCGCCTACCATGAGGCAGGCCATACACTTGTCCAGAAACAACTTCCTGAGGTCTATCCAGTTCATAAGGTTACCATCATACCGAGAGGGCAGGCACTTGGTATCACACATATACTGCCTGAAGAAGACAGATTTATTGAAAGCAATTCCTATTATAAAAACTCCATCTGTGCATTGATGGCAGGAAGAAGTGCTGAAAAACTGGTCTATGACAAAATCTTCACAGGTGGAGAAAATGACCTTAAAATAGCCACAGAGATAGCAAGAAGGATGGTATGTGAATGGGGGATGAGTGAAAACTTAGGACCTGTAAGTTATCACCACAATGAGGCGGTCTTCCTTGGCAGGGACATTGTCAAACAGAGAGAATACAGTGAAGAGACATCAAGGGAAATAGATAATGAGATAAGAAAAATCCTTGAAGAAGCAGAAAACCGTGCAATGGAAATCCTTAAAAGCCAGAGAGACAAATTGGAAAAACTCGCTGAAGCACTCCTGCAGAAGGAGACACTCAACTCAGATGAGATAGATGAAATACTTGGATTTAAAAAAGAGGAGAAGCCAGATGGATCAGAAGAAGATAGAAGAGGCAGTGAGAACCATCATTGAGGCAGTAGGGGAAAACCCTAACAGAAAAGGCATAAAAGAAACGCCTAAAAGGGTTGCAAGGATGTATGCTGAACTTCTCGGTGGTATAGAGGAAGACCCTGAAAAAGTGCTGGGCAAGACATTTAAGGAAAACTTCAATGAACTTGTGCTGGTAAAGGACATCCCTTTTTTTTCTCTATGTGAACACCACCTTCTTCCTTTCTATGGCAAGGCACATATTGCCTATCTACCTGACAATGGAGTTGTTGTGGGGATAAGCAAACTTGCACGGCTTGTGGATATATTCTCAAGAAGGATGCAACTTCAGGAAAGGATTACCAACCAGATTGCAGATACCATTATGAAGGTTCTAACACCACAGGGAACAATGGTTGTCATTGAGGCAGAGCATATGTGTATGAGTATGCGTGGTGCAAGAAAGGCAGGGACAAAGATAGTCACATCTGCGATGAGGGGTATATTTTTAAGGGACTTCAGGACAAGGACAGAAGCCATAAACCTGATTATGCCCCAGAGATAAGAAAATATATTACTTCAGAAGTGGAGAAAAAAGCAAAACAACTCCTATAATCATAAGTATAATCCCTGCAATGGCAAATACATCTGATAAACTTTCCTTCTGGTAGTTTAACTTCGGCTTAAATGTTAGATATACCCCCCCTCCTATAAGAAAAAGCCCTATAACTGCCTGTACAATTATTTTTGGTTCCATCCTTTCTCCTCTTTTTTTATTATACCATAGCGCCTATCAGAATGCCGTTTTCTATTCCTTTTATCAATACAGAAACAACCTCATTTATCCTGCACCCCTTACCTTTATCTAAAATCTTCACAGGAATATACTGAGCAGAATACCCTTCCCATCCACCATCAACCTTCCTTTCAATAAGGACATCCAGCACCCTTCCTGTAAAGCCACCCTTTACCCTTTCTGAAACCATCCCTGCAACATACTCCATCTCCTTTTCTCTCTTCTTCTTCACATCTTCAGGAACCTGGCCCCCCATCGTAAAGGCAGGAGTCCCTTCCCTCTTTGAATACCTGAATATATGGACCTTAAGGAAAGACACCTCTTCAATCGCCCTCAAACTCATATCAAAGTCATCATCTTCTTCGTAAGGGAAGCCCACCATCATATCTGTGGTAAAGGTAAACCTCCCTTCCCTGTCTTTTTTCTTGATGTATTCTATCCTTTTCAGGTATTCAGCAAAGGTATATCTCCTTCCCATAAGTTTAAGGATTCTGTCTGAACCGCTCTGTAAGGGGATATGAAGGTGTGGACAGAAAAGTTCATTTGAAAATAGATAGTCACATAAACCATCCGTAAGATAAAAGACCTCAATAGAACTTAACCTGACCCTTTTCAAGCCATCTATGCCTTTCAACCTTTCCATCAGCCCTATAATGTCTCTTCCTGTATCTCTCCCGTAGGCACCTGTATCAATCCCTGTAAGGACAATCTCTTTATATCCATTGGAAACTAATGCCTCTACCTCTTCAACAATCTCATCCTCATCCCTGCTTTTTACCTTTCCCCTTACAAAAGGAACAACACAATAGGCACAGAAGTTTTCACATCCATTCTCTATCTTTACAAATGCCCGTGTATGGTTAAAAAAATACCTTATGGTCTTTTTCTTAAATGGAAATGTAGACAAAACCTTTACATTATTACCTAACCTTTCAACAAAGCCATCCCTTTTTGTTGCACAGCCAGTTACCCAAACATCTTTGCCTTCTTCTGCTGCCTTTCTGATAAAAGACCTTGCCTCTTTTTCCGCCTTTGCTGTCACACAGCAGGTATTGACAACAACCATATCCGCATCCTTAAAGCCAGTAAGTTTATATCCATCCTGAAGAAGATTCTCTAAAAGTAACTGGCTGTCATACTGGTTTGCCTTGCATCCGTAGGTCTTTATGAAGAGGTTCATATTCTGAAGAACCTTTTTGAATTCTTTAAGATAATATCAGCACACTCACCTACCGGTATCCCCTTAACACCTGCGAGCATCTCAACTATATATCTTACCTTTGAAGGGTCATTTCTTTGCCCCCTGAAGGGGACAGGTGCAAGGAAAGGGGCATCTGTCTCTGCCATTATCATCTCAAGTGGATATCCCTTACATACCTCCCTTACATCACCGGCATTCTTAAATGTGATAATCCCTGTAAATGAGATATAAAACCCTTTATTCCTGCAATAATCAGCCATAAGGGAATCTCCACCAAAGCAGTGAAAGACAACCTTTTCCGGCATCTTATATCTCTCACATATATCTATTACCTCATCCCTGCCTTCCCTCTGGTGGACTATTAAAGGAAGGTTTAACTTCCCTGCTATCTCAATATGGGCGACGAAAAAATCCTTCTGCTTTTCCTCTGTCTCTCTCCCGTAGTAAAAGTCAATCCCTGTCTCACCAATACCCACAACCTTTTCATTTTTCGCAAGTTTTTCTATCTCAGAAAGTGCAGTAATAGAACACTCCTTTACATCTAACGGATGGACACCAACAGCAGAATAGATAAATGGATACCTCTGAGAGAGAGCAACAGAACTTCTGCTTTTCTCAACACTTGAACCAGGATTAATAATAGCAACAACCCCTTCATTTATCGCCTGGTTAATTACCTCTTCCCTGTCACTATCAAAATCAGGAAAGTTCAGATGGCAGTGTGTATCAATGTACATAGTATAATGAAATCCTTAATGGTGTTTTAATATACGTTGAAACATCTTTGGATGGAAGATAACCAGTATCAGCCCGCCGATAATATTCCCTATGGTTACAGGGACAAGATTCTTCCATAACAAAGGAAATTTACTTATAAAGCACCCTTCTGCCATAAGCCCTGCAGGGATGAAGAACATATTGGCGATAGAGTGTTCATAACCACTGGCAACAAAAGCCATAACAGGGAAATAAATACCTAATATCTTGCCACTGACTGTAAGAGAAGAGAGACATATGATCACTGCCAGACAGACCAGAATATTACACAGGATACCCCTGGTTAGTGCCTCTGTAAAGCCAAGTGCTATCTTGTTTTCAGCCACAGATATAACTGCCATTCCCAAGGGTGTATAAGTATTGATAGAGCCAAACAGCCCTGTCTTAATCACCAGCCAGGCGAGAAAAACAGAACCTACAAAATTACCTGCATAGACAATGAGCCAGTTACGGAGAAGTTTGAGGATATTATAACGGCCACTCAAAAACCCAATGGTCATAAGGATATTACCTGTAAACAGTTCAGCCCCGGGGATAAGAACAAGCATAAGCCCTAAACTGAAGACACTACCTGAAAGAAACTTAGCCAGCCCAGGGTCCAGTGTCCCCCCACTGGTAACACTTATTGCTGTCTGTGCACCAAAGCCAATATATATCCCCGCAAGGATTCCGAAGAGAAATAGTTCCCATCCCTTTGCCTCTGCCTTTTTAGTGCCGATATGCACGAGTTCCTGAGATATTTCAGCAGGCGAAAGAAAAAGTTTATTCATCTCTCTCCTCCCCCATTTCTTTTGAATTATTACTTTATCTTTAAGGAAAAGTCCAGTGCCTTTGCAGAGTGTGTGATAGAACCAATAGAGACCCTGTCAACAGGCAACCTTTTTATTCTTTCTATTGTCTTAAGAGTCACATTTCCAGACCATTCAATAATAACCTTCTTCCTTCTTGCACCTAAAAATTCAACAAACCTTTTAAGTTCCTTTTCATCTGCATTGTCAAACATTATAATATCCGCACCTGCTAAATAACCTTCCTTTGCCTCTTGAAAATTCTCAACCTCCACCTCTATCCTATACCTTCCCTTTGCCTTCTCCCCTGCCTTCCTTACCACATAACCAACCGCTTCCGGCCTGTCAGTTATTCCTTTTTCCTTCATCAAGGCAGTTATGTGATTGTCCTTGACAAGTACCATATCATAAAGCCCGAGCCGGTGGTTTTTCCCACCTCCTATCCTTACCGCATACTTTTCCAGTTCCCTTAAAAGTGGTATTGTCTTCCTTGTGTCATAGACATCTATCTTCCCTGCCTTCTCTACAAACCTTTTTGTCAGTGTCGCAATACCTGAAAGGTGCTGGAGAAAGTTAAGTGCTGTCCTCTCTCCTTTAAGTATCGCCTTTAGGGGACCTTTTATTTCTCCTACCTTCTGGTTTTTATGGACACTGTCTCCATCCTTAACTGAAAAATGAAATATAAAGCCAGGGGATAGTGTTAAAAAGACCTCCTTAAATATGTTTAAGCCGCAGATAATTCCTTCTTCCTTTGCTATAAGTTCTGCCTTTCCTTTAATATTTTTATCATCATCAAAGAGAAATTCAGTTGTTATGTCCTTTTTCCCTGTATCTTCCTTTAGTGCCTCTTTTATCAGTTTTTTTATTTCCATTTTATTTATAATACCACTTCCATCCCTTCTCTTCAATTCCCCGGGTGTTCCCCCCCACCTTCATCCTCCCCCTCCGAGGGGGGAGGGGTGCTGGTGCGAAGAATAATGAGCACCGTATAGCACAGAGGGCGAGTTGGTGAGCCCGTTGACCGAAGCCCGAAGGGCAAGACAGGGTGGGGGTGTTCATTCCCCTCTCTTAGAGGGGATGGGGCGATTTCAAATCCCCCTGTATCCCCCTTTTACAAAGGGGGAATTGTGGGGGAGCCCCTTTTACAAAGGGGGAATTGTGTAGGGAATAATTAGGAACAGGATAGGGATAAAAAAAGAAGGGGGCTTTTTGAAAAGCCCCCTTCAAATACCTGCCTTACAACCTGTTTAGAAGACAACCTTCATAGAAGCAATCAACTGCCACGGGTCATCACTAATGAAGAGCTTAGTGTAATCTCCGCGAAGAAGGATACCATACTGGAGACCGAAGGTCAGGTCTTCAGAATAGTTGTAGGTGAGTGCTGCATCTATTTCATTACCTACAGCATCCTCACCACCCCTATCCTCCATCAGTGTGGCATTGAACCAGTCAAGAGAAAGTCCTACCTTCTCAACAGGTCTGATTCCACCACCGACATTGATGATTCTAGCATTGGAGAGATAATCTATGGGGTTGTACAATGCCAGGATATAGTTGATAGCGCCTACCCTTGATGCAACATTAGACGGGAAGTAGGATATCCATCCTGTATTGTTGTTACCACCATCATATCCGGAATAAAGGTTGAGCTGTGCCTTTAGATATGCCTTCATTGCTGACTGTGGGAAGTTATACTGTCCGCCAAGAAGGAGTGCCCAACCTTCATTGTCTTGTTTGCTACCCCACACATCCCATTTTCCGAACTGTCTTGCATATTCACCCTTGAGGTCAAATCCAGCAACACTTCCTGTGGCTCTCACACCAGCAGTTGCTATATTGTCATACTCATCCGTGGTACCCATATTCTGTAACCGCACATAGTATCCCTCTATTTTTGCCACATCACCTGCCTTCAATCCAAGGTTGACTCCATAGAGGTTAAGGTCATCGTTGCTAAAAGTTTCAGCTATCTTCGCCATAAAAGCGGTTACATCCACAGGAACCTGGTTAAAGGTGTAGTCCACACGAATCGCATCAAATGCCTTCTGAAGTCCAAGGTCCTGTGCTGCTAGTGCTAAACCTGGATATACATTACCCAGCGGTGAATTAGGAAGATAGGCACTACCAACAACCAAGCCCTCACCAAACTGAATCTCCTGTCTTCCAACTGTAAGGACAAGCCCTGGTGTCAGAAGGTCTGATACCTTGATGTATGCTAAGTCAAGCATATTTTCTACACCGCGGCTGTAGTAATCTGCTTCACTATTCACAGGGCCCCACCATACCCGCTCATTGATGAGACGGACCATCGCCTCAATATTGTCGGTGAGCATCGCCTGTACATATACCCTTGCAGATGTCTGGAGCCAATCCAGTGAATCCTCATTCATCCCATATATTGCCTCATCTCCTACCCAGGGCATATACATATTTGCTCTCTTTATACCATAGATGGTAATATCTCCACCTACCTTCACGCTTTCAACAGCGGAAAAGGCAGGGATTGCCATCGCAACGACTGCGACAGCAACGAGTAATCTTTTCCACATACTCA
>Ga0078972_1010066_pt1 | contig 18017 bp, 10 predicted proteins | sample YelNatPaOPGAMG01_FD_67568 | JGI IMG/M metagenome (GOLD analysis project Ga0078972, IMG submission 67568) | Hot spring thermophilic microbial communities from Obsidian Pool, Yellowstone National Park, USA - OP-RAMG-01 (SPADES assembly) (version 2) | ecosystem: Environmental > Aquatic > Thermal... | reverse complement strand
AGCCTTGAAGCCCGCGTGCACGAAACCGAACACCAACTGCTCCCCGAAGCGCTCAGGACTCTGATAGTGCGCGACCTAACCCCAGGTGAGCGGAACTCACCAGGCGTCAGGTCACATTGTACGAACGATACCTAATGGAGGGTGGATCAGCGATGCCAGTACAACGAGCTTTGATCAGCGTCTACGACAAGACTGGCCTGGTAGACCTGGCCCGCGATCTTGCGGCGCTCAACATCGAACTGATAGCCAGTGGCGGCACTGCCCGTACCCTGCGCGATGCCGGCCTGCAGGTGACCGAGGTGAGCGATATAACCGGCTTCCCCGAGGTCCTGGGCGGCCGCGTCAAGACGCTGCACCCGGCGATCCACTCGGGCATCCTCGCCCGGCCAACTCCCGAGCACCTGGCCGAACTGCAGCGGCTCGGCCTCAAGCCCATTGACCTGGTGATAGTGAACCTCTATCCGTTCGCTGCCACGGTTTCCAAGCCAGGCTCCACGCTGGACGAAGTGGTCGAGCAGATAGACATTGGCGGCGTCGCCCTGATCCGCGCTGCTGCCAAGAACTTCGCCCGCGTCGGCGTGCTGGTAGACCCAAGCGACTACAGTGCTGTGCTGGATGAATTGCGGCAGAGTGGCGAACTCAGCGAGGCCACCAGGCGCCGCCTGGCTCAGAAAGGCTTCGCCCACACCGCCGACTATGACACGATGATCTCGCGCTACCTCTACGATACCGGTTTCGCCGGCAGCGATTTCCCCAACGTCATCTCGTTCTCGTTTGAGAAACTCTTCGACATGCGCTACGGCGAAAACCCGCACCAGAAGGCCTCGCTCTACCGCGAGAGCGGCGCACATTATGGCATCCCCGAGGCCAAGGTGCTCCAGGGGAAGGCACTTTCATTCAACAACATTATTGATACCGAGGCAGCCTGGGCGGTCACTCAGGAATTCGACGAGCCCGCGGTGAGCATCATCAAGCACAACAATCCTTGTGGCACCGCGATAGCCGACAACATCGTGGATGCCTTCAAGGCTGCCCTGGCCAGCGACCCTGTGTCGGCCTACGGCAGCATCATCTCAGTCAACCGGCCCGTAGACCTTGCCTTCGTCCGGGCCCTCGGCGACCTTTTCGTTGAGGTACTGTTGGCGCCGGAGTACACGCAGGATGCGCTTGCTCGCTTGAGCAAACGGCCCAACCTGCGTGTCCTGGTGATGCCCGCCGATCAGCCCAAGCCAGCTTACGACCTGCGCAAGATCGTCGGCGGCGGACTCGTCTACACGCCCGACTATGGCGACGTTGCTGAGTTGCGGGTCGTGAGCAAGCGCCAGCCGACCGAGGAACAGATGCGGTCCTTGCGCTTCGCCTGGAAGGTCGCCAAGCACGTCAAGTCCAACGCGATCATCTTCGCCAGGCCAGTAGGAACAGGCATCGCTACGGTCGGCGTCGGCGCCGGCCAGATGAGTCGCGTGGATAGCACCTGGCTGGCGGCACGCAAAGCGGGTGACAAGGCCAAGGGCGCCGTGCTTGCTTCCGACGCCATGTTCCCCTTCCGCGATGGCATTGATGAGGCCGCAAAAGCTGGGGTGACCGCAATCATCCAGCCCGGCGGTTCCGTTCGCGACGAGGAAGTGATCCAGGCTGCTGACGAGCACGATCTCGCCATGGTGTTCACCGGCATGAGGCATTTCTTGCACTGACACCTGTAGCGACCATTAGTGACGAAGGGCGCACCTGAGTTGGTGCGCCCTTCGTCACTGCATCAGCCGAGGGCTTTCGCCGTTCGCCGGCCTGGGGCAGCCTTACTTCTTCTTCTGTGCCCTTACTCCTGCCCCTGAAGCCGCTGGTTGGGCACCAGCGGACGCAGGTTGTGCACCAGCAGCCGCCGGCTGCGCGCTTCCAGCCGCCGGCTGCGCACTTCCAGCCGCCGGCTGCGCACTTCCAGCCGCCAGGTCTTGCTGCATGTGGCAATACTTGTACTTCTTGCCGCTGCCGCACCAACAAGGGTCGTTGCGGCCCACCTTGCGCTTCGCCGATCGAACCGGCTCGCGCGGGCCATCGCTGCCGCGGTTAGTGCGCAGGCGCTGCGCCTGAGGGAGCGCCGCCTGCGGCGCTGACACGAGAACAGCGCGGAAGACGCCCGATACGACGTCCTTCTGTATGGCGGCGTTCAGCTCCTCGAACATGACATGTGCTTCGCGCTTGTAAGCCACGAGCGGATCCTGCTGGCCGAAAGCCCTCAGACCGATGCCCTCGCGGAGGTTATCAAGGTCGGTCAGGTGGCGCACCCAGCGTGTATCAACCGCCCGGAGGATCACCATGCGCTCCAGTTGGCGCATCAGTTCCGGCCCGTACTGGCGCTCCTTATCCTCATATTGCTGCTCGGCTACCGCCAGGAAGTGGTCACGGATCGCGTCAGCGCTCATATCTTCGAAGTCGGCCGCCCTGGTGGTGGCCGGCAGAGACAGGAAGGAACCGAGGTCGGTCAGCAAGCCCTCAAGGTCCCACTCATCCTTGCGCTGGCTGCCGATATGCCTCTGCACGGCGCTGTTGACCTCGTCCTCGATCATGTTCCAGATCAAAGGCCGCAGGTTGGCTTCGCGCAGCACCTGTCGCCGTTGCTCGTAGATCAACTCGCGTTGCTTATTGACGACGTCGTCGTACTCCAGCACGTGCTTGCGGATATCGAAGTTGTAGCCCTCAACCCGAGTCTGAGCGCTTTCGATGGCACGATTGACGAGGCTAGCCTGGATTGGCACGTCTTCGTCAACACCGAGCCTGTCCATGATGTTCTTGACGTTGTCGCCACCGAAACGGCGCATCAGGTCGTCTTCGAGGGAAAGGTAGAACCTGGAGGAGCCCGGATCACCTTGGCGGCCGGCACGGCCACGCAGCTGGTTATCAATGCGCCGCGCCTCATGCCGCTCAGTACCGACTATGTGCAAGCCGCCTAGCGCCACCACCTTGGCGTGGTCCTTGGCGCAGATCGCCTTGGCTTTCTCCAGAGCCTCCTGCCACTGCTCGGGCGTCACTGCGGCGAGGTCCACCCCCTGCCGACGCAGCTCCTCGCGCGCCAGGCCCTCGGGGTTGCCACCGAGCAGAATGTCCACGCCACGCCCGGCCATGTTGGTGGCGATGGTTACCGCGCCGGGACGGCCGGCTTGGGCAATGACCGCCGCTTCGCGCTCGTGCTGCTTGGCGTTCAGGACCTGGTGCGGCACACCCCGCCGCTTGAGCATCTCCGAGAGCATCTCCGAGCGCTCGATCGAAGCAGTGCCCACCAGCACGGGTCGGCCAGCCTTATAGGCTTGCAGTATGTCCTCAATCACCGCCCGGTACTTAGCGGCCTCGGTCTTGAAGATCAGGTCAGGTAAGTCCTCGCGGATCATGGGCTTGTTGGTCGGTATGGAAACGACCTCGAGGTTGTAGATCTTGCCGAACTCTTCCGCCTCTGTTGCAGCCGTACCGGTCATGCCTGCGAGTTTGTCATACATGCGGAAGAAGTTCTGGAAGGTGATGGTAGCCCAGGTCAGGTTCTCTTTCTGAACCTTGACCCCTTCCTTGGCCTCGATTGCCTGATGCAGCCCCTCGGAGTACCGCCGGCCGTGCATCAGCCGGCCCGTGAACTCGTCGACAATGATGATCTCGCCATTCTGGACGATATAGTCCCGGTCGCGCTGGTATAGCACCTGCGCACGCAGAGCGTTGTCCAGGTAGGGCGTCAGGTGATAGTTGTCCGGTGAATAGAGGTTGTCTATCTTGAGCCAGCCCTCGACCTTGTTCACCCCGTTTTCGGTGAGAGTGACAACTCGATCCTTGACGTCAACCTCGTAGTCCTCGCCTTCCACCAGGCGGGGCACCAGCCGGGCGAACATCTGGTAATACTGGGCCGAGTCCTCTGCCTCGCCCGAGATGATCAGCGGCGTGCGCGCCTCGTCAATCAGGATGTTGTCCACTTCGTCTACGATGGCGTAGTGCAGTCCCCGCTGCACCAGCTGGGAGAGGTCAACCACCATGTTGTCGCGCAGGTAGTCGAAGCCAAATTCGTTGTTCGTGCCGTAGACGATGTCAGCCAGATAGGCCTCGCGCCTCGGCACAGGGCGCAGATGCTGGTAGCGGTCGTCCACCGCCTGATAAGATGGATCGAAGACGAAAGAACCCAACGTCGGGTCGGCGGCAGCGTTCTGGATCACGCCTACCGAGACACCCAACAGGCTGTAGATCGGGCCCATCCATTGAGCGCCGAACTTGGCCAGATAGTCGTTCGGCGTCACCAGGTGCGCGCCGCGGCCGGCCAGGGCGTTCAGGTAGAGCGGCATGGTGGCCGTGATCGTCTTGCCTTCGCCGGTCTTCATCTCGGCGATCTTGCCCTGATGGAGCACGATGCCACCCATGAGCTGGACATCGAAAATGCGCTGGCCGAGGGTCCGCTTGCCTGCCTCACGCACGAGGGCAAAGGCTCGCGGCAGGATGCGGTTCATCGCCTGCTCTTCAGCGACGAGAATGCGATCCTTCACCTGGTCCAGCTCATAGCGCAACTGGGCGCTGTCCTCCGGGTTGCTCTGGAGCTGCTCTTCCAACTCCGCCAAACGCTGGCGCTGCTCCGAAGCTGTACTCTGGATCTCGCTCCGCCACTGCTGGGTGAGCTCTCTCATGTCGGAGTCTGACAGGCGCTCGTATTCAGGCTCGAGCGCGTTGATCTGCTCGACAATCGGCTGGAGCCGGCGCAATTCGCGATCGTTACGATCGGGCACAATCTTCTTCAGGATGCTGGTCAGCATTCCCTAATCACCTTCTGTCTCTCATCAGATCAGCATAACTGCTAACGCACCCTGCCATTATAGCATAGCCAGCCCCGGATGCCTCCCGGCTATCGCAAGGTCCACAGCCGAGTCGTAGAGCTGCTGGCGCTTCGGAGCCGCGCTCAGTGCAGCCTCAGGAACGCTCAATGTCGTCTGTATCGAGCCCGAATTGCAGCGCGCGTTGAGCAGGCCACGCCACGGTGCTAGAATGCTGGCATTCCGCTCAGCGGAGAAACCGATGCGAAGATTGTGGACGCCCTGGCGCCTGTCCTATCTCACAGGCAGTCGGCCGTCGGGGTGTGTGTTCTGCCAGATGCTCGCTGAACAGCCGAATGATAACGACCTCATCGTTCATCGCGGCCGCCACTCTTTCATTGTGCTGAACCTTTACCCGTATAGCAACGGCCACGTCATGGTTGTGCCCTACCGCCATGTGCCATCCACGGAGCAACTCGATGCCGCGGAACTGCTCGATCTGATGAACATGGTGAACCTGAGCCTCGCTGCCTTGCGCAACACGATGTCTCCCGACGGGTTTAACATCGGCGTGAACCTGGGCAAGGCCGCCGGTGCTGGCGTAGATGCTCATGTGCACATGCATGTAGTGCCACGCTGGGTCGGAGACACCAACTTCATGCCTATCCTGGGCGACACCCGGGTCATTCCGGAGAGTCTGCCCGCCACCTGCCAGCGGCTACGGCAGGCGGTCGCCGCTATCCTCTCCGGCCAGGGCGACAATCAGGAGACAACCACCAATGAGCCTTCCGCCTCAAGCTGACCCAGACGCCGTCGCTGCCGAGGAACGGCTTCGCCATCTGCGCTCGCTTCGCCAGGCCGCGCTCGCTGGCGGCGGTGCGGAACGAATCGCACAACAACATGAGAAAGGCAAGCTCACCGCTCGCGAGCGGCTGGCCATCCTTCTTGACCCGGATAGTTTCACCGAGATCGGCCCCTTTGTCCGCTCGCGTGGCGAGGCCTTCGGCCCCGATGGCCTGGGCCCTGTAGGCGATGGTGTGGTGACCGGGCAGGGCACGATTGATGGCCGGCAGGTCTACGTCTACAGCCAGGATTTCACCGTGATGGGTGGTTCGCTGGGCGAGGCCCACGCGGCCAAGATTTGCCGGGTGCTGGACCTGGCCGCGCAGAATGGCGCCCCCATCATCGGGCTGAACGACAGCGGCGGAGCCCGTATCCAGGAGGGCATCGCCGCGCTGGCCGGCTATGCCGGCATATTCCTGCGCAATACGCTCGCTTCCGGCGTCGTGCCTCAGATATCAGCGATCATGGGCCCCTGCGCCGGCGGTGCCGTGTACTCCCCGGCGCTGACCGACTTCGTGATCATGTGCAAGCAAACATCCTACATGTTCGTCACCGGCCCCGATGTCGTGCGTGCGGTGACCCACGAGGACGTCTCCGCCGATCAACTGGGCGGTTCGGCCGTGCACACGGCCGAGAGCGGCGTGGCACACTTCGAGGCTGAAAACGAGGAGCAGTGCCTGGCCCTGATCCGCTTGCTGCTAAGCTACCTGCCACAGAACAACCTGGGCGAGCCGCCCGTGGTGGACTCGGGAGACGACAGCGAGCGGCAGGACAGCGCTCTGGACAGGCTGGTACCCGACAATCCCTCCCAGCCTTACGACATGCACGAGGTCATCAGCCATATTGTGGATGCCGGCGAGTTCCTGGAGGTCCAGCCCGCCTACGCCCCCAATATCATTGTCGGCTTTGCTCGCCTTGATGGCCGTTCTGTCGGCATCGTGGCTTCGCAGCCTATGGCATTGGCTGGAGTGCTGGACATCAACGCATCAGAGAAAGCGGCGCGCTTCGTCCGCTTCTGCGATTGCTTCAACATCCCTCTGGTCGTGTTCGAGGACGTGCCCGGCTTCATGCCTGGGCTCGACCAGGAGCATGGCGGTATCATCAGGGCGGGCGCCAAGCTGCTTTACGCCTTCTGCGAGGCAACCGTCCCACGTGTCACCGTCATTACACGCAAAGCCTACGGTGGTGCCTGGTGCGTCATGAACTCGCAGCCGACCCGAGGCGACCTGACTCTGGCGTGGCCAGCAGCCGAGTTGGCAGTCATGGGGCCAGAGGGAGCAGTCAACATCATCCATCGCCGCGCCCTTGCCGAAGCAGCCCCAGAAGAACGGGAGGCCATGCGGGCGCAGTTCGTGGCGCAGTACAGAGAGCGTTTCGCCAACCCCTACGTTGCCGCCGAGAGAGGGCTGGTTGATGACGTCATCGAGCCGCATGAGACGCGCCCGCGCCTGATCAAGGCTCTGCGCGCTCTGCGCAACAAGCGCCAGAAGAACCTACCGCGCAAACACGGCAACATCCCGCTATGAACACGGTCGTCTGACACATGATCCGCAAGGTGTTGGTGGCCAACCGGGGCGAGATCGCCGTGCGCATTATCCGTGCCTGCCATGAGCTAGGGCTCGGCGCGGTCGCGATTTACTCCGATGCTGATCGCACAGCCATGCACGTGCGCCTCGCAGACCAGGCCTATCGCGTTGGCCCGCCTCCGCCAAGCGAGAGCTACCTTAGCATCGCCAACGTCATCAATGCCGCCGTCCAATCTGGCGCCGACGCCATTCACCCCGGTTACGGCTTCCTGGCGGAGAACCCTCGTTTCGCCCAGGCCTGCCTGGAGGCCGACCTCACTTTCATCGGCCCAGAATTCGAGACGATCCGCCTTCTCGGCGACAAGGTACAGGCACGTCGTTTCATGCGCCGGGCCGGTGCGCCAATCGTCCCGGGCAGCGACGAGGACCCGGGCACGGACCTGCCCACCGCGGCCGAAAGGCTGGGCTACCCTCTGCTCATCAAAGCAGCTTCAGGAGGCGGCGGCAAAGGCATCCGCCTGGTGCGCAGCCGCGAGGAATTGGCTGTGGCCCTTGACATCGCCCGGCGCGAAGCCAAGGGCGCCTTCGGCGACGACACGGTCTACCTGGAACGTATCGTCGAAGGGGCACGCCACATCGAGTTCCAGATACTGGGCGACCGCTACGGCAATGTCATCCACTTGGGGGACAGGGAGTGCTCCATCCAGCGGCGGCACCAGAAACTCGTCGAGGAGACGCCCTCGCGCGCCCTCACGCCTGAGCTCCGCCGGGAGATGGGCGAAGTTGCCCTGCTCGCCGCCCGAGCAGCTGGCTATTCCAGCGCCGGTACGGTGGAGTTCCTCCTGGATGCGACGGGCGCTTTCTACTTCCTGGAGGTCAACCCGCGCCTCCAGGTGGAACACGCCATCAGCGAGATGGTCACTGGCATTGACATCGTCAAGGAGCAGCTGCGCATCGCAGCTGGCCGCAAGTTGCGCTACAAGCAGGAGGACGTGCAGCCGCGGGGCTGGGCGATTGAGTGCCGGATCCTGGCTGAGGATCCGTACGACAACTTCGCCCCCAGCATCGGCAAAGTGACGGGCGTCTACGAGCCGGCTGGCCCAGGCATCCGCGTCGAGAGCGGCGTCTACGACGGCTTCGAAGTCACGCCGTATTACGACAGCCTGATCGCCAAAATCGTCGCCGGCGGCGAGACCCGCGCCGAGGCCATCACGCGCATGCTGCGCGCCCTGGAAGAGTTCCGCATCGCTGGCATCAAGACCAACATCCCCTTCTGCCAGCAGCTCCTCAACAGCCCGAGCTTCATTGGCGGCCAATTCGACACCACCTTCCTCGAAAAGCGCTTCTCGCTCACCCGGGAGCGACGCCAGTCCCTCGAGGTTATGGCCGCCATTGCCGCCGCCTATGTTGAGCATGTGCAGCACGGCCGCCAGGCCACACAGCACTTGCAGCCTGATGACGGCAGCATTTCCTGGCGCCAGGCGGCGCGTCTCGAGGGATTGCGCGAATGAAGTACCTGGCTATCATCGAGGGCCGGCAGCACGAGATCGTGATTGAGCCAGGCCGGTTCGAGTTGGACGGCAAGCCACTGGACGTGGACGTGCGCCGCATTGGCGATCTCTCGCTCTACTCCCTGCTCGTCAACAGCGAGTCCGCCGATTTGAGCGTTGAGGAGCTTGCCCCGCACGAGTATCGTGTCATCCTGGGTGGAGAGATGTACGATGTCACGGTGCGCTCAGCGGCCACGGCGGCACTTATGGGCAAGCAGGCAACTGCTAGTGACAACTGCCTACGCGCCCCGATGCCGGGGCTGGTCAGCGCCGTGCACGTCGCCACGGGGGATACGGTGGAGGCGGGCCAGGTACTAGTCGTGCTGGAATCCATGAAAATGGAGAATCCCCTGCGCGCAGCGGGCGCCGGCATGGTCAGCCAGGTGCATGTGAGCGCCGGCCAGTCCGTCGAGAAGAACCAGGTCCTGGTCACTCTTAGCTACGATCAGCCAAGCCAGATGAGCCTGGCGGCAGCCACCGATGACAATGGAGGCAAGTAGACGATGACGAAACTGAAGATCGGCCATGTTGACCTGGACACTTCCCATCCGGAGAACTGGATCCCCATTGAGAAAGAGTTGGGCCACGAGGTCCTCGGCGTCTGGGACGGAGGCAGCGTCTGGCCTGAGGGCTATGCCGCCGAGTTCGCCGCCAGGCTGGGTGTGCCCAAGGTTTACGCCTCCCTGGAGGCGATGGCGGAGGAGGTGGACCTGGCGATAATCCATAGCGCCAACTGGGACCTCCATCTACCTCGTGCCCGTGTCTTCATCGAGCATGGCAAGGGCGTGCTCCTCGACAAGCCGATCGCCGGCAACCTGAGGGACATCTATGAACTGCGAGAGTGGACTCAGAACGGCGCCAGGGTAAGCGGTGGCTCCTCCCTGCGCTTTGCCTCGGAGGTCCAGGCTTTCCTGGCCGAGGATAGCGAGCGCCGGGGCGAACCGGCTTTCGCCTTCGTTGGCTGTGGCGTGGATGAGTTCAACTATGGCATCCACGCTTATTCGATGCTGCTGGGGTTGCTCGGCCCTGGCGTCGAGAGCGTGCGCTATCTTGGCAGCCACGGCCAGAAAGAAATAGAACTCGTCTGGGCGGACGGCAAGCGTGCTGTCCTGGTGGTGGGTGCGCCCTCAGGCGGGCGCTGGCTGCCCTTCTACGCCACGGTGGTAAGCGACCGGGCCATCAATCACATCGTCGCTGATGCCAGCAAGCTATACCGGGCCCTGTTGGAGGCGCTGCTGCCGTACTACGCTGGCGACAAGCCGGCTCCGCTGCCTTTCGAGGCGCTGATCCAGCCGGAACTCGCGGCTTTGGCGGCGCGCCAGTCCTGGCAGCAGGAAGGGAGACGAGTCTTCCTCAGCGACCTGCGCCTGGACGACCCAGGCTACGATGGCGCCGCCTTTGCGGCGGGATATCGCTTGCAGCGCCTGGCAGCGCGAAAGAAGTAAAGACCCGCGCCCGAGCCCTGCCGGCAATGGCAGGGCTCGGGCCGTTCACTCGCCCGTCTTCAGCAGGGCCATGAAAGCTTCCTGCGGGATGCTCACCTGGCCCACCTGTTTCAGCCGCTTCTTGCCCTCTTTTTGCTTCTCCAACAGCTTGCGCTTGCGGGTGACATCGCCGCCGTAGCACTTGGCGGTGACATTCTTGCGCAGAGCCTTCACCGAACTGCTGGCGATCACGCGCTTGCCGATCGCAGCCTGAACCGGCACAGTGAACAGCTGCCGGGGAATCAACTCTTTCAGCTTGGAGACGAGAGCACTGGCGCGCCGGTAGGCCTCCTCCCGGTGCACTATCATCGAGAGGGCATCCACCGGGTCGCCGTTGATCAGCACATCCACCTTCACAAGGTCAGAAGGACGATAGCCAACGACGTGATAGTCCATGCTGCCATAGCCCCGCGTGCGGGACTTGAGCTGGTCGTGGAAATCCACGATCAGCTCCGAAAGCGGGATCTCATAGGTGAGCAAGACGCGGCGCTGGTCGAGATATTCCATATTCTTCTGGCTGCCCCGCCGCATTGTCACCAGCTCCATGACTGACCCCACGTACTCCGTTGGCGTGACGATGGTCACCTCGCACCACGGCTCTCGGATTTCCTGGATCTCACCCTCAGGTGGCAGGTCGGCTGGATTCTCGACCCGTACGACGGTGCCGTCGCGCCTGAGCACCTCGAACTCCACATTCGGCGCCGTGGCCACGAGATCCAGGTTGTACTCCCGCTCCAGGCGCTCCTGCACGATCTCCATGTGGAACAGGCCCAGGAAGCCACAGCGGAAGCCGAACCCAAGTGCCTGCGACGTCTCCGGCTGGCAAGATAGTGCAGCGTCGTTCAACCTCAGCTTCTCGAGCGAGTCGCGCAACAAGGCGTAGGCCTCGCCCTCGGAAGGGTAAAGCCCGGCATAGACCATCGGTTTGGCCGGCTGATAGCCAGGGAGCGGCTGGCTAGCTGGCCGGGTGGCGCTGGTGATTGTGTCGCCAACGCGGCAGTCCTGCACGCTCTTGAGGCCAGTGGCGACATAGCCCACTTCCCCGGCCGTCAGTTGAGGCACAGGCGACATCGCCGGCGTGAAGACGCCGATCTCCATCGGCTCAGAGCGCTCGAGGTTGGACATCAGCAGCAGGGGGCTGTCGGCAGCCATGGTCCCATCGAAAATGCGCACGTAGGCCACCACGCCCTTGTACGAGTCGTAATGAGTGTCGAAGACCAGGGCCCTCAAAGGATCAGCCTCGGAGCCGGCTGGGCATGGGATGCGCTCGACGACCGCCTGCAGGATGGCATCAACGCCGACCCCGGTCTTGGCCGAGGCGTAGATGACCTCCCGCTGGTCGAAGCCGAACAGGTCGGACAACTCGCGCGCCACCTCCTCCGGCCGGGCGCTGGGCAGGTCCACCTTGTTCACGACAGGGATGATCGTGAGATTGTGGTCAAGGGCCTGATAGAGATTGGCTATGGTTTGTGCTTCCACCCCTTGGGTGGCGTCAACCACCAGGATGGCGCCTTCGCTGGCTGCCAGGGCCCGCGAAACCTCGTAGGAGAAATCTACATGCCCCGGCGTATCTATCAGGTTGAACTCGTAGGCCTGGCCGTCCGGGGCAAGATAGGGCATGCGCACGGCTGATGCCTTGATGGTTACGCCCTTTTCCCGCTCCAGGTCCATGGAATCCAGCACCTGGGCCGTCATGTCCCGTGCGGCGATGGTGCCCGTGCGCTCAAGCAAGCGGTCCGCCAGCGTGGACTTGCCGTGGTCCACATGCGCGATTATGCAGAAGTTGCGAATGAACTCTCTTTTCATGGTCAATGTGTCATTATACCGGAGGCCAATGCAATGGGCGAAGAAGCACTCCTTGGCACCAGAGTGCTCAGCGCCCGGCAAGAGCACCAGGCTGACGGATGGGTTCGGGATTAACGTCCGCTTCGGTCTGTCTACTTCCCGGCGCCAAGAATCAGAGGGCCCAGGGTAATAATGCCATCCAGGGAGCGCATCGAGGGGTAAGCGTACATGCCCGCGATCAGCCGGTAGTCGCCAGGCTGCGCATCTTGAGGGACAACAAGCACGTGCTGGTCGCGTATCTCCTGGCCCGGCTGCCACAACGTGGCCGGGTAGATGTCACCACCAGGGCGGTGGTCGCTACCGGGAAAAGGCACGGAGCCGTCCGCGCGGGTGACGTGCACGTACGAGGAATACGGCATCGCCAAGGGCTGCAGGGCCTGCCAGTACAGGGTCACAGTCACCTGCTCCCCGGGCTTGAGTTCCTCGGGGTAGAGGTCATAGCCGAGCAGGCGCACCTGACCGGCGAGCGTCGCGTCGCTGCTGAGTTGTGGCGCCTCCTGCCAGGGACCGAGCACGCTCACGTAGGCGCCCCGATCTACCAGCCGGTAAGCTACTTCCAGGCCCGGCATAGGCTTGATCAGGGCGACGGGGCGCCCGCTGGCCAAAGCCTGATCGAGCACGCCGCCGATGTCGGCGTACGTAGGGCCGGGAACGATGAGCGGGAAGAGGCCGATGAGGTCCGGACGCTGCCGCTCGACATACTGGTAATACCACATGGGCATGATTTCGTTGCGGTCGTTGCTCACCAGGATGGCATCGCGCGGTGCGGCTGCCAATAGGGCCGGCCAGCGCCCAGGCGAAGGGTTCGGGACCGCCGCCAGCGCCTGGGCGCGCGCGGCGGGAACGCGCACTGCCAGCAAGAGCGCCAGAGCGGCCACCGTGGCCGGGGCAAGCCAGCGGCGCCCGAGCCACTCGGCGATAGCGATGGTCGCAGCCCCAGCCAGCAGCGCAGCGAAGGCATACAGGGGTATATAGTAGATGTTGATGTCACCGATGGCATAGACCAAGTTAAAAGCCAGCAGCAGCAGCGCAGCCGATAGAATGGCCACGGCCTCCGGCCGCCGCCTCTGCCAGAGGTAGGCAGCACCGACGACGGCCAGCAGCCAGACAAGCGGGCTGAGTTCGGCAACCGCCCAGCGAGCACCCTGCAGGGCTCGCTGGCCAAGCCCGCGGAGCGTGATCGCCCCCTCGAAAGCTGTGCCCGTGATGAAGCCGGCGAAACCGGCTGGCGTGTTGTCGTAAAGGTGCAGTTCCTGCGCGGGGCCGAGGCGCAACCGCAGGTAAGGCGTATGTGGGGCCCGCAAGGGGATGTAGGCGTAGAGCAGCAGCGGCAACAGCAGCGCCACTGCGGCGCACGCCAACTGCCGCCGCCATTTGGGCACCGATCGCTGGTCGAAGCCGCGCCCCTGCAGGAACATGGCCAGGGCAACACCAGGGAAGAGAAACACGATCGTGCGGTGATGCGCCAGCCCAAGCCCGGCCACCAGTGCCACAACCCACCACCGCGATGGCCGCCCCTTGGCTGTGAACGCAGCCAGGAGCAAGGCAAGCATCAAGGCCAGGTTGAGCGGGTTGGCCTCGGATATGATGGCTTGTGACCAGAATGTGGGAGACGTCGCCAGCAGAGCGGCGCTGAGAGCAGCGGCCGGCCAGGCCATCCACGCCGGCGTCTGCTCCGGCAGAAGCACCAGCAGCAGGCGGGCAGAAAGGCCAACAGCGACGGCGCTAGTAATCGCAGTCAGGAGATTCATGCGGTAGGCAACGCTGCCAAAGGGGAGCAGATGCGTCCAGGCCCAGCCCAGCAGCAGGTAGAGCGGGTAGCCGGTCGGGTGAGCGATGCCAGCCAGGTAGGCGGCGAACTGGAACTCGCCGGCATCGGCTTCGAGCACACCCGGGGCCAGGGTGCTCACATAGAGCAACAAGGCCCCAGCGCCCAGCCCGACCGCCAGCAGGCTATCGCGTGCCGACGTGCGCGACATGATGAGGGAACCGCCTCATGGCTGGGCCTGCAACCTGACCCAGGTCAAGGCTGCTGAGAGAGCGCGCCTATCGGGCGAGATGCTCAGGTAGGCGTCGTCGCCACTTGCCTCGCTCGCGCTGCCCGGCGCCGCCCCCTTCACGCCAATCAAAGCATAAGAAGCAGAGCCAGGTGCCGGGCAACCGCTGCCGCCCAGTGCCCGCAGCGTCTCGCAGATACCGGGGTTCACCGTGTCCGGCCATCCGCCCTGGCTGGCAATAATCACTGCCTGACCACGCGCCAGTTCAGCCACGAAGCTGGCCAGGCGTTCGCCCTCATTCCAGCCAAAGGCTTCAGTGGAGCGCAGAGTTCCACTCTTCGCGTCGAATACGGCGAGGTTCAACCCTGGCGCGTGGCGGGAACCATCTGCTTTCCCGATCGTTATGTAGGCAATATCTTTGGTGCTGTGAACCTCCAAATGCGAACCCGCCCGCACCCCTGTCTGGCCGATCATGTAGCCACCAGGGTAAGCATCAACCGGCCGCCGCGCGTAAGCCAGCCGCAGTTCCAGCACATTGGCTCCGTGCCGTAAGGCCGCCGCCGGGATGGCGGTGCTGTACTCCTGCCAGGTCGCCCCCATGCTGTAACTCGCGATGTGCCTGCCGTTCACCCACACCTGGACCACCTGGGTGGGGGCGTCGTTGAAGGTGAAAGGCGCAGCATTGAAAGTGAGGATACGGTCGCCCGGGATGCCCACCGGCAGATAGAGAATGGCCCGCCGCCCCTCGATCCAACGAGCGGCTGCTCCGGCGACCGGCTCAGCCACGGACCAGCCAGCTCCGATGTACATGGCGCCGCCGCCTGAACCGAGGTTGAGGGTGAAATCGTCCGGGATTTCGGCCTGACGTACCTTGTAGGCAACAGCCTTGCCGGCCGGGTCGCGGTACGCCTCGCTGAGGTCGAATATCGAGCTGGCGTAATCGAAAGCTGCAGTGAAAGTATCCGAATAGGGAACCCTCCCGGGGATAGGTGCCTGCACCACCAGGTAGCGGATGTCCAGTAGAGCCGCGAGTTCGGCCGCTTCCTGACGATCGCGAGCCGGGTCGTTGTGACGCGGCGCCTGATAGGACTCCACATCCATCAGGTTCGAAAGTGGCTCGATGCGCGTGTAATAGTCGAAGGCAATCGAGGGAGCACGTGAGATGTTCCCGCCCAGAATGCGTTTGCCGTGTAGCGACTGGTAATACTGCAGCTGGGTGTCCTCAGCCCCCACCGTGCTAAAGGAGTTCCGCAACCCGAAAGGCAGAGTCAGGATAGCGTAGTCCTCCTTGTCGGCCGCTAACTGCTGGTACAGCTGAGGCACGCCCGCATCGGTCACGGGAAGGGGCACGGACAAGCCCTCAGCCAGTAGCAACATAGCGAGCAGTGCCGAAACTGGGGCTGCTAGCCACCAACGCCGGAGCCGAACCAGCAGCCAGTAGCCGCCAAGCCCACACAACGGAGCCAGGGCCAGCAGAATCAGCACGCTGAAACGGTTGGGCGTGCGCCCTGCGTTAACCAGCGGGATGTAGTGCAGCAGGATGAACGGCAAGGGAAAGGTGGTTTGCAGGCCGTCAAGATCGAAGAGGTAGCGGCCGTTGATGTGCAGCAATGGGCCCAGGCTGAAAATGACTGCCAGAACGCCAGTGACCAGCCATGGCCTCGCCAGTCGCCAGAAAGCCACGGCACCGATGGCCGCCAAAGCCACCAAGGCAAAGCCCAGGAAGACCGTGTTGACATCACTGAAACGAGCGACGCCTTCGGCTACCTGTCGCAGCTGCTCCTGCCAGTTGCCACCCGAGAGCGGATGTAGTGCCGTCGGCGTGAACAAGCCAGCCAGGTCCGCAGAAAGGCGCGCCGCATCGCCCCACCCTTGCAGGCCGTAGCCGCCTGGCAGCGACTCCCGCACCACAAGGTAGAGCATGGGCGAGTAGAGCACCGCGGCACTGGCTCCTATCGCCGCGATTCGCACAGCCGTAGATCGCAGCCCTAGCCGTGGCAGAGCGTACAGGGCGAAGATCACGAGGAACAGGCCCATGAAAAGAGCGAAGGTCATCTCGGCCAGGGCGCTCAGCGCAAAAGCGAGCCCGGCAAGGAGCGCATACTTTCGCCAGGCACGTCCCTGTCCCTTTCTTTCCAGCGCCTGTACGGTGAACAAGGCAAACAACGGCAGAGTCTGCACCGTGACTATGCAATAATGGCCCAGAGCCAGGTACACGAAGCGGCTGGCAGCGAACCCATATGCCAGACCGGCCAGGAATGGCCCCAACTGCGAAGCGCTGCCGCCGGCTGCTGCCAACTGGCGGCGGAGCAGGTAGCGGGTCAGCAGATATGCAGTGTAGGAGCCGCTCGCCAGAGAGAACCATTGCAGGATGTTCGAGGCGAGCGGCAAGTTGCTGGCCAGGTAGAGAGGGAGGCCAAGAGCGCAGTTGAGCAGGTCATAGGTATAGAGGACCAGGGGCACGCCAACAGGGTAGTAGATGAGGTTGGTGGCCAGGGGGTTGGTCCCCAGGTCGAGCAGGGCATGTTTGAACCACCAGATGTTCCAGAGGAACGTGTACTCGTCCAGAGCCCAAGTAGCGGAACCGGGAATTAGCCTCGCCGGGCTCGTGATCACCGGATAGGTGAGCAGCACCGCCAGCACGGCGTATACCGTCAGGACGAGCGGGTGCAGGCGCAACCCCGGCCTACGCCAGTGGCCGTCGCCGGAGGCAAGCGCGGGAAGCGACATCCATCCTCCCCCTTGAGCGGGCAATGCTAGCACATCGGCAAACGAGCCACAAAGCGGCCGCCCTTGCCGGCAACGAGAAGCGCTCTCTGGGCGAGACAAGGGCACACGCATGAACGCAGATGGACGCAGATTCACGCGGACACGAGAGGGTTTCCCCTCCTGATCGGCGCTAATCCGTTACTGCCCCTGTTGATCCGCGTTCCCTTAGCTGACTCGCAGTGCTCGACAGGGTGTGGCTACAGGCCCATTACTGAATGTAGTTGCGCAAGAAGGAGAAGCAGACCTGGGCGATGCGGTTCCAGTCATAGCTGCCACCGGGCTGCAGGTCCACCCATTCGATGCGCTTGTGGGTCGAGCCCAGTCGCTCCAGGACGTAACGGGCGTCTTCCGGGCTGATATCGAGGCTGACCTGCGGGTGCAGGATAAGCACGGGCCCGGCCACCTGCGCCAGCTCGCCGTGCACACGCTCCTGCAGATGCACCAGGCTCTGCCTCGTGCGCGAAGGCAGCAACAGCACCATCTCGGGCGAGGGTGACGTCTCCACCCCCTGCGCCTGGGCAGCATCCCAGCCGGCACTGTGGTAATCGGCGTCGCGGGTGAGCGGAACTGACAGGCAGGCGGCGGCCGCGACCGGTAGCTCCGAGGCAGCGTGCAGGGCCAGCAATGCACCCGTGCCTTTGCCGAGGATGAACACCTGATTACAGTCCCGCCAGAGTTGGTCTAGCCCCAACATGACGGCCGAATACCAGTCCTCCCAACTTGTCTCGCCAAGGGAACGGTAAGGCTCCACGCCGAGTGTAGTGATGCCACGGCTAGCCAGATATTGCGCCACGGGCTGCAACTCGCCAGGTGGAGACAGGATATCAGGCACAAGCAGACACCCGGGGCCCATCGCTGGCAGACGGAAAGCACTGCCACCGGCGCCATCGCCAATGCCGCGCGGCAGGCTCTCCCGCCGTATCTTGGCCTGCTCCAGATAGGCCGAGCCGAAGGCGTAGATGACGCCCGCCAACGGGATGCCAAAAACCAGCCCCCATACGCCGACCACGCGCATGCTCGCGAGCATGGCCAGCAGCACCAGGAGCGGCGGCATACCCAGCACCTCGGCCATGACCTTCGGGGCAACCGCATGAAGCAATACCTGCTGATAGGCGGTCATCACAATGAAAAGCCACAGGGCGCTCCCGGGGGCTTGGATCAGCGCCGCGATACCGGGAAGCAGCATGGCGATCGGGGCGCCGATCAGCGGTATCAGCATCAGCAGGCCGCA
>Ga0078972_1010059_pt1 | contig 18029 bp, 13 predicted proteins | sample YelNatPaOPGAMG01_FD_67568 | JGI IMG/M metagenome (GOLD analysis project Ga0078972, IMG submission 67568) | Hot spring thermophilic microbial communities from Obsidian Pool, Yellowstone National Park, USA - OP-RAMG-01 (SPADES assembly) (version 2) | ecosystem: Environmental > Aquatic > Thermal... | reverse complement strand
CGAAATGACCATAAATAGCTTACACAGAAAAAGCTATAAAATAAAGAGATGTGTTTCTAATTTTATTAAGAAATTAATTTTATAATGAGGCTAAAAAAATGAGTAGTGCAATATCATATAGTTGGGGACATTCGACAGAAAGTCCTGGAGAAATATTAACTTCTAATAAAAGATTTTTCACACAATCAATGAACAAATCAATTAGAGATGTAAAAAAGCTGTCGGAAAAATATTCCCATATATTTGAAAATATAGACGAAACAGTTAAAGTGTTAGAAAAATTTAGAGATGAATTAATTTCAAGTTATACAATTGACATACTAAAATCACGAAACCATAATCAATGGATTGATGAAAGAATGCAATCATTCAATGCCCTTTTATTTGAAATAAAAGCATTCTTTAAAACACTTAATTTAGAAATAGACAGTCAAATATCAATAAACACGTTAGAAAGTCTATTAAATAAGCTTCCAAAAGAATGTGAAGTTTTAAGAAAAGAAATCACAAAAGGCAAAAAATTTTTAAGAGAGTTAGAAGAAGCTAAAAACTCAATAAATATAAAAAAATTAGAAGAATTATATAACGATATTCCTAAATTCCTACAAAAAGAAAGAGAGGAAATAGCAAGAATACTTTTAAGAGAAAAACTCAAACAAGAAAAAGCACAAAACGAAAAATATATACAGATAGAAGAAGAAAACGAAAAAGAAATTATAGATCAAATGAAACAAGAAGCAGAAAGATACTATAAAAAACTATCAACCATTGCACCTTCACAAACACAAAAACTAACACCACTTTATGAAGAACTCCAAACTTCAGAAAATAAATTCAGAATAAGCAATATACTCAAAGAAATAAAATACAGATACATAAAATTCAAAGATGAATACATAACATCAGAAATCTTAAAAGAAGATTTACAATCAATTTACAAAGAAATCGATATTCCAGAAGAAAAAGAAATAATCAAAACCACTTTAGAAAAAGAACTTATCACAAAAGAAGAGTATGAAAACTTAAGAAGAAACATAACAGAAACGATATTATCTCAAAAAAGAGAAGAAGTATTAAAAAAAGAGAAAGAAAAAATATCTAACCTTATGCATCAAAAACTCAGAGAGTTAGGATACTCTGTTGTAGATGAAAACGCAGTTGAAAGATTAAAAAATGGAGAGATTTTAGAGCTCAACACACCTTTTGGAGAAGACTACGCAGTTAGAGTAAAATTAGACGAAAATGGCAGTTTAGCATTTAGATTTGTTAGATATGTAGATGATGAAAACGCATTAACTGAATATGAAAAAGAAAAAGACAAATCAACTGCAAAACAGTGGTGTCAAACACATGATAATCTCATGGAGCTTTTAAAAAATGAAGGAATAGTATTCAACACAAAATACAGAGTAGAACCAGAAGAGAGATTTTATTATGAAAAAAAAGAAGAAAGAGAAGAAAGAAGAATGCAAGAAAAACAAAAACAACAAGGATATCTTAGGAGAGAATTATGAAATTAAGATTTTACTATTATACAAACACAGGTAAAGTTAGAACTAACAACGAAGATGCCATTTTAGTCGTTGATAAAATAATATCAGAAGAGAGCTTTAACGAATGTAAAGAAGAGATTGTAAAAGAAGATAATTTTATATTTGCCGTAGCAGATGGAATGGGAGGACACAGTAAAGGAGAAGTAGCTTCAAGACTTGTTTTAAAAACAATAAAGGACCACAATGGCAAAATGTTTGAAAACACAGAAAAAATATTACAGCTTTCTAAAAAAAGACTTGACCAATACGCAAAAGAAAATCCAGACGCTTTAAATCTTGGTAGTGCAATTGCTGGAATAATAATAAAAAATTATACAGCCAAAATATTCAACATAGGAGATTGCAGAGTCTACAGATTTATAAACAACAAACTAATCCGATTAAGCAAAGACCATTCTGTAGTAGAAAGATTACTATCACTTGGATTAATAGATGAAAGCCAAGTAAAAATACATCCAGAAAGACATATAATCACATCTGCAATTATTGGAGACTTATCAGAAAAAATTGAAGAGATATACATAACTGAAACAGAAATATTTGATGAAGACACATTCATAGTCTGCAGTGATGGATTTTGGGAAGAGTTAGAAAGCCAAGAGATAATAGACGCATTAAAACAAGAAAATCCATGCAAATCTCTTTTACAAACATTAGACCAAAAACCATTAAAAGATAATGTAAGCTTTATATTGATAAACATTGAAAATTATACATAAAAGAGGAAAGTTTATATGGAAAACTTAGAAAAACTACCCAAATTTGCAAAAGAATTACTAAGATTTTCAGCAACCAATCCACATTTTATATTCTTTGGAAATGTATATGATATGCTACCATTACCAAAAAAAGACGAACCAGAGAAATACATCCCACATACAGTCCCAAAATACTTAGGAGAACTACTAACCAACTACTCAGATTACAAACTCGTTGTAGAGTATGAACCATTAGAAGGATTTAAATCAGTAAGCGGCAATCAAGAAACATACAAAGAAATAACAGAAAGAGATATTAAAGAAAAAGTTATACCATTAACAGATGTATATAATATAATCAATACACTTCTAAGCAACAAAGACCACAGAAACGCAGTTATATTAGATTTCGCATCAAGAATGACAGAAATTTCTTGTAATAAGGACTATTCAGATTTTATATACAAACTATTTAAACTATTATTGACACAAAATCCAGTAGGAAATCCACCTGTTTTTAATCTTTTAATGTTTATTGTAGACAAAGACAACGATATCCCTGCTTGGTATACTTTAGAAAACCCAAGAGTAAGGACTATATCAATACCCAAGCCAGACTTTGATATTAGAAAATACATGGCTAAAGCAGTTTTACCAAGAATAAACGGGTATAATGAACTTTTAGAAGAAAAAAAAGAAAACGTAATTAAAACATTTGTTGATATGACCTCAGGAATGCATGCAAGAGAAATGCTTTCAATAGTTCAGTTAGCATATAGAGAAAATTTAAGTGCGTTAGAAATAGGAGAGTCTATAAGAAGATACAAAGTAGGAGTACCAGACAACCCATGGGCTAAAATAGACAAAGAAAAGTTAATAAATGCAGAAGAACACCTAAGAAAAAGAGTTATAGGACAAGAAATAGCCGTAAAAACTACGGCAGATATCCTAAGACGCTCATTTTTTAACCTATCAGGATCCCAATACTCAAGATACTCAACAAGACCAAAAGGCGTACTATTCTTTGCAGGACCAACGGGAGTTGGTAAAACAGAACTCGCAAAATCCTTAGCAGAGCTAATATTTGGAAGTGAGCATAGCTACATAAGATTTGATATGTCAGAATTTTCTCAAGAACACACAAACCAAAGACTAATAGGAGCACCACCTGGATATGTAGGATACGACACTGGAGGAGAGCTTACAAACACAGTAAAGCAAAACCCATTCTCAGTAATCCTATTTGACGAAATAGAAAAAGCACACCCAAGAATATTAGACATATTCTTACAAATCTTAGACGATGGAAGACTAACATCAGCCAAAGGAGAAACAGTATACTTTTCAGAAAGCATCATTATATTTACTTCAAACTTAGGCTTTTATTCAGTCTCTCCATCAGGAGAAAAAATACAAAACATATCACCTGATATGAGCTATGAAGAAATAGTCAATAAACTAACAAAAGAGATATTTAACTACTTTAAATTTACCATTGGAAGACCAGAAATATTAAACAGAGTAGGAGAAAATATCGTAGCATTTGACTTTATAAGACCAGAACATGCAAAACTAATCATGAACAAAATGCTCGACAACATCAAAGCCAAATTAGAAGATGAGAAAAAGGTAAAATTAGAAATAAATCCAATAGTAGAAGAAATAATGTACAACGAAATAATCAAAGACCTTAGCATGGGCGGAAGAGGAATAGGAAACAAATTAGAAGTATTATTTGTAAACCCACTTGCAAAACTATTATTTAAACTATTTCCTGACGAAGGAACCACTGTTAAGATAGAAAATCTATACTACGATGAAAGGGGAGGATGGACGCTAACAGGATCCTTATAAGTCTTTTGTATTATCCAGTCTATGTACTTGGACCAGAAGAAAGAATAGGACTATGGACGCAGGGATGCAGTATAAAATGTAAAGGATGTATGTCTAAACACACATGGGCTTTTGATGAAACTACAGCTATAGATATACAAGATTTAGCAAAAACATTAAAAAGCTACTCTTGTGATAGATTAACAATAAGCGGCGGAGAACCATTTGACCAACCACAGGCTCTATTAAAACTTTTAAAATCAGTAAGAGACCATTTTAAAGATATACTTGTATACAGCGGCTATAGAATAGAGTATATACAAGAAAATTTCCAAGAGCATTTAAAACTAATAGATGTTTTGATAGATGGAGAATTTATGGAAGGACTTGAGAGTAACTTTATCTATAAAGGCTCAGCAAATCAAAGAATATTTATACTAAATGAAAAATTAGCAGAAACATACCACCAATGGGCAGAAAAACAAAAAAACAAAACTTTACAAATTCTTGATAAAGGTAGCAAAATATACATAATAGGAATCCCCTACCAAACAGATATAAGGAGACTCTGAGATGAAATATAGAATATGCCAAAGCTGTGGGGAAAAAAATCCTGAAGATGAAGTCCTATGTTTAAGATGTATGACAGATTTATCTGGTGTAGAAATAATAGATGAAGAAAACATAGAAAAGCAAACAGAGACAGAAGATAAAAATTTCAGTGATAAAACAAGGGTAGAAGTCAGAGAAAGATTGATTTTTAAACATGAAAAATTTTCAATAGAACTTTCTGCAGGTGATATTATAGGAAGACATGAAAAAGGCAGGGAATACTTAAAAGATTATCCAACAGTATCAAGAAAGCATGCAAAAATATACAAAGAATCTACTGGCTGGTATATAGAAGATTTAAACAGCGCCAACGGAACATATGTAAATGGAAAAAGAATTAACAGCAAAACAAAAATAAACAATGGAGATAAAATATCATTATCCTCTTCTGTTTCGTTTGTGTGTATTACGTTTCAATTGGACGCCAAATACGATTTAGACGGGCTTGTCAAGTCTTTTGTGTAAACCTCTGTTTTCCTTTTTTAACAGCATTCTCATAGATATTTACCACCCATATCCTCGTAATAGATTGAAAGTTGCGCTAAAATACTAGGCCAACTTGATAGTGTTGCAGCTTTTTGGATAAATATCCTTGTATTTAAATGTTCTCCAGTATCTCCCAATAACGCGGAGCGTAACGAAGTTGGCAACCCCAAGTTAGACGCCAGCCCCTATTTAATCGAGTGAACTGCCTTCTTTTTTCAAAAGGAAATTCGGTTTTAATTGTTCGTCAGGGATTTTTTTTTCGATAGGCAGATATAAATTCACCGGAATCTCTAACTGGTTCAAGTAAGTACAAATCACTGGCCCCACACTACCCCAAGGTAACCACCCCAGTCCACAACCTAATGCTGGAATTGCTAATGACTCTATACCCTCATTTCTATATTGGTCAACAAGCCATTTCAATCCTTCTTTAATACCGTTTAAATCGGCCATATTTCTCCAATGAGTTTTAGTTGGGAAAAGCAAAAACCAGGTTTTTGAATTCAAATTTGTTAATTTTTCTGCTTCATCGGCCAATACAAAATCTAAGGACCCTTCTCGTTTATAAAGATACGGTTTACCCATTTTTAGAGTTTTGCTCTTACACAAATCTTGATATTTCACATACACATCAGGAAATTGATATTTAGCTCTTGATGCAAGTCCTTTACCCATTACACCTACTGTATTAACACTGATAGTCAATGTTTGCATCTTTGAAAAAAACATATCGCCTTCAATAAGCGAAAGAGTATTTGTAAGAAAAATTTCACGCGACGGAAGAAAAAATAATTCTGGTTCAGGAATCACCGATATAGATTTATTATAAATTTCATTACAAATTTCCTTAACTTTATTTCGTGTATTATCGTTTGATACATAAATTTCACTAATATTATCTGCATCAACCTTATCGGGAACTAAACATTCAGCCATAATCTCACGTTTAGAACCATCCTCAGATGTCCACCATTCTTTATCAGTTTTTTCTCTAATCGTTTTAAGATATTTTTGTGCTTCAGTAGCCCGGAGAAACTTTGTTTCACGACTAGCTGCATTTCCTGTAGTAACAAAAATGTCTTTTCTGTTAAGGAGATCACTTTTAAGGCCAAGAATAAGTAAGTCTTCTAGATTAACTTCACTAAAAAATCTTACTACTCTATAAAGCATGGCATTTCTCGGCTGGAAATATAAATTAACAAAATCCCATAGATTATGTTCCCCTTCAACTTTCTTCTCTTTTCTATTGCTTACAATCTCCTCATTGTAGATAGGAGTAAATTTGATTTTTTCTTCTTCTATTCTTCTGTGGCAAAAAATGCCATTTCTTAAAATTGATGGCAAATTATCAATATGCGTGATATAATACAATCCTCTCAATTTTAACATATTTTACTCCCCCCAAATTAACGGTTTAATGAATAGGCTGTATCCCTTTGTTAAGTCAAAAAATTCTAATTTCTTATTCCTCATTCACGCTGTTTCCCATATACCTGTCTTCTAAATACTCATAGGTATTTTATGTCAATATTATACAGATTTTATCGTAAAAATGATATAATTTTAAAAAATCATTTTACCATTTCTACGCACTTGCTACTCTTAGACTAGCCTATAAAAACTTACTTATTTTTTAGCTTATGCTATAATATTTCATAAAATACATATTTTATGTAATTAAAATAAAATAAAAAAACAATAAAAACATGAACGTTGCAAAAACAATTTGACAATTATTTTTTTTATGTTTTAATAATTATTGTGCTTAAATAAAACAAATAAGAGCTATGTATGAAAAAACAATTGAGTTTACTGGTTAGTTCACTATTATCTCTTTCTTTATTTGGTTGTGTTACTGCGTCCGATAATTACAATTCTCTTCCAAATCAAAGCATTAACAATAAAAATAAAATTACAGTAGGTATCGTTCAGAAAGAAATATCACAGGGTATGACAGAAACTCAAGTGGCTCAAGCTCTTGGGGCTCCTAATATAGTTTCAAGTGATTCTCCTGGAGAAGAAACATGGATATATGATAAGATAAGCACCACCAATGTTTATTCAAAGAGTTCTGGTGGTATTAATACATTGTTTCTAGGTTGGACAGGGAATGTGGCTGGAGGCGGTGGCGCTGGGTACAGTGCTTCGAGTGGAGCAACTTCTACATCGCAACAAACACTTACAATCATAATTAAATTTAAGGGAGGCAAAGTAAGTGAATTTTTCTACAACTCAAGCAGTTTTTAAAAAAACTTTTATATTGTTTATTTTATCAACATTTGCCTTCTATTTAACAAGCTGTATGCCTGAAACACCAAAACCACCTCCATTGCCAAACATGTCTCAATTAGAAATAAGACAACTTCAAACTCGAGAGTATCCTAAGTTAGATACGACAAGTGCTTTAAAAGCTCTAGTATCTGCGTTACAAGATCAAGGTTTTGTTATTAGTATGGTTGACAACAAGCTAGGGTTAGTAACTGCTTCTATGGATGTTACCAACGTAGACAAAGCAACCAGGAATTGGTCGGCTTTGTTTTCTTATGCTCCAACATCAGCGATATACCAAACTAATTTACATTTTCTAGCTAATGCTACAGTAAGGGATGATGGGAAACTAACTGTCATAAGAATAAGCATAGTAGAACAATCCAGAACTAACACAGGTGGAATTTTATGGTCCCAACCTGTTTACGATCAGAAGGCCTACCAGAAAATATTTGAAGAAATTAATAAATCACTTTTTTTAGAAAAGGCCAACGTCCATTGATAGCTTATAATACATTCTTTCTATAAACATTCTATACCATTCTATTCCTCACTGCCAATTATTTTAATTGACAACACTAAATTATTTCATTAAAAATCATAATATAAACTTTGGAAGGAGAAACAAGTTGAATTTTTACTCTTCGATTGTAGATAACTATAATCATGGCAGTGTAGGTGATTTCCTAAAGAAAGCTGTATTAGAAGGTTCTGATTTATCAATTGTATCTGCGTATTTTACTATATATGCATATGAGCATCTTAAAGATAAACTAGATAATATCAATAAACTGCAGTTTCTTTTTGGAGAACCCCGTTTTTTGCAATCTCTTGACCCAAATAAAGCAAATTTTAAAGAATTTAAAATAGAAGACGACGGGATTGCAATACCAACTGAACGACGCCTAGAACAATCAGCTATAGCTAGGGAATGCTCTAAATGGATAGAAGAAAAAGTTGAGATCCGCTCAATTAAAAAACCAAATTTTCTACATGGAAAACTGTATCACATAAAGCAGCCAAGCGGAATAGAAAAAGCTATAGTTGGAAGCTCAAATTTTACAGTAAGCGGTCTTGGATTATCTAATAGCAAAAACATAGAGCTTAATGTAATTGTAGACAGCGATAGGGATAGGCAAGATTTAAAAAACTGGTTTGATACTGTATGGAATGACACCGATGGTTTGGTAGAAGATGTCAAACAAAAAGTACTTGATTATCTAAAACAGCTGTATATCGAAAATCCTCCTGAGTTTATTTATTTTAAAACCATTTACCATATATTCGAAGATTACTTAAACGATAGAGATAATCCCGGCTTAATATTGAACGAGAAAACTGGTTTCTACGACAGCCAAATATGGAATGCGCTCTATGATTTTCAAAAAGATGGTGTAAAAGGAGCAATAAACAAAATTCTAAAATACAACGGCTGTATTATAGCTGACAGCGTTGGTCTTGGTAAAACATACGAAGCTTTGGCTGTAATAAAATATTTTGAATTATTAAACGCAAGAGTTTTAGTCTTATGCCCCAAAAACCTCTCAAACAACTGGACAATTTATCAAGCAGGCCAAAATCATGAACATAATCCATTTAAAAAAGACCGATTTGGATACTCTGTTTTATATCACACCGATTTAGGACGAGAATCTGGACGTTCCTCCGCAAATTCTATAGATCTTGAAAACTTTAATTGGGGTGCCTACGACCTTGTAGTAATAGATGAGTCTCATAATTTCAAAGCCAACCCTGCAGAAAAGACGACAGAAAATAACACTAAAAAAATGAACAGAACAAAGTGGCTTATGGAAAAAATCATCAAATCTGGAACAAAAACTAGAGTGTTAATGCTTTCTGCTACACCTGTAAACAATGAATTGAAAGATTTAAGAAACCAAATAGCATTTATAACAGAAGGTAAAAATGACGCACTTAAAGAAACAACTGGAATAAAAGACATAGCTCAAACTTTAAAGAATGCCCAAACAGAGTTTACAAATTGGGCAAAGAAACCGCAAAGAAACGTTAGAACTTTGCTCGAAGAACTTGATCCGTCATTCTTTAAACTACTGGATGCGCTCACTATAGCAAGATCAAGAAAACACATTCTAAAATTTTACGATGTAAGTAGTGTAGGTAGTTTCCCTAAGCGAGAAAAACCTATATCTGTATATCCAAAGATTGATACGCTGGAAAGATTTCCTTCTTACGATGAAATAAACAAACAAATTGAGAAGTATAGGCTTTCTATCTTTAATCCTATGGCTTATGTCAAAGAGGATAAACGCTCTAAATATGAGGTAGAAAAAATACCCAACTTCACGCAAGAGGAGCGAGAAAATTTCTTGATAGGTATGATGAAAGTCAATTACCTCAAAAGACTAGAAAGCTCTATCAATTCGTTTAATCTTTCAATACAAAGAACAATAGACAAAATAACTGAACTTGAAGAAAAAATAGAAAAATTTATCAATAACCAACCCACTCAAGATGAAATTGAAGAGGAAATATTAACAGATAATACAGATAATGAAGAAGATGAAGACTTAGATGAAGTAGTCGGTAAAAAATTAAAATTTAGCTTAAAAGACCTTGAATTAGAAAAATGGCTTAAGGATTTACAACAAGATAAAGATAATCTTAGTAGGTTGCTAAACATTGCAAAAGAAGTGAACGCAGATAGAGATGCGAAACTCCAAAAGTTAAAAGATATTATCAAAAAAAAGATCGAGCATCCGATCAATGATTTAAACAAAAAAGTTTTAATCTTCACAGCATTTTCAGATACTGCAGAGTATCTTTATGATAACTTAAAGGATTGGGTAACATCAGAGCTAAATCTTCATTGCGCTTTAGTAACTGGCTCAAAAACAGATGCTACATTCGGAAAAAAAGACTACAACTCTATACTGACCAATTTTTCACCAATATCAAAGAACAGAGCGCAGTTAAGCGATGAAAAAGAAGAAATTGATATATTAATAGCCACAGATTGCATTAGCGAAGGTCAAAACCTTCAAGACTGCGACTGCCTTATAAATTATGACATACACTGGAACCCTGTTAGAATAATTCAGCGGTTTGGACGTATAGATCGTATAGGCAGCAAAAATAAAGTTGTTCAAATGATAAATTTTTGGCCCACTAAAGATCTTGATAACTACATAAACTTGAAAACACGTGTAGAATCAAAAATGGCTCTTGTAGATTTAACAGCTACAGGAGAAGAAAATGTTTTAAATGCAGAACAAATAGAAGAGTTTATAATCGAAGACTTAAAATACAGAACCAAGCAGTTAAAAAAACTCCAAAAAGAAGTTTTAGATATAGAAGAGTTGGATGGCTCTGTATCTTTAACTGATTTCACTTTAGATGATTTTAGGGTAGAGCTTCTAAACTATATAAACAAAAACGAGCAGAAGTTAAAAAACTCACCCCTTGGGTTGTATGCAGTTGTGCCTACCAATGTTCCTAATTTAACCGAATCAGAACAAGAAATAATTAAACCTGGCGTTATCTTTTGTCTTTCACAAAAAAACCCTTCGGAAGAAAACGGAGTATTTAATCCTCTAAATCCGTACTTTTTAGTTTATATCAGAAACGACTATACAGTCAGATATAACTACACAAATCCAAAACAAATACTAGAAATTTTCAGAGCCCTTTGTCAGGGAAAAACAGAACCTTACCACGAGCTTTGCGATGTTTTCAATAAAGAAACAGAAAATGGCTATAAGATGGAAGTTTATTCTAAATTATTAGAAAAAGCCGTAAGCGAAATAACTAATACTTTTAAAAAAAGAGTGTTTAACGCTATTACTATGGATAGAAATGCTAAGATACCACTATTAAAAAATCAGCTTGAAGAAATAAATGATTTTGATTTAGTCACATGGCTAATATTGAGGTAAAATATGACACAAAAAGAACTTATAAAATCAGCTTTATCTGATTTTCAATCTAACAAACTTTACGATGCATCAATTAACCTCTTCAAAAAACTGGGCTACAACACTTATAGAGCAACCTCTTTTATAGAAAAAACCTACGAAGACTTTAAATACTCCTTTGACCCTGTAAATGAAGAAAAAGCTTTAGTAAACGATTGGAAAAGCATAAGCCTTTTATTTCAGCTTACAGACGAAGAGATGAAGGATATTGATCCTGAGTTCAATCAAAATCAAACCGCCGATATCACAAAAATGGAAAGCTATTTGTTTTTTGCCATAGAACTTTCAAAGCCAGAATACAACATGACTGCTCTTGCGCAAATTACAAGAGAAATAAACAAAAGATTTCCTATGCCTGTAATGATTCTTTTTAAATACAACGACTTTCTTGCTTTTTCAATTATCCAAAGAAGATTAAATAAAACAAATCAAGATAAAGATGTTTTAGAGAAGGTTACATTCATAAAAGATATCTCCATAAGCAATACTCATAGAGCGCACATAGATATACTATTTGATCTTTCCCTTCCGCAGCTAAAAGGAAAATACGATATAAAAAACTTTGTAAAGCTTCACGAAGCTTGGCAGAAGGTTCTAGATGTAAGAGAACTAAATAAACGATTTTACAAAGATATTGCAGATTGGTATCACTGGGCAGTAGAACAATCATACTACCCAAACGATTTAGGCAAAGAAGAAAATACGTATAAATCTGAAAGTATCATAAGGCTTCTAACAAGACTTGTATTTGTATGGTTTATTAAACAAAAAGGTTTTGTGAATGATGTATTGTTCTATGAAACTAAACTAAAAGGAATACTAAAAGGGTTTAAGAATCAGGGTTCTAATGTTTACTACAGAGCTATTCTACAAAATTTGTTTTTTGCAACGCTCAACCAAGAGATAAAAGATAGAAGATTTATAAACAGCGAAAGAAAAGAAAAAAATCTATACAGGTATGCTGAAGATTTTAATATCAGTCAAAGCGAAGTAATTGAAATATTTAGCCAAACACCATTTCTAAATGGCGGACTTTTTGATTGCTTGGATAAAGATGAAAACGGTGTAACCTACTATCAAGATGGATTTTGCGAGTTAGAAGATAAACAAGCTAAGTTGCCAGATGAACTATTTTTCTCTAACGGCGAAAATGGCAAAAAAGGCATTGTAAATATATTCAATCAATACAAGTTCACTGTTGCAGAAAATACCCCAATAGAAGAAGATGTGGCACTTGACCCAGAGTTATTGGGCAAAATATTTGAAAATCTCCTTGCCACTTATAACCCAGAAACGGCAGAAACGGCTAGAAAAGCAACTGGCAGTTACTATACACCAAGAGAAATTGTGGATTATATGGTTAATGAAAGCTTAAAGGAGTATCTTAGAACTAAGCTGCCTGAGATTGAAGAAGATAAAATAGAACAACTTTTGTCTTATTACTCGGAAGAAACTCCAGAATTCTCAGAAGAAGAAAAACAAAAAATAATCTCCGCTATTAATGAAATCAAAATCATAGACCCAGCCTGCGGTTCTGGTGCTTTTCCTATGGGTATACTGCATAAACTTGTTTATGTACTTAGAAAGATTGATAAAAATAATAAATATTGGCAAGAATTACAATATCAAAAAGCACTAAAGGAAACTGAAGATGTATTTAAACACAATGACAAAAATGAAAGAGAAGAACTTCTTAAAGAAATAAATGATGTATTTGACGAAAGCATGAATGACCCTGATTATGCAAGAAAACTTTATCTTATAGAAAACTGCATCTACGGGGTTGATATTCAACAAATAGCTATTCAGATAAGCAAATTAAGGTTTTTTATATCACTTATTATAGATCAAAAAACCAATAAAAATAAAGATGAAAATTTTGGTATAAAACCGCTTCCTAATCTTGAAACTAAATTTGTATGTGCAAATACTCTAATAGGATTAGAAAAACTAAATCTAGGTTATATTGAGGAAATAGACAAATTAGAGAACAAAATTAAGAAAATTAGACATAAATACTTTACTACAAATACAAGACAAAAGAAACTAGAACTACAAAGTCAAGATAAAGTGATAAGAGAAAAATTAAAAGAAAATATAAATAAGATAGAAACCGGGAGATCAGTTATTCTAAATGAGTTTTCTTATAAGATAGCATCTTTTAACATCTTTGATCCCAGCGCCTCTACTGATTGGTTTGACCCCGAGTGGATGTTTGGAGTAGTTGACGGATTTGATATTGTGATTGGTAATCCTCCGTATGTAAGACAGGAAAATATTAAAGATAAAGAATCAATAATTGACTCTATTTCTAAATGCTTTGTTAAAGGTGGAAAGTCTTTAGTAGAGATAAATAGGAGAAGTGATTTATATATCTATTTTTATTATAAAGGCTTATCTCTCTTAAAAACTTCTGGAGTTCTTTGTTATATAAGCTCTAATTCTTGGTTAGATGTTGGGTTTGGTGTAGAGTTTCAAGAGTTTTTGTTAAAGTATATGCATCCTTTAATGATTGTGGATAATATAGCTGAAAGAAGTTTTGAGGCTGATATAAACACCGTCATTGTGCTTATTAAAAAACCTGAAAAAATAAGTTTAGAAGATTTAGTTAAGTTTATTGTATTTAAGAAGTCTTTTGATGAGATTTTAAATTCAGAGATATTAAAGATTGTTCGTCAAACTTATGACAAGGTTATTAACGAGGATTTTAGGGTTATTCCAAAGACAAGAAGGGAGCTTTGGATTGAGGGGATAGAGTTTGAAGGTGATGAGATAAAAGAAAAGGATTTTTTGGGATATAATTATATTGGTAATAAATGGGGTAATAAGTATTTAAGGGCACCAGAAATTTTCTTTAAGATTTTGGAGAAGGGAAAAGGTAAATTTGTAAGGTTGGGAAGTATTGCGAGTGATCATTATGGTATCAAAACAGGAGCTAATGATTTTTTCTATTTAGAGTCCTTAGAGAAGTCTTCAAATTGGCTTTTGTATGTAAAAAATTCTTCTGGTTGGGAAGGTTATATAGAAAAAGATTTTTTAAAGCCTGTTATAAAGTCTCCGAGAGAGCTTAATACAATAGTTGTTAAAGAAGAAGATTTAAAGTATAGAGTTTTTATGTGTCATAAATCAAAAAATGAACTTAAAGGGACTTATGCTTTGGAGTATATAGAATGGGGAGAAAAACAAGGATATCATAAAAGATCTACTTGTGCTTCAAGGCAAAGATGGTGGGATCTGGGAGAATCCAAAGGAAACATTTTATGTCAGGGAAATATAAATGATAGGTTTATTTTTTTCTACAATAAAGATAATGTAATTTTTGAGCATACTCTTTATGGTTTTTTAATTGATATTAGTGTTGAAAATTATATACTTAATTTAAACTCATCTTTAACTTCGTTATTCCAAGAGTTAAATGGAAGAATTACATTGGGAGAAGGTGCTCTTGGTATAATGGTATACGAATATCGCAAAATACCAATATTGGGTAGTATTTTAATCCCTGTGGAAAAATTTCAATCACTTCTAACTCGTCATATCCTATCAATCTTCGAAGAGCTTGGATTTCAAAAATGCAATAAAAAGAAATGCAACCATCCAGAGCATCCATATGAACATGTCAAACCAGAAGAGGTATCATTTGACCGCATCATGCCAGACAGAAGAGAACTTGACAAGATTATTTTTCAAACACTAAACCTAACAGAAGAAGAACAATTAGAAGTATACAAAGCAGTCATAGAATTAGTCAAAAATAGACTACTAAAAGCAAAGAGCAAATAAAAAGATGAGATTAAAATAATTGATGGAGGGATTAATGGATAAAAATCAAGTTAATACAGCATTTGGGATTTTAGTAGAAGAGATTGAAAAAATTTTCGATGTAATTAGAAAAGACATAGAAGATGCTACCAAATTGCGAGACTTTGATAAAGTAAAGTCTCTTACTGAAAAAGGCAAAAAACTCCAAGCGTTTGGAGAAAACGTAAAAAATCTTCAAAAAGAATGGAGAACAATTTTTAGTGAAGGAATTCTAACAAAAGGCCATAAAAAGCAAAGTGAAAATAGGCTAAAGTGGGGCTTAAAAACTCATCAAAAGGAATTTTGCATACCCATTTTGGAATCGCTTATTGAATTAGGCGGAAAAGCAAAAATGAAAGAGGTATTGAAGCTTGTACATGATAAAATGAAAAACACTTTAAATAAGTATGATTATGAACCTCCTCCATCTGATCCAAAACAAACACGTTGGAAAAATTCTGCCCAATGGGCAAGAAACACAATGGTTGATAAAGGGCTTTTATCATCTAAATCCCCAAAAGGCGTATGGGAAATTACAGAAGAAGGGAGGAAATTTTATAATCAAAATAAAAACAAAATCAAAGAAGATATTGTCTAGCAACCTTTGTAAAATAGACTTTTCAACTTTTAGTGTATTGGTTTTTTTATCAAACCTGAAAAATTGATCTAAACAAGGACATAACATTTTTAATCAAACTAGGTTGCTTCGTAAAATACATTATTTGACGAAAATATCAAAGCATAGATTAAAAAACAAGTGATGTTTTATAGGCTATCATAACAGTAGAAAGAACATAGCAATGGTAAAATTTTTTTTAAATTGTATCATTTTGCGCTAAAATCTGTATAATTTGACATAAAACACCTATAAGTGTTTATAAGATTACTATGCAGCAAGCAGTGTAAAATAAGAAAAGAAAATAAAATGTTTAGCTTGGCAGAGGGGTACACGTTATTATCTTAACTATTGTAAATAGGAGGTGATATGAAAATAGGGATTGTTAAAAATAATCTAAATAATATTTTCGCAGCATTTAGTAACGATACACTTGTTTTTGCTAGTAAGGCTAATAAGAATAAGAATTCCCCTTTATCTGATTCTATTCAAAAGTGGGTGCAAAAGATATCATCAAAAGTTTTTTTAACAACTTACTTGACTAAAGGAAATAAAAGACAGGGAAAGGATATTGAAAATATTTTGCTGTATAATTTAAATTCATATACAGAAATTAATTCAATTTTAAGATGTTTTAACAAAATTATAATTCAGGGTATGGATAATGTAAAAAACTGGCCACAACCTAATTATCTTCATTACTATTTTTATGGTTTTTTTGATAATTTGGAACACACAAAATATACACTATATGATTGTAGTTGTAACACAAACTTACCTTTGAACATTGCTGATTATCAAAAACTTTTAAAGGCAAATAGAAATGATAATGATAAAATATTAACCCAGATAAGTCAAAAATATAGTTCTTATAAAAACATTATGTCTCTCGATTCAAAGTCAAAGTTTTGCCTTAAAATAAACATTAATTCTAATTTATTTCCGAAAACTGTTGATAACTTAAAAAAACTTATTGATAGAATTGTAGTTTTTTGTAATAAAATCGACGTAATTGCAACTAATAAGCTTCTAGTCAATGGGAACGGATACAATCCCACTGATGATCTATTATATTACTGCGAAATAGAAAAGGTAGATGATGAAAAAACAAAAAATGATATAATTTTTTATGTTTGTCCAATATGTGATAAAAATAAAGATAATTGCTACTGTGAGGAAAAGCAAGATAGTGTAAATAGTTTCCCCGTGTTTAGAAAAGTAGATGGAAAAGTAGATAAAATAGAGTTTTTTGGCGAATAAGAAAATGTTACAAAAAAACAAAATATTGAAAATTATGAAAAAACTGAAGTTTTATACAATAAAGTTATGCAGCAAAACTTAGAAGAAATTGAAAGAGAATATAGGAGGTAGTTATGAAACAAATGGATTCAAGAGAATTTAAGGTTCCAACAAAAGAAAGAATCCAAAAACTTGATGATATAGAAAGAATATTAATGCAGGAAAAAGAGCAGGAATTTTTAAATGAGATTGCAAACACAGTTTTAAACTTTTTTTGCTAGTGCTGGAGAAAAAGACATAAAGGTTTTAGAACAGCAAATTAATGAAATTAAAAAGAAATATGGCAAATCACAATAAGTATGCAGCAACCGATTCAAGAGTTAAAAGATTACAAAACACTGCATGCCTTTAAATGTTTATTATTCTTTTTCCCTTATCCTAACCCAATTTATCTTTTTTGCAACCCTTTTTTAACTAACTTTTTTCTTGCAAAACAACAAAAAAACAAATAACATAAATGCTTGCAGGCAAAAAAGTAATTTACAAGATAGCAAAAAGGCCAAGAGGGGTTTTAAGCGCTTTAATAGCTTATTCCATGCAAAACCTTTATTGGTTTTTTTAAGGCTTTTTACTTTGGTATTTGATTAGTATTTTCTTAAATCTTCCTTTAGGAAGTTTTGTTGTGTATTACGTTTCAAATGGACACCGAATACGATTTAGACTGGACACCAAAACACTTAGGTTAATCCCTTATTTTTTCATTAGCACACTTTAGTGTTTCTGTCAATAATTTGCTTTTTCTATTGAGTTTTTTTATTAACCATATTAACTGTTAGTTAGCGTATTGTTCTTTCTTGCAATTATTTTTCTCATTGATTCTCCTCTCAATTGTATCTGATATGCATTGTGCACTATACGGTCCATTATTGCATCTGCTATGGTTGGATCACCTAAACACTCATGCCAGTTA
>Ga0078972_1010056_pt1 | contig 18031 bp, 16 predicted proteins | sample YelNatPaOPGAMG01_FD_67568 | JGI IMG/M metagenome (GOLD analysis project Ga0078972, IMG submission 67568) | Hot spring thermophilic microbial communities from Obsidian Pool, Yellowstone National Park, USA - OP-RAMG-01 (SPADES assembly) (version 2) | ecosystem: Environmental > Aquatic > Thermal... | reverse complement strand
TAGGCGGCGATGGCCTCCACATACTCTTTCCTGAAAAAATGGCAATCCGCGATCTTGAGTTCGGCCCAGAGGGAATAGGGAGGGCTGTCGGGGAAGGCAGCTTTGAGTTGTTCAAATTTCTTCTGAGCCTCCCCATAGCTTCGTTTGTTAAAAAGGATGAGAGCTTCCCTGTAGAGGGGCTCTGGGTCGCCTTCGATCGTTTTGAAGGCCTTGGTCTGCTTGCCTGCGCATCCCCACAGCAAGAGAAGCGACGGCAGGCTCATCGAAATCAACAAAATGACCGTCAGTCGCGAGATTCGCCTCATGCAACACAATCCGAAGTTAAAAGGTTTCCGTTCAAAGAGTGTCAAGGGTCCGTCGAGCCTTCTTCCCGAAGCTCAACAATTATGATCGGAAGGTAAGGGCTTGTCAATACCGTACTTGCGATTGCCAAAGGGTTTGACATCCCATCGCCGGTAGGCTAAAATCCCCTCAATCTCATCACCCGGGATTTGCCCTTAAAGAGGAGGGAATCATGCCTACCGTACACATCCATATGGTATCGGGAAGGACGGCCGAAAAGAAGGAGGCGCTGATCAAGGCCGTTACAGAAGCGATTTCCGAGACCCTTCAGATCCCCAACGAGCGCGTTCATATCCTGATCCACGAGCTCCCCCGTGAGAACATCGGCCATGGAGGCGTTCCCCTCAGCAAAACCAGTCCCCCTCCTTCTCCCTGAGTTGAAGGGAGAGCTCCGAGGTCAACCGACACGCCCGCTCTGCAAGGGGGACGGAGAGCGATGCAAGCCCGCAGCTTGGGGTGAGGATTCCCTGGCGGAGACGTTCACGATCGATCCCTTTTCGGCAGAAGGCTTCCACGCCTTGTCTGAAGCGTTCCTTCAAGCTCGAGACATCCTCCCTCAGAATGGTCTCGTTTGTGGGAACGATGCCCCACGCAAGGATCCCTCCCCTCTCAAGGAATCGCTGAAGCTCCTTCGGGTAGAGGGAGAGATGCTCGGCAAACCCGTAGGCATCGAAGCTCAGGACATCGATGTCCGTTGAAAGGATCAGGCTCCAATCCGTATTCCCACAGCAGTGGATTCCCCTCAGCCCATCGAGCCCGTCCAAGCACGCATTCAGAGCCCCTATCACGTCTTCACGGTTGAGCCCCGAGAAGGCTGATCCAAAGGAAGCCAGAGAGGGCTCGTCGAAGAAGAGAAGGACCGGTTTGTCGGGAAGGACCTGGTGAAGCCTCTGGATCATCCAGCGGGCCTTTGATCGAAGGTGTTTAACGAGAATATCCCTCAGGGTCGGGTCATAGAAGATGGGTCGCTTTTCATGATCGGTGAGGGAGAGGCCGAAAGTAACCGGCCCGATGATCTGCCCTTTTACGTACTGGATCCTTTTTCGATAGGGCTCCTGGGAAAGGATCTCCAGAATCTCAAGCCCTTTTGCGAAGCTTTCTGTCATGGCGAAGGATTCGGTCCTATCGGCTTCGATGTCCTGGTAGAATCGTTCGATCTCAGCCTCGAAGGCGTCCGTGGTGTCGAGGGAGAGGTGTCCGGTTTCCTCCTCCCATCGAAGGCCGGGGAAGCCCTCCGAATACTGGGAAACCATGGCTTCAAGAGAAGAGCGCTTTGGAAGCTGGGGCCAGAAAGGGATCTCAGGGAAATGATGGAGGATAAGGCGGAAGGCTGCGGCCTCGTCTTCGTGGGGAAGGGATCCAATCCCTGTCGCAAGAAAAGGTTCCAAGGGTGCCATGCTCTTTCATAAGGCCCTCTCGGTCGAAAGTCAAGTCGTCTTTGCTGCGGTGTCTCGACGAGAGGTTTTCAAGCTTCCTTGACAAAATGGAGATCGATGATTATCTATACGCGTTGTCAAATCCGAGAGAAGGAGGTAGCGTCGAATGAAGATCAGGCCGCTTCATGACCGTATCATCGTAAGAAGATTGGAGGAGGAAGAGAAGACCAAGGGAGGGATCATCATTCCTGATACCGCCAAGGAAAAACCCATCGAAGGTAAAGTCATCGCTGTTGGAGACGGAAAGGTTAAGGAGGACGGAACGAAGCTTCCCATGGAGGTGAAGGTAGGGGATCGGATTCTTTTCTCGAAATACGCAGGAACAGAGGTGAAGATTGAGGGAGAAGAGCACCTCATCATGAGACAGGACGATATCTTGGCCATTGTAGAGTGAGAGAGCAAGAGCCAAATAGGAAAGGAGGAACTTTATGGCGAAGGAGTTGAAATTTGATCAGGAAGCCAGAAATGCTATCCTGGAAGGGGTGAACATTCTGGCAGATGTCGTAAAGGTGACGCTCGGCCCCAAAGGGCGAAATGTTGTGATAGAGAAATCCTTCGGTTCTCCGGTGGTGACCAAAGACGGGGTCACTGTGGCGAAAGAGATTGAGCTCGAAGACCACTTCCAGAACATGGGGGCCAAAATGGTGAAGGAAGTGGCCAGCAAGACCTCCGATACAGCCGGAGATGGAACGACGACAGCCACGGTTCTGGCTCAGGCCATCTATCGAGAGGGATTGAAGGTGGTGGCTGCGGGATCCAATCCCATGGATCTCAAGCGAGGTATCGATGAGGCGGTTGAAGAGGTGGTCAAGGAGCTCAAGAAGCTCTCCAAGCCCGTCAAAGAGCAGAAGGAGATTGCCCAGGTCGGAACGATTTCAGCCAACAACGATCCCGCCATTGGAAATATTATCGCCGAGGCGATGAACAAGGTGGGCAAAGAGGGTGTCATCACCGTGGAAGAGGCAAAGGCCATGGAGACGACCCTCGAAATCGTGGAGGGCATGCAGTTTGATCGCGGCTACATCTCCCCTTATTTTGTGACGGATCCGGAAAAGATGGAAGCGGTCCTCGAAGATCCTTACATCCTCCTTCACGAGAAGAAGATCTCGAACATGAAAGACCTCCTTCCTCTCTTGGAGCAGGTGGCCAAGTCAGGCAAACCCCTCTTGATCGTCGCCGAGGATGTGGAAGGGGAGGCCCTGGCCACCCTCGTGGTGAACAAGCTTCGCGGAACGTTGAAGTGTGCCGCGGTCAAGGCCCCAGGGTTTGGGGATCGACGGAAGGCCATGCTCGAGGACATCGCCATCCTCACCGGTGGAACCGCCATCATGGAAGATGTGGGTATCAAGCTGGAGAAGCTTAGGCTAGAGGATCTCGGAAGGGCGAAGAAGGTGGTGATCGACAAGGACAACACGACGATCGTCGAGGGAGCCGGAAAGCCTTCGGCCATTGAGGGCCGGATCAAACAGATTCGGGTCCAGATCGAAGAAACGACCTCCGACTACGACCGGGAGAAGCTCCAAGAGCGGCTGGCGAAGCTTGCGGGTGGCGTTGCCGTGATCAAAGTCGGGGCGGCGACCGAAACGGAGATGAAGGAGAAGAAGGCCCGCGTGGAGGATGCCCTCCATGCCACCCGGGCGGCGGTCGAGGAGGGGATCGTTCCCGGTGGAGGCGTGGCCTATCTTCGAGCCTTGCCGGTGCTGAAGAAACTTAAGGCAGAAGGGGATCGGAAGATCGGCATCGACATTATCCAGAAAGCTCTGGAAGAGCCTCTCCGGCAGATCGCTGAGAACGCCGGGAAAGAGGGGTCTGTCGTTCTCGAAAAGGTGAAGGAAGAGAAGGGAGCCTTCGGCTTCGACGCGGATAAGGAGGTCTACACGGACATGATCGAGGCGGGAATTATCGATCCGACCAAGGTGGTCCGACTCGCCTTGCAGAATGCCGCAAGCGTAGCGTCCCTCCTGATCACGACAGAGGCTGTGGTGGCTGAGAAGCCTAAGAAGGAGGTGCCCGCACCACCCGCCCCTCCCGCCTACTAACGAAAGGCCTTCAGAGGAGAAACGCTTTCTGCGGGCAGGGTTGACTTCACGTCACCCTGCCCGCTTCGTTTGAAGAGCCCGGCACTTCGTTGATCAAAGCCTGGAGGCTTCCTTTCAGTCTTTCAACCTCAAGGGCGAGGGTTTCCCAAGACGAAGTGAGCTCCTTCACGCGGGCTTCGGTTTTCTTGTGGGCTTCGATCGTTTCGTAGGTCTCGCGCGGGTTCAAATAAAGGGACGAGTCCGCAAGCTTCTGGTTGAGCTCGGCAAGGGTCTCCGTGGCCTCGTCGAGGGATCGCTCAACGGCCTCGAGTCTTTTCTCGAGCACAGAGAGCTCACGTCGGAGCCGATCCCTTTGATGAGCCTGTCGTTTTTTTGCTTCCTTCTCTCGGTACGAGGCTTCTCGATGCCTATCTCCTTGGGAGGGTGGAGGTTTGGGCCGTTCTTCTTTGAACGGCTGCCCGTCGATCGGTAAGGAACTTTTCTTGTAGAGATAGTCGTCGTAGTTTCCCGGGTAGAGGGTCAGCGTTCCCTGATGGATTTCGATGACCTTATTCGCGATGGCATTGATCAGGTGTCGGTCATGGGTGATGAGACAGATCGTCCCCTGGTACTCTTTGAGGGCCCTTTCGAGGACATTCCTTGAAGCGATGTCGAGATGGCTCGTCGGTTCATCGAGAAGAAGGAGGTTTGCAGGCCGAAGCAGCATCTTTGCCAGAACAAGCCGGCTTTTCTCTCCTCCGCTTAGAACGGAAACCTTCTTTTCAATCTCTTCCCCTACGAAGAGAAAGGTGCCCAGGAGGGTTCGAAGCTCGGTTTGACTTTCGTCTGTCGCCACGGAAAGGATTTCTTCGAAAACCGTGTTTTCGGGTCGAAGGAGATCGAACTGGTGCTGAGCAAAGTAGGCCCGGGTGACATCTTTCCCCAGAAGGACCTCGCCTTCTTCGAAATCGAGCACCCCTGCGAGAATTTTTAGAAGAGTGGACTTCCCTGCTCCGTTGGGTCCCACAAGGGCCACCTTATCCCCTCGAAAAAGAGTGAGATCGATCCCCTGATAGACCGGGTTGGAACCGTATCGTTTGTGGAGGTTTCTCACCTCGATCACCCGGTGGCCGCTGCGGGGTGGAGCCGGAAACCGGAACCGGATTTCCTTTCTCGTTTCAGGAGGAAGCTCGACCCACTCCTCCTTCTCCAGCATCTTGATTCGACTTTGAACCAGGCTTGCCCGGGTGTTTTTGTAACGGAAGCGCTCGATAAACCTTTCGGTCTGCTCCCGCTTCCGCTGTTGGGCTGCATAGGTGGCCTCGAGGGTCTTTCTTCGCGTCTCCTTTTCTTTTTCGTAGTGGTCATAGTTCCCGTGATAAAGGGCGATCTTTCGGTTTTCGATCTCCGCGACGCGATCGACGAGATGGTTGAGAAAGGCTCGGTCATGAGAGACAATGGCCATGGATCCGGGGTAGTTGGCCAGGAAATTCTCGAGCCAGATCAGAGATTCGAGATCGAGGTAGTTGGTTGGCTCGTCGAGAAGAAGAAGGTCAGGGGCTTGTAGGAGGATCTTTGCAAGCGCAATCCGCATCAGCCAGCCTCCGCTCAGCTCGTCCGTCATCCGGTTGAAATCAGCCTCCCTGAAGGCTAACCCCATGAGGATTCGTTTGGCCTCAGCCTCCATACCGTACCCCCCAAGAAGGGTATATCGGTCTTGAAGCTTGCCATACTCCTGGGCCAATCGTTCCTGTTCTTTGGGATCGTCAATCGAGGAGAGCTCGGCTTCGAGAAGGTTCATCTTGTCCTGAAGGGTGGCGATTCCTTCCGCGCCTTTCAGGACCTCTTCAAGAACAGGCGAACCCCGGAGGGTCACCACCTCTTGAGGGAGATAGCCGATCTTCACGCCTTTAGCCATGAGGATCTCTCCCTCATCAACGGCCTCCTCGCCAAGGATCATCCGGAAAAGGGTGGTCTTTCCCGAACCGTTCGGGCCGACCAGGCCGATTCGATCTCTGACGCCAATCTGGAGGGTCGCATCCTCGAAGAGGATCTTCGGCCCGAACTGCTTCTTGATGTGGTGAATCGTGATCATGGGGTTGCGGGAAAAGTTGAAGCCGACGGCTCAGGTATCGTATTTGTCGAAGTTATATCCGGCTTTCTTATAATCCTCAAGGGCTCGGGTCTTGAGATCCTCCCTTTTCGTCTTTTCTGCTTCCTTGTCAGCGAGCTCGGCGGCGTGACTCCACTTGCCTTCCTTTTCGTATTCTCTGATCTTTCGGTCCGTCTCCGTTTCAGGGCTTCCCTTTACGACCACGGTGGGAGCAAAAAGAAGCCGCCGAATCGGACCCTTACACTTCGGACAAGAGAGCCAAGGAGGATCGCTCATCCTTTGGACCACCTCGAAACCCCTTTTGCAGTGCTCGCATCCCCCTTCGGGATGGATGGCCTGGTAAGCGTATGTAGGCATGCCGAATCACCTCCGTTTCTAAGATAATATTTTGAATACCGTTGTCAAGGGTCTCGAGGCATCTTGCGAATCGGTGCCTCCTGTTGCAGAATAGCGGTTGGCGTTGGTTCATCGATTCGTTTCAAGGAATGGGGGAAAAATCGGGAGAGGCCTGGGTTGGGGAGATAGGAGGATGGGCACACCGCCTTATGAGAACCTCTATGTTTATGAGGTCGAGGGAGAGGTTTTCGGTTCGAGGGATTTTTTGAAGGAAGACTTCATCGGGTGCTGGAACGAAGCCGGAGGGGCTTTTCTCTTCTTTTCGTCTCCCCACGATGAAGAGGTGGAGCTCTTTCTGAAAAGCCGCGGCCGCCGCCTTTTATCAAGACATCTCATGGACTACCGATCCTGGCAGGCTGGAGAAGAACTCAAGCCTTTTCGGGTTGGAAACCTTCTTTTTTGCCCTCCCTGGGAGAACGTAGCTCCTGAGGAGGGCACGATCGTTGTATGGCTCGATCCTTCCGTGGTTTTCGGGACGGGTACCCATCCCACGACACGAGGCTGCCTGGAGGCCCTTTGGCAGATCTATCAGAAGGAACGACCCGAAAGGGTTTTGGACCTCGGGACAGGTTCTGGAATCCTGGCCTTGGCGGCTGCGAAATGGGGAGCGCAGAGAATTCTGGCGATCGACTGTAATGAGCTCGCGGTGGATACGGCTCGGCGAAACGTAATCCTTAATAAGGAGGAGGCCCGGATTGAGGTCAGCCCGGGGCGCGCGGAAGATTTCGTCGAATTTCCTTCGGATCTGGTGTGTGCTAACCTCCATCGATCGGTGATCGAGTCTCTTATGGCCGAAGAGGCTTTCTGTGAGAGACGGTGGATCGTTCTCTCGGGACTCTTCATCAGAGAGGCTCGGGCGATCGAGGCCTTTTTGCAGGGTAAAGGGATCGAAACCTTTCTCAAGATCGAGGAAAACCCTTGGGCAACCTGGGTTGGGTTCAATGAAAGAATCGATTGGATATCAATATGAAGACGGTAAAAAAGGTTTTCGTCCCATGTTGACTTCAGATGGAGGGTATGCTAAAAGATTCACAAACCCTTCCTTTATACTTCACCGTGCGGGAAAACTTCGGAGCGCTTTCAGCGAGGGAGGGGGACGCTCGCTGATCGATCATCCATCATTGGGGGGACTATGGAATCGAAGGCCAAGAGATCAATCCTGATTTTTCTCTTTGTCGCAGGGGTGCTGACCGCGGGGGTGAGTTTGCTCTGGGCGGCCAAGGGAGAGTCTGGAAAAGAAGCGGCGAAGGCGACGGAGACGGCTCTATCTTCAGAACCCGGGAAGAAGGGGGAAATCATCACGATCAGGGGGCGGGAGTACTGCACCGAATGCATCGATAACTCCGAATGCCTTGGTTGTCATGGAGAGAAGGTCAGCGAAAGGAAATTTGCCCAATCCGTCCACGGGGCCCTTTCGTGCAACGGCTGCCACTGGGATATCGTGAGCGTAAAAGAGCATACAAAGGGAAAGGGTGGAAAAATTCAGGCGGAGCCCGTGACCTGCCACCGATGTCACAAGAAGGAGGGGGCCGAGCACTATGCGAGCGCTCACTTCATCAATGATGTCCAGTGCAAGGATTGCCACAAGGATATCCATGAAATGACCCCCTGGAAGGGGGATAAGACCCGGGTTATCCAAAAGTGTACGACCTGCCATGCGGACGACGGGTTTTCTGAAAGCGTCCACGGCCAATCGGTGTTGGCGGGCAATCCTGATTCCCCTGACTGCAGCGATTGCCATGGGCTCCACAAAGTTCCCAACCTGAAAGGAGACGAGCCAAAGGTCGCTCAGTTTCGGAAAGAGTTTCATACAGAGGTCTGTCAGAAGTGCCATGGCGATCGGGAGATGATGGAGCGGAATAAAGTCTTTCTGATCGCCACGCAAACTTACTATGAAAGCTATCACGGGAAGGTGGAACATCTGGGCTATCCAAAACTCGTTGCGGGTTGTGCCGATTGCCACGGGTTTCATAACATCCTTCCGGCCGACAACCCGAAATCGCTCATCTCGGAGGGCAGGCGGATCGAAACCTGCGGAAAATGCCACCCGAAGGCCAACGCCAACTTCGTGAAGTGGATCGCCCATGCCACCCACAACGATCCCCAGCGGGATCCGGTGCTTTACACCGTCTATGCCATTATGACAGCACTCCTCGTGTCTGTATTCGGCGTGTTCTGGGTCCATACGTTCCTCTGGTGGCGGAAGGATTTTTGGGAGAAGCGTGAACTGAGGGCCAAGGGGATCTTTTTCCCCCAGCACGTTCGGCCTGAGGAGGCAGGCCTGATGTACCGGCGATTTAGCCCGTTTGACATCGCTCTTCACTTCACCATGATGATCACCTTCATTGGCCTTGTGCTGACGGGGCTTCCCCTCAAGTTTTCTTATGCCCCTTGGGCAAGCGGTCTGATGCACTTTTTGGGAGGGGCGAGGATAGCGGGTTTGATCCATCGCGTCTGCGCAGGGATTACCTTTGCGTATTTTGGAGCCGCTCTCCTCTACATCCTTTATTTCCTCTTTTTCAAGCCGTTACCAGGAAATCCCAATCCCCTTCAGAGGCTCTTCGGACCCGATTCGCTCTGTCCCCGCTGGAAAGACATCCAGGACATCATCGGGATGATCCGCTGGTTCTTCAACAAGGGACCCAAACCGTCCTTCGATCGATGGACCTATTGGGAGAAGTTCGATTTCCTCGCGGTCTTCTGGGGGATGTTCGCCATCGGCCTCTCGGGTTTGATGCTCTGGTTCCCGGAGTTTTTCACCCTTTTCCTGCCGGGATGGGTTCTCAACATCGCCACGATTGTCCACTCGGACGAGGCGTTGCTCGCCTCGGGGTTCATCTTCACGGTTCATTTCTTCAACACCCACTTCCGGCCCTCCAAATTTCCTTTTGATCCAGTCATTTTTACAGGGGTGCTGCCGAAATACGAACTGGTGGAGGAACGATCAGAACAATACCACCGGCTGGTGGCCCAGAATAGATTGGAGGTTTACCGGGATAATTATCCGAGTGCGTGGACGGATCTGTTCTCCAACGTGATCGGATTCGCCATGTTAGCAATCGGACTCTTTTGCATCTTTCTGATCGGCTGGGAGTTCTTCAGATAAGGCGTGGTGGTCTATAAGCCATTTTGGGCTTCGAGGAGATATCCGGAAGATTGAGAAGAGGCGAAGAGAGGTCACCGCTGAAACCTTTTCTCTCCAGCCCGAATCTCTGTATCGAGCCAGTTCTCTGGAGGGGCGAAGGGACAGGTAAACTTTTCGTTATATTCGCAGAAGGGATTATAGGCCCGATTGAAGTCGATCAGAACCCGCCCATCGGACAGCGTCTCAATGAAGAGATACCGGCCGTGGGGATAGGTCTCTCTCCCCGAAGTCTTGTCCTTGAAAGGGAGAAAGACCTCCTCTTCTCCTAAAGGCCGGTAAAGATGGAGAACATATTTTTTCCCATCGAGTTCGAATCGAAACCTTCCATACTTGACATACTTTCGATCTTTTCCTCTGTTTGTGGGAAGGTTCACGTAGATTGGTTTCGGAGTGGTGGAATACGTTTCGATGAATCCCGTGATGACGTACTTCAAGTCGATGGGATAGTAGATCAGGCCTTTGAATCCTTTTCTTGCGTCCTCCTTTAGGGGCGAACGAGGGTCCTCTTTGAAGAAATGGTCTCTCTTGGTACGGAAAGCCTTGATTTTTTCTTCTCTCTGGTAAAGGGGATCGTTCGTTCCCACCTCGGCCGAAAGGAGCGGGAGAGCTCCGGCGAAAAATAAGAAGAAAATGAAACTTCCAGCGAAAGAGCCAATTCGTCTAAGGTCTGGTCTCATAGGGAAGGTACTCAAAGGGACCCCAATCCTTCCGTCAAGCGCTCCTTATCCATGTTGCCTTTCTTCCTGAAAAAGAGGAGAGCGAAGCCTAGTGTGACCATCCAGAACAAAAGAAAGCAGAGCACAAGAACGACAAGGAGAAGGAGACCCATCACCAGCTTTGACATAGCCCCTCCAATCGGCGGTTATTTACGTCCCGTGATTCGCCCCGGCCAAAATTCGTCCTTCCGGTAAAGACGGGAAAAGAAATCTTGAAAAGTTGACGAATCCATTGTAGCATATTCAGGGAGTTCAGGGGAGGGGGGATCCGCGATGGGAAGAAAGGGAGGAATCGTTTCGTTTATTGAAGCTACTCGAAAGCGGTTGAAGGATTTTTCAAGCCGCGATCAACTCAAAGAGCTATATGATTTGATCAAGGGATTTTGGCTCGATGTCTGGAAGGGGTTCAAGCAAGGGGCGATCCTCCATCGAAGGGCGATCAAGACCTCTCTCATCCTCTGCAGTATTGCCTTTTTGGCTCTCTCCTTGGCCCTTTTGAAGTTCACCGAAAGCTCAACCTTTTGTGGCCTGTGTCATCAGATGGATGCCTACCTCGAATCGTGGAGGGCGTCGAGTCACCGCCACGTGGCCTGCACGCAGTGCCATTACGAACCGGGGGTCCTGAATCACCTGAAAGGGAAATGGGTCGATGGTCAGGTGTCTCTGGCCTATTTCCTCTCTGGAAAGAGACCGAGTGCACCCCATGCTCAGATCAGCGATGCGAGCTGCCTTCAGAAAGGGTGCCATAAGATCGAAGACCTCAAAGGAAGCGTGATCTACAAGAACGTCACGTTCTCTCATGAAGAACATTTGGGCGAGGTCCGAAGGGGCATGAAGCTTCGGTGCACCTCCTGCCATGGACAGATGGTCCAGGGGCTCCATCTGACGGTTCACGAGACGAACTGTATCATCTGCCATTACTACAAAGCTGGGCCGCGGGGTGAAGAAGATTGCGTCTCATGCGCAATCGGAGGCTGCACCACATGTCACATCGAGCCCAAAGGGGACATCAACGTCAAGGGATGGAACTTCAACCATCGGAAATACATCCAGAGAGGAGTTGCCTGCGAGAAATGTCATATGAGCGTGGTCCAGGGGGATGGCCACGTGCCCGAAGGGAAGTGCCTCGAATGCCACAACGAACCGGAGATCCTCGTGACGAAGTATTCCTCTCCCTCTCTTCACCGAAACCACGTTACGGACCACAAGATTGAGTGCTCCACGTGCCATACCCCTCTCCGCCACGAGATCGGAGAGATTCCGACAATTGCTCATTTTCCTTCCAATTGCGATAAATGCCATAGCAAAGACGTCCATGGAGGGCCCCGAGAGATGTATCGGGGCATGGGCGGGATTGGAGTTCCTGATTCCCCAAGCCTTATGTTTACCGCCAATGTGGACTGCATCGCCTGTCACCGGAGAGGGGAAGCGAGCCAGGCGGCCCTTCATACGACGAGGTACGAGGAGAGAGCGATCGGCGAAGCCTGTGTCGATTGCCATGGCGAGGGGTTTGACGAGACCCTGAAACACTGGAAGCGTTTTCTATCAAAACTCGAACAGGAGACGAGTCAACGGCTATATCGGGCCGAAAGCGTGCTCTTTGAGTACGAGAGGGCCCGTGGAAAGACCCCGGATCTGAGGAAGGCCCTTTCCCTTCTCAACGAAGCACGCCATAATTACAGCTTCGTTCTCCTTGGGAAAGGCGTTCACAACGTGGAGTACGCCGTAAAACTTCTTAACGTCGCCAACAACAAGACGGAAGGGGCGTTGGCCGCGATCAACAAGAACTATCGCCCCCGGGAGTTTCGGACCCAGATGGACTGTACGACGCTCTGTCACGTCGGAATCGAAAAACGGAGCGTCCCGTTCAACGAGATGAAGTTCTCCCACGCCTCTCACGTAGGAGGAAATGGTCAGAGGTGTCCAGATTGCCACTCTCGTCGAGAAAACCATGGCAAAACTTTTCTGAAGAATTGTGTAGATTGCCACCACGGCGAGGGGATCAAGTCGGTGAGCTGTGAAGGGTGTCACTTCGAAGTCAAGAAGCTCATCGATGGGAGAGGTGGAATAGGAGTGAAAGACAGACCCAGCAAGAAGTCGGGCGCGGTAAGCTGCCTCGATTGTCACCCAGGGGTCACGGCCAGGAAGAAGGACACCTTCGAGGATATGGTGAAACGCTGCATCGAATGTCATGACCCGAGTTATGGCGAGATGGCGGTTCAGTGGAGGACCAAGTTCGGCGAGGTTTTGAAAAAAGTGGGGGAGAAACTGGAAAAGGTAAGGGGAGAGATCGATCGAATTGATCGTCTCGGTGGCCATACCTTTGTCTATCGGAAGCTATTCGGAGAGGCCGGGTTCAACTACGATCTGGCCAAGAAGGGCAACGGTATCCACAACCTGGAGTATAGCCAAGGCCTGCTCGAATTTGCCAGCCGACGCCTCGATGAGGCGATGAAACAACTATCCAAGGGAAAAGAGGAGAGGTTACCCCTATCGAAGGGGTTGAAGAAATGAGGTCCTATCTCCGCCGAGAGAAAAGAACCCCTTTTAGGCGGTCCCCTTGACAAAAGGCCAAAAGTCTCATATTTTTTTTGGCAAGCTTTGTGAAAGGGGTCACAAAATTGAAACGGATGCAAACAAAGATACCGGAAGCGACCATACGGCGACTCTCCCGATATTCCCGATGCCTCGAAGAGATGGACGAAAGAGGGGAAAGGGTGGTCTCCTCAGCCCAACTGGCCAACCGTTGCTCGGTCAATGCAGCCCAGGTCAGGAAGGATCTTGCCTATTTTGGCGAGTTTGGTATAAGAGGTGTCGGGTACTATGTCAAAGACCTTCTTCAGGACATCAAGAGGATCTTGGGGCTGAACAAAGAATGGAGGATGGCTGTTATCGGGATCGGAAATCTTGGTTCGGCCCTTCTCTCGTACAAGGATTTTTTGAAACAGAACTATAAGATTGTAGCGGCCTTCGATATCAACCCTCTCGAGGTCATCGAGAGGGTTTCCGAGAAGCTGGGCCAGCCCGTGGAGGTGATTCATATCAGCAGGCTCAAGGAGGTGGCCAGGGATCGAAGGATTGAGATTGGCATCATTACCACCCCTCCTTCGGAGGCTCAGAGCGTGGCCAACCTGCTTGTTGAGGCCGGGATTAGGGGTATTCTCAATTTTGCCCCCACCCAGATCAAGGTGCCAGAGGGCTATATTGTCAAGGATGTTTTTTTCACAAGTATTCTGGATAACTTGGCCTATCTCTTGAGCAACAGTTGATGCGCTCTCCTTTGTTTCTGGTTTTCAGGAGGTTTGGCATTGGACCTATATCACCTTATGATGAAGAGAAGATCGACTCGTGTCTTTCGGGATGACGAGATCGCAGAGCCTGTCATTGAGAAACTGATCGATGTTGCGGTCCAGGCACCCTCCGGCGGGAACATCCAACCCCTTTCGATCATCCTGGTTCAGAGCAAAGAGGGTAGGGAAAAGCTGGCCCAGCTCTCAGGCGATCAGCCTTGGGTAAGGCGTGCTCCCTTATCGATGATCTTCTGCCTGGACTTCTACCGGTTGAAGGCGTGGGCCAAGCTTTGCGAGACGGAGTTCCAGGGCGAAAAGGCGATCAATCACTTCCTGATCGCCTACGCCGACCTGATGGTGGCTGCCCAGAATGTGGTGATTCTCGCCGAAAGCCTGGGTCTTGGATCTGTTTACATCGGTTCGATCCTCAATGAAATTGACGAGCTCAGAGCTTACTTTGAAATCCCTCAGTATGTGCTTCCTCTGATGGTCCTTTGCCTGGGCTACCCCAAGTCCACTCCGGAAACGATGCCCAAACTGAAAAGGGAAGTCGTTCTTCATCGGGAACGATATCGCATTCCGAGTGTGGAAGAGATCCGGAAGGCCTTCGACGAGAAGTATGGTCCTATTGATGAGAACGTAGATCGGTACCTTCAAAAATCCTTTGTGGAGGCCCTCGAAGCGGAACGTCTCGAAGCCCCCCAGTATTTAGAACGGGTCAAAAAAGAGATGAAGCGCCTCGAGATCCGGAACAATGCCCAGTTCCTTTTCAAGGTCAGATATCCGACGAAAGTAATGGTTCGTCTGAACCAGCGCCTGGCGAAAGCGTTCCAAAGGGCGGGATTTGAGATTTTTTGAAGGTTGATGCGAGAGGGAAGACCATGAACCGATTTGTGATGCCGCGCATTGTCACCGAGCTTCCCGGGCCGGAGGCGCGAAAGGTTTTGGAAAAGGATGCGCGGTTCATCTCCCAGTCCTACACGAGGGTTTACCCTCTCGTGGCCAAGAAGGCAGAGGGCTTTTGGGTCGAGGATGTGGATTCGAACCGGTTCCTCGATTTCACCTCGGGCATTGCGGTGACCAACACCGGCCACTGCCATCCACGGGTTGTGGAGGCGATCCAGCGGCAGGCTGAAGAGCTGATCCATATGTCCGGTACCGATTTCTACTACCGGGCTCAGTCGGACCTGGCAGCAAGGCTGGCAGAAGTCACGCCTGGCCCCAAGGAGAAAAGGGTCTTCTTCGGTAACTCGGGTGCAGAGGCGATCGAGGCGGCCCTGAAGCTTGCGCGCTTTCACACGAAGCGACCAAGAATTATTGCCTTCCTCGGAGCCTTCCATGGTCGGACGATGGGCGCCCTTTCGCTGACGGCGAGCAAGGTGATCCATGAAAGGGGCTTTTCTCCCCTCGTACCGGGGATCACCCACGTACCTTATGCGTATTGCTATCGATGCCCAATGCATGCCTCCTATCCAGGCTGCGGGTGTGCCTGTGTGGATTGGATCCGGGATGACCTCTTTAAACGAAGCATTCCTCCCGAAGAGGTGGCAGCCATCTTTGTCGAGCCTATCCAGGGCGAAGGAGGGTATATCGTTCCTCCCCTGGAATTCCATCAGAAGCTTTTCAAGCTGGCCAGGGACTTCGGGATTCTCTTTGTCGTCGATGAGGTCCAGACCGGGATGGGACGGACGGGCAAGATGCTTGCAATTGAGCACTGGAACCTTGTTCCTGACATCATGGCTCTGGCCAAAGGGATCGCCTCAGGGATGCCTCTGGGTGCCATGGTTTCTCAGAGCGAAGTGATGAATTGGGTTCCCGGGTCCCATGCGAGCACCTTCGGAGGCAATCCGATCAGTTGCCAGGCCGCCCTTGCAACCCTCGACCTTCTCGAGGAGGGGCTGATCGAAAATGCGGCCTCCATGGGAGCCTATCTCCTTGACCAGCTCCAAGGTCTGCAGAAGCACTACGCAATGCTGGGCGATGTAAGAGGGAAGGGGCTGATGATCGGAGTCGAACTCGTCAAAGACCGCTTCACCAAGGAGAAGGCCATTGAGGAGAGAAATCAGGTGATCGAAAGATGTTTCAGAAAGGGGCTTCTGATCCTTGGGTGCGGGGAAAACGTCCTTCGCCTCATCCCGCCCCTCCTCATCACCCGGGAAGCAGCCGACACGGCCCTCACCATCCTCGAAGAAGTCTTGAGAGAAATTGAAAGGAGATAAGGGGCGAGCCCCTTGCCGCCAAGGTTTGTAGGGGCGACCCTGTGTGGTCGCCCTTTTTGAGCTTCGGAAAAATCGTTCATGCCCTGTAGCAGATCTTTCCCTCTACGATTGTCATCTGGACGCGGAGATCGTCGTCAAAGACCGTGATGTCGGCCTTCATTCCTTTTGCAAGCATGCCGCGCTCGTGATCGACTTTCTGCATCCGGGCCGGGTTGAGGGTGATCAGTTTAACCGCTTCAGGAATACTGAGACCAAGGTGCTTCACCGCCACCCGCAAGAGCTGATCCATCGTGGCGACGCTGCTGGCAAAGGCGCTTCGGTCCAAAAGCTTGGCCACGTAGTTTCTCTCTTGGCTCCGGACTTCGAAGACGTCGGGAATCTCGGACTCGACGATCACATCGAGTCCCCCGAGGGTGTAGCGACCCGGGCCTAAACCTGCGGCTTTCATCGCATCGGTCACAAGGCAAACACGATCCATCCCTTTGCATCGCAGAACGAGCTTCATGAGACTGGGCGGGAGATGGTGGCCGTCGGCAATCATCTCGGTGGTCAATTCGTCCAGGATAAGGGTAGCCTCCACGACACCGGATACCCGATAGGCGCTGACTCGACGGACTGTTGACATCCCGGAGAAAACATGGGTCACGTGGGTGTAACCGTTTTCAACGGCCCGAAGAACTTCCTGATAGGTTGCGTTTGAATGGCCGATCGCGGCCACAATCCCCCTTCTTCGGAGCTCCTGTCCCAGTTCGAGGCCCCCGGGAATCTCGGGGGCTGCCGTGACTCGGATCACGGAGGGGTGTTTTTCGAGGATCGGCAGGTAGTCTTCCGGCCTGGGAGGGACGATATGCTCCGGGTTCTGGGCTCCCTTCTGCTCGAGGTTAAAATAGGGACCCTCGAGGTGGACGCCCAGGATCTTGGCTCCTCTGACCTCCCTTCCCATCGCTTTTTCGACCGACTCGATGGCCTTCACAATCTGCTCGAAGGGCGCAGAGAGGGTGGAAGGAAGGAAGGAGGTTACTCCTCCTCGCACCAGTCCTTCCTGCATCTTGGTCAAGTCCTCTAGAGAGGCTGCCATGACATCGCCTCCCCATGAGCCGTGGAGATGAAGGTCGATGAAGCCGGGCGCGATCCACGATCCCTTCACATCGATCACCCGGGCATTCGTTGGCGCGTCGACTTTCTCCGCAGGCCCCAAGTCTCGAATCGTATCCCCTTCGACCAGCACCGCCCCTGGGCAGATCTCCCGTAGAGGAGTTATAATTTTCCCACGGGCCAGGAGGATCGATTGGTCCTTCCTCTGAAGATTCATTTTCTCTGAAGTCAAATGAATCTCCTGTTTGCTGTTTTTTTTGCGGAGTCGATGGCTAAATCCTTGTTCGATTTTTCCATAGAATATCTGATTATCCCTTCTTAATCAAGGCTTTCGTCGAATCCAAATTCCTATTTATTAGTATGCTCCTATTAGTCTGGACAAACAAAGGGAAAATAAATCTTCCTCTTCTCTGGGCGAGAGGCACTCCCCCTCTGTCATTGCGAGGCACGCCGTGCCGAAGCAATCTTGGGGTTTATTAGTGTGTTCATATTAGTTTGGTTAAAGCCAGGCAAAGTAAATCTTCCTTTCCCCTTGGGGAGAGGATTGAGGTAAGGGGGCAATTCCAAGGGAACACCCTCACCCCAGCCCTCTCCCGCTAAGGCGGGAGAGGGAGATGTTTGTCATTCTATTTTTTGAGAAGATTAATAGAAATTGTCATTGGGAGGGAAACCGAAGCCATTTCGCCTCTTGCAATCTCCCCTTTTACATCGAGATTGCCACGCACCTTGCAGGTACTCGCAATAGCGGGATGAAAAAAAGCTTTCGGCTTTTAAATCGGCATTTGGGTCGAAAGATCCATTTGAACGAATTGCACAAAAAGGAACGGATTTGTTTTCATGACAGATATCACTTGCGCTTCACGAACCCAACTTGACATCCGAATTTGTTCTCTGCATATTTAACCCGCCAGGGGCGAGCTTTAAGTTTCCTCCGTTGAGATAAGAAACGAAAGGAAAGACGACATCATGAGACGAATTGCTTTCCTATCGAATTTGTGTTGGTCCTCTGTTTGGCGATTCTATCTCCTGCCCAGCCTGTCGAGCCGATAAAATGGTTCTGCTGCTGGCCAATCGGGGCGACATGGAAGGGATGAGGGCACACACGGGTTCGGTACGGCCTATGGGACTTCTGGTTGGAAGCCTGGACATAGTGGCGGCAGACTTGGTAGTGGTCACAAACCAACTCGCCCTGAAAGAGAAACTAGGCGTCGGAAGTCTGGGAGAAGTCCAAATCGTAGGAGAATCGATCGATAGCGTACAG
>Ga0078972_1010055_pt1 | contig 18034 bp, 12 predicted proteins | sample YelNatPaOPGAMG01_FD_67568 | JGI IMG/M metagenome (GOLD analysis project Ga0078972, IMG submission 67568) | Hot spring thermophilic microbial communities from Obsidian Pool, Yellowstone National Park, USA - OP-RAMG-01 (SPADES assembly) (version 2) | ecosystem: Environmental > Aquatic > Thermal... | reverse complement strand
TTTTGGAGCTTGAAGCCCCAATAGTTATGGCCCTAAACCAGGTGGATTTTGCGGCTAAAAAGGGTATACGCATAAACGCAGAAAAGCTTTCAGAGATTCTTGGCATACCAGTCGTTCCAACGGTGGCAATCACTGGAAGTGGGATAAACGAGCTTTTAACAACTGTTATTGCGGTGGCAAGCGGCGAAAAGAGGCTTAAGCCTTTAAAGGTCAGGTATGGAGCAGAAGTCGAGAAAAAAGTGCAACAACTCCAAGAACTTGTAGAACACAAACTTCCACAGCTTTGCCAAATCTATCCGGCAAGGTGGATTGCAGTTAAACTTTTGGAAAGGGATGCTGATGTTGAGGGAAAGCTAAAAAACAACGAAGATGGCGCAGAAGTTTTAGAATACGCGGATAAACTGGCGGCGGAACTAGAGAAATTACACGGCGAACCTTCGCCTGTTATATTGGCTTCTGAAAGGTATTCCATAGCAAGCAAGATAGCAAAGGATGTCACCATTGAAGAGGCACCCCCAAAAGTAAGCCTTGAACAGAAGCTTGACGCCGTAACAACCCACAAAATCCTTGGATACCCAATTTTGATAGGTGTTATTTTGGCAATGTTTTCACTAATCTTTGTTGGAGGAAGCATTTTCTCCAGCGCCTTAGATCCTCTTTTTGGCAACATCCTCCAATTCATTAAAGATGCCCTCATTTTTTTACCATCAGCCGCCAAGAGCCTAATCGCTGATGGAGTTTTAGGCGGAATAGCCGCTGGAATAACCATAGCCCTCCCATACATTGTTCCCTTCTACATAATCCTCGCCTTGCTTGAGGACAGCGGTTACCTGCCAAGAGCCGCCTTCCTTATGGACAATTTAATGCACAAGATTGGTCTACATGGAAAAGCCTTCATACCATTAATTTTAGGCTATGGCTGCAGTGTTCCCGCATGCATTGGCTGCAGAATAATGGAGACGGAGCGGGAACGCTTCCTAGCAGCCTTTGTTGTAACGCTTATCCCGTGTGCCGCCAGAACCGTGGTCATTTTGGGGCTTGTTGGAAGGTTTGTTGGTTTACACGCCGCACTGGCCATCTACATTTTCGACTTAATCCTCATATTCATTCTTGGCAGAATAGCCTTCAAAGTCCTACCCGGAGAACCTGTCGGATTAATAATGGAGATGCCCCCATACAAGAAGCCTTCACTAAGAAATGTTCTAACAAAAACTTGGAGCAGAACAAAAGATTTTGTTTACATAGCCTTCCCAATAATTGTCGCTGGAAGCCTAACAATAACAGCCCTCAACATTACAGGCTTCATCAACTACATAGTTGCCGGCGCAAAACCCCTTATTAGCGGCTGGCTTGGCCTCCCAGAGGCAGCTGGCATCCCACTAATTTTTGGCATCCTACGCAAAGAATTAGCCTTAATACTGCTATCCGATGTTATTCCCCTAGAGTCGCTTTCAGCCATACAAATGGTTGTCTTCGCCCTAGTCATAATGGTTTATACCCCATGCATAGCCACAATCGCCGCTTTAATTAGGGAATTCGGATGGAAAAAAGCCTTAGCGATAACCTTCACAGACATCGCCCTCGCCCTATTTCTTGGAGGAATAGCCTACAGAATTTTGACGGCTTTCAAGCCTTCATAGTCTATTTTAGCAGTTTTCAACTTCCTAAAATTGTCCTCAAGACTATCAGGAAATTTAAGGGGATGATATGGAAACCTACGGTTGCCATATAGGGGGCGTGGGTTTATCATAGGCGCCGGGGGTGGGATTTGAACCCACGCGGCCCTTGCGGGCCACAGGCTTAGCGGCTTTTAAGCGGTTTTGTCTCCAGGCCTGCTCCCTACCTGACTAGGAGACCCCGGCTCGGATAACCATACTTTGATTTCCACTTTTGCCATAGTTTTGCTATTACGAGCTACTACTTTATCTCGGCATTGTATCTCTTCGAATAGTTCTATAAATTTATTTATTAGCTGCCTTAATCCTTTTGTGTTGTTAGTTTAGGAGCCAATCTTAAAGCCGTAGGGAGTAGGTGTCTAGGCTTTAAACGTGCGCGAGGGCCGTGGCCTTGATCCTTTTTCTGTGATGCTCCACATTTTTGGCATTTAAAGTATTTATTGACGCCTTTGTCTCCTTTATCTCCTTTTCATCTCAAGAATTTCTTAGGAAATATATATAAAAATCACGCACAAACAATTGATGAGCTGTAAATGAGAAATGAGGCCTTTGAGCTTAGAGGTAAGAGAACAAATTCTAAGGGGAAAGGTATATTTAGGCTTATAACATTAAATGGAAAAGTTCTAACAAGAGAAATAAATATTGCCCTAATTTTTTGTTCTATTTTACTATTATTATCTGTTGAAATAGCTTATTCGGTTGAACCTGTCATAATTGAATTCCTGTATTATTATGATCCATGTCCAACATGCCCAAACGATTTATATTACTACAATGCGAAAGTAGTGGATAGCATAGAAAGTGACTATGGAAATAATGTTTCAGTTATACGTATCCCCTTCTATTCTGTAGAGGGTGAAGAAAAAAAGAAACTATACGACATTAAAGTTTGGGAACAAAATGCTATAATAATAAATCGCGAGGTTGTAATCACCGGATACGCTAATGAAACTTACATACGGGAGTATATCGACTACTTTTTAGGCTTAAGACCCTCTCCTCCAACGCCTCCACAACAGCCTTCTTTCCCCACCCAACTTAATCTACCGGCGTTGCTTGCACTCTCATTCACTTTCGGTTTTTTTGAGACGTTTTCTCCATGTTTAATAGCAATGTTATCTTTTGTTTTAAGCTACACTATAACTGAATTGTCTTCATTTAGAGAGAAATTCTCACAAGTCATGGTTTTTGGAGCAGGGTTCGTCATCGCCACATTCCTCATGTTCACCGTAACAGCTACGGGAATAATTAGCGTAGCAGCAATGTTGCATATGCAACATGTTCTAATGTGGATTATTTGCGCCTTCGCCATTCTCTTCGGACTTGACTTGCTAGGGTTTAACATTTTTAAAATCTTTAAAATTAAGGCTGAAACAAAACCTTTAATCCAAAGATTAACAAAAAAATATGCGCTTACATATACAGGACTCACTGTACTTGGTTTTCTTTTCTACTTTCTTGATCCTTGTATTGCACCTGTTTTTGTGGTCATGTTGACCGCAAGCCAACAAGTGCTACTTCCTGAATTTCTACTCCTAGTACTTCTTATATTTTGTCTAGGTGTAACCATTCCTTTTATAGGTATTGGTTTTCTTTCTGGTTCAATATCCAAACTGGTTAGGAGTACTTATCGCCACATGTTTAAAATACGCGCTATCAGCGGAATAATCCTAATATGTTATGCGCTTTACCTCATTATATCATACCTTCCTCGGACCCTCTGAAGTTTTCTATTTCCTCTAAAAAATAAATCATATAAAAATAACAAAATTGAAATAATCTTTGAGACTAAGGAAGAGGTCGGCGAAAAATGAATAAATGAGTTTAATTAAGCATTTTAGAGCGTTATGCATGTGCGATAAATTTTTTATATGTTATGTTCTATGTGATAGTTTGATAATGAATTTTTACAGCCTTTGCTTTTAGATATCGAAAATGATATTAACTAGGTATGCAATTTGAACTATTGATATGATCAATTCCATAGAAGATGTAAAAAACCTACTTCAAGAACATCATAAGTATCGAAAAACATGCCTTAATATGATACCTTCAGAACTCGTAACAAGTCCAACTCTCAGACTTTTTAGAACATGTGATCTTGGGCACAGGTACTCTACATATCTTGATGACCCATTAAAGAGAAGATATCCTGGTGGGAAATATATAGGTCGAATGGAATCAGAGGCTCAAAGACTAGCAGCAGAAATCTTTGAAGGAAAATATGTTGATTTCAGGCCGCTTGGTGGGCAAATGGCGGTTTATGGACCAATATTTGCGTTGACAAAACCTGGAGATACCATCGTCGAAACAGGGAAACATGGCGGCGGGGAAATGGTTACAGCGTCTCTTGTTGGGACAAATGAAGAAGGTCTAGTCCATTATGACACTCCATCTTTAACAAGGGGGTTGCTAAAAGTTAAGTTTCTTCCCTTTAACTATTCTACTTATAATATAGATGTTGACGCCGCGCAAGAGTTGATTAAAAAGGAAAAACCAAGGCTTATTATTTTGGGGCGCTTCCAAGTTCTATTTCCTGAGCCAATTAAGGAATTAGCGGATGTTGCTAAAGAGGTTGGTTCATATGTTTTGTACGATGCAGCTCACTATTCGCTCTTTGTAGCAGCAAAGCATTTTCCAAATCCATTAAAAGAAGGAGCTGATATTATGAGCTCATCAACGCAAAAGACTTTGCCTGGTCCACAAGGAGGTATGATAATCACCAACAAAAAGGAGCTATACAATAAAATAGGCAGAACTTTGTTTCCTGCTTTTGTTGCAAACGACCACTATGATAGAATCCCTGCGTTGCTAGTGATGTTGCTTGAGTTGAGAAAATTCGGGAAATATTTTGCTGATCAAGTAGTGCGAAATTCTAAAGCGCTTGGAAAAGCCATGCATGATTTAGGTTTCAAAGTAGCCGCTGCTGAAAAGGGTTTTTCAGAGACGCATATGATTCTTTGCGACTTTTCTGAGTTTGGCGATCCTGAGACGGTGACTAATCGGTTAGAGGCAGCAGGTATTTTAGCTACTGGTGGTGGAGGTTCGCGTGTTGGTACCGGAGAAGTTACGAGAATTGGCATGAAGGAAAGACACATGAACGAGATAGCACAATTTTTTAGACGTGTGTTAATTGACAAGGAAAATCCTGAAACGGTGAAGAAGGATATTGCAAAATTTGTATTTAATTTTAATAGGTTAGAATTTTCATTTGACGAAGGAGCTGATCCATATGCCCCCTTATTTTTAGGAATTCAGCAATAAAGGTAGTTCAGTTTACAAAATATTGATTTTACGTAATAACTTATAAACATAAGGTAAATTCTATCTTCTAAAATTGGAATGAGCACAAAATTTTTAAAGCATCGTCATATAACAATGATGTATATGGAGGAGTAGGAAAATGGTGATTGGGAAAAGAGCGATAACTAGAGTTCAAGCTGTTGTTGTTGCTACAGTGATTGCGGTGGCCGCTATTGCAGGTGGCGTTGCATGGTGGTATACATCCAAACCAGCAGGGGAGTTGCCGCCTATAAAAATAGGCTGTTGCCATCCTTTAACAGGCTACTCGGAATTACTTGGACATTACTTTAGGATGGGAGTTATTCTGGCTACTGAAGAAATAAACTCCCGAGGGGGCATCTTGGGCAGGAGAGTTGAATTATACTGGGCAGATGATAAGTGTCTTCCGGCTGATGGTGTGCCTGCAATTAATAAGCTCATATCTATTGACCGAGTGGATGCCATTTTGGGGCCTCAGTGCAGTTCGGTTGTGTTAGCTGTAATGCCAATTATTAATGACGCTAAGGTGCCAATGTTAATTTGTGCTGCAACAAGTCCTCTGATCACACAAAGAAGTGGCGTCGGAGGAAATATATGGACATTTAGAATTAACCCCCATGATGGCCTAATGGGTCCAGCTCTCGCCAAATTTCTTGTAGAAGACTTTCATGTAAGATCGATGTCTATGGTGGTTCTTAATAACGATTGGGGACGCGGAAATGTAATGGTTTGGCAAAACTTATCACGACAACTTGGCATAGAAATAAAGAGCGTGGACTACTTTGATTATGGCGAAACCAATTTCCTTCCTATTCTAACAAATATCAAAAACCTAAACCCCGACTGCCTCTTCCTTGCTGCGGATTACGAAGAAGGATATCACATAATGAAGGCTTATCGTGAGCTTGGAATGACCCAACTAGTTGTAGGCAGAGGAGGGGTAGGTACGAAAACTATGGCGGATAAGTTTGGCAAAGAACTTGTTGAGGGTGTGATTGGCATTAACTTCTACAGCGTTAAAATTAATAATACCGAACATATAGAATTTGTGCGAAGATTCTTAAACAGGTGGAACGAATTGCCAGATATAGTATCTGCGTGGGGCTATGTAGAAGCTTATGTACTTTTCGATGCTATAAAAAGGGCTGGAACCACTGACAAGGAAGCGGTCAGAAACGCATTAAAAGCAACAAACATGGATACTTTCCTCGGCCATATAGAATTTGACGATCACAATCAAGCTTACTGTCCGGTCTATGTTTACCGTATTCACAATGGTGACGAGGAATTAATAGCAACCGTGCCAACAACTCCACCATAATTTTTTTACTCTTTTAAACCTAAATACAATTTTTTCACTTTAGGATCATTCATTATTTGTTTAGCGGGGCCTTCAAATCTTTTCTCCCCTAAATCGAGAACTATAGCCTTGTCAGCGATAGAAAGGGCTCCTTTAGCATTTTGTTCGACAAGAATTATTGCAATTTTCTGCTCCACGTTTAGCCATTTAATGTGATCAAACACAAATTTTGCAATATTAGGCGCCATTCCAATCGTTGGCTCATCAAGAAGTAAAATTTTAGGCTTCAATAGAAGAGCCCTTGCCATCTCTAATATTCGTTGTTCTCCGCCGCTTAGATTTCCAGCAGACTCATTAAGTTTTGTCTTAAGTATAGGGAAGAGCTCTAAAACCCGTTCAATATCATCTTTAATTCGTTCATCGTTTCTAATGTAGGCTCCCATTTCAAGATTCTCCTCAACAGTCATCATCGGGAACAAACTTCTAGCCTGAGGAACGTATGAAATGCCGCATTTCAATATGCTTAATGGATTACTGTTAGTGATGTCTTTTCCATCAAAGATTATTCGACCACTTTTTGCTTTCACTAAACTATAAATGGTCTTAAGCAATGTTGATTTTCCTGCGCCATTTGGCCCGATAATGCACAATATTTCTGACTTCTCCAATGTAAAAGAAACTCCTCGTATAATATCGATTTCTTTGGTGTAACCTGAAACCACATTTTTAACTTCTAACAAGGACATTGAAATTAACCCCCAAAGTAAGCTTCAATCACTCGAGGATCAGCTCTAATTTCCTCAGGACTTCCTTCCGCAATTGTTTTACCACGATCTAAAACATAGACAAATTCACATAAGTCCATAATAACATCAATGTTATGCTCGATTATAACAAATGTTTTACCAATACTATTCAGCTGCTTAATAACACCTTTAATTTTTTCAATCATAACCGGGTTTACAGCAGCTGTTGGCTCATCCAGCAATAATATTTTGGGATCAGACATCAAGCACATTCCGAGCTCTAACAGTTTTTGTTGACCATATGAAAGATTGCCAGCTTCTATGAATGCCAAATTTTGAAGACTAAGAAATTTTAAAATTTCAATAGCTTTTTTTCGCAGTGTTTCTTCAGCTTTATTCACCGAGCCACCAAAAAGAGTCTGCAATAAATTGAACCTTTGGTGCTCTTGCGCGGAAACCAATAAATTTTCCATGGTTGTCAGCTTTCTAAAGATTCTGACGACTTGAAACGTACGAGCAACGCCTTTAAGTGAAATTTCACAAGGTTTAAGACCAACTATGCTTTCACCGTCCAATAATATTTCACCTCGATAGTCTAATAAGCCAGTGATGCAATTAAACAAAGTTGTTTTTCCAGAACCGTTAGGCCCAATTATTCCATAAATTTTACCAGCAGGTACTTTTAAAGACACGTTGTCTAGTGCTATAATTCCATAAAATTCCTTTGTTAAATTTCTAACTTCAAGCATTTTCGGTCACCTCAGACTTTCTTTTAAATAGCAGTTTAAAAGCTCCTTCAATCCCCTCTGGAAAGAATCGGGCGCAAGCCAGTAGAACTATTCCGAATAGAACATCACGCCAATCGGGTGAAATACGGAGAAATTCAGGAATCATATAAAGAGCGATAGCAGTAATTAATACTCCTTTAAATCCCCCCTGTCCTCCAATTATGACCATTGTTATGGCAGTTACCGTTAATGAGAGTGAAAAACTCTCGGGATTAACGTATCGAACATAATGGACGTAAAGGCTACCCGCAATTCCGGCAAAAAAAGCTCCTAAAACAAAGGCTAGAGTCATATATTTTTTGCTATTTATTCCTACAGATTCTGCCAAAACTTGGTTTTCTCGAATTGCAATTAAGGCGCGCCCTATACGTGAACGAAATATTTTCGATAAAAACCATACACTAAGCGCAGTTATCGTCAATATCAAGTAGTAACATTGAAGATCGGTAAAAAATTCAATTCTGAGAGATAATAATTCTAAATATGGTCTTGGAATACCCGGGATTCCCATCGGGCCTCTGGTTATTTCAACCCAGTTTTTATATACCAAGGCAAGAATCGAAGAGAAAGCCAGTGTTACTAGTCCAAAAGAGTGGTAAGAAGTTTTTAGCGCAACCTTGATTATACCATATGCTACAACCATTGATGAGATGCCTGCTAAAAGAAGTGCTGGAGTAAATTGCACTTTCAAATCAACTGACAATAATGCTGAAGTGTAAGCACCTACAGCGAAAAAAGCAGCATGTGCCAAGGAAAACAAGCCAGTATAACCCAATATTAAATTATAGCTCATAGCAAGAATTACATACATCAAAGAAAAAGCGAGAACTGTAACGATGTAAGGTATTCGAATTATCATAGGTAATATAGACAAAATAAAAAGAAAAATTAGATAAAACTTTAAATCTTCTAAAAAATTCAATGGCACTTTATATCCCCACCTTCTTTCCAAATATCCCTTGAGGTTTAAATAGCAAAACAATCACCATTATTATAAACCCAAACATATCTTTAAATGTATACGAAATGTAAGCACCTGCAAAGCTTTCAATACAACCAATTATGTATGCGGATAAGATAGCACCCTTGACATTTCCGAAACCTCCCAAAATTACGACAGCAAAGGCTTTTAGAAGTAGTGCGCTTCCCATCATCGGACTTACGCAAAAAACCGGACCTGCAATACTGCCGGCCAACCCACAGAACATCGTTGAGAGACTGAATGCTAGAAGGTACACTTTTTTAAGATCAATTCCAACAATACTGCAGGCTTCTTTATTTTGTGAAGCGGCTCTGATGGCTTTTCCTGTTTTTGTCTTGTAAAGAAAAATATGTAACAATAAGAAAGAAATTAAAGCTCCAAAAATAACGATGATCCTCTGATAAGAGACACGAACACCTAAAAATTCTAATACTTCCGCACCATATAACGTCGGAATTTTTTTGACATCAGGGCTAAAAATGATTCTTAACAAATTTTGAATAATGATAGATAAGCCGAATGTCGTAACTATGGGCATTAACCAATGTCTTTCAATCAGCGGTTCTATGAAAATTTTCTCACAAATTCCCCCTAGCACAGCTAGGGCTAAACAAGTAATCGCTACAGTTGCTTCATAGCTAAAGCCGAATACTGAACAAAGCAGATATGTAATGTATCCTCCAATAGCATAGAATTCACCATGCGCAAAATTTACGACCTCTATCACTCCAAAGATTAAGCTTAATCCCACAGCCATAAGCGCGTAAACTGATCCTTCAAAAATACCATTCAAAATTTGCTGTAATAGTATACTATCTATCATTGTAGCACCCTTTTCAGAAATTCAAAGGGTAACCTATTTTTAAATATTTCTATTGCCATTTTAAAATTAAATATTATTCTTAACTTTCGCGGTTTATGCGTATATGATAATGCTTAAGCAATTGGGCAGCTTGCTGAAGGAAGCCGTCCTAATAACTATGAAGATATATAGATAAAATGATTTCAACGTGTAAAATCAAACGGAGAGAAGATTATTCAAGCGTGTTCGTCTCGGGTCTTCTGCTAATCTAAAGTACTACTATAAGATAAGCAAGGTATTCATTGGTGTGCTTAAGAATCGCGCTCCCCTTTTTGTTATTAAAACTGTTTCTTCAACCTGAACACCCCCAAAGCCAATCTCATAGTATGGTGTTTCTATGTTGATCACCATGCCCTCTTCCAAAACTGTGCGGTCTTTGTCATTTATTATTGGTTTTTCATAACATTCAAGTCCTATGCCATGTCCACAATGATGACGCTTGTAATGTGGTATTCCCTCCGATCTAACACTTGTTACAGCCGTAAAGTATAATTTAGACGCCTCTATGCCAGGTTTTGCCTCATTTACTGCGTTTAAAGTTCCCTTTAGAACTGCAGAGTGATATCTTTTTGTTTTCTCACTAGGTTGACCAATAACAGCTGTTTTTGCAATATCACAATAATATCCTCCGTAAATGCATCCACCGTCAAATCGCACAATGTCTCCTTTTTTAAGTTTATAATCGGTCGGAAATGCGTTTGGAAAAGCGCTTCGAAAACCACATCCAAATATTGCAATAAAAGGTTTAGCTCCTTCTTTAATAACCGTGTTATAGAAATTAAGTGCCAAGTCAGTTTCGGTAACGCCCTCTTTGGCTATACTAAAAGCAGAATCAATAGCTTTCTCGCAAATTTCTATAGCCCTTTTTAACAAAGTGATTTCTTTTTCAGTCTTTATCATTCTGATCTCTTTAAAAACGTGAGATGCCTCAAAAATTTTATATTCCGGGATTCTGTTCTTTATAGATGCTAAGGTTTTATAAAATGTCCCAGATTCGTCAACACCTATATATCCAGTATAAGGCCCTTTTTCCTTTAAAACTTTTACTAAAACATCCTCAGCTGTCATTTCACGTTTTACTTTTCTTAATGTTTCAATAAATTTTCTTTCGATCTCTGTTAATTGCTGAACATCTTCTGCTATGCTAAAAAAGAATTCTCCATAACTTCTTGCCTCTTTTATTTCAAAGTCTTTATAGATGAAAGTATCGATATCAGATATAGGCATAATCACCATTATCTCTCCATTGCGAAACAAAACGCTAAAGAATAAAACTTCCCGTAGATATTGTTGTGTAGGACTGCACATCCCACTTATGTATAAATTATTTTCTGGACTTGTAGCAACTAAGACATCTAAGTGGTATTTATCCATTATTCGTTTAGCTCTATCCAAATTTAGCGACAAATTACACCCTCTTTAACTTAAATATTTGTTTTAATATTTCAAACACATTTAAAAATATATCGTAAAATCTAACAATTTTTTTCTCTAACCTATTATTTTGCACGAATGTGACAAATATCCCTTTATTATCTGGTTATCTTTTAAAGTATTATTTTGTCCTCAAAAACAAAAATTTTAAAAGCATTTCTATCATCGATATAATACATGAACATGAGGCAAAAATCTTAAAGCTGGCGTGATGATTGAATGAAAGGATGGAGAGCTAAATTAGGAATTTTAGTTCCGTCAAGCAATACAACTATGGAACCCGAGCTATGTGATCTGCTTCCAAAGGGATGTGGGATATCCATACATAGTTCAAGAATTAAAATAACTGAAGATGCTGAGGAACAAATTAAAAACCTTATTAACCATGTTGAAGATGCAGCCGATCTTTTAAAAGACGCTGATGTTGACATTATAGCGTTTGGATGTACTGCTGGAAGTTTTATAGGGGGACTCGGTTATGATGAGAGGATAATAAAATTAATTGAGGATACGGCAAAAGTTCCTGCAACCGCGACATCAACATCTGTAATTAAAGCTCTAAAAGAATTGGGAATATCGACAATATCAGTTGCCTCTCCATATGAAAGCTGGCTAAACGAAAAATTAAAGGGGTTCCTTGAGGCTCATGGCTTTAAAGTTCTTAAAATAAGAGGCTTGGGAATAAAGAAAGACATTGCGCATGTGCATCCAGAATTAGTTTATAGATTTGCAAGAAAATCATTTGATTCGTGTTCAGATGGGTTATTTATCAGCTGTACGGATTTTAGAACAATTGAAATTTTGGATTTGTTAGAGCATGATTTAGGAAAACCAGTGATTTCAAGTAACCAAGCAACTCTTTGGGATATGTTAAAGACGCTAGAAATTAAAATTAATATTCAAGGATATGGTAAATTGTTAGCGACTTTAAATGGATAACATAACACATTGACACGATATCTCGATGGAGGAATCGCTTGTGAGTGTTACAAAAGCGGTCGCGGAATTTATTTATAAGACCGAATACGAAGATTTGCCAAAAAGTGTTATTGACAAGGTCAAATTATGCATACTAGACTTTATAGGAAACGCAATTGGAGGATCAAAGGAACCGGAAGTAAAAATACTCGCGAGTCTTGTAAAAAGTCACGGAGGAAAAGAAGAGTCCACAGTAATAAGCTATAACTTTAAGGCACCTATGCCAAGTGCTGGAATGGTGAATGCAGCGATGGGTCACGCATTGCAAATCGATGATGGCGATAGATTTACATTAGCACATCTCGGTACCGAGATAATTCCGGCGGCACTTGCAGTTGGTGAGGTTGAGGATAGCGGAGGTGAGGACCTGATAAATGCTATAGCTCTTGGGTATGAGGTGGCTATGAGAATTGGATACGCAGTGAATCCATCTCATCATAAAAGGGGTTTTTGTCCAAATAGTACGCTAGGTGTCTTTGGTGCTGCTGCAACAGCAAGTAAATTAATGAAATTAGGTGTTCAAGAAATAGCGGACGCGATTGGATCGGCAGGTACGCTAGCTTCTGGAGTTGAGGAATTCGTAGTAGATGGTTCTGGAAGCCAATTCCTAAATCCCGCACATGCAACTTACGCGGGAATATTATCTACATTACTAGCACGAAATGGATTTACAGGATCAAAGACCATTCTTGAAGGAACCAGAGGTTTCTGTAAGGCATTTTCAGATGAGTACGATCTGTCCCTTATAACTGCTAATCTGGGCATTGAGTATCAAATGGCAAAAGTTTATTTTAAACCATACCCTACATGTAGAGCCATGCATTCAGCTATTGACGCAATACTTAATATTGTTAGAAAATACTCCATTAAGCCTGAAGATATTAAAAAAATCATAGTTAAAACTTACTCCTATAATGTAAATTTAATGTGCGGCCCACCACCGAGAACAGTTGCGCATGCTAGGTTGCATATGCCATATGTCCTAGCAATTGCATTAAAAGAGAAAAGACTTACGGTTAATGAATTTAAAGAAGAGAAACTGAGAGATGCAAGAGTTTTAGACTTAATGAGCAAAATCGAGTTTTTGACAGCGGACGAGGAGCTAAATAGATTTGCACCATATTTATTCGGGACAATAGTCTCTGTTTTGACCAAGGATGGGAAAAAACATGTGGAAAAGATTGCATTTCCAAAGGGTGAACCAGAAAATCCAATGACTCAAGAAGAACTTATTGAAAAGTTTAAATCCCTCATTTTGTATGGTGGATTTAATGAAACGAAAGCAAATAAATTAATTAGCATAATAAATAAACTTGAACAAGTTAAAGAGATCGGTGAACTTACTAAATTACTTTAAACGGTGAAGTTTTTACTCAAATCTAACTACTTTATCCACACCTATCACATATTAAAAAAGACATTAGAAACTAGCTATCTTAACCCACAGCCAAACAGTTAAAGCACACAACCGGAAAAACCAATATCGCAACGAAAAATTAACGCTTATGATTAAAGGGAAAATGACCATACAACAAACATTAAAATAGAAAAGCCAAAACTTCTTTATTCTCAATTAAACACTTGAACGTTTAACCATTCTTAAGGTTTCTATGTATTGGGCTATGCGAACAATGAAGTGGTTTAAGCTCAAAGGCTTCATTGCGCGCGCGCATCGTGTTTGACAAAAAGGTGTCGTGGAAAGACAATGTTAAAATTATGGCTTGGGTTAGTCTGCTCTCTCAAAACAAAAATCTCCAAAAATGGTTCATAATGCAATGTATAAAAGAAGGAAGCACTCTAAGAGTTTCAGCGAAAGAAAAAGCCGGAACTCAGAGTTATTTATCGGGTTGGTTCTCAGACAAATCAAATAGCCGAATTTTTGGCTTATAGAAACACTTAAAGATTTATCCATGATATATCGATCTGCAAAACGACAAAAGACATTTTCCATGTCAAATTCCTATGACTTTTCCATAAACGAAAACTAAGACAAAACACAACAGCCTACATCAGATATGTCGAAAGATATATCCAACAAAACTCAGAAACCATAAACCAACCAAAAACGACAAAACTCAAAACATAAAACCATAAAAACTCTAAGAGTCAAACACTCAAAGGGTTTCGGTTTGGGGGATTAAAATTAAATGTTAGTAAAAACTTCACTGTACCAAATAATGATCAGTAATCGATAATGTAAAAAATTCCGCTAAAAGTTCTAGACAATAAATTTTTCGTTTGGGTATTCATTCAAGTACCTATCTCTTCGATCTACAATTACAGTAACGACATTTTGACCTGCTTTCATTTTTCTGGCGATCCTTAATGCTGCCAATACATTTGCTCCTGAGGAAATTCCACAGAAAATACCTTCTTCTTTACACAATCTGTTCGCCATATACCTAGCTTCTTCACTACTTACTTGAAAAATTACGTCTGGATATCCTCTTTCCAACATCTCTTTAACAATTGATTTTTCTTTTCGCCACTTTTCAAGTTCCATTAAATCAATCAGCCTTCGCTTTATTTTTGATTCCCAAAACTCGCCCTTTCTAGCAACAAGTTTTCTTGCGTGAAGATATACTCCACCTCCTGTTGGTATGACACCGAAAGTCAATGGCTCAACACCTTTTTCTTTTAAAGCCAATGTTACACCTAAAAAAGTTCCAGCTGAACTTATGGAACACCCCCATGCGTCTATTTTTCCGTCTAACTGTTCATATATCTCATATCCCATCTTCATCTGACCAATATAGTTAAACTTATTATATATCTGATCAACCCAAACAAAGTTTTGAATATTTTTTTCTAGCTCTGACATATGCTTTTTTCCTGCTATGACCCAAGCAACTTCTTTTTCACGTTCTGATAAGTTCTCCCAAAGCTCATTGGACAAAAAATCGGTTGGTTGTCGACACTCGCAAATCTCAGCTCCATATGTAGCAGCCATTTTTAAGGCAGGATTATGACTGACCATGCTTTTATACACGCATAGAAAAGCATTGTATCCCTTCATCGCACAAACAAACGCTAAGGATATAGCCGTATTTCCACTTGATGCATCAGCTACGATACCCCCGGGCATTAATTTTTTGCCATTCCATGTTTGACCTTTTTCAGCAGCTTCAACCATTGAAAGAGCCATTCGGTCCTTATAGCTCCCGCTAGGATTTAAAAATTCCAGTTTCACAAAAACGTTTGCTTTCACACCCTTAGTCACTTTATTCAGCTTTAATAAAGGCGTATTACCAATTAATTCCAGCATGTTATTAAAATACTTCATGATCAAGACCTAAATGAAATTTGAAAGCTATTATTAATATAAAGTTTTAGATATTTCCTTATCGTGAGAGCTCAAATACGTTTTAATTATTTTATTTTGCGCTTATTTATCAGCATTATACAACATAAGCTTCATTAGGCCACTCACCAAGATACCTATCTCTCCTATCAACAATAACTGTAACGACATTCTGGCCTGCATCCATTTTCTTAGCTATTTTTAAAGCTATAAGGGCATTGGCACCGGAAGACATACCACACCAAATACCTTCTTCTTCAGCCAATTTATTCGCCATCATTCTTGCTTCCTCATCGGTTACTCGAAACATTTTATCTGGATATCCTTTTTCAAACATCTCCTCTATTATCGATTTTTCAATCTGCCACTTTTTTAAGCCCATTAGCTCTACCAATTTTCGCTGAGCTTCTGAAAATTTAAACTCTCGTCGCCCTTCAGTTGCGCCTTTCTCAAACTGTATGTATACTTCACTGGTGTAAGGAACAACTCCAAATGAAAATGGTGTTATGCCTTTTTCTTTAAGCGCTAATAAAACACCCAACATTGTTCCACCAGAACCGATGGAACACCCCCATGCGTCTATTTTTCCGTCTAACTGTTCATATATCTCATATCCCATCTTCATCTGACCAATATAGTTAAACTTATTATATATCTGATCAACCCAAACAACATTCGGGTCATTTTTCTCAAGTTCATATGCCCATTTTTTGCCTGCTATTATCCAACTAAGATTCTTTTCTTCTTCAGACAATTTTTCCCATTCGCGCCTTGGGATATACTCAGTTGGGTCTGGACAAGCGATAACTTCAGCACCATACATTCTGGTAATTTTCAATCTTATATCATCTTTACTGAGCATCGGTTTGTATATGCCGACTTTAGCTCTGTACCCTTTTACAGCGCAAACAAATGCCAACGCAGGAGCAGTATTACCAGAAGAGGCATCACAAACTATTCCCCCTCGGTTTAATTTTTTGCCATTCCATGTTTGACCTTTTTCAGCAGCTTCAACCATTGAAAGAGCCATTCGGTCCTTATAGCTCCCGCTAGGATTTAAAAATTCCAGTTTCACAAAAACGTTTGCTTTCACACCCTTAGTCACTTTATTCAGCTTTAATAAAGGCGTATTACCAATTAATTCCAGCATGTTATTAAAATATTTCAAATGTCTGCCTCCTTAAATTTCGTTTTTCGCAACAGGTCTAATTGCAAAATGTAGTCTATATAAGTTTTGCGCGCGCGCCATGGATAAAAAGCAGTTCTGTTTTAATACGACGCATTTAACACGTGTGCAAGACCAGCATAGCTGCACAAGTGATCACCGCTCTTGAAACGGTTTACATTGCCTATCTCAGCCTTGATAAGTAAAGCGCATAATAGCTAATCCCTTGAATAGTCATTAAAAGGCGCGCATCCTCGTCTTGGCAAGCCAAACGCTTAAGCTTGAGACTTAAGCGCCTTATCACCATTCGAACCCATGATCACGCAAAGATAGCAGTCTATAGATTCTAAGCCGATCAGCGCCTTTACGCGTGAAAAGCCGCAAGCCTTCATAAGCTAAAACACCTTACTCTGATCTTAAACTTGGACCCTTCCTTAACAAGAAAGGCTCTGCGCCTAACTTTTTCGCGTGAACAGGAAATTTCTGGATCGGCACTTAGCTTTGGGACAAGCGTCCAACCTCATAAGCTCGGCAATAGTCTTAGAGCTAGCGATCACTTTTATATTTTGCCTCGGCTATGTAGCGAGTCTTCTTAAGATGTTAATCTCAACTCCGAATCCCTATAATTGAAGCACAGTACAAGGAAAATAGTTGAAACCTTCAAACCAACCTTTAAAACATTAAACTTTTTCAAGGAAACTTGGAACATACTCATTCGAGCTTCCTCTGAACCACAATACGACCAGACTGATCGTAGACGGCGCAAAAGTCCAATCCTATATGGGTGCTCATGATATGACTAGAGCCAGCAAACATTTAACCCTTTGCGACCATCACACTTGAACATTAAAAGAAGATACTTGACATGCTTAGATCGGGGGGCGCATTTGTTGGCTGATGTGTTATCTGGTTTTCTGCCATTAGCACTCGGTAGCCGCTTTCCCTTGCTAGAATTATGCAGTTGCCAAAGGCTTCTCCGAAGATTTTTTGGATTCTTTTCCCGCCTATTTTTGATCTTAAAACCATTTGTAGTGTGGCTTTTCCACCATGTGTTTTGGTGCTTCTGTTATTATGGCTTTTACTGTGGCCAGTCCGGCGCTTACCGGCGGGTTTGAGAGTATGCAGTTGAAAAGCATGTCTTTAACCGGCTCGTATAGGTGGCCTTTTCTAACTTCAGCATTGTAAACATGGTTTAGCTCTATGTTTCGTTTTGCAAGCCTAACAGCCCTCTCGTTTAAGTCCACCATAATCACGTGAAGTTTTGGGTTGAACTTTGCGGCTGCAATTCCAACAGCCCCATAACCGCATCCCATGTCCAAAACATAGCCAGTTTCCGGAAGAATCATAGCCTCTATCAAAAGCCTCGTGCCCAAGTCCACACGCCTTTTTGAGAATACTTCGGAGGCTGTTAAAAACTTGAAGGTTATCCCCCTTAGACGGGTTTGGATTATTCCAAATTTTGGCTTAGACTTTGGCTTTGGCACAAAATAATGTTCTGTTTGGCTGTTCTTGTTGCTGTT
>Ga0078972_1010054_pt1 | contig 18040 bp, 20 predicted proteins | sample YelNatPaOPGAMG01_FD_67568 | JGI IMG/M metagenome (GOLD analysis project Ga0078972, IMG submission 67568) | Hot spring thermophilic microbial communities from Obsidian Pool, Yellowstone National Park, USA - OP-RAMG-01 (SPADES assembly) (version 2) | ecosystem: Environmental > Aquatic > Thermal... | reverse complement strand
TAAAAAACTTCACAAGCTTGTCAATATACTCCTCACGATGCGGAAGACGAGAAGGCACATACTCAAAATCCAACCTTTGAAAGCCATCTCTCTTAAAGACAGAGAACTTCTTAAACATGATTCGCTCCTCCACATGATCAAGAGTGCACTTTAAACTGCAATATTCGCCAATTCCCTTAAAAATCCTCACTTGTCCTCAATATTAAAATTTAGGCATCAAAACCGAATAACACAGAGACTTCAGTAAAAGTGAAAGTCTGACCACTGGAATGATTTGCTTTAATAGATAAGGCAAAAGGGCGGCTCGCAGGCCCATTATAAACACCCTGCGAGGGGATTCGCAATATCGTCATAAAGTAACATTAAGCAAAAGTGCCCGTTATCAGCATGCCTCTTTTTCTTTTTAATAATTTAAACGTAGTTTGCTCTTTCCTCTTCTGTTAACAGCAACTAAAAGAACATTTGACGTTACAAAAGGCGGTTAGCCCTTTAACTTTCATAGAAGTGGGAAAATTTCGATTGCTTTCCACCTTTTATTCTCTAAAATTTTTTCCATCATTTTACTGTTATAGCCCTCTTTTTTAACGAGTAATCCCATTATCGCTTCTTTAGGTATACTGGCAATAGGTAAACTGTAAAGATTAGAGGGAGGAATGCGTATTCTAACTACTTGGCAATTATGAAAAGGCCATAGCTTCTTACGAGGTTTACCGCCAATGTCATATTTCCAGCATTCACCTGGAGACGGGCGATTTTTTCTAAAATCCCATTTTTCAACATCTATTACGTTATCGTCGCCAAAAAGATTTTTGATTCTCCGTTTACTAAAAATTATCCCTAACCCATATTTTGTATAGAATTCTTTGCAGCATGCTTTTAACGCCCTATAAAATTCCTCGTCCACTTGGTAACAGTTAAAACATGGAACTTGTGAAGGCTTACCCATCTGGCTTCTAATACCGTGACCAATGGTGCCCTTAATAACCCAATTAGGCGAATCAGTAAACAGATTAAAATATGCATAATCAAGCTTTGTGTAATATTGTTTCTGCTTACCTTCAGCTTCATAAAAATGACAAAGGAGCCCACGACCAGCACGATTACGTTCTGCCCACCGCTTAAATCTTGTTAGTTCCTGCATAGACAATAATACCAAAGTAGTGATTTTAACAATTTCCGCTTTTTAGGACGCTGAGAACTATTTTTCCCTTTTTACACAACTCACAGCAATAAACTTGTTTTGATTAATAGCCACCCATAATTTTGTCGAGTGCAAGTTTTTCAATAAGTGTTGAGGCCCTCTGTATGATTTCCAAAGCGTATTCTGGAAGCTTTGCTTTGATTTCCCTAATTTGCTTAGGGCTAACTTTAGTATCTTTTCGTCGTGAATGCATAAGTATCGACCTTATTTCTGAAAAAGATGATGGTTCTCCCTCTCTTTTGTCAGAAATGTATTCCTTGGGGGCTACGACTGTTGGTTCCCTTATGATTTTATAAGCTGAAAAATATGCCATCTCAAAAGAACCTTCTTCAAATAGACGCGTTGCTTCTGAAAAGTAATATCTTAGCAATTCTATATCATCTTTTTTCTGGGGAAATTTTGTCAAAAGTTTTTCCCATAATGCGGCGATTTTGTCCTCTATTCTATCCGTATTCAACATTTTACAGATCAACCTATATCGATAAGCAGAGTTTACGTATGTGAGACTGGAAGAACAATACGCAACTGATAATAGTCCATAAAGTGTGGCTTTATTAAAAGATTCCAATTTTACAGTTTCCAAACCCAGTATTGACAGTCCCAAGACAAGAAAAATAAGTGAAGTTTCGGCAAAACCTGTCCTCGCCAAAGAGGACATTGGAATACGATTAAACAGCATGTTTCTCATTCTTGAGGAAAGATGCATGAAAGTTGTTAACAACGCAGGTATTGTTGAAATTAAATATATGGAGAGCGGAAATGAGATGTTTATGGATGTAAAAAATATCGCAGAAACAAGCCATAAGCCTAAATAGGGAATAGGCAGCAAAATGAAATACGTCTTTTCAAAGCGAACAAACGCCAACAAAGGACCTAATAAAGCATAAACTAAAATGAAAACGATGACATATACGTTTACAAACATAGAAGAAACAAATGTCAGGACAAAGAGAGCCAAAAAGCTAATGAAAACAATCATTAATGAAGATAGCCACATCCACTTTTTCTGGCTCATAGGTATTACTTTTTGAAGTCAAATATTAGAATTATTTTGCTTTTTAGTTGTGGTGTTTAATTTTTCTTAATTAATTTTATGGTTAACGAATTCTGTATGAATAATGTCAATTTTTCCTTTTGGGAAATACGTTTAACATGTAAATTCCAGTGATCATTCCGTAGAAAACTCCTACATAGTGGGAAAAGATGTTTACAATACCGCCCCCTGGCATAGTTATTTTGCTTGGAAATAACCCAAAAATAAGGATAAAATAAACACCAATAATAATTGAAGCGTCTATGATTGTTTTTCTTGCGCTTTGATTTTGCTTTGCGAAGTTTGCTAATTTCTTTCCAACATATATGAGTAGGATCAGCCCAAAAATAAGAGTTGCAGCAAAAACCATCAGGTTGTAGAGATTGGAATCGATGTATTGAAATGCAATTGAAGACCCTGTGAGAAGCATAAAAGATACTAAAAGGCAGAGCGTGTTTCGCTCGTTTCGAAGAGGTTCTCTTAGGAGATTCCCAAGCGACGGAACAATTAATCCAGCCAAACTCGCCACAATCGTTGATAACCCACAAGAAACGACAGTTCGCCCGATAAAGTTTGCCAACAACATGAATGAAATGTTATCAATAAAAGGTAAAACGAGAATAGCAATAATTAATGACCAAAGAAACTCTTTTTCTCTGCCCGATTTCCGATTTATTTCAAAAACAATAAAGCCAAGCAGAAGAAATGACGTAACATTACCCAGCAAATGTTCAAAATTTGAATGAACAAACGTTGACGCCCAAAAACTCAACAAATTCCAATCATCACTTCGAGCCATAAGAAGCTCTTGCATATTCGCCGGCAAAAGAAAAATAATCACGCAAGACACAGATATCAAAGCAAACAATCCAAAAACATACAAATCAACACGTTTAAACCCGCGTTTCATAATTTCTCAGTAAACAGTTTTCTATTTAGACATTCCGTTAACAGCGACTAATAGAATATCTTTTGGTTTATGTTTCGTTTTGCCATTGTAGTTTTAGGCGTTTTGAGTTTTCTGCGATGATTTTTATTGCTTCTTCAATCTTGTTTAGGTCTTCTATGCTATTGAGGGGCACTGTGGGCCATCTTTCCCTCTCCTTATGTTTGAATAGTTGTCGCAGCGCTTTTTGGGTTTCTTGTGGTAGCTCCCACGGATTTATTGCGGGGTTTCCAGTATAACCTATCGATATTCTGCCGTCTCCCTGAACCATTATGGGGTCGACATCCCATTCCTTAACGAAGAAGCGCATTGTAAACCATGTTCTGCCTCTGCCCCATTTCACCTCAAATTCTTTTCGCCGGCTGACTTCGTCATAAAGTTTCTTTATCCACTCAAACTTTTGTTTGTCAACGTTTTCCTCAAGCTGCTTGAAGAATCTGTCCTCGTTTGCTTTGCCTATGTCAGGTCTTTCACCATCCATTATAAGGACTATGCCCTTCTTCCTTAATTCAGCGACAATCTTGTCTAATGCCAGAACCTCTATTTCGTAGCCATTAACAATTATAAAGGACTTACCATCCTTAGCAATCGTTTTCCTCTTAAGATCGTTCTTCCAACACACCAGCAACTTACACTTGGCCAAATCAGGGTGTTCATCATGCCCGTGATCATAAAAGTCGGAAGCTAACACCTCAAACTCTATGCCTATTTCCTCACCATTACGCCTTGCAATGCAATCAGGAAACGAACCAAAATACTGATCTATCACAAAGTCATCCTTAAGATAGGGAATCAATAGACCAAACAGCAAAACAACCTCATTCTCATAGGTTGGCTCATAAAGCAAACCTCTAACAGTACTAAACATAAACTTCACCAACATCTGTCATAAAGACATAACGGAATATAAAAATTCCGTTAGCGATGACTAATAGAACAATCTTTTATGCTAATTAAGCGAATTTTAAAATGCCCTTAATTAAGAGAGCTTTCGAGAGCTGGACTGGAAACATTTATTAGGTGTCAAAGATGCGGATAAGCATTTTGCCTTAAAGTATCCAAAATTCCCTGAAGGACTTTGAGCAACCTCAACCTTTTATGCTCTTCCACAGACCCATCGGCATATTTTAGTTCTTTTGCTTCTTCAACGTATTTTTCCAAAAGTTCTTTCGAGTAAACATGGGGAAAGAGTAAAATCGCTAACTCATAAGTGTTTTTAATCTCAGCCAATTCTTGTGACTTGATGGCCTCTTCGATCTTTTCCTCTAAAGCACCGGAAAACGTTCTAACTCTTGATAAAAGACCGAAAGTCCAATTCCTTTCTATAACTGATTTAACTTTGTTTCCATTGATAAAAGGAGAGTAGACAAATATAAGAATGGTTGCCCATGTTACTGGATCCACCTCAGGAAAGAGGTTATATGATACATTATCCAATTGCCGGTCATAGTCTTCTTTAGCTTCAATAATTCTTTGGCTTGCCCATTGAAGATATATTTCTAATGTGATTTTTGCTACCAAGTTTTCTTTATCCTCGATGTTTCTTTTTGTTATTTTCCATTCATTAGGGAAGCAGTCCCAAAAACGTTCCGATGCTGATACTTCTTCAAAAAACACATTGGTAAAAATTCTTAATAGATATCTGGCATAGTTTTGTTCACTTGCGTTGACGTTTATGTTGTCTTTTAGATGCTTTAAAAACAAATAAGATGTGTGTTCTTCTTCAAGGGCGCGTTTTTCCACATCTACGATAATTGAGTTTAAAATTCTTAAAATTTCCGACAAATGCATCCAAATGTGCAAGTCTTCATTTTCCTTTTGTCTGCTAACATGTTCACGTTCCATTTTCCAAGTTATAAAATTCCAATTCAAAATCTTTGGAAGTACTTCATCAAAGGTAACTAAAAGAATAGAGGAACGATTGTCTATAAAGATAAGGAAATCATTCAAAAGTTTGGTCACGGTCATAAGGCATTTTTTCTCTGTCAACATCTTGTCAATTTTAGAAGAAAATATCTTAAAGAACTCAAGCTCATTTTGGATGTTAACAGTTTTGCTTTTCCAAACGGATCTCCAAGCAGCTTCTAAATCAACAGGATTTTCCAGTTTCCTCAGATGAGAAAATCTATATGCAAAAACATTGCCTTTGGTCCAATTATAAACTTTAAAAACGGTTTGTAGTATCATACAGATTCCAACCGCTGACACAATTATTTCAAGTAGACGGAAAAATCCGCTTGATACATCCCATACAAGATAAGGTAGAAACACTAAGAGGGTATATGCAAGCAATCGCTTAATTCTAAAAACATTATCTAAAATTACTTGTAGATCTAACTCCGAGAGCTCTTCCTCGGGGCTTCCTTTCTTTCGGTAAACTTCAGTCAAGACAGCGATTGCCAACGGTATAAGAATTCCTAACAATGCTAAACCAATGTTTTGAATATAAACAGGTAGGTTACTTGCTTCAAGCTTTTCAATTAAACCTTCTATTAATGTTTTAAAAATGTCGTATGTTTCCTCAAAGACTCCGGTAAAGAACACGAAGAAAACCCCTGAATTTTTCTTCACTCGGTAAATTTACCTTGAGCATCAGTATAAAACTTTTCCAACCAACTGGATGAGTTGCATCGCGATTTTTCAGTTAGGAGACATTAAAAGAACAGAGATGAAAAATGAAAGTTTACACAATTTTAAAAGCGTGCGGATTAGGTAGAAATCCATAGCATTCTCTCTTTAAAGAAATCTTTAACATTTGTTGATTCCTCGGAATCCAAGAATCTTTGAGCGTTTTGATAGACTATTTCGATGACTTTTTCGAGAGAAGTTCAACCTACTTTTCTCAAGGCTTCATTAATTTCATCAATTGTGCGCCATGGAATGTCGTTTTGGATATTTAATGGGTCGGAATACTCTTTTATTTTGTAATAGTAGAATCTGCTACGCTTTTGGAATGGCTCTTCAGGCGTGCAACATAGCACAATCAATTTCTTTTGAAATCCTTTCTCACGGAGCTTTTGCACTCTGGAGACACCAACGTCAATTAGGCGTGCAATTTGATTTCTTTTTAAGCCAAATTTTGTATAAGACGAAATGTCTGAGGTAAATTTGACTTCGATTAGAATAACAAGGTTTTCTGTTTCTATTATGGCATCTACTTGCGTATCTCCCTCAAGCCTTCTTTTAGTTATCTTCCTTCTATTAGCTTGTTCTCGGATGTATCGTATGGGATGGCGCGTGACTTCATCGTTTAGCCATTTCAAGTATTTGTCAGGTGGCGGCAACTCTTTCTCGAGATAGAGTTTTACTGCGTTTACAGTTTCATTAACACTTATGGAGTTCAAGATCTCTTGCACAATTTTCTGCTTAATCTGGTTAGGAGTTTTTTCACGCTCAAGCAGTGCAAAAGTATAGAAGGTGATTAGCTCTTCCGCTTTATCGTATTGGTTTTCCCTCTCACCTAAAACCTTGATTTCTCTGGCTTTTTCTGCGTTTTTAACCCATTTCTTATACTTCAAAATTCTGTCATCAGTCAAAAGTTTCTTTTTCTTTGCTAAATCTTCATAAATTAGTTTTATCTCTGATCCCTCAATTTTGAAACAGACACTATAAAACTTTTTTGTGGCTGTTTCGGTTAGTAATGTCTAAAAGAAAATTAAAGAAATTGTTGCAACACGGTTAAAGTGACCATTTCGGGATTTTAGCATTTTTCTCTATAAGTGCACAACTGTTGCCCTAAGACATGGAAGCTCGAGGCTAATTATGTGCGCAAAACTTTTAGCGTATATAGATAGATTAAAGGCTGTGAAAGCCATGGGAAGTATAAGTGTATCATGTGATTGTGGATACGTTTACACTGTTAGTCAAGGCTCCACGCTCATATGTCCAAAGTGTGGACGCGTTCCCATCCTCCTTTGGGACCGCAACATGTGGACGCATAAACTCGAGGAGTTCAATTATCCAAAATCCGACATGGGCCGTAAACAAGAATTTGAACACAAACGTGGAATTGACAAATATTTCAAGGTTAAAGCTCTCTTAGGATAACGCGCTAAAAAGACGACTCAACCACATACGAGATCATCCTGGTTGATTTTCGGTTTTTCTGTTAAGAGACACTAAAGGAACGTTGTTGCCCGTAAGCTTAATGTATACGTGAAAACGCGGGTGAACGTTTGAGGTAATTTTTAAATTGTTCGTCTTGCACAATTATTTTTGCCCTTGATTGGGAGGGCAGAAAAGGGATAAGGAGAAAAGAGGAGATGAAAATTGAAGGCTGCTGGAAAAACTGAGGAAAGAGCAGTTATAGAGGTTTGTCCAGTATGCGGTTCAGAAATGGAGAAGGGCTTCTATATAGTTTCCCATCAAACTAATTGGGATACTAAAAAGCACAAAATTCTCGGGTTTTTAGGTGAACAAATAACTCCTCCATACATGATGACTTGTAAAAACTTTCCAGCGTATCGATGCAGAAAATGCAAAATAATAATCTTCAGGTATGGAGAAGCAAACGATTCAGCGAAGGAGAACCCACCATAAATCATATTTCCAAAATCTACATCAGCTGTTTTTCCAAAAGTTCTTCATGATGTTCCTTTAGTAATGTCTAATGGTATGCGTTTTCTGTTGATGTTGGTACTGCTTTCAGCCTTATTTCTGTGAGTTTGCGCTCAATAGCCTTCTTCTGTTTTCCTTTTTCAAGAAGTGTTATGAACAGGTGTATGTGGCTTGGCTGGGCGTCTTGGTTGAGGTGTTCTCGCCAGTTTTTTAGTATTTTAGTAGCAATATCCTCCACATTGCGTAGGTCTGTCAGGTCTAAGCCGAGCGCGTATGCAAAGCGCATTAGGCCTTCATATACGCCATCCTTCTCCAAAGGCTTCGTTAATCGTTTAACCTCCTCAACAAGCTTTAGGTGTTGACTCTTCAAAGCCTCATAGTCCTCATTGCCCTGTGCAGAAGCTTCAACACCCTCAAGCTCAGCTAAACGTTTCCGCAGAAGCGCGTTAACCTCTTCGCTTATAGATTTGCCCTGAGCAGCCAACACAGCCCTCAACCTTGTGTAAACTTCTCGTTCTACGCTGAAGGATTTGACGACTGTGTCTGCGTACTTTCTTGGTCTTGGAATGGGAAAGCCTCCTCTAAGGGAAAAATATGAATTAATTAACGAATTCGCATCTACACCCCCCTTACAGGCTCTATTTTATAGTATTTGATGTATACTATTACTCTCTATGCGCCGAATTTTTTAATTAATTAACAAGAAAGCTATTAGAAAACCCTCCCATCCGCCAAGCGCAACCATGGAAATAATGTTCTGTTAATAAAAGTTAACAGAACAGCACAAAACACATAAACTAATAACAAAAATTTTTCAAAAAAGCCTGGAAAAGCGCCATTAACAGTTCAGCCTGCCGAGCGTTTTGCATTCACAATTCTGAGCGGCTATACGGTTCTAAAACAACAAGTCTTCCACGCCAGCAAAAGCCGGGAATGATCGAGGAAAAATGAATGTAGAGACCTGTCTGTAAGTGCAAAATGGTGCAAATCGTCCTTGGAGAACAAGAGAATCCCAAATAAGAAAACGAGTGAGGAGCGTGGCTTCTGCATCTGACGTTTTTACTGTTCTTTCTCCAGCAGACCAATCTCTTTCAGGACAGTAGAGGCCTCTTTATCGCGTTTCAACTCCGGAGTTTTCTCAATAATCTTTTTGGCTTGTTCTCTTTTGGCTGGAATCGTCAACTCAAGATTTGGCGAACCAACCCGTATCTCTACAGTTTCAGGAGGTTCTTGTCCGTGAGCGTACCACATTCCGGTACTCTCATCTTCAGTAGCCAGTCCACGATCTTTAAGTTCTTTGAACGCTCTTTCACAAGTCCTCTCTTGTTTTGGGGGAACATTTAAGGCTTTTTTAATTTGGGCCTTCCCCAGTGGTCCTTGCTTCACAAGCGTCTCCAGAATTCTCACCTTGTAGCCAGCCCTTTTCCTCACTCTGTAAATGTTATTTGAAACCTTTTTGTACTGCATACCTTTTGACTCCTTTTAATGTATCGTTGACAATTATTGACCTATCATAGACCATACTTTTGTCAGATAATTTCCTATACATGGACAGTTTTAAAATTTTCTACAAAAAATGGAGTGGTTTAATATTATGGTAAAGAAGGAAGCTGCAACATGGAACATACAAGTTCCAAAGGCATTAGATAAAGCCGTCGACAAGGCAATCGAAGAAAACTGGCACTACACAAAAACGGAGTTCATACGCGACGCAGTCAGAGAAAAACTAAAAACGCTTGGAATAAACCCCCACGAAACTGTTAACAATTCAAACCGCAATCCCAGCATCAAACACGCAAACAGCCCAAAACACAAAACGGAGGACAAAAACAATGACTGAAACCACAACCCAAATTTTCCCTAATCCAAAACCCAGGAAAAACCAGCTACCACCCCTCAAACTATTCCAAAACATCTTCTGCCAACACTGCGACCTACACTGCAACCCAACCGAACCCCAATTCCAAAACTGCATCCTCACACTAATCGCAGACGAACTCGCACACACAAAACAACTATTCCAACAACGAACCCAACACCAAGCATGGTAGGCGAAACAAAATGAAAACCTGCCCACACCAAAAAACAGACAACAAAGACATCCTCAACTGCACAAAAAACGACAGCACAATAGGCTACTGCAAAACACCATGCCCACATATGAAACAACCGCATCCGCAACTGGCAAAATATAGCTATATCCGTGACGGCGGCGAAACTGAACCGCTTTTGCCAATAGAACCGAGAATTAAGCTCCAAATCCGCATTTTTGAATGTAGCTATATTCTGATAGAAGCCGATGAAGGTGAATAACATGAGTGGTAGGTGGGTTTATTTTTGGAAGGGTTTGGCGCCTTTGTTGAAGCGTTTTTGTAGGGAGCATAATGTTCCTTTTAACAAGGTTGTTAATTTAGCTGTTCAGAGTTTCTTAGGCAATGTTGATGTTGAAGAGGTTCGGCTTCAGTGTCGTTTGGATGTTTTGATGCGTGAGGAAGCACGTTTAAGGCGTATTCAGAATTGTATGTTGCGGAGTGGCAGTTACTTGCCGGGTTATGTGCGGCGGGTTCTGCGTGAGCCCGGGCGCAGCCTTGGGCATTTGCCTGACGCTCAGCGCCCCCTGAAGGCGCTTAATCCGCGTGAGGAGCGTGTTTTTAGGCGTATTGCAGCCCGAAGGGAGCAGATTGCCCATGAAATAGCTGAGGTTGAGGAGCAGCTTTTGCGTGATGTTAAGCCTTTTCGCCTTAAGCCTGACTTGCATAAGCGTTCATGGTCATGTCGACATGGCAAAAACACGGAGAAAGGAGGTGAAAACGCAAATGCCTGTTAAGAGGTTAGGTCGCCCGCCGTTTCTTAGCGTTAACGAAGTTGAGGACAGCGACGTTTTTGTTATTGCTGAACCGCCGTATCTTGTGGATGCTGAACACAGCAAGTATGGGCGTGAACGCTACCGCATTGTCATCAAAAAGCCTGATGACCGTGAGTTTGGATTGCGAACATGGACGCTGAACACTACAACTTCGAACAGGTTGTTGGATGCTTTCGGCGAAGACGAGAAGCTCTGGGTAGGCAGAAAGATCCGCATACGCAAACACGCTGAATACGTGCTTGGAAAACAAAAGTTCGTGTTGTACGGCGAGCCTTACGTTGACCCGCAGAAGCCTTTAGAGGTTGAACAGTGATGGCAAGACTTAAACTGAAAAGTTGGCGTTGTCCCATCTGCGGGCACGTCAACTCACCATCCCATTTCTTCCACTGCGAAAAATGTGGATTCAGAAACATTGAAACATACGGATAAAATTGGAGGTGCATATTTGGAGCCAAATATTCATAATACATGGAAGCCCGTAGGGGGTAGGCACCGCAGACTCTCAGCGAAGGCGTTGCAGGCCAGAATAGCAAGCATAAGTGACAAAGTGAAACTTGACACTCAGAGGATAAGGTTTGAACTCATTCTCGAGCTGAAAGCTTTAGAGGAGATGGCTCAGCAGAAAGCCATAGACACACATGCATTATCTGTGGAGACTAAGCAGAACTGGGCTCGCATAGCGGCCTACATAAGTCAAGTCATACACAGCATAAGCAAAACTTACGACGAAGCAATGGTAATGGAAGAACTTGAAAAACTGAAAAAATGATTGATGAAATGTCTAAGGAAAATGAAAGGGCACAGTCAACATGACAGAAACGCAGAAAGAGCTTCGCTGTCCGCAGTGCAGTTCAGAAAGACTTTACAAAGATGGATTACGCTATTTGAAAAATGGTCTAAGTGTTCAACGTTGGCTATGCCGTGAATGCGGCTACCGCTTCACAGACCCAGACTTTGCAAAGAAAAGCCTATGGAAGAATCCTCCATTCCGCTTAAATTCGCAAAATGACCCAGGTTATTATTGCCAAGGGAACAATGACCACTTAGGGCGAGAACCCGCTGCCATAATGGCGGCGAACACCTTGGTCAAAGTGGAAATCCCGTCTAAAAGCGGGCAAGCGGGAGCCACACAGACAGAGCATGGCTTAATCCTGGAATATGCTTGGAAACTTAAGAAACGTGGATTAGCTGAAGGTAGCATTAAAACAAGATGTTACCAATTAACTCAATTGGTTAAACATGGAGCAGACCTTAACAATCCTGAAAGCGTAGAAACCGTCTTAGCAACAGAGAATTTGACAGCTTCTCAAAAGAAAAACAGAGTTTTAGCTTACAGTTCATACTGCAAAACTATGGGAATTAAATGGACACCATTCAAAGTGAAATATCAGCCTAAGCAGCCTTTCATTCCTTTAGAAAGCGAATTAGACCAATTGATAGCTGCTTGTGGAAAGAGAACCGCAGCTTTCCTTCAAACTTTAAAGGATACGGGGGCAAGAGCTGGGGAAATTGCAAAACTAAAATGGACAGATGTAAACTTTGAAAACAACACTATAAGCATTAACGAAAGCGAGAAGGGTTCAAACACTCGAACATTGAAGGTTTCACCTAAAACAATAACAATGATAAAGAATTTGCCAAACAAATATGGAGAATACGTTTTCAATCCTAAACCGCCCTTAGCAGCTTCAATAAAAGAGTCTTTGCAGCTTGTTAGAAAACGTTTAGCAAAAAACCTTCAGAATCCAAGATTTCTACAAATCCACTTTCACACCTTCAGACATTGGAAAGCCACAATGGAATACGCTAAAACAAAGGACATCTTACACGTTAGACAACTATTAGGACATAAACAAATTCAAAGCACACTTGTCTACACTACATTAGTGAACTTTGAAGCAGACGAATACATAGTGAAAAGACCTAAAACTTCAGAGGAAGAAGACGAACTCATCAAAGCTGGCTTTGAATATGTCCGTTTCGACGATAAAATGCAAGTGCCAATTTATAGAAAGAGAAAGTAGCACCATGATAAAACCTTTCAGAATCCATGAAAAACTTTCCATTTCCGTAAATTCTAAAAGCAAATGACACCTTCTATAGTAGGGGATGAAAGTGAAGGATAAAAGGGTTGGAGATATGCCCAGAAATTTTGTTTTTCGTTTGAGAACCGGCGAATATGAGGTTGAAATTTGCGGAACCAGAGAGGAAGTTTTAAAGACTATTGAGGATTTGCCTGGTTTGGCTGCTAACTTGCATAGGGCTTTTGAGGGTTTGAAGCCTAAGACTGTGGCGACGCTGACGGTGAAGGCGGCGGCTGAAGGTGTAAAGGAAGAAGCGTTAATGCAGAAGTATCCGAGAATTCCGCAGACTGAAAAGTGTGATGAGGCTATTTTGCGAATTCTTGAGACGGATTGGGGAAAATGGCGTCCCCGCACGGTTGAGGAATTGAAAGAAGCATTAAAGGCTAATGGGCTCTCTTATCCTGGAAGCAGCGTAGCAAGGGTTTTGATGGGACTTGTTAAGAAGGGTTTGGTTAGACATTGGAAGACTGATGCTGGTTACGTTTACATCCTCGCTGAAAAGGAAGCCATAACTTGAAAGAGGAGAAACGCGGAATGAAAAAGGTTAAAGCCCGCATTAAAACTCCTTTCGGCGAAATTATAGTTGAGGGCGAAAATCCGCAGGAAATCCTCAGCATGTTGGAGAATTTTCCAGAGAATTTCATGGAGAAAATTTCAAATGCGGTTTCAAGCAGGCTTGTTCCTTCCACGGCGCAGCTTAAAGGTATAGTGGAATTCACCACAGAAGGCCCTGTTGTAATAACTCGTGAAAATCTTACGCATTATGAAGCCATAGGCTTGGTTTTGTATGCCTCTGATGAGCACAAGAACACGGCTTCGCAGATACAGAAGCTTCTTGAGTCAAGCGGAATAAAATGTATGGTTCCAGCACGTTTGAATGAGATGACTAAGCGGGGTCAAGTGTTTAAGCCAGACCCAGCGAAGCCAGAGTTTAAATTGACTATTCAGGGCGAAAGGTGGATTGAGGATGAAGTTTTGGCCAGGCTTAGGGGTAAGACGTCTTGAGCGGTGAAACGGATAAGGTTACTGTTCAGGTTAAGTTTGGGGATGTTGAAAAGACGTTTAGTGGCGCTCCAGAAGAGGTTTGGCTTAGCTTAAACAAGTTTTTCGGCGAGTTTCTTCCATCTTTTGACATTGCAAAGAAGCTTGTTCTTAGCGTAGATTTGCAGGGGCTTGTTAAAGACTGTGAGGGTTTGATTGCCTTTTCAAAGGAAGGCGCGAATTTGTTGGTGAGTAAGGATAAGCTCACGGATAATGAGACTCTGCTTTTGTGGCTTCTAGCATATCATGTGGGTTTTCAGTTGGGCTTAGTTGGAAGTGAGGCAGTTTCTAAAGAAGAGTTGCAGGCTAAGCTTGGAAAAAGCGCAAAGATTACGAGTACAAGGCTTGGCGAACTTGTCAAAAGTGACATGGTTGCAAAAACTTCCGAAGACAAATATAAAATTACAACTTTTGGCATAACACAGATGCAGAAAGAAATTGTTCCAAAAATTAAAGCAAAAATAAAAATTAGTTGATCTTTAAGCTATTTTTTCTAGTTCTTTTATGAAATGTTCGTATTGTTTCATGCCTATTTGCCAGAAGCCCACATTGTTAATATCAAAGCCTGCTATTTTGCCAATTTCAACTGGTGATAGGCTGCCGCCGGCGGATAATATCTGTTTCATTTTTGGCACGAAGGCTTTGCCTTCTTCCATGTATTTTTGGTATAATGCGTAAACGAACAGTTGCGCATATACGTATGGGTAGTTGTAGAATCTGAAGTTCGCCATATAATAGTGGGGTGTTATGCTCCATTCTGAAAGCATTTCACTGAACCATTCAACTGTATCGCCGTAAGCTTTGTCTCTAGCTTTAACCCAGTAGCGGCAAATTGTCTCGTGATTTAGGTATTCTCCGCGTTTTATGGCATCATAAATTGACTGTTCGAACCAGGCGCGGGCGGTTACGCTGAAAATCACGCGTCCAGCTCCGTCCAAAATTCTGCATAAAATCACTTTTTTCTCCATGTCCGTTTTCGCTTCTTTGAGTAGCAGATCTGTGAGTAGTAGTTCGCCGAAGATTGAGGCGGTTTCGGCTACAACCATTGGGATTCTCACGTTTAGAATTGTTTGGCTTTTTTGGCTGTAATAGTCATGGGTTGCATGTCCGAGCTCATGCGCCAAAGTGTAGAGGTCGTTTAGTCTGCCATTAAAGCTTTGAAGCATGTAGGCTGTTTTGCCATTGTACCATCCTGCGCAGAAGGCGCCGTGCTGTTTGCCATACCTTGGCGTAGCGTCTATGTGGTTTCGCTTAAACATGTCTTTTACCGCATGGGCATATTCCTCTTCAAAGCTGCTGTAAGCCCTTACAATCAAGTCTTTTGCCTGTTCGAAGGTGAAATTCATGTCTGGTGCGTCTGGTAAAGGCGCCAATATGTCGTGGCATCCCAGTTTAGGCAAGCCCATAAGCTTAGCTTTCAACCTTAGATAGCGCTGATATATGCCAACGTTTTCTTCCACGGTTTTTAGGAGGTTTTCTATGGTTTGCTGGTCTATGTCGTTTTCAATTAGGCTGGCTTCCATGGGCGAGCTGTACTTTCGCCACTCACAAACCGTTAACCAATCATTGCAGATGTTGCGAAACGCAGACGCAAAAACCTCGCCGTCTTTGCCCACAAGGCTGAAAACCGCCTTATAAGCGGACTCTCGGGTTGCCCTATCTGGATGAGAAAACAAGCCGTAAGCCGCGCCGAAAGGAAGAAGCTTCTTCTCGCCTTCCACAGTCACCTCAAACATTCTTGTGTTAAGCCACTTGGCTTGAAACTCTTCCCAGGCGCAGATGCCAAACTGGTCCTTGTCAATTATCAGCTTCTCTTCAGTTTCAGAAAGCTGGTGGGGAACCCTCCGCCTTAACCTTTCTAAGAAATGCTTGTAATTGGCTAGGGCTGGATCCTCCAATAGTTCTGGCTTATCATAGACTATTCTGCCCAACTCCAACTCGAAGAAGGCTAAGAGTTTGCCGAGTTTTGCTTCAAGCTTCATCGCCTTATCATGAAGCGCTTGGTTTTCGGGCAAAGTCATGTTGGCGGAAAAGGAAAGCTCAGCAAACAGTGTTATGTCCCGAAGCCTAGCCAAATATCTCTCATACTCTTGAAGACACTTTGCCAAACCCTCAGCTGTTAAGGTGCCAATTTTACCGTGGTATTTGGACGCGAAGTTTTCCGCCATAGCCGTTACTTCTTCCATAGCCCTCTGCACACAAGGGTCGGTTAGACTTGGAAAGATTTCAGATAAGTCCCAAACAACTTCGCTTTCCGCCATATAGCGCACGTTCCAGACGTGTAGAACCAGAAAATAAGCTGACAACAAAATTTAAGCCTTTAATCTAATGCTGAAAGTCTACCCAAGTAGAAGCTTTATGACGTATGAGCAAGATTAACTATAACGTTTAGACTGCAATTTTAAGCGTAAAATAAATTATAGCGCTTTTTTATATTTTTGCCTATGACAGACCTGTATTCCGAATTTGTTAATGCAGGGAAACTTATTGCAGAGGTTTTGCAATTAAAAAGTGTAAAATTTGAAATTAAAAAATATGAAACGCCTAATGTAGGTGTCGATTATATATGCAAGGCATCCGCCGAAGACACTAGATTTTTATTCTATCTAAAGACAGAGACTAAGAATAAGAAAAAGGATTACACTAAGTGGGATACTTTATATCTTTCTCTGTTTTTTTACAACGATTACGATGTCTGTCAGTTTTATAGATACGGACAGTTCAAGCGTTCTGAGAAAGTAAATATATGTCAATGGGCTTCTAAGGCAGCAACAGAGTATAAAATTAAGAAAAATTGTAACGCGTTGGACGTTCTTTTTGGAGATCGAGATATTAGAGTTCGAGGAATACCTGGCGTTACAAACGCAACTCTCATAGAGTTTATCATTAATTTAAAAGGATATTTAAGTTGGGGTGCTGATAGACTCCTCGTCTATCGTTTCCATCATAAAGATGATGAGTTAGAAGGACTCAGTTATGCATTCCTTATCGAAAGCAGATATTTATTCTATGACTATTCATTTTGGTGTGTATTTCCAACATTTGTTGGAACAGCTGGCGGAACAGGTTATAGCGGCTACATAACAGTAGAGTCTATATTAGAGGAAGCAAAAAAGAAAATAAAAGTTAAAATAGTAGATATTGAAGTTCCTGAAAGTGAGTTTTTGGAATTTTTACGGAAAAACGATTCCAATATTAGACGGCTGAAAGAAACAAAGGAGGCTTTGCTTGAGCAATTTAAGATTAGAGAGGTTGAAGAGCCTGTCTATAAAGGCCCTTCGAGAATCAAAAAGTATTCATTGAGCAGAATTCCAGGCGAATATGAAAAAAGGGTTTTTATCGGCGGAAACTATGATAACATTTCAGTTTTAAGGGAGATTAAAAAAATTGTATCGGATTTAGGTTATTATCCCATTCTGGCATTGGAATTTGATGTCCCCCCAGAAAAAGTTCACGATTACGATCATTTACTTCTCCATAACTGCAAGCACTCAATTTTTGAGATAACTGTGCCAGACGGCCACTTAATGGAACTAGAAAGAGTCAAGGAATACGGTGTCAAGACTTTAATGCTTTATCAAGCAAGAGATAAGAAGCGAAAACCACCACCGTCTGTTTCTAGTATGATTTTGTCATTAAACTTGCCCAAGTACGGATACCTTGACTTTAAAGATCTAAAAGAAAGGATTAAAAAATTTTTAGTCCATGGAAAATAGTTGAGTTTATGGTGGTGGTCTTTTTTGGGCGTATTGGTATCTGCGGGGTTTTCCTTCGCGTGTGAGTATGCCGTCTTTTACTAGGTCTATTAGGGCGTGGGCTACGGCTGTGCGGTCGTAGTGGAAGCCTCTTTTTGCCATTTCGCTGTGGACTTCGCTTAGGCTTTTTGGCGTTGAGAACCAGCCTTCTTCCCATAGTTTTTGTATTATGCCTTTGCATGTTTCTGCTCTTGGTGGTGGTGCTGTTCGTTCTGCTAGGGTTGGTGTTTCTTTTAGTTTTTCTGTTACTGTTGAGAGGATGCGGTCGACTGTTGCTTGGAGTTGGTCTTCTTGGCATTCTATTTCGAATTCTATTTCTCCTATTTTCATTTTTACGCGGATTGGTGGTTTTGCGCTTGTTTGTGTCAATTTTTCACCTTGTTGTTTATTGAATTGTGCATCTTGTTCATGCACAACATTTATATACGCCTTCCCCAAACAATTGGCTATTGGTGAATCTTGGTGAACACGCAATACACTATAACAACAACACAGAAATATAATTTTCCACAACCAACCATGGAAACAGCCCTGCCCCAACGCCTCATACAATTAAG
>Ga0078972_1010053_pt1 | contig 18048 bp, 16 predicted proteins | sample YelNatPaOPGAMG01_FD_67568 | JGI IMG/M metagenome (GOLD analysis project Ga0078972, IMG submission 67568) | Hot spring thermophilic microbial communities from Obsidian Pool, Yellowstone National Park, USA - OP-RAMG-01 (SPADES assembly) (version 2) | ecosystem: Environmental > Aquatic > Thermal... | reverse complement strand
CAAAAAAATTAAACATAATTTTCCAAACAAAATCCCCATTAGATAACAATTTAAAAATTTTTTGTCCAAAGGTTCAACTAAATTATTTTAAAGAAAATACAATATTACATAAAAAAAATTATGAAAAAAGTCTATTAATAAACAATAGTTATTTATTAGTAAAAAGCGCTCCTGATTTAAGTAAGTCTTATATTATTGTTGAAGGCTCTTCACAAGATGTAATCTATAAATCACCAGAAGAATATGTAGATTATAAAATAAGACTTGTAAATAAGGGAAATATGAATGCTAAAAACATAAAAGTTTTCTTGTATAATCTTGATAATTTAATTTTTGAAAAAGATAAAAACTTAGATTTTCAAATAAATAGCTATGATGATTTTGTGCAAAACACAAGCTCCAATTCTAATTCTGATAATAATAAAAATTTAAGTTTTCTTGAAAAACCAACTAACTTTAATTTAGCAAATAACTTTATTGTAGAAAATATATATAATTTAGATGTTGGGCAGCAAAAAATATTACATGCTTATTTTAAGGTTGATAGCAATTCAATAAATAATTCTGAAATAAAGCCAGAATTAAAAATAACTTGTGGTGAAGGTAAAGGAGAAGGTAAAGGAGAAGAATTTAAGGAAATCATAAAAAATCCACAAAAAATAATCGTTAAGCTTTATCCATCATTTCAAAATTCAACTATAAAGTTAGTTAATAGAAATGGGCAAAACTCTTTTTACTCTGGTGATATTGTTGATGCTTTAATTACAATTAAAAATTCAGGAAAAATAGATGCAAACAATGTAAACGTAAAGATAGGCTTTAATAATTTACTTCAATTATTAGAAGGACAAGATAATTTACAAATAAAACAATTAAAGATAGGAAATCAAATAAGTTTTAATTGTTCATTTAAAATAATTGATAATATAACTAAAGATTCAAATGCATATTGTAATTTATCAATAACTTCAGATGAGGGTGGTGACCTTAATGGCGATAATTATTATATCAAAGTATTTGGTTCTAAGCCATTTACAAGATATGTTATTCCTATAGTAGGTTTTCATGAGGTTGAGCCTTATATTCAAAATCCAATTGAGCTACCAACAGGATGTTTTGATGCATTATGTGCCACATTAAAAAGTTATGGTTATCAAACCATAACTTTTGCTGATTTACTTGATTATCTTGATCACGGTAAAGCACTGCCTGAAAAACCTGTAATATTAACTTCTGATGATGGCTACCAAGATATTTACACTTATGCTTTCCCTATTTTAAAAAAATATGGGTTTAAAATGACAGTATTTATAATAACAAACTACATAGGGAATTCAGAAAAAGACAGGCAAACAAATAGTTTTGATAAAGGTAGATCAGGGGTGCCAGTTAGACCAATGCTAATATGGCCTGAAATTTTAGAGATGAATAGATATGGGTGCGAATTTTTATCTCATACTGCTAATCATGTAAGACTTGCAAAGGCATCTCCAGAACAAATAATACAAGAGCTAGTTTCTTCAAAAAATTCAATAGAAAGTCATATCCACAAGCCATGTGTTATTTTTGCATGGCCTTATGATAATTACTCTGATTATGCCGCTACATTTATTTCTAAAGCAGGCTATAGGGGCGGTGTTGTTTATGGTGGCGGTATTGAGGATGTTAGGTCAATAGATTTAAGAAAAATTAAAAGAGTCACGATAAACGGGTTTAATGACCCAGCTGGTTATGCCAAATTACTTGACCTGCATTAAAAGTGTGTCAATGTCACGGGGACGGGTTGTCACGGGGACGTAAAATTTGACAAACTTATCACTGGGACTATGTCATGGGGACGTAAAATTTGACAAACAGAGTGCATAAATATTAGGAAAACATGAAATTACTATAAATAAAGTTGGTAGTGATACATGTTTTATAGGAAGATTTTGTTTAATTACTTTCAGTTATTTTAAAAGGCGTTATTTGTCAAATTTTACGTCCCCATGACACAATATTTGCGTGTTGTTTTGGTTGTCAAATTTTACGTCCCCGTGACAACAGTGACAACGTTATGACCTTATTAAACTTATCTTTTAGAAAGAACTTCTTTTTCATATTTTAAGACTTCATTTACCCATTCAAAATCATTAGGAACGCCGCTTAATTCACAATAATGTTGCCAAACATCACCAAATGGCATTAGTTTTAAATCTTCAATATAAGCAAGCCTTGAAAAATAATCCTTATTATCCTCTGCTTTTTTTAATAGCTCTTTAGGCTCTAACATAGCTATAAGTAATGCTTTACTAACAGCTCTTGCTCCAATAGATAATGCACCAACTCTATTCATGGTTGCATCAAAAAAATCAGTTCCAATATGAACTTTATCAAAAGCATCTGCTCTAACAATTTCTTGCATTATCGCAATCAGCTCCTCAGATAAAGTTGTCACATGATCACTATCCCATCTAATTCCTCTAGATAAATGAAGAAAAATATCATTTAAAAAAGGAATAAGGGAAGATATTTTATCAGAAACTAATTCTGTTGGATGAAAATGTCCAGTATCAAGTGTAATTCCGATATTTTTAGACATAGCATAAGCAATATAAAATTCAATTGTGCCGACATTATAAAATTCAAAGCCAATGCCAAATAATTTACTTTCAACGCAATCAATTAAAGTTTCTTTAGGATATTTTTTTTCATAAATTTCATCTAAAGATTCTTTTAAAATTTTTCTATGCTCAATTCTTGAAGGTGTCACATCTTTTGATCCATCAGGAATCCATAAATTACTAATACATGGAATTTGCATCTTTTTGCCAATATAACTTGCAACTTCCCTATTGATTTTTCCATATTCTACCCAGTAATCCCTTATAAATTTCTCCTTTGATGCAAGAGTGTAACCATCTTTAACATATTTATGAGAATAAAAAGAAGGACTCATATCTAAGCCAACTTTATTTTCTTTTGCCCAATCTATCCAAGAATCAAAATGACTTGTTGACATATCATTTCTATCTTTAAGTTTCCCCTTATAATCACCTTCATTAGATTGAAGCCCTATTTTTTTTCTAGAACCTGGAACAAGAGATAATACTTTTTCGAGGTCCATTCTATATTCATCAATATTTCTGCATCTACCTGGGTAATTTCCAATAGTCATAACTCCCCCACTTGGTAAATTTGCATCTTCACTTTCAAATCCTATAACATCATCAAGCTGCCATGAATGAATAGAAATTGGGATATTTTGAATCTTTTTTATAACTTCATCAGTATCAACACCAAATTCAGCAAATTTCTTTTTAGCAGCTTCGTATGAATTATTTAATTTATTATTCATCAATAAAATCTCCTTTAATAACACGCTTATTATGAAAAATTTAAATAATTTAAAAAAATAAAGTTAATTTAAATATACTTAATACACTTGAGTATTAAATAATTTTACCAAATTAAATTAACAATAAACATTATTTTATTTATTTATTTATTTATTAATTAATTAATCTGGCTATTCCATTAGATAATAATATAGATGATAATATATTTAATATATTATTTCTAAAAAATGGAATAGCCAGCAAAAATAAGACTATTTTAAAAATAATATTTATTTAGTTATTTATTTCATTTATTTCTTTATGCCAGTAAAAATTATTTATGCAAGCAAACAATTATTTATGCCAGTAAACCTCCCAACCAAGGTAATTTTCAAAAGCTTCGTTTAAAACTTTTGCACAACTTGACCTGTTCATAGCTACATGGTGTTCAAAACCATTTTTACACATGAAATCCAGAAGCCCCTGCAAATTAGGAACTTTACAAACCGCTATGCCACCACATGAATTAATTTTATCATCAGTAAATTCTCCTTCACCAAAATATGCCTTTATAGTCCCCCAAACATCATCAGTTGAAATTTTGGCAAAAGTCATTGGACCTGCACTTACCTGGCCCTTGCAAGCTCCAAAACATTTATCATAACCTAAAGCATTACCTAATATATCAAGATTTGATATTTCCATTTCCTTTCCCATGAAACTTCTTGGGAAATTAGAGCAATGAAAATTTATACACATATCTCTTTTATCGCTATAATTATTATTCCAATCAAGATATCCTGATGGAGAACCACTTGCAAGATACATTGCATACATTGAAAGAGCTCCCATAACATCGGTTTCACATGCCATAGGTATACCTTCTTCACCAAGCATACTCATTGGTAGGCATGCTGCACAACCATAATTTAACTGGATAGAATCCCAGCATTGAACAGCACCGGCAACGCATTCATTTTCCTTAACAAATTTTTCAATAGCAAGATTTAATTTTGCAGACCTAATAATTTTATCATCTGCTATGTCTTTTGGAATATTTCCATATTTTTTTACTTCATTAACTTTATTTTTTAGCTCATTAGAAGAATCACTTATTTTATTTGCTTCTGCTATAATAACTGATAAATCAACAGGGATAACCGTAATACCAGAGTCTTGCAAAAGTTTTTCCGAATACCTTACAGTTTGAAATGGAGCAGGTCTTGTTCCTATCTGAGCTATTCTTGCAGTTTTTATCCCTTTAACTACTTTGCAAACTTTAGCAAAGTAGTTAATATCAGATTCAAATTCTTTGCTATTTATAGGACAGGTATGAAATGTTGTATTTGTAAACTTAATTTTATATTGATAAAGATTATTACATACTGAAAGTTTTCCACAAAATGAATCTCGTCTATGCTCAATATCCATTTTATTTAAATCATCATCGCATGCTTGAACAAGTACTGGCACATTAAGGCTTGCAAAATTTATTGCTTGAACAACTCCTATCTCATCACCAAAATTAGGAAGACTCACAATAATTCCATCTATCTTTTCATAATTATCTCTAAATAATCTGGCACATTTTTTTGCATCTTCTGTTGTTTCAATTACCCCGTATTTTGTATCATTTTCACTAACAATAACATATTTATAGCCCAATTTATCAAGTAAAGCCATTATTTCTTTTCTACCTTCACTTGCAAGAATTGGATTAAAAAATCCTCTCGTCCCAACTATTACTCCAAATGTTACATCTTTCATGCTCTTCATTTTTCCCCCTTTTTATTATTAAAATTTATGTAAATTTATGCGTCCCCTTGCCACTTTGCCATGCCATATGTCCCTTTGCAATTTGCCATGTCATGCGTCTCTTTGCCAACTTCTTACGTCCTTTTGACAACTTCCCTTGATAATTTATAATTTATGTCAATTTATACGTCCCCGTGACAATTTTTCGTTAATATAATCTCTTAAGGCTTCTTGCCATGGGCGCATATCTTTAATGCCTGCAGCCCTTAAATTCCTATTATCCAAAACAGAGTAAGCAGGCCTTTTGGCTTTTGCTGCAAACTCCTCACTTGAAATCGGCTTCAAATCAGGTGAAATTCCAGCAAGTTTAAATATTTCAACTGCAAAATCATACCATGAACATTGCCCTGTGTTAGTCATATGATAAAGTCCATATTTTTTAGTATATATTAGTTCATACAATTTCTCTGCAAGATCTTTTGAGCTTGTAGGAGTTAAAACTTGGTCATTTACAACTCTTATTTTTTCTCCTTTTTTTGCAAGCTCAATCATTAAATCTACAAAATTACTTCCCTTTCCAAAACTTCCTGCGTGTCCATATAAACCACATGTTCTAATTAAATAATACTTTTTTAACATGTATTTTATTATGTATTCTCCAGCAAGCTTAGAAATTCCATAAAGGCTAATTGGTTGAGGGCAATCATCTTCGTTATAAGGAATCATCCTATTTTTATCACCGCCAAAAACAAAATCGGTGCTAAAGTGCATAAGAACAGCATCAATTTTTAAACAAACTTCACATAAATTTCTTACACCAACTGCATTAACCTTAAAAGCAGCTTCTCCTTCATCTTCACATAAATCAACCTTGTGAAAAGCTGCAGTGTTTATAACTAAATCAGGTTTTATTTTTAAAATAACAGGCTCACACTTATCTATATAACATACATCTATTTCGTCTTGTGTAAGCCCAATTATATCCTCACCTTTCCCTTTAAAGTAACTCATAATGTCAGTTCCAAGCTGACCATTTGATCCAATTAGTGCAATTCTCAATATTTCCCCATGTACCTTTCACTAAAACTTTTTAATTTTTATTTATTATATGTATTATAATTATTTTAATTTTAATTATTTTACATTAAGTTTAAGAACTCATCCAAAGTTAACCCTGTCTGGCGCATGATTGATCTTAATGTACCTTTTGCAATTTCTTTATGATTTGGAATAGTTACTCTACGATAAGGAGGATTTTCGTTTCTAAGAATAAAATGACTTCCAGTTTGATGGTCTATATGATAGCCTCTTTTTTTCAATATGTCACAAACCTCTTTTCCAGAAATTGCAGGTAATTTACTCAAATTCCAACCTCAACAAGCTCTTCTTGAATGGATGGCGGTATTGCTTCTCCATGTTTTTTTAAACTTTCAAGGTAACCTTTTATGGCATCCTGGATATTTTCTAATGCTTCTTTTCTTGTTTTTCCTTGGGAAATACAACCAGGAAGAGAAGGGCACTCAACAATAAAAATACCATCTTCATCTTCTTCAATTAAAACTCTATATTTCATTCTTATTCCTTATTATAATACTTTGATTTCATAAATATTATTTATCTTTTTACAGAAATTTTAAAACTTTAAGACAAAAAATACAATTTTTTACTTGAATGTATTTTATTAAACTTGTTTTAATTAAAAAATAATAAAATCTTTTATACTAATAAAAATTTCTATTAATAACTATTAATAACTATTAGTAAAAATTAAATTCCTCTACTGTTTTTACAATTTATATTTAAAATTTACTCCACTATTTATAATTTTTAATTGTTTTTAAAATAACTTAATATTGCAGAAACAATTCTTTCAGAAGCTTTGCCATCTCCATAAGGATTTTTTTCTGCAATCATTTTTTTATATTCTTCCTCACTATCAAGCAAAAGAGAGGCATTATTTATTATATTTTGTTTGTCTGTTCCAACAAGTTTTGAAATTCCAAGCCTAATTGATTCTGCTCTTTCAGTGAATTTCCTTATAACTAAAACAGGTTTTTTTAATGTTGGTGCTTCTTCCTGTACTCCCCCTGAATCAGTAATTATAAAATAAGACCTATTCATTAGCCATAAAAAAGGTTCATAACTTAAAGGTTTAATAAGTTTAATGTTTTCAATATTTCCTAATATTTCATGCACTGGATTACTAACATTAGGATTTAAATGCACAGGATAAAAAATATCGATGTCTTTGTATTTTTGAGATAAAAATTTTAAAGCTTCACAAACGTTTTTTATATCCTCTCCAAATGATTCTCTTCTATGCATAGTAACAAGTATAACTTTCCTATCACTGCCAATTAAACTTTCAAGATAATTAATATCTTCAGATTCAGATGCTAAATTATTTTTAACAATATATGTATATTCATCTTTATTTGTATTTTTATTTTTATTTTTTATATTTCTTTTATTATTTTTATTAATCTTATTTATTCCCCAGTTTATAGCATCAACAATTGTATTTCCTGTTAAAAAAATGCAGTCTTTCTCAACACCTTCATTTATAAGATTGTCATATGCTTCTTTAGTTGGAACAAAGTGCAAATCAGCCACTCTTGAAACAAGTTGCCTGTTAATTTCTTCAGGGAATGGACTATATTTATTATAAGTTCTAAGCCCAGCTTCAATATGACCAACTTTAATTTTCTGATAAAAAGCTATAAAAGCTGTAAGAAATGCGGTTGTGGTATCACCTTGAACAAGCACTATATCAGGACGTGTATTTTGAAAAACTTCCTCCATATTCCCAATTAATTTTGAGGAAAGCATGCCAAGCGACTGATTTTGAGTCATAACATTAAGCTCAATATCAGGCTTTAATTCAAAAAAATCAATAACCTGACTTAGCATTTCCTTATGCTGACCTGTTGAGCAGACAATTAATTCAAACTTGTCAGTATTTTTTTGTATTTGCTTAATTACTGGTGCTACTTTAATCCCTTCAGGTCTTGTGCCAAAGGAAATCAGCACCTTAATTTTTTTATTCATTTAATGTCTTTTGATTTACTGTTATAAATCTGCTAAATATTTTTTATTTCATTTATCAATCTCATAAATATATCCGTCAAATTCAATTTTTCAATCCAGTATTTTATATATTTGATATCTAAAATATCCTGCTGTATTTCAAACACCCTCAAGGCATCGGTAAATTGCTTCTGACTGCTTCCTGATAATTTAGACCAATATAACTTTTCGATAATTGTGTCTTCGGGAGTTGAAATAAAAACTTCTTTACCATAAAATTTTTCTTTAATTTTTCTAGAAAATCTTGACTTATCAAATTCGCTATCTGTTAAAAGCCAGAAGTCTATTTTACCACTGCCATCTAGTGCAATAATATTGAATTTAGTTTTATCTTTAATAGCCTGGATAATATTGTCCTCATCAAAATAAAATATATCTTTTGAAAAAGCATTTATTATTTTATTCTCTTCGTTTTGATTGATTTTTATTATTAAGTCAATATCATGAGTCAAGCGAGGTTCTCCTTGAAAGCTGGATACAAAAGAACCTGTAAGCATATATTCAATATTATTTTTATTGAGTATGTTTATTACTTCAATTACCAGTCGCGGCTGTAGCATTTTTCTATTCTTGATTTATATAATTTATTAAATTCTTCTTTAGTTAAATTTGGAAATCTTTTTTTTAGCCCTGCCCTGAATAAGTCATCACCAAGTTTATTCAACTCAAAGATCTTGTCTATCTTCTGTTGTGGTGTCATATTGCGCAAGATTTCAATATATTTTTTATGTATCTTGTCTTCATTCATTATATTATATATATGTTTTTAACTGTTAATTAATATAGTTTACTAAATTTTAAAGCTCATTTACAATCTTTATTTCTTCAATTTTTTTAAAATCATTATCAAAAGTAAATACTTTATTAATATTATTTTTTATTGCATGGCTTGCAAGATAAGCATCATTAAAATTAATGTTTTTATCCTTATAATAATTCAATGCATTTACAATAATAGATTTGTTTTCAATTATTATATTTTCCATGTTTAATATGGAATGAATCTTTTCATAAATTTCATTTCTGTTTACTTTGTAAACTTTCTCAAGCACATAAACAATTTCAGAAATAACTATATCACAAACAAATAATTGCGCTTCTTTTAACGATACTTTTATAAAAAACCTATTTGCCTTTTCACTTTGTTCTTCAGGATAAGAAGTAAAAAATCTTATAAACATATTTGTATCAGCATATATGGTTTCTACCATTTGTCCGCCTCTTGAGCTATATTTTGATGAGTTCTTTCCTCAATTTCCTTCCAGCTTAAATTTTTAACTTCATCTGAAACTTTTACAGAACCTTTAAATTCAAGAAAAGGTGTCATTTTTTCCATAACAATCATGTTATCTTTTTCACTAACTCTTAAAATATCTGATTCTTTTAATGATAATTTTTCCCTTATTTTCTTAGGTATTGTTACCTGCCCTTTCCTGGTAATTTTTGTTTTATTCATATATTATCTCCTTACTTAAATATACTAGTAGTATTATACTATATAAGTAGTATTTTGTAAAAGTAAGTTGTCAGGGGGATTGTCACGGGGACGTATAATTTGACATTGTCAGGGGGACGTATAATTTGACATGATGGTGTCACGGGGACGTATAATTTGACATGATAACATAAAAAATAAATTTTGATCTTAATTAATAAAATACATACAAATTAAATAAGCAAAGAGAAATATTAAAATAAAAAAAATAATTGTTTATCATTAAATAGATATTTATCAAATTATAAATCCCCGTTACATAACGTCTGCTTATGTCAAATTATACGTCCCCCTGACAATTTACTTTACCTATGATTTTGCTTTTAATAAAAAATCGTAAAGCAATTTTGAATTATCCTTTACGTTCTTTAAAATTACTTTTTGCCATTTAACAGGTAACGAGTAAAAAATCCCAATTATCTTTTTTTGTTGAGTTTTATTTTGTATTAAAAATTCTCCAATTTCCTTTGCTGATAATAAATCTCTTTTTTGTTTTTCCTTATTTAGCCTTCTTTCATAAATAATAAATTTATGGAGCACATATGCTGCTGGTTCAGGAACTATAACATTAATATTTTTATATTTTATTTTTATCGTATACAATTGAAGAAGATTAAGAAACCTGAGGCCTTGCGCATTAATATGTAATTTGGGTATTTCATAAGGTTTATTTCCTTTTCCTTTACCGAGTTCTGCAATCAAAAATTCTATTTCAAGCTCTGGATGAACATATTTCGTATACTCGGTTAAATAGTCATGGGAAGAAATAAAGCCTAAAGTTTCCAGTATTTCAGGTATATTTATGTCTTTATGTATCTTGGGTGGATTTGGAATAAGAAAATCAATATCCAAAGTTCTCAATAATGGTATCTCTTGAGCATTTGAAAAATATACCCTATAAAAATAGTGGCACCAGCTGCCGATTAGAATAATGTCCTCAAGAACACCTGCTTTGTCAAGTTTATTGAGAGTATTGAGAAATAAATTACTTTTTCTTTGCATGAGACATTTTTTCTATTTTAATAATATTTTTTTTGACCTGCATATACAATTTCTTAAGCTTTCTTCTTTCCTCTATTTTATTTTTAATTTGAGAAATCTCCTCATTACCTAATTTACCTAAATATTTAAAAATACTTTTTTTACCTTCTCTATAATTAAGATAATAATATAAATGTCCCTTTATTTCCTTTGCTATCAAACAGCCTTTTGGCAATTTACATAAATTATGCTCGTAGCTTTTTTTTAAACTTTTTAACCTGTTTAGTTCTTCTATTAAAATTCCATTTAGAGTTTCCACATTTAACTCCTGTAAATTAAGAATGTCAGTTACCAGATAATTTGACAATTTTATGATTTTGTCTGGTAATAATTACCAGACATATTTATCATTATTATTATTTGTCTGGTAATTAATGTCAAGATCAATCTGCATATTAGTCTAAATATTATTGTTTTTAATTCATAAAGATTTTCTTTAAAACAACCAAATCTTTCAGAAAGCAGTTCGAAATTTTAGAATTTGGTGCTGCCAATTATTTTTTCATGTTATTTTTTCAGAGCTTCTTTATATACTTCAAGGGTTTGGAAAGCAGTATTTTCCCACGTAAATAAATTTGATCTTTTTGACCCTTTAATTATCAGCTCTTTTCTTAGTTTTTTATTTTCAAGAAGATTTATTGAGGCCTTATATATTTCTTTTTCATCATAAGGATTTACCATTATAGCTGCATCTCCAGCAACTTCAGGAATAGAAGAAACATTTGAAGTTAAAACTGGAACCTTTGAAGCCATAGCTTCCAGCACCGGAAGCCCAAATCCTTCGTAAATAGATGGATACATAAAAAACTTTGCTTCATTATAAATTACTGGCAAATCCACTTCATCAACGTAACCTAAAAATTTTACCTTTTGCTCTAATCCTTTTTCTTTTACCAAGTTATAAATTGCTTCGTTTTTCCACCCAACTCCCCCAGCACAAACTAAAAATAAATTTTTAAATTTCTTATCTTTTACAATTTCAGCAAATACTTTTATAATCCGCTCAAAATTTTTTCTTGGCTCAATAGAAGCCACAGTTAAAATATAACCTTTATTATTTAGTCCATCATCATCGTTATTATTATTTATTTTGCTTATTTTTTTATTATCTTTATCCTCCGCATAATTGCCTACTGCAATTAATGCCTCTAAATCATATTTTTTTAATACTGATTTTCGTTTTTCTTCAGATATAAAATCACTAAACACGTGATCAACCCCAAGATAAATGACTTTTATTTTCTCCTCAGGTACATGAAAAAATCTTATTAAATCCTTTTTAGTTTGCTGGCTGTCACAAATTATTTTATCTGGTCTTGAATTAATATAAATTAAATTTTTCATTAGTAGTCTAATATTTTCTTCAGTATGAAAATCAGGAAACAATAAAAAACTTAAATCATGAATAGTTACAACTAATTTTGCTTTTAAAAGTTCTGGTACAATATAAGCTGTGGAATGAATTATATCAACATCACCAAGCAGTTTTTCCTTTCCTTCAATTGATGCTCTATCCCAACTTTTCTTTACCTTCTTTGTGCTCCAATCAATCTTATTTAAACTAAAATTTGTGTAAATATTTGGACTTGTATAATAATCACTAAAAACTCCTGCACTTTCTTTTTTATTCCATCCTTCAGGAAAACAATCATAAAAAAATGTATAGCCAATATATTTATTATCAGCATCAATTTTTAATAAAAACCTTAGTAAATTTGCTGAATATATGCCAACTCCACCAGATTTATCAATATATCTTGAAATATCAATTCCTATTTTCATAACTTTTTTATAATTAATACGCTTTATAACTTTCTAACTAATAACTTTTTCTAACAAATAACTTTCTAACAAATAACTTTAAATGTTTAAATGATAATTTTAAATAATGTCTTTATAATCACTTAATATGAAATCTTTAAAACTTTAAGCTTTTAAATCTTTAAACTGCCTATAAGTTTTATAAATCCTTTTAATCTTTGCTCCCATAAATATTCATTTAAAGCTTTTTTTCTTCCTTCTTTTCCCATTTTACTAGCAAGTTCCTTATTTTTTAAAAGCTTTAAAATATAGCCTGCCAACATTTCATAATCACCAAATGGCACAAAATATCCATTTATGCCTTCATCAATTAATTCTGTTACACCACTGCAATATGCTGCAATTACAGGTTTTTCATAAAGCCAAGCTTCCACAAACACAACTCCAAAAGAATCTGATTTTGAAGGCATTACAAAAGCGTCACATTCCATAATTGCGTTATTCTTATCTTCTTCACTTGCATAATTTAAAATTATTGTATTTTCAAAAACATAACTTTTTTGATTAATAAGATATTGTTCAAATTCGCTAAGTATTTGCCCTATTAAAACCAACTTAACATCAATTCCCTTTTGCCATAAAATTTTCATTGCCTCTATTGTATGATGGGATCCTTTATCATGAGTTTGAGTTGAAATTTGCAAAATAAATGGGCTTTCAATATTATATTTGCTCTTAAACTTTTTTTCTTGTGATGCCTCTGCCTCTGCTGCTTCTTCTTCTTTTGTTGCTAATTCCGCACCTATTAATTCTGCTTCTGCTGTTTCTTTTGCTACTGATTTCGCTTCTTTTTCTGCTGCTATTACTTTTTCTTTTGCTGCCTTTGCTGCTATTGCATCTTCTTCTAATATTTTAGCATCTATACTACTATAATAATTTTTACTATTTTCATCTTTAATTTCTTTTTCATTTTCGCTAGTATCTATAATTTTAAAATTCTGTAACCTCTCATCAACACCAATTCCACTAACCCTTATTTTTGAAGATTCTATTCCAAAATTTGTTAATTTTTCTTTTTCTTCATTTGTAATAGTTAAAATATAATCACTATTTTTTAAAAGATATTTTGCCTTATCATTAAAAAATAACTCAAAATTTTCATCTGAATTTGGCTGTCCAAAATGAACTAGAGGTACTAATATAAAAGGAATCTTTTTAACTTTTGCATAAATATATGCCGGATAAATTAAATAATAATGAGGAAAAACCCCAGCAATTATAAAATTAAATTTCTTTGGAAGAAAAAAGGTAATAAAAAACATATAAAAATAATAACCTGGCAAAAATATATAAGGAACTCCAATTAAAAATTTTATGAATTTAAACGGCAATTTTGAAAAAAAAGTAAGAGCAGCATTTTTATTTGGAAGATGAGATACTTTAAATCTTTTAATTAAAATTTTTTTTCCTATTTTTGCAATATTTTCCTTAATATACTTTTTTTCTGGAAAGTAAAAATAATCATTATCCCAAACATTTGTTGTAAATACATCAACTGCACAATTATTTTCATCTAAAATTTCAGCCCATTTTAAAAACTGTCGTTCTGACCCACCTAAAAATGGCCAAAATCTATGAATTACCATTAAGCATTTCTTGCCTGAAATATTACTTATACTAATGCTGCTGCTACTACTACTTGCACTGCTTGTGTTGCCCGCATTACCAATATTGCTAATATTTCTAATATTGCTAATATTATTAATATTACTTATGCTCCCTAAGCTATTTATGTTTTTCTTATTACTTATATCACCCATATTAATGTTAGATTTATATTACTATATTACTGGTTTTTTTATTATATTATTCATATTAAACGTTATGCCGTTATTTAAATCAGATTTTTTTATTTTTACTATGATTTTATTTTTATTATGTTTTTCTTTTTATTATGTTTTTATTTTAATTATTTCTTTATTTTTATTATGTTTTTATTTTAATTATGTCTTTATTTTAATTTGTTTTTTGTTTTTATCTTTATTTTTCAAATAATTCTTTTCTTAAATACTGAGAATCCTCACTTAATAGTGCTACTTCTATAACAAATAAATCATTAAAATTTTTAACATATTCTTTAAAAACAATATTATTCATCTTTTCTAAATTTCCATCAAAATAAGTACTATCATAATAATTAAAATTACTACCTTCTGAATTTAAAAAATCCTTTTTAAAAGTAAAAATAACTCCAACCTCTTTTTGAGATTTTTTTAACAAACTAGCTGGAACTTCAATAATAGTTGTGTGCATTCTTTCAAAAAGTTTTAAATTAAAAACTTCATCTTCTATTAAGACATATAAATCTTGCTCTTTTTTATCATATAAAAAATATTGAAGTTGAAAATAATACTTATAAGAGTCTCCCCTATATGGATTTTCAAGAATTAAATCAGCATAATTAAAGAAAAATCTACCTCTTGGATATCCTTTTGTTATAAGGCTCTTCCATCCGCGCCCCAAACCAACATCATTAATCCCCATAATAATTCTATTTGTTTTTTCGCCATATTTTTCAAATCTGTTCCATAACATATCTAAATATTGAAGTGGTATATGTTTTCTGCCAGAATTAGTAGTTGTAGTGCTAACCATACCCCACATTTTTTTAGCTTTTTCAACTCTTAATTTATCTTTATTATCTTTTTTAATTAACCTTTTTGCTAAAATTAAAGGCAGTTTTGCCAGAAATATAAGATAAATATAAAATTCCCTAAAAAAATTAGCAAAATCATATCTAACAAGTAAATCCTTCATTATAAAGCCAAACTCATATTTTGTAATTTGAGGAATTATCTTTATTAAAAATCCAATCGGGTAATTTCGAAGAATAAAAATAAAACGTGCTCTTTTAAGATAAAAATGTTTTTTAAGAGAAAGCACCCCACTTGATGTAGAAAACTTATGATAAACTATGGCATCTTTTACATAATCCACAGTAAAATCTGAAAATTTCCATGTTTTAAAACAAAAATCTATATCTTCATAATACATAAAATATTTATTTTCAAAAAAGCCTACTTCATCAAAAACTTCCTTTTTTATAAGCGCCGCACCTCCAGAAACAGAAAGAACCTCGCCGCTTTCCCTATCGCATTCGCCATCAATTTCAAAAAAATCTCTATCCCATCCAATTCCAAAATAATTTACAAGTCCACCAGTGCTATTTATATACTTTGGCCAGTAATAAATAAGCATCTTCCCTGCAAGTATGCCGGATTCTTTCTTTTTTTCTCCATAAGTAACTAAACTTTCAAGCCACTTTTCGTCAAACCTTAAATCATTATTTAATATTGCAAAATATTTAATATCTTTATATTTTTTAAGAGCAAACTTAACAGCTTTATTAAATGCATAGCCATATCCCTTATTAGCAAAATTAATTAAGATTTCACATTTGGGATAATTTTTCTTAATAAAAGAAACACTTCCATCTTTTGAGTTATTATCTATTACAAGGACAAAAAAATTTTTATACGTTTGATTATATATTGAGTCTAAGCATTCACCTATATAATTTATTCCATTGTAGTTAACAATTATTAAACAAACTTTTGGCGCGCTTTGATTTTTAATATTACCAATGCCACTCCTACTACCATTATTATCTAAGTTATTTTTCCCAATATCCCCATTAATATTATTATTAATATTATCAATAATACTATTATTAATAGTATCGTTATTATTACCAGTATTTTTATTATCAGGGCTTTTATAACTTTTATAATTATTTTCGATAGAATTATTTTCTATAACATTATTTTCTTTAAAATTATTTTCTATAAAACTATTTCCGACAACACTACTATTATTTAAATTATCATTATTTTTATTAGTATTATCGTTATCATTGACAATTTTTTTAATTTTACTCATAAGATTTTTTAAGAAATGTCATAAATCATAAATCGTAATCATAATCATAATCATAATCATAAATCATAATCATAACTACAACCAAAAGGGTTTTTTAAAGTCTTTCAATAATCATTTGGGAGTTTAAATCAGCAATGCCTTCTGCTTTTTCATGCTTTATAACGTTTATTGTCAACATATTATTTACCCAATCGCAATAAGTTCTAAAATCCTTATATCCAACCGCAGGTGAAACATAATAAGAGCCGCCCATTAAAATAATCTTCTGCTTAAAAGCAATTTTTACTTTATCTCCAGGTTTAAAAACTCCAACTGAGATATTATTTAATCTGTTATTAGTCCCATAAACAACATTTCCCTTAAAATCAATTATTCTTATGCCAAAAATTGGATTATCTACTTCAGCCTTAAAAACAGCATCAAACTCAATTGTTACATCATCTCCATACTTACAATAATCAATTTGATTACCTTGGTTGTCAAGTAACTTTATGCTAAGTATTTCAGCGTCCCCTGAGCCAAATCTATTGATGACATTGCTATTTGAGCCTAAGTTTGTAAGTGCAAGTCTATCAATATCTTCCCCACTAATAACCTTTTGATTATTCTCAATTATTGTTTGAAAAATTTTCTTTCTTTCTTCTTTTTGCTGCTCATGAGCCCTCTCAATTTCAATATTTTCAATATAAGAACGATAAGAACTTACAACCGCAACAGGACCGCCCATCTGCTCAATTTTTCCATTTTTTAAAAATATAACCCTATTACATAAATCTTGAATTGTGCCTAAATCATGAGACACTATTATTATAGTTTTACCTTGTTTTATAAAATCATATATTGCCTTGTAACATTTTGCCTGAAAAGCTTGATCACCAACAGCAAGTACCTCATCTACAAGAAGAATATCGGGATTGACGTTAATTGCTACTGAAAATCCAAGCCTCATATACATCCCTGATGAATAATTTTTAACAGGCATATCAATAAATTTTTCAAGCTCTGAAAACTCAACAATTTCATTAAATTTCTTTTCAATATGGCGCCTTTTCATTCCAAGAATTGCTGCATTTATAAAAATATTTTCACGTCCAGTCAAATCAGGATGAAACCCTGCACCAAGTTCAAGAAGAGCTGAAACAGAGCCATTAACTTTTACTTCACCTTTTGTAGGCATAAGTATTCTTGAAATTAGTTTTAACAATGTGCTTTTGCCAGAGCCATTAGGACCAATAATTCCTATAGTTTCACCATGATTAACATTAAATGAAACATCGTCAAGCGCAAGAAATTCCATGTAATTTGTTCTTCTAAGATGAATTATTGTTTCTTTAAGGCTTGGGTTCTTTTCAAAATGTATTCTATATCTTTTTGTAACATTGTTAACTTCAACAGCATAATTATTGGTTTTACCAACATCTTTTACTAAAGTATTTCCATTTACTAAAGTATTTGCATTGCTTTCGCCGTTATTTTCATTAACCTTTAAAGAATCTTTATTATAATTATATATTATATTTTTATCATCAATATTTATATTATTTATATTATTTATATTATTAATATTATTAATATTTCTTTTAGCACTCATGGTTTACTTACTTAATTACTTAATTAATTTTAATTTATTAAATTTATTTTACTTACTTTATT
>Ga0078972_1010052_pt1 | contig 18049 bp, 12 predicted proteins | sample YelNatPaOPGAMG01_FD_67568 | JGI IMG/M metagenome (GOLD analysis project Ga0078972, IMG submission 67568) | Hot spring thermophilic microbial communities from Obsidian Pool, Yellowstone National Park, USA - OP-RAMG-01 (SPADES assembly) (version 2) | ecosystem: Environmental > Aquatic > Thermal... | reverse complement strand
CTCCAACAACTTCCCCACGCAAAACCCCTACCAAGAGGCAAGGGCCGGGAGTAGCGACGCCTTTGTGGCCAAGCTCTGTCCGGTTCCGCCAGCGGTCACCACGCAGGCGGCCACCGGCGTCGGCACCGGCTCGGCCACCCTTAACATGAGCTACACCCTCGGAGAGTTCGGTACGGTGGACGGGCGCTTCGCCTACAGGCGAGCTGCCGACACCGTCTGGACGTACACCTCGTGGTCTGCCAAATCGGCAGCCGGCTCCCATGCCCAGACCGTTACCGGCCTTAACCCCGGCACCACCTACGACTGCAAAGCCCAGCTCAGGTATGATTCCATCACCATCGAGGGCACCACCCTCCAGTTCACCACAGGCGGCACACCGCTCATAGGTACCGGCACACCCCACGGCTCAGCGGCCTCAGTGCCGGCTTCCGTAAACGCGCCGCCCGTGGTCAACCCATCACTCATCATCCAGTCCGCCTCGCTATCACAAACGGGCAAACCCGGCGAGGCAGCGGTCACCGCCGTGTTAGCCAATACCAGCACGGTCAACGGCATCACACGCGTCAGGCTCTACGTCAACGGCGAGCTGGACGCCGAACAGACGATAGCCGTGGAGGCGGGCAAACAGGCGCCCGTCAACTTCACCGTTGTACGGAGCCAGCCCGGTACCTACCAGGTGTATGTCAACAATACGCCTGCCGGCAGCTTCGCGGTGGATGATTATATCCACCCCGATGCCATACTGTATATCAGCCTGACATTAGTCCTGGTCTCTTTAATCCTAGTCATTATCTATATCCGCAGCAGAAGGCAGGTGTGCTGAGCAGGAGAAAAGTTAAAAGCGAGTGTACATAATTGCCTTCTTTGCGCTTCATCATAGCCATTTTTCGTTTTTTTCTCCTAAGTCCCAGCCATTTCAATCTCTTAGTAAAGCCAGTCTCTAAATGGGAACAGTATTATACCTTGATCATGCAATGAGTTATATCTCCGATGAGCGACTGGGGAGATTTTTATGATATTCATGCTGAATGTGTTAGAATAACAATGCGTTTTGATGCCTTCAGTTGGAGCTTGCACGCAGAATATTGGCTTTTCCGTCTACCAGCCAAGGGAGTGTGTGTGCCATGGTTGGACGCAGGCAAATTAAGAAGACGTAAAGGGCGGGTATCGCTATGAGGAAATTCATTTTGAAGCACCTTCTAATTCCATCTATATTATTGGGTATGTTAAGTGCCGTAGCTACAGGATGCACTAAGCAAGGTAGCTCAACCTTACCGGCCCTTGATCTGCAGGAGGCACAGCAGATCGCCGCAGATGCCACTGTCTACGGTTTCCCACTGGTCATAATGGAGCTGACAAGGCAGGTATTTACGGCAGTTTCTGCGCCAAATGCGACCGGATCACCGGCTAACCAGTTCGGCAATAAGAGGACATTTCCTGACGCTGCATTTACTAATGTAGTAAACCCTAATGCCGACACCCTCTATTCTTCAGCATGGATTGATACTGCTAAGGAACCTGTTATCCTTTCAGTGCCGGACACTCATGGCCGTTACTACTTGATGCCCATGCTTAACGATTGGACGGATTGTTTTGCCTCGCCGGGCTCGCGTACTACGGGTACTGGTGTCGGTAACTTTGCAATCACCGGCCCGAACTGGAATGGCAGATTACCGCAGGGTATTGCGGAATTAAAGTCTTCTACCCGCTGGGTCTGGATCGTCGGCCGCATCGCCTGTGCCGGCCCTTCGGACTATGAGAATGTCTGGCAACTGCAAAACCAGATGAAACTGACACCGCTCTCCGCGTGGGGCACGAATTACGTGCCGCCTGCCAGTGTCCCTGTTGATTCAAGCGTCAAAACCGGTATTTCTCCGTTGAACCAGTTACTGGCTCTTGATGCGGCCAGCTATTTCAACTATGTCTGCCAGCTTATGGTGGACAACCCTCCCTATAAGGCTGATGCGCCTTTGCTGGCCAGCGTAGCGAAGATAGGTATTAAACCTGGCATTGACTACAAGTCTCATTTCGTTGGGCTGGATGATGGTGTTAAATCAGCGATCCAGGCTGGTTTTCGCTATGCTCTTGACAAAATCCCTGCTGCACAAATGGACAATATCAAAAACGGGTGGCAGCTTCCTTACGGCACGGGCAATTACGGAACCAACTATACATTGAGAGCAGCCATTGCCTATCGGGGACTGGGGGCTAATTTAGTTGAGGATGCTTTCTATGCCTCGGCGTCAACCAGCAGTGATGGAGCTAAATTTTCCAGTGATAACAAATATGTAATTCACTTCAGCAAGGACGAGATACCACCGGTTAACGGTTTCTGGTCGCTTTCCATGTACAATGAAAAAATCCTGTTTGCAGCCAACCCGATCGACAGATACTGCCTGGGTTCATTAAGCGATCCACCCCTGATAAAGAATCCCGATGGCTCTATTGACATTTACATACAGCAAGTAGCTCCAGACACTGCCAGGATGCCTAACTGGCTGCCTACTCCGGCCAGCGGCGCGTTTTCATTGACGTTGCGCTTGTACTGGCCGAAGAAGTCGGTCGTGGATAAAACCTGGGTGCCTCCGGCGGTGCAGTTGGTAAAATGAGCCCTGCGCAAATCTAATAGAGACCGTAGATTTGTCCTATATTTCTAGGCCAATAGAAGACCCTATTAAAACGGGTGTAGCTAACGTGAGGAATATGGAATCAGCCTTGGCTGCGTGACAATGTCGAGTTATGGCGTTCACATATAAGAATAATTTTTAAGAGAATTGACAGGCAGGCTCGGCAAGTTCACTGCATTTCAGGATTTTAATTAAAAGTTAGACAGTTATATACTTGACAGCCATTATAGCTTAATAATGTTTTTGATATTCTCTGGATAGATTCCGAACTTTTATTTGAGAGGAAACATATTTTACCCACGCTCCAATAGTTACTAATCACCAACATATAATAAGCGTAACAATGAAAAGACCTTTAGAAGCATGGGAAAAACTAAATTCGGACTCAAATATAGATAACGTGGTGGGCCATTGTGGACTCGAACCACAGACCCCAGTCTTATCAGGACTGTGCTCTAACCGCCTGAGCTAATGGCCCTTCTAGAATTGGCTTTAGTATATAGTCTGCAATAAATGTATGTCAAGGCATGTACTGGAGTTTGGAATGTTGTACAAAATCCACATGGAAATAAGCCTGAATATAAAGAAATAAAAGTCTGTTATATTGCATTCATTAGCGATGCTTCCTTGACTGGATTGTAGAGGGATTTTAAATATTCAGCCGATAAACTTAATAAAATGAGAAGCCTTTATCATTAATCAGACGGACACAGGCATCTACGGCCTCAGTGGCGTATTTTATACCTTTATATTTAATAATCTCGTCGAGGGCTGTCTCTATTCCGAGTGCCGGCCGGTAGGGCCGATGAGATGCTATTGCCTCTACTACATCGGAAACGGCCAGGATTCTGGCTTCCGGACAAATATCTCCGCCTTTGAGCCCGGCCGGATATCCTGATCCATCGAGTCTTTCATGGTGCTGCAGTATGATATTGCAAATCGGCCAGGGGAAATCGATGTTTTTAAGCATTTCACTGCCAACTTCGGGATGGCGTTTGATTATAGCAAATTCGGCATGTGATAATTTACCTGGCTTACTCAGAATCTCGGCAGGTACAGCAAGCTTACCTATATCGTGCACAATTCCGGCAATTCGTATCGATTCGCAGGTGCTGGCATCGAAGTTCAGTTCACCGGCTATGGCATGTGCCAGCCTGCTTACCTGTCGCTGGTGACCGGCTGTATAAGGATCCCTCGTCTCGCTCATAGTTGCAATGGTGCTGATGATGCCATCAACAGTTTTATGAAGCCTTTCATAGCTATCCTTGAGGGCCGATTCGGCTGTTTTACGATTGGTAATATCACGCACAGTCTCGAAGAGATATTGAGTGCCGTTGATATCGATAATCTTCGTCCGCACCTCCACATGAATAATGGATCCGTCTTTACGGTGAACAGGTGCTTCGAAAGTGAACTCGCCGGTCTCAAACAGTTTGCTCCGGTGGAAGTGTATCGTATTGAGATATTCTGGTGCATCAAGCTGGTAGGCGTTAATATCCTGCAGTTCTTGTGTGGTAAAGCCGGTTAATTCGGCGCCTGCGCTGTTAATATAAACGAACCTGCCGGATAAATCGCGCAGGAAAATAGCATCAGAAGAAAGATCGAGTAGTCGGCTTTTTAAATTTAATTCCTGATTTAAAGTTAATGGATTTTCGGAAGCGATGACCGGCCTATCGTCGATGCCCCGGATAGGTTTTATTTCATCCGGGTTTTCTATCCGCCCATTATCGTCTGTTTTATATCTGCATGGCCTATTATTTTTATTCATATACAAGCCTGCACAATGTAATGTACATTATATTGTAAATTACGTATAGGAGTCTGTAACCTGTTGGCTAAATTTGGTGAGACGTAAGGCCTTAAATTATGAAGGGGGGTGATCTGCGCAACACACCCTCTTCTTATCGGTTATCGGCGATATACCGATTATTATTTGATTTTATAGATCCAGCCGAACTTATCAGGCTTTTCGCCGTACTGTATTCCGGTGATGGTCTCAAACAGTTTGCGGGACAGGTTGCCCGCCCTACCGTTATTGATGACGATAGTCTTTTCCATATGCTGTATGGCGCCGATAGGTGAAATAACAGCGGCAGTGCCGGTACCGAATGCCTCGTTAAGCGTTCCTTTTTCGGCAGCCTCGATAATCTCATCCATGGATATTCTGCGCTCGTGTAAGGGGATATCCCAGTCTTTTGCAAGCCGGATGACCGAGTCTCTGGTTATACCGGCCAGTATTGTCCCGCTCAGATGAGGGGTGACCATTTCGTTGTTGATAACGAAGAAGACGTTCATGGTTCCTACTTCTTCCACGTAGCTGCGGTGTACCGCATCGAGCCAGAGCACCTGGGTGAAACCTTTCTGTTGGGCCTGATGGGCGGCATAAAGGCTGGCGGCATAGTTGCCGGCCGTTTTGACATCACCCGTACCACCGGGTACGGAGCGGGCATGATCTATGGCTGTAATGAGCTTAACGGGATTGAATCCCTCTTTATAGTATGCGCCTACCGGCGATAGTATAATCATGAATTCATAATTATGGGCTACATGTACACCCAGACTGATATCGGTGGCAAACGCGAAGGGACGAATATAGAGGGAGCAGCCCTTCTGTTTGGGTATCCATTCACGTTCCATCTTCAGTAGTTGTACGAGGCCTTCTTTGAAGATTTCAGGATCGATTTCCGGGATACACAGGCGGTGACAGGAACGGTTGAAGCGCTTGATGTGGTCGTCAAGCCGGAATATATGGATCGAGCCGTCTACGGCGCTAAAGGCTTTAAGGCCTTCAAATACGCTTTGCCCGTAGTGGATGGTGCTAAGGGCAGGATAAATTCTCAGAGGACCATAGGGCACGATCCTCGGTTTATTCCATTTCCCATTGCTGTAATTCATCCTCAACATATGATCGGTGAAAACCTGGCCAAAAACGAGATTATTGAAATCTACATCTTTGATCCGGGAGGATCTGGTTTTTCTGACGGTAATACTCATTTTTTTCATCCTTTCACATTAAAATTGGTGGGGAAGAGGGGACTCGAACCCCTACGCCTTGCGGCACATGATCCTAAGTCATGCTCGTCTGCCAGTTCCGACACTCCCCCACAATGGCTATACAAATATAATACTTTTTGAGGAAAATGTTAACAGTTTTAAAAAGAAGGAGGCTTTGGGACACGATGAAAAAAAATACCTGGTGAGCCGCCACGGGCTCGAACCGTGAACCGGTTGATTAAGAGTCAACTGCTCTACCTATTGAGCTAGCGGCCCAGAAGCCAATATGTTAGCATTCGGATTGAGTACACGTCAACCCGAAGACAGTCTCAGTTACATAATAGAGTAGCAAGCTCTATAATTATATTATAGATGAGGAAGAACTTCGAAGTTATCGACCATACCGCCGATATAGGTATTATTGCATACGGCAACGATTATAGCGAACTTCTGGCCAATGCCGCCCGGGGCATGGTCAGCCTGATGATAGATACCGACAGTATTGAGATAAATGCTAGCAAATCAATCGAGCTGGCAGATGCGGATATAATCGCTTTGCTGGTAAAATGGCTGAATGAGATAATTTATGAATTCGAGGTTGAACGTATACTGTATAAGGATTTCTCCATTGTATTAAAAGGAGATGTTGCCCTGCAGGCGACCTGCTATGGCGAGCGATATAATCCGAGAAAACATATTTTATTACGTGAAATAAAGGCGGCTACCTATCACGACCTGCATGTAGAAAATTTCAATGGTATTTATATGGCTAAAATTATCTTCGATATTTAACGGGTGAAGAATATGAGTCCGTGGCAGGGAGAGATCAGAAAAATAGACGAATACCGATGGGAGATACCGCGGGATTATAAGAATGGTATGCGCGTACCCGGTCTTATATATGCTGACGCTAAAATGCTTGACATAATCAGGGAAGAGCATTCACTCGAACAGGTGGCAAATGTGGCCTTTTTACCGGGGATTGTGGGGAAGTCAATGGCGATGCCGGATATACACTGGGGATATGGATTTCCCATCGGCGGTGTGGCTGCAACTAGGGTAAGCGATGGGGTTATATCGCCGGGTGGTGTAGGATACGATATCAATTGTGGTGTAAGGCTGCTGCGCACCAATTTAGATGAAGATGAAGTCAGACCGAAAATCGAGAAACTGATAAATGAGCTTTTCAATAACATACCCTCGGGAGTTGGTTCAGAAGGGAAGATCAAGCTCGATCAAAAAGGGATCGATCAGGTGCTCAGGGATGGGGCGGAATGGGCTGTCAGGCATGGTTATGGGCGGGAGGAGGATTTGGAGGTTACCGAAGAGAAGGGCTGTATGAAGATGGCCGACCCCGATAAAGTCAGCGAGAGAGCCAAGAAAAGGGGCGCACCTCAGCTGGGGACCCTGGGTGCAGGCAATCATTTTCTGGAAGTTCAGGTGGTGCGTGAAATATATGACGAAAAGGCTGCCAGGGTAATGGGCATTACTCATGTGGGGCAGGTGCTGGTATTGATTCACACGGGATCACGCGGGCTGGGCCATCAGGTATGCGATGATTACCTGCATATTATGGGTGAGGCGGTGAGAAAATACGGGATAATTTTGCCGGACAGACAATTAGCCTGTGCCCCGATTGAGTCTAAAGAGGGACAGGATTATCTGGCGGCAATGGCCTGCGCAGCCAACTATGCATGGGCCAACCGGCTGTGTATTGCCCACTGGACAAGGGAGTCTTTTGCCAGGGTTTTTAATAAGCGTATCGAAGAAATCGGCCTTGAACAGGTATATGACGTAGCCCATAACATTGCCAAGCTTGAGGAACATGTGGTTGAGGGCAAAAGGCAGAGGTTGTGCGTTCATCGGAAAGGTGCAACCCGTGCTTTCACAGCAGGTAAACGGGGTGTGCCGGAAAAATATCAGGAGATAGGACAGCCGGTGCTGATTCCGGGAGATATGGGCAGATGTTCGTTTATTGCCGTAGGAACGGAAAAAGCTATGGAGGAGACATTCGGTTCAACCTGTCATGGCGCTGGCAGAGTGCAGAGCAGGGGTGCTGCTAAGCGTGCACTGCGTGGACGGGATGTTGCCGATGAACTGGCTGCCCGCGGGATATATGTAAAAGCCGAAAGCATGAATGCACTGGCAGAAGAGGCTTCCAGTGCCTATAAAGATGTAGCCGATGTCGTCGCCGTTACGCATCATGCCGGTATTTCACGCAAAGTCGCAATGGCTGAGCCGATCGGGGTGATAAAAGGTTAAATCTATTATATAGCTTTAAATGCAGGGACAATAGTAATTATTACTTACCTGCACTTCAATATCGGCAAACAGATTTTTACTGCTGTAATGGAAGATCTGTAACTGCCAATCATGGAGCAGTTACCTCGCCGACTAAAAACACGTACGTTCAACTACATAATCCGCTGAGTTAGGCGACTCGATATTACAACTTTAAGAGGAGCCAAAGCTCTTTTTCAAAAGCTGTGGAACAGGTTCTGCATGGTACAAACCCAGGAAGCATTTTCTTCCAGTAAACTTCAGCATCCTTTAGTCTGCAGGAAATGCGCTAAAGCATCTTGATTTTTGTATAGTAGCCTTCAGTAAAGCCATTGGTAGTCCTGCAGTCAAAGTAATTTAGTGTCGGCTAACACTGTGCTCAATTCTCCTGGCTTTGTCCCTTTGCCTGTTGTCATTGGCAATAACATGAAAATAGCCCGCTACTACCGCTGGCGAGAAAATTCCAGATAGACTGGCTTGCCATTTATCCAGTTGTGGCGCACCCTTTTTCACTATCTCTCCTGTCTTGGAGTTCCTACCACCATACTATTTCCCACAACTTTTATCATTCAGCATTTGTGACCATTGACAAATAGAATATTTCTGGTATTATATATTTCCATTAATCCTTTGATTATATTGCAGATTCCAATTAGGTATTTAATCTACTTATATATTTTTTACAACTGAATACCATATTATCAGCGTTTTTTAAACTATTTAAAATATTTCCAAGAAAATGATCTTACTGCTTCTGGCGCTGTAACAGATGCCAAAGGTGACAGAAGTCTGAGGCCCCATCAACAGCCTGATCGTGATTTATACGTACATATTGTGGACAGGAGAAAAGATGGCATCGTTGTTAGAGGCGCCAAAACCAGTATTACCAATGCGGCAATGTGTGATGAAATAGTAGTAATTCCAGGCCGTGACCTAACTGAAAAAGATGCTGGCTGATTGAGAGATAAGAGTGGACATACGCCGTATAAAGCGTATCAAGAGGAAGCTATAGCTGCTCTACAAGCAAAAGCGGAAATTCAAGACAACCAATGAGTCCAAGCATAAACTTCCAGTGGCGGATAACTTACTCAAGCAGCAGTTTATTATATATGAACCAAATGCCGTCTGGGTGAGCCACATCACCTACGTGTCTACCGATGGAGACTTGGCTATGCCTATCAGGGTACAAGGACCTCTTTAATAATAAGATTGTGGGTTATTCCATGGAGAAGAGGTTGTCCCTGAACCTGGTCAGCAAGCATCTACTGCAAGCTATAACCGCCAGGAGGCCGGAGTAAGGGCTACTGTATCACTCTGACCGCAGGAGTCAATACTACATCATGTGTATCAGGGGATACGGAGGTAATTCGGACTACAGGTATTGATGAGCATATAGGAGAACTGCTTTGATAAAGCATCTTTTGAAAAAGCCTTAAGATGTTTTAGATATTTTGAGTATTTTGTATTTCAGCATCGTTGAAGGTGCATTAACTTTCAATATAGCCCCGATTTCCTGATTATACATAGCTTGCCCTATTGGAGAAACAACTGAAATTTTTCCCTGTTTGATATCTGCTTCCTTTGAACCCACTATCATATAGGTTATTCTTTCACCGGTTGATAAGTCCTCGAGAGTGACCTTATCACCCAATGATACTCTAAGATCCTGGTTCGAGTCCGGCTGGATAATTTTAGCTCTCTTTAAAGTGTTTTCTATATCTTTTATCTGTCCTTCAATGTGTGCTTGTTTCTCACGTGCTGCCTGTAAAGGGGCATTTTCTCTAAAATCCTTATCTAACGCGGCTTTTTTGATTTCATCTACTATTTTCGGCCTCTGTTCTTTAAGAGATGTCAATTTCCTCTGTAATTCCTCATATCCTTGGATAGTCATAATGATAGGTTCTTCTTTGTTTGTAACTGCAGGCGAATTCTTAACTGTGTTTTTTTTAGTACGGATATGTACTGCAAGATTGGATTGAATCAAAGAATTTTTATAGGCGTATATTAAAAATAGTTTGACCGCATTAAGATGTTGATTTGAAGAAATGGAACCAGAGAAAAATTGTTCTGAATAATTAGCTATTTCCCTCCCCGTTAATGTATTAATTTTCCTATCGCCACCAAACCATCGGATGAATTTGAATATCTCCTGTTGAACTTCTGAGACCTTTTCATTTGATATAGATGCTAAGTATCGGTTGGCGACCTCTTCTAAACCGATTTCTTCATTGGCAGCTTTTTGTTGATGTTTTGAGGGCATTTTCGCTAAGTTAATTATATTAAAATAACAAACTGAACGTTGTCAACTTGTTTTAGGCATCCGTAAAATATTGGACTTTTTGGAGAGGGTTGAAAGGTTATTTATATAGTACCTGAGCGAGGGAACATTGCCAGTGTCCCGATGCACCTTTTCCATATTGGACCGGATAAGGTATGCCATAAGTTTCCGATTAAATTCCTTTATATCGTCCAAGTAATCGATATTTTAGTATACAAATTGCTCTTGAATTGTCTGGTTAACCTTTCCAGACAATCGTTGGATTGGGGATGTTTGGGATAGTTGTATAAGCGTGGCATACTGATCTACTGACAGCTCTTTTCGAAGTGTTTCTCAAATTTGCCGCCGTTATCCGTCTGTATTCTCATGGCATTGAGAGAGAATCCAGCAATAAATTTCTTGAGTAAGTCGTTGCTATGGGTGGAAGGATTTGAGGTGTAAGCACGGGCGGAAGCGAACCTGATACTCATATCAATGGCCGTGAAAAAATACCGTCTGATGTTGAAGACAAATATGGAAATGATATCCATCTGTGTAAGAACCCGGTGTTTGAGAGTGGAAACCTTTATGCCGCTCTTTTTTACGAGGTTTTGGCTGCTGCCTGAAGGCCGGATCACGGAATCTGGCGTTGATGTTACTCTGTTTGAATCGGGGGAAGTCTGTCCCGACCTTGAGATCGTGGTGATTCCGCCTTAAGTTATGGTGTAATAGTCTTATCTGATTCCGAATGAGCGGTTTAGCATTGGATGATAAAATCCTCGATAGTATTTTTCTACATACCCTTGCCGCATATGGACTCCCGGTTTTCATCCCGGTCAGAGTCCAATATGTTTCTGAACTTTTGCGCCCCGCAACAGTTTGTTGTAACTTTGCTCATATTAGTATTAGAATATTGAGCCTGCAGTAAGTTCCTGTCAACCAGGACAAAGCGTTTTATCGTTACTTGGAAGGAGTATAAATATGCCAGGGGAAGAAGATAAGTCCAGTAAATTGGAGATAATGAGGCACTCGGCCAGTCATATAATGGCTGAAGCAGTAAAATCTCTTTTCCCGGATGCAAAATTCGGTATTGGACCAGCTATTGAGGATGGCTTTTATTATGATTTCGAGCTTCCACGGCCATTGACCCAGGATGACCTGCCGGTAATCGAAGCGAAAATGCAGGAATTGATTGATGCAGATGAGCCGTTTATCCGTAAAGAGATCAGCGTGAAAGAGGCCTTGAAGCTATTTGCCGACCAGCCTTATAAAATCGAATTGATCAATGACCTTGGCGCAGAAAAAGTATCCATTTATACTCAGGGTGGGTTTACCGATTTATGTCGTGGCCCTCATGTAAAATCGTCCGGTGAGATTAAGGCATTTAAGCTGACGGGTGTGGCAGGCGCTTACTGGCGTGGAGATGAAAAAAGGCCGATGCTGCAGCGAATATATGGTGTAGCCTTCGAAAGTAAGATCGAACTTGACGAACATCTAAAAAAGCTTGCCGAGGCGGCTAAACGGGACCACAGAAGGCTTGGAAAAGAACTGGATTTGTTCAGCCTTCATGAAGAAGCTGGGCCGGGGCTGGTCTACTGGCACCCTAAAGGTGGTACTGTAAGACAGATTATCGAGGATTTCTGGAAGCTGGAACACAGACGCAGGGGGTATGATATTGTATATTCTCCGCATATAGCCAAAGTCCAACTCTGGCAGATAAGCGGGCACTGGGATTTTTACCGTGAAAATATGTATTCGCCGATGGAAATAGATGATGTTGAGTATGTGATCAAACCGATGAACTGCCCGTTCCACATCTTAATGTATAAAACGCAGATACGAAGCTATCGGAATTTGCCCATTCGTTATGCTGAACTTGGAACTGTTTACCGATATGAGAGGTCCGGTGTTTTGCACGGATTGGCCAGGGTCAGGGGCTTTACACAGGATGATGCCCACATATTCTGCAGACCCGATCAGATTGTTTCGGAAGTCACACAGGCGGTAGAACTTGCTAGATTTATGATGAAAACATTCGGTTTTAATGAATACGAGATGATGCTGTCTACCAGGCCTGAAAAAGCAGTCGGCAGTGAAGAAAGCTGGCAACAGGCAACACAAGCTCTGAAAACGGTACTGGAAAATCTAAATATGGCTTATAAAATCGACCCGGGTGAGGGTGTGTTTTACGGTCCGAAAATCGATGTGAAGCTGAGGGATGCCCTTGGCAGGATGTGGCAGGGGCCTACATTCCAGGTTGATTTTCAGATGCCGGAGAAATTTGATGTCAACTATATCGGTGAAGATGGCCAGGAACACAGAACGGTGATGATACACAGGACAGTCCTTGGAAGTATGGAGCGCTTTTTTGCCTGTCTTATCGAGCATTATGCCGGAGCATTTCCACTATGGCTTGCCCCGATACAGGTGGTAATTATTCCTATTGCCGATAGACATATTGAGTATGCTTCTAAACTGCTAGGACAATTGAAGTCCAGAGACGTTCGCGTATTGCTTGATGATCGCTCTGAACGCATGAATTTAAAAATAAGAGAGGCACAGTTAAATAAGATCCCGTATATGTTGATTGTTGGTGATAAAGAAGTAGAGAAGGGCACTGTCTCGGTTAGATTGAGAACCGGTGAAGATAGAGGATCCCAGGGTTTCAGCGAATTTATGGACAGCCTTGATAATCTTATTCAATCCCGCGAGCTAACCAGACTTTGATTACAGCTATGAAATATGTTAATATTCAACCCGTTGGTTTAATAAAAAGGAGGTAGAGAATAACATATTTAAAGAACTGAATATCAATCATCGTATTCGCTCAAAAGAGGTCAGATTGATAGGTGAAAACGGCGAACAGGTAGGTGTAGTACCTATCGAAAAGGCGCTACAGCTAGCGGGTGAAAAGGGGTTGGATCTGGTAGAGGTTGCACCTACAGCCAGCCCACCTGTTTGTAAATTGCTCGACTATGGCAAGTACCGATATGAGCAGACCAAGAAGGAAAAAAAAGTGCGGAGCAGCCAGCGGGCCGGACTGCTAAAGGAAATTCGGGTTAGACCTCAGGTTAAAGATCATGACCTTGACATAAAGATTAATTTGGCGAAGAAGTTTATCCTGGAAGGAGATAAAGTACGGGTTCTTGTAGTTTTCCGCGGAAGGCAGGTTGTACATCCAGAGCTGGGTATCAAAGTCCTGCAAAAAGTTGCAGGTGAGTTGCGAGGAATAGCACAGCTGGACGGGCAGCCTGTTAATGAGGGTAGAATAATGAGCCTGACACTTTCACCGGTATCAGCGAAACAGTCTCAATCCAGAGATAACAGAGAAAAGATAAAAGAAGAAAGTGAAATAAAAATCAAGGAAAAAGTATAAATGCCTAAACTAAAAACACACAAAGGAGCTAAAAAGAGATTTCACATCACCGGCACAGGCAGAGTAATGCGGGTGAAACAGGGTAAAAGCCATTTTCGGCGCAGAAAATCTGCCAGAACAAAAGGATTGTTTGACGAAACCATTCCGGTCCATTCTGCTGATGTGAAAAGAATAAAAAAAGTTTTACCTTATCGCTAAGTTCATCAGGAGGACAAAATTGCCAAGAGTAAAGGGCGGGATCGTTACCCGCAGACGTCATAAAAAAGTTTTGGAATTAACCAGAGGCCACCATGGAAAAAGGCACGCACTTTTCAGGCGTGCCCATGAGTCAATGCTGCATGCTCTGGATTATGCGTACTCTCACCGCAGGGAACGTAAGGGAGATATGCGTAAACTCTGGATTGCCAGAATAAATGCCTCTGCAAGAAATGCTGGGCTGACGTATAGCCAGCTGATGGGCGGTCTTACAAAAGCCGGTGTTATAATCAATCGTAAGATGCTGGCTGATATTGCGGCTAAAGATCCCCAAAGATTTTCTGCTCTGGTTAATATTGCAGCGGAAGAACTTAAAAACTGAATCTGATATATTGTCTGCGATGCTTGACCAGATAGAGAAAATTGAAGCAGATGCTAGTGCCGAGCTGAGAAAAATCACCAGCTTAGAAGAATTAGAGGCATGGCGGATACGTTATCTCGGCAGAAAAAGCCAGCTTATTAACATCCTGCGTTCCATTTCTGGTGTCCCCATTGAGGAAAGAAAACTGGTAGGATCAAGGGCAAATCAGCTTAAGAACAAACTGGAAAGCGATTATTCCGAGAATAAGTCCAGATTGGAAATCTCTGCTACCAGGTCACTGGAAAAGCAACTAATCGATGTGACATTGCCCGGTGAGCCCTATCAAATCGGCCGGCTTCATCCTACAACTCGCACTATAAAAGAGATATGCGATATCTTTATCAGCATGGGATTTCAAATTGCAGAAGGGCCCGACGTCGAATGGGAGTACTATAATTTTGAGGCACTTAATATGCCATCCGAACATCCCGCCAGAGATGCGTTTGCAACTCTCTGGGTTGATTATAAGACTCCCACAGGCGCGAGACCCATGCTAATGAGAACCCATACTTCCCCAGTGCAGATCCGCACTATGGAAAAAAACAAGCCGCCAATCCGAATCATTGCCCCTGGCCGCGTATATCGCTATGAAGCCACCGATGCCACACACGAATGGATGTTTTCCCAGGTGGAGGGACTGGCTGTTGATAGGAATGTGACAATGGCGGATTTAAAAGGCACGCTCTTTGAGTTTGTCAGAAGATTATTCGGTAAGGATCGAAAATGTCGATTCAGATGCGATTACTTCCCGTTTGTTGAGCCGGGAGTGGAAATAGCGGTTGATTGCTTCATGTGCGGTGGCAGTGGTTGCAGGTTATGTGGAAACAGCGGCTGGATTGAGATACTCGGTGCCGGCATGGTTCATCCGGAGGTGTTGAGAATCTGCGGTATCGATCCCGATATGTATTCCGGTTTTGCTTTTGGTATGGGCGTGGAAAGAATACCCATCCTTCGTTATGGTATTGACGATATCAGGCATTTTTATGCTAACGACCTGCGGTTTTTGAAGCAGTTTTAATATAGGTGATACATGAGGGTTCCTCTCAGCTGGTTAAAAGAATATGTAGACATAGATATTCCCGTTGTTGAATTGGCGCATAAGTTAACGCTGGCCGGACTTGAGGTATCGGACATGCAAATAATGGGCGGAAGCTGGGACAGAGTTTTTGTAGCTAAGATATTGGCGGTTAATCCGCACCCCAATGCTGATAGACTCAGGTTGGCTACGGTTGACTTGGGAGACAGGCAGATGACGGTGGTCTGCGGTGCGCCCAATTTAGTGGTTGGCGATAAAGTTGCCTTTGCTATGGTCGGTGCAAAGTTAATTGACGGACATACTGGTAAGCTTGAGGAGTTAAAGCCGGCTAAAATAAGGGGAATAGTTTCTGAAGGTATGATTTGTTCAGAAAAAGAACTGGGGATTTCAGATAGTCACGAAGGAATCCTTGTTTTGGACCCGAAATACGAAATAGGCAGACCGCTGGCGGACTGTCTGGGCGATGTTGTTTTTGAGATTGAAGTTACCCCTAATAGAGCTGATTGCTTATCCGTTACAGGTATTGCCAGAGAGATAGCAGCGTTAACCGGTAAAAATTTCAAAATGCCCGATCTTTCTTATAGTGAAGCTGATGAACCTGTAGAAACGAAAGCTTCGGTAGAAATTCTGGCACCTGATTCGTGCCATAGATATTGTGCGACAGTAATTGAGGGCGTGAAAATAGGGCCTTCACCCAAATGGATGCAGGATCGTTTAGCTGTCTGCGGTATGCGCCCAATTTCCAATATTGTTGATGTCACCAATTATGTGATGCTTGAATTAGGGCAACCTTTGCACTCTTTTGATTACAAGCAGATCAGGGGAAACAAGATAATTGTAAGGCATGCGGTTGAAGGTGAGACCATGTATACGCTGGACGAGACGGAGCGTAAGTTCAGCGCCGATATATTATTGATTGCGGATGCTGAGAGACCGGTAGCGGTAGCCGGTATAATGGGCGGTCTGAGTTCGGAAGTCAGGGAATATACGACATCGATTCTGCTGGAATCAGCCAATTTCAATCAGGCAATTATTCACAGAGGAGCGTTAAATTTAAAATTGAGCAGTGAGGCATCTGCCAGGTTTGAAAAGGGTTTAAACCCCGAACTCTCTTTAGTAGCTGCCAAAAGAGCTACCAAATTGATAGCCGAACTGGCGGGCGGCAGAGTTGCACGTGGTATTATCGATGTTTATCCGGGACGCACTGAACAAAAGACGGTGCATATCAAAGCGGGTGATGTGAAGAGATTAACTGGAATGGATATAAGAATTGAGCGGGTCGAGGAATGCATGAGTGCTCTTGGCTTTATATATGAAAAAACCGGGGACGAAACTATTTGCGTTAAAAGACCCTGGTGGCGCAGCGATATAAATTGTACTGCCGATCTGGTCGAAGAAGTTGCACGTGTTACGGGATATGAAAATATACCTACTTCTATGTTGAGCTCTTCTCTACCGACCGGTGAAGGAAACCGACTTCCCGCATTCCGTCAGAATTTGCGTGAATCAATGGTTTCACTCGGTTTTCAGGAAATCATTACCTATCCCTTGACAAGCATCGAAACTTTGAAAAAGACTTCATATAGCGGCGAGCTGGCGGTTGAAAATCCACTACGGCTGGAAAATCCAATGAGCAGAGAGCTGGAATTTCTGCGTACCAATATACGTATGGGTGTGTTATCTGTTATGGCACGCAATCAGCGAAATCGCGAGTATAATATACGTCTTTTTGAGATAGGAAAAGCATTCATTCCCAGGCAGAGAGATTTACCAAAGGAAAATGAAGTTCTGTGTGCGTTGATTGATAGCGTGGTGCCACAGATTTGCTGGCAGACAAAGGCTAAGGTTAATGATTTTTATTCTGCTAAAGGGATGGTGGAAGCTCTGCTTGCCAGATATGGTTTGTGTGCTGAGTATAAACCATCGGAAGATATGTCTCTGAATCCTTCTAAATGCGCCGATATTTTAATTGATAAAGTTAAGATAGGTGTGGTGGGTGAGGTACACCCCAGAGTAATGGCTAACTTCGACATTGAAGAGCCTGTTTTCTTATTTGAAATCGATCTTGAAAGACTGTTCTCATTTTCGTCGAAAATGATTGTCTATAAACCTCCTTCCAGGTATCCAGGGGTGATACGGGATCTTGCATTATTGGTAAACGAAGATATTAAATATGATAGCTTATTGGCGATTTTTAAAAAATTTGATCTTATTTCAGAGGTTAGGCTATTTGATCTATACGTGGGAGAACAAATACCGGCGGGTAAGAAATCGATGGCATTCCGTCTCACATATCAGTCTTACGATCATACCTTAAAGGACGAAGAAATAGAAGGCGTTCAAAAGCAAATTCTGGAAGTCCTGTACAAGGAAACCGGCGCTGTCTTACGTTCGTGATTGATTGAGGGACAGCCATAGTTTTGAAGTGTTTTAATTTACTGGTTCATGCTATTTCTGAATAAATAAGAGCGGTTCAAATGAGTAATACGTCGGAACACTTTCTGCATCGGTTCTTTTATCCAGAGAGCGTGGCTGTTGTGGGAGCTTCTCTTAACCCCTTCACGGTTAATTTTCAACTGATTAATAATCTCGTTAATCTGGGCTACAGGGGCCGGATATACGCTGTTAACCCAAAAGGGGAGGATATTCTCGGTGTTAAGTGCTATAAGTCGATTAATGACATAGAAGATTATGTTGATTTGATGGCCATTTCGATTCCGGCGCGCAACGTGCTCGATGTGGTAAATAGTCTGGATAGAAAGAAAGTCGGTGGAGTTGTACTTATTTCAGGTGGGTTTTCTGAGATTGGTAATGAAGGGCGCAAGGTGCAGGACCAGATATCAGTTTTGTTGAAAAAAAAGGG
>Ga0078972_1010051_pt1 | contig 18050 bp, 12 predicted proteins | sample YelNatPaOPGAMG01_FD_67568 | JGI IMG/M metagenome (GOLD analysis project Ga0078972, IMG submission 67568) | Hot spring thermophilic microbial communities from Obsidian Pool, Yellowstone National Park, USA - OP-RAMG-01 (SPADES assembly) (version 2) | ecosystem: Environmental > Aquatic > Thermal... | reverse complement strand
TTAAGGATTTCAGCTGGATTAATGGCTAAAACAATCACTGACATTAAAACAGCTAAAATAGCTACAACAATAAGGAGTTCAATAAGAGTAAAAGAGGAATGTTTGTTATTTTGAGGAAAAATATTAAAAGACATAGAAGAGATATATAAATAAAATTATAGCTTGTTATCAATTAAACAACAAGAGTATGCATAATCACATTCCTAAGCCCTCTTTCTCCGACGAGCATGAAAAGCTTCATAAACCTCTCTTAATTCTTTATCAGTTAAATGTGTATAAACTTGGGTAGTGCTAATATTGCTATGACCTAAAAGCATTTGAACTGAACGCAGATCAGCGCCATTTTGTAGAAGATCTGTCGCAAAAAGATGGCGCAGAGTATGAGGAGTAACATGCCGCACAATGCCAGCTTTTTTAACATAAAAATTAATTAATCTTTGAACGCTGCGCGGTGTCATTCGTCCCAATACCTCAATCTTTTTTGATTTTTTAAAACTGACAAAAAGCGGTTCTTCTAAATCTGTCCTTTTGGCTAAATAATTTTTTAAAGCCTCTTTTGCAGTATCAGATAAAAAAACTAATCTAATTTTTCCGCCCTTTCCTTTTACTGAAAACTCTCCCCTTTCTAAATTAACGCTATCACGATTTAACTTGCAAAGTTCCGAAACGCGCAATCCCGTTGCAAATAAGATCTCCAGAATAGCTCTATCGCGTAAATCTTTCAATGTCTTTCCTTCTGGCGCATTTAATAATCTCTCCAACTCATTGAAACTAATTAATTCAATTTCATTGCGCGAAACTTTTGCTAATTCCACTTGTTCTGGCGGCAAACATTTAACGCCAATTTTGGTTAAATACTTTAAAAAGCCGCGCAAAGCAATCACATAATAATTTTGAGTCACTTTTTTTAAATTTTGTTTTCTGCCTTCTAAACGATTGAGATAAATTCGGAATTGTCTAATCATTTCTTGATCAATATCGGAAACAATCAGTTGCTCAATTTTTTGATTATTTTTTTCCGCTAAAAAATTGAAAAATCTAGTCAAATAACGATTATAATTTTCCAGAGTTTTTAAACTCCGATTTTTCTCAATTTCTAAATATTCTAAATATTGCTTTTTTAACGGCAACAATTTTTTATCTTCCATATATTTCTCTTATTAATTATAGCTTTTCTTGGGCATCTTGCAAACTTTTTATCTTTATGTTATCATCTTATTAATATGCTAAAGAAAGAAGAAAAAAGCAATCTTATTAATAAGTTTAAAAAACACGAAAAAGATACCGGATCGACGGAAGTTCAAATTGCGCTTTTAACCAAACAAATTCATAAATTAACATCACATTTAAAAGAACATCCAAAAGATAATCACTCTCGTCGCGGACTCTTAAAAATGGTGGCTAAAAGAAAAAAACTTTTGAACTTTCTTGAGAAAGAGTCTATACGCCGTTACAATAAACTTATTAAATCCTTAGGTTTAAAGTAATTTTTCAATTATTATGATAATCAAATATAAAGATCAACGTATAGCGATTTTTTTTGATATCCAAAATCTTTATCACTCAGCTAAAAATCTGTATCAAGCAAGAGTTGATTTTAACGAAGTTTTAAAAACTGCGGTGGCTAATCGAAAATTAATTCGAGCCATTGCTTATGTTGTTAAAAGCGATGCTGTTGAAGGTGAAGCTTCTTTTTTTGAAGCCCTGCAAAAAATGGGAATTGAATTAAGAATGAAGGAACTCCAAGTTTACCCTGATGGATTAAAAAAGGCTGATTGGGATGTTGGATTAGCAATAGATGCCATTCGTATTGCTCCTTCAATTGATAATGTTATTTTAGTAACCGGTGATGGCGATTTTCTTCCTTTGATTGAATATTTAAAAAATATGGGTAAAACCGTTGAAATAGTTGCTTTTGGACGTAGCGCTTCCTCTAAATTAAAAGAAGTGGCTGATGATTTTATAGATTTAGAAAGTAACCCTCAAAAATTTCTTATTCGTAGTCCTTTAATAAAAAAGTCGAAAATGAAATTCCTCAAGTAATTGAGGTTTTCAAAATAAAAAATCTCCTAGGAACAATTTAGAGCAGAGGAGAGGATATAAAATAATATCTTGTCCTCTGCACTAAATTAAATTGTTTCTTGGAGAAAAAATTAATAATAAATATGTTAGAAGAAAAAGTTTTTTCGTTGGATGTGGCTGGGAAAAAACTAACAGCTAAGTTTTCGCCTTTAGCCCAACAAGCAAATAGTTCAGTTATTATGCAATATGGCGATACGGTTGTTTTAGTCACCACTACTATGGGAAAAGTTGATCGTTTAGAAAACGATTTTTTCCCATTAGTTGTTGATTATGAAGAAAGATTTTATGCGGCTGGAAAAATTTTAGGCAGTCGTTTTATTCGTCGCGAAGGCAGACCATCAGAAGGCGCTATTTTAACTGCACGTTTAATTGACCGTTCAATTAGACCTCTTTTTAATCAGAATATGCGTCGAGAAGTTCAGGTTGTAGCAACTGTTTTATCAATTGATGGCGAAAATGATCCTGACTTCCCTGCTCTCATTGGCGCATCCTTAGCTTTAGCCACTTCTGATATTCCTTGGGAAGGACCAGTTTCCGGCATTCGTATTGGTTTAGTAAATAATGAATTAAAAATTAATCCAAATTATACAGAACGTGAAACGGGTAATTTAGATTTCTTTTTGAGTAGCGCGGATAATAAAATCACAATGTTAGAAGTTGGTGCTAATGAAATCGATGAAGATTTAATGAATAAAGCCGCTCAATTGGCACTCGGAGAAATAGAAAAAATTCAAAAATTCCAAGAACAAATTATTAAAGAAATCGGCAAAGAAAAAGCTAAAATTTTACTTAAAGAAATTCATCCAGAAACAAAAACAAAAGTTCAAGAATTTTTGAAAGATAAATTAGAAGAAGCAATTTATACCGAGGATAAATTGAGCCGCGTTTCTAAAATTGCTACTTTAAAAAGCAATTTGGAAGAATACTTAAAAAATCAAGGATTTGATGATTCAAAAATTAAAGAAGGATTTATTGTTTTAGAAGAAGAAATTGATAATTTAGTCCATAAAAATATTTTAGAAAAAGACAAACGCCCCGACGGAAGAAAACTAGATGAAATTAGACCAATTTATTGCGCGGTGGGAATTTTACCGAGAGTTCATGGTTCAGGACTTTTTATTCGTGGTACCACTCAAGCTCTTTCAACGGTGACTTTAGCCGCGCCATCGCACGGCTTAACTGTGGAAACAATGGAAGAAAGCGATGTTAAACGTTTTATTCACCATTATAATTTTCCACCCTACTCTGTTGGAGAAATTTCTTCAATGCGCAGTCCTGGTCGCCGCGAAATTGGTCATGGCGCTTTAGCGGAAAAATCGCTTCTACCAATCATTCCTAAAAAAGAAGATTTTCCTTATGCTATTCGTGTCGTTTCTGAAATTTTATCTTCTAATGGTTCTTCATCTATGGCTTCTGTTTGTGGTTCTTCTTTAGCTTTAATGGATGCAGGTGTACCAATTAAAAACCCAGCTGCCGGTATTGCAATGGGTTTAATGATGGAAAATGAAAATAATTACAAAATTTTAACTGATATTCAAGGACCTGAAGATCATTATGGCGATATGGACTTTAAAGTTGCCGGAACAAAAAATGGCATTACAGGCGTTCAAATGGATGTTAAAATCAAAGGAATTACCTTAAAAATTTTTGAAGAAACACTTTTACAAGCCAAAAAGGCACGTTTAGAAATACTTAAAAAAATTGAAGAAATTATTACTCAACCCAGATCCAATCTTTCACCATTTGCTCCTAAAATTTTTACCATTCAAATTGATCCAGAAAAAATTCGCGATGTCATCGGTTCGGGTGGAAAAACCATTAATGATATCATCAAAAAAACCGGAGTAGAAATTGACATTGAAGAAGATGGCCAAGTTTTTGTTACTGCACCCAATGAAAAAGCTGGCAATGAAGCTCTAGAAATTATTAAAAATATCACTCATGAATTTAAAGAAGGAGAAATTGTTACTGGTAAAGTGAGTCGCATTTTAGATTTTGGCGCTATTGTTGATTTAGGATTTAATAAGGACGGGCTATTGCATATTTCCGAAATTGCCAATCACCGAATTAATAGGGTAGAAGATGAAGTGAAAATTGGACAGGTTTTGACTTTAAAAATTATTAAAATCGATGAAAATGGGCGTATTTCGCTCTCACTCAAAGCGCTCCATCCAGAGGAAAATAATCGAGAAAATGACGAACAACCTGGACGAAAAACATTTAAACAAAGACGCTAAATATTAAAAATTGTTTTTAATCAAAACTGCCCCCTTGGGGCAGTTTTGATATTAATTATTTTTTCTTCTCTTCTTTTTCTCTTTTATCTTTTAATTGCTGAATCTCCTCAGTTCTATTTCGAAATCCTGTACCGACTGGCACCAGACGTCCAATAATAACATTTTCTTTCAAACCACGCAGATAATCAATTTTACCTTCAAGCGCTGCTTTAACTAAAACTCTGGTTGTTTCCTGAAAGGAAGCAGCTGATAAGAAACTATCGCTTGCCAAAGCTGAGCGAGTAATTCCCAAAAATAATTGTACCGCTTTAGCTGGTTTTTTTCCTTTTGCTTTTAATTTATTATTCTCTTCAATAAAGCGCGATTTAGAAACAACCTCACCTATTGTAAAACCACTATCACCTGGATTCTTTACTTTTACTTTATCAAACATTTGCCTAATAATAACTTCTAAGTGTTTATTATTAATTGAGACTCCTTCAGAAACATAAATTTTCTGAACCTCAGAAAGAATATAGCGCTCAACTGTTTCACGATTAGTAATTTTTAGTAATTCTTTCGGATCAATATCGCCACTACAAATTTTTTGACCTGCTTTAATTTCCTCTCCCTCTCTAACTAAAATTTTCTTAGTCTTTGGAATAGAATATTGATGGACTTCAAGAGTCTTGGTTCTTTTCTCCTTTATAGTTTGAGACTTTTTATCCAAATGAGCTTTAACGCTGATAATAATTTCTTTTTCTTGTTCTTCAATTTTTACTACAACACCATCAACTTCAGAAATAACCGCCTTGTTTTTAGGCGTGCGCGCTTCAAATAATTCTTCAATTCTTGGTAAACCATGAGTAATATCTTGGCCAGCTACGCCGCCAGTATGAAATGTGCGCAAAGTTAACTGTGTACCTGGCTCACCAACAGATTGGGCAGCAATTATACCAATTGGTATACCAATACTCGCTGGCTTATTATAACCCAAATCATAACCATAACACTTAGCGCAAACCCCCCATAATGTTTTACACGTAATTGGCGAACGAATTTTAACAGCATCAATATCGGATTTTTCAATGGCTTCAGCAGCTCCATTAGTAATAATTTCATTGGCTCGAACAATTACTTTATTACCAATTTTAATATCTTCTAAAGCCGTCCGACCAATTAATCTTACCGCAAAACGATGACCAAATTCAGCGCCATCTTTGCGATAAATAGTGATGCCGTGAGTTGTTTTACAATCATCTTCAGTAATAATCACTTCTTGAGTGGCATCAATCAAACGACGGGTCAAATAACCTGCATTAGCTGTTTTTAAAGCTGTATCACTGGAACCTTTACGAGCACCATGGCTCGCAATGAAATACTCCAAAACTGATAAGCCTTCTTTATAAGAAGATAAAATTGGCAATTCAATAATTTCACCTTTTGGGTTTTGAACCAAACCTTTCATTGCTGTCATCTGCATTAATTGTCCCCAAGAACCACGACTACCAGAATCAAAAATCTGAAAGACCGGATTATCTTCTGGCAAAACTTTGTTAATGTTGCTTTGAATAGCTGATAATCCCTTTTCCCAAGCTTTGATTGCATGAACTCTTTTTTCCTGACGAGAAAGCAATCCTTCATTATATTGTTTTTCAATAATTGCTACTTCTTTCCTTGCCTCTTTAACAATTTCTTCTTTCTCTTTTGGAATCATTAAATCAGACATTGACCAAGTAATACCAGAAATAGTCGCATAATAAAAACCAACCTCTTTTATCTTATCCAATAAATTAATAGCTGATTTTGGATCATAGTGACTAATGATATAATCAGTCAATTTACTTAAAAATTTTTTCTCAATTACATCAGCCACAAACGGAAATTCTTTAGGAAAAATATCATTGAAAATAATTTGACCAGCTGAGGTTTCAATTAAAACGTTTGTATCTTGATATTTTTCCGCTACTAAAACATCACCAGATTTTTTGAGATATGAATCTTTATAGGGTCTGATTTTAATTCTTGTTTTTAAATCAATTAATTTATGATGATAAGCTAAAATAACTTCTTCTGGATCAATAAAAACCTTTCCTTCGCCTTTAAGATTATTAAATATTTTTGTGAGATAATAGCAACCTAAAATAATATCTTTTGTTGGATTAACAATTGGTTCGCCATTTGCTGGTTTTAAAAAGTTTAAAGAAGAAAGCATAATTTCTCGCGCTTCTTTTTGAGCTTCTTCAGTTAGAGGTAGGTGTACTGCCATTTGATCGCCATCAAAATCAGCATTAAAAGCTGTACAAACCATTGGAGGAATTCGTAAAGCTAAATCCTCAATTAAAACGGGTTTGAAAGCTTGAATACCCAAACGATGAAGCGTTGGGGCGCGATTTAATAAAACATAACGGTCTTTAATCACTTCCTCCAAAATCGCCCAAACTTCAGCTGGACCTTGATCAATCAAACGATTAGCGCTTCGAATATTAAATACGATTCCTCTTTCTAATAATTTATTAACCACAAATGGTCTAAATAACTCCAAAGCCATTACTTTCGGCAAGCCGCATTCGAAATGACGCAATTCTGGTCCAACCACAATTACCGAACGGCCAGAATAATCAACTCTTTTACCCAATAAATTCTGACGAAAACGACCTTGTTTACCTTGTAAAATATCAGACAAAGATTTTAGCGGTCGCTTTTGCGCGCTAGATTGGATTTGGGTTTTTCTGGCATTATTATCAATTAATGCATCCACCGCTTCCTGAAGCATGCGTTTTTCATTTCTAATAATAACTTCTGGCGCATTTAACTCAATTAATTTTTTTAAGCGATTATTGCGATTAATCACACGACGATATAAATCATTTAAATCGGAAGTTGCATAACGACCACCATCTAAAGCCACCATCGGTCTTAAATCTGGTGGTAAAACTGGAACAACAGTCAAAAACATCCACTCTGGCCGTAAATTATTCTTGATAAATAATTTAACTAATTTTAATTGAAGAAGAATTTTCTTTTTATCACTCTTTTTATTCTTAAACTCTTTAACTAATTCTTTTTCTTTTTTCTTTAAATCAATAGCTTTTAATAGATTAACTATTGGTTCACTCCCAATTCCCGCTTCAAAAACATTGCCAAATTTTTTGCTTAAATTAAAGAATTCGACTTCGGAAATAATTTTTAAAGGATAAAGACTTTGAATTTCTTCGGTATGGTGTTTATACAAAGTTTCTAAAACATTGAGTTTCTCTTTTGGTGTATTCTTCTTTTTACTTTTATATTCAGATTCTAAATCTTCTAAAACCCTCTTTCTTTCATCTTCATTGATTTTAGTAATAATGTAAGCAGTATAATAAACAACTCTTTCTAATTGCTGCTGATTAACGCCTAAAAATAAAGAAATCGGTGAAGGAATATGTTTTAAATACCAAATATGAGCAACGGGACACGCCAATTGAATATGACCCATTCTTTCGCGTCTCACACCTGCTCTTGTTACTTCTACTCCACACTTATCGCACACTATGCCTTTATAGCGAATATTTTTGTATTTTCCACAATAACATTGCCAGTCTTTTGTTGGACCAAAAATTCTTTCAGAAAATAAACCATCTTTTTCTGGTCGTTGAGTACGATAATTAATAGTTTCTGGTTTAGTTACTTCGCCATAACTCCAAGAAATAATTTCTTCTGGAGAAGCAAGTTTTAATTTTATAGCTGAAAAATCTTCTGGTAACATATTTTTATTCTTGATTATTAGATTCTTGATTTTGACCTTGATGTTCTTCTAAATATTTAACTTCTTCCATAGCTTCGTTAAATATCCCTCCTCCCCCATTTTTATCTTCTTCCTCTTTCTGCGTTTTTTCTTTAACACCAATTAATTCAACATTTAAAGATAAGCTCTTCAACTCATTCATTAAAACATGAAAAGAAGCGGGAATATTTGGACTCTTAAATGGTTGACCACGAACAATTGATTCATAAGTTGAAATTCTACCTTTTACATCATCAGATTTAATTGTCAACATTTCCTGCAAAGTATAAGCAACACCATAACCCTCCAACGCCCAAACCTCCATTTCACCAAAACGTTGGCCACCTAATTGGGCCTTACCACCTAATGGCTGTTGAGTAATCAAAGAATAAGGACCAATCGAACGCATATGAACTTTGTCTTCAACCATATGAATTAATTTCATCATGTAAACATATCCGATCATCACTCTATTCTCAAAAGGTTCGCCGGTGCGACCATCATACAAAACCACTTTACCATCTTCTGGTAATCCAGCCCTTTTTAACTCATCTTTAATATCTTTCTCGGTTGTGCCGCTAAAAACAGGAACAATGGCTTGATAACCCAACTTCTGCGCAGCCCAACCTAAATGTGTCTCTAAAATCTGTCCTAGATTCATACGCGAAGCAACACCTAAGGGATTTAAAATAATATCAACTGGTGTGCCATCTTCTAAATAAGGCATGTCTTCAACTGGTACAACTTTAGAAATAACACCCTTATTACCATGACGACCGGCTAATTTATCACCAGCCATAATTAATCTCCTTTGCGCTACCTCAATTTGAATTCTTTTAATAATGCCCGGCTCTAATTTATCGCCTCGATCCCGCGAAAAAACACGAATACCAACTACTCTTCCTCTTTTACCATGCTTTAATATTAAAGAAGTATCTTTAAAATCTCTGGCTTTTTCACCAAAAATAGCGCGTAAAAGTCTTTCTTCGGCCGTTAAATCTCCCTCGCCTTTTGGTGAAATTTTACCAACTAAAATATCACCGCTTCTAACTTCTGCGCCAATTCTCACAATACCATCTTCATCTAAATCTTTTAATTTCTCTAAGGATACATTTGGAATATCTAAAGTGGTTATTTCAGGTCCTAATTTCGTTTCCCGAACATCGCAAATAAAATCTTCTATATGAATAGAAGTAAATAAATCATTTTCAACAACGCGTTCAGATAAAATTACCGCATCCTCATAATTAGCGCCGCCCCAAGAAACAAAAGCCACTAATAAATTTTTACCTAAAGCCAGCGAGCCGTCTTTTGTTTGTAGACTATCAGCTAAAGCATCTCCTTTTTTAATTTTTTGCCCCTTAAAAACAATCGGTCTTTGCGAAATACAAGTATATTGATTTGCTCTCACAAAAGAACGTAATCGATAAATTTTATAATTAGAAGAATTTTTAATTTTTATTTTAATATGTTTACCATCAACCTCTACCACTTCCCCATCAACATCACTCACTAAAACATGACCAGAATCACAAGCAGCTTTAACCTCTAATCCAGTGGCGACAAGTGGAGCTTCGCTGTACATATAAGAAACCGCTTGTCTCTGCATATTTGAACCCATTTGCGCGCGATTGGCATCATCATGCTCTAAAAATGGAATTAAAGAAGTCGCCACACTCAAAATTTGGAATGGTGAAACATCAATGAAATCAATTTGTTCACGTGGATAAAAAGCTGGTTCGCCTTTATAACGCGCCTCAACCACATCATCAATAATTTTTCTATTTTTATCTAAAGAAACATTTGAATGAGCAATATAATATTTCTGCTCTTCATAAGCATCAAGATAAACAATTTCATCAGTTACTTGTCCCTTCTTTACTCTAAAATAAGGGGTTTCAATAAAACCTAAACGATTTAAACGAGCAAAAGTTGCTAAATAAGTTACTAAACCAACATTTTGACCTTCTGGGGTTTGAATTGGACAAATACGACCATAGTGAGTCGGATGCACATCACGTACTTCAAAACTAGCTCTTTTGCGATGTAAACCACCCGGACCCAAAGCTGATAATCTTCTTTTATGTTCTAATTCTGCTAATGGATTTTCTTGAGCTAAAAATTGGGATAATTGAGAAGTACTAAAAAATTCCCAAACAACCGCCATCATTTGCCTCGCATTAATAAGTTGCGCTGGAACTAAATTATAAATATCTAACGTCGACATTCTCTCCTGAATTGTTCGGCGTAAACGCATTACTCCTACTCTTAAACGATTCTGCAACAATTCACCCACCGGTCTCACACGATGATTACTTAAATGATCGATATCATCGGGTTCGGTAGTTTCATTATTATTAGCATTAATAATTAATTTTAAAACATCAACAATATCATCTAAAGTTAAAATTCTATTTTTTAAATCATTAGTTGGTCGATTAAGTCTTTGATTTAATTTATATTTTCCGACTTCCCCCAAATCATAACGGTCTTGACGGAAAAACATCCCATCAATTAAGCTTTTGGCATTGTCTGGAGTAGCCAAATCACCCGGTCTAATTCTTCGATAAATTTCTATATAAGCTTCTTCTTTATTTTTTGTAATATCTTTCGCAATTGTTTTTTCAATATATTTAATTTTACCCGTATCAACACTGGCAAATTTTTTTAAAATATCATCATTTGAATCCAAACCAAAGATACGCAACAAACAAGTAACAGGAACTTTTCTTTTACGATCAATTTTAACATAAATTGCTGAATCTAAATCAGTTTCAAATTCTAACCAGGAACCGCGATTAGGAATCAATTTAGCTCCAAATAATTTTCGACCCCGTAATTGATTAGCAATTAAATACAATCCGCTTGAACGAATAATTTGGGAAACTACTGTTCTTTCAACGCCGTTGACAATAAAAGTTCCGCGTGAACTCATCATTGGAATTTCGCCAAAATAAACTTCCTGAATTTTTGTCTCATTAGTCTTTTTGTTAATTAATTTCAATTTAACCCGCAAAGCTGATTCATAGGTTAAATTTTTTTCTTGGCTTTCAATTTCATTAAATTTTGGCTCATCAAAATAATAATCTTCAAAATAAAGTTCTAATTCCTTACCAGTATAATCTTTAACTGGCGAAATCTCATTGAATAATTCTCTTAATCCTTCTTTTAAAAACCAATCATAAGATTTAATTTGAATATCGGATAAATGAGGTAAATATTTTAAATTTTCTAGAGCTTGGGGTGATTTAGCAAAAATTTTTTGAAGCAACATATTGTTTATATTTTTTATAAATCTTAATTAAAATTTTTGACTTTTAAATATAAATGGATTGATAATAAACGAAAAATAAAGCCCCACGGGGGTTATTTTATTAAGTTGTAGTTTTTATGAAAAATTTTCAAACAAAGTTTTATAAATTAAATTATTAAAATTAATATCTAAAATATTTATTTTATACTATTCAAAAAAATTTTTTTGTCAAGTATTAAAAATGTAAAACTAGAGTTAATTTCTTATTTTTTTATCCTAAGACTACTTCAAACTTGCCATTTTCGTATTTTATCTCAGGTCGGCTACCAGAAAGAAGTTCACCTTTTAAAATTTTTTCAGCTAAAAGCTCACTGATATTATCAGAAATAGCATTCCTTAAGGGTCTCGCACCGAAAACTGGATCATAACCAATTTTTACTAATTGTTCCACCGCAGAATCATCAAAAGTAAGTTCAATGCCTTTTTCTTCTTTTAATGTTTCGGCAACATCATTTAATAATAAATGGGTGATTTTAATTAGATCATCTGGCGTTAATGGTTTAAAAACAATAATATCCGAAAAGCGATTAATCAATTCTGGTGGGAGATATTCAGTTAGTTTCTTTTTCACCTCAGCTGCAATTTCTTCTATAGAAACTCCCTCTTCGATTCTTTGTTTAATTAAATTTGAATGAGCATTAGAAGTGGCAATAATAATTGTATTCGTAAAATCGATGACTCTTCCAAAATTATCAGTCAAACGCCCATCATCAAAGACAGAAAGAAAAATATTTAAAAGATCGGGATAAGCTTTTTCAAATTCATCTAATAAAATTAAAGAATATGGTTTTTGTCGAACAGCCTCGGTTAAAGCACCGGACTTATCTCCTTCGGGTGTTCCTACAAAATCAAAAATACTTTTCTTATCCTGATATTGCGACATATCAAACCGAATCATATTTTGTTCAGAACCAAATTGAATTTTAGCTAAAATCTTTGCTAATTCAGTTTTACCTACACCAGTCGGCCCAGCAAACAAAAAACTAGCGATTGGACCGCCTTTGCGTGATAAACCAGCGCGGTATTCACGTAAGGCTTTACTTACTTCTTTTACCGCCTCTTCTTGGTCAATTAAACGCTCATGAATAAGATCCTCTAAATTTAACAATTTTTTTGCTTCTTCTTTACTAACTCCTTTTAAAGGAATGTTAATTTTTTGCTGACTCACTCTAATTATATCATCACCGGTAACAATTTTTTGTCCTAAATTTCTTACATCGGCCACTACTTCTTTTAATAAATCATCGGCGCTCTGAGGCAAAAGTTTATCACGAAAATAACGATGAGCAATTTGCACAACATTTTTAATCGCCCTATAACTAATGCTTACTTTATATTGTTTCTCCAAAATTAAAGAGGTGTAAATCAAAAAGAGAATGGCTTCCTCTTCGCTAATTTCTAAAACGCGAACAATATCAAAAGTAGCTAAAAAGTCACTTTTTGGTTCTAATTCTTTTTTAAAAATATTTGGAGTTGTCGAACCAATCACTTGGAAATCATTGCGCGAAAGCATTGGTAAAAGAATTTCTGCGGCCTGCATATAATTTTGACCAGAAGTGCGAAAGAGATTATAAATTTCGGGAATATATAAAATGACATTGTCTGCTATTAAAACTTCGGAAACAATTTTTTTTAACTTTTCTGAAAGAGCTGCTGGATCGCAACCAGAAACCAACTCATCAATGGAAAGCATCACCAATCTTTTATCAAAAAGTTCTTCTGGCACTTCATCTTTAATAATTAAATAAGCAATATGTCTAACAATTGAATCAATGCCTGACGAAGGTTCGCCAACTAATAAGACATTATTGTGAGTGGCGCGCGACAAAATATTTATCACCTGCTTTAATTCTTGTTCATGACCAATTAAAAATCCAATTTTTTCCAAACGCGCTAAATTAGTTAAATCAGTACTAAAATTATCTAAAGTTGGCGTTGGGCGCGCGGTCCAGGCGCGATTCATTATTCTTTGGCGGCGATATTTAAAGAGTTTAACAAAACCGCGTCGTTGCGTGGGTATAGAACGTATTAATCCCAATTTAGCCCGAAATTCACTAAACACCGACGCTAACTGAATATCTTTATCATTAAATTGGAAATAATTCTTTAATCGCTCAATATCATTATTTTGAACATAGAAAATAGCAGAAAAAATGTGTTTATTTTGAAGATAATTACGATCCTTCAAAAAATAGGCAGCCACCACTAAATCATTAACAATCTTTACTAATTCTTTTTTAGAAATTTTTTGAATACTTTTGTTTAATAAATCATTAATAGCTGATTCAATCTCTTCTGGATTTATTTCTAATTTTTTAAAAATTTCCTGAAATTTTTTATCGGCTAAAAAATCTTCTAACAACCGTAAATAAAAATTACCCCCTTGTAAAATTGTTTTATCAAAAGCCGACTCAATATTTTTTCTTAGAGAAAATTCACAATATGGCAAAAGATTTAATTTTAAATTTGGATCAGCTAAAATTTTTTTCTCGATTTTTTTATCAAATAATTTTTCTGGCCGATTTAGGTTGAGTAAGCGATCTAAAATAAACAAAGCAAAAAAATAACCAAGAAAACGTAAATTCGATTCGCGCATAAAAATCAAAAGTAATGTTATCGCTGTTAAAACCATCCAAAACAACGCCACGACAATGCGCACAAAAACTCTTTCTCCAAAAGTCATCTCTAATCGTGGATCGCTATAAAAAAATTGTTCTTTATTACCAACATTAGCCATATTTTTAAGCAATTGATTTAACTAATAAAAAGAATGGGGTCATCGCCCAAACAAAATAACAGAAGAAAACAAAAGCCGCTACCACCAAATAAATCACCGCGGCAATGGCTATTCTTAATGTTCTAAAAATAAAACCCAAAATATAACCAACAATCGTCCGGTCTTGATACAATGGTTCAAGCCAATGACGAAAAGTCACTTTAATAGCAAGGGTTTTATCAAGCCGATTAAGCGTTTTCAACAAAAAATCCCAAAAAGCCACAAAACTATTAACATACCAATCTTTTAAAAAGATTTTTATTCTTTTTAAAGCCGAAGAAATAAGATAAAAAAGTGAGAACCGATTCATAATTTTATTATAACACTATTTATTTTTTTCTGCACCTCTTAAAGAAAATTGGCAGCCACAATATTTTTGATGATAAAAATTAAGCTCTTTAGCTAATTTTCTAGTTTTTTGCCAAAGGATTTGCTTTTCCTCTCCCAATTCCTTTTCAATTTCTGAAAAAGTAAAAAATTTCAAACCCATTTCTTGAGCAATTTTTTCTCCGATTTGGTCAATAGTTTTATCAGCTTTATAGGGACTGATTCCTAAAGTGGTAGTAAAAATTTTAATATTTTTTTGCTGCGATAGCTCGGCAGATTTTTTTAAACGCATTTCAAAACAAATGAGACACCTTTTGCCCCCTTCCGGCTCTGATTCATAACCTTTAACTTTTTTAAGCCATAAATCATTTTCATATTCACCAACAATTAACTCAAGGTTGCATTTTTGAGCTAATGACTTCACTGCCTCTAATCTTTTTTTAAATTCTTCTTCTGGCCAAATATTCGGATTGTAATAATACAAAACAATTTCAAATTTATCTTTAAGCGCTTCAACTAAATAAGCACCGCAAACAGCGCAACAAATATGAAGTATTAATTTCTCTTTCATATTTTGCCTTTTTTAATCGCCTCTTGAACCTCTTTTATAAAATCAAGATAAAATTTCAAATTATGAATTGTTGCTAAACGATAATAAAGCAGTTCATTACTTTTATATAAATGATGAAGATAAGCTAAAGAATAATTTTGACAGGTTTCACATTGGCAATATTGATCAAGTGATTTTTTATTTTCTTTATATTTCCCTTTGCCAATTTCAATAATTTGATAATTTAATTTTTGGCCATCAAAAATATGTTTTGATTTGCGCACAAATAATTCGCCGTGGCGGGCATGACGCGTGGGAATCACACAATCAAACATATCAATACCTTTTAAAATGGCTTTAAAAATTTGCTCGGGATAACCAACGCCCATTAAATAACGCGGCTTATTTTCTGGCAAAAATGGCTCCCCAAAGTCAATAATTTCAAACATCTTCTCCTCAGGCTCTCCCACTGCCAATCCGCCAATCGCATAACCATCAAAATCTAAAGAGAGTAAATCATTAAGACTTTTTTCGCGCAGATCCTTAAAAACTCCTCCTTGAACAATGCCAAAAATTAAATTATTAAATTTAATTTTTGCCGCGTGTTTTTTTGTGCGTTGCGCCCATAAACTAGTGATTTCCACCGCCTTTTTAACTTCTTCTTTTTTAGCCGGATAGCCAACACAAAAATCCAAAACCATCGCAATATCAGAATTTAAATTTTTTTGAATCTCTAAAGCCTTTTCCGGAGAAATAAAAATTCTTGAACCATCAATTTCTGAATTAAATTCAACACCAGCCAAACTGATTTTTCTTAATTTACTCAAAGAAAAAATTTGATAACCGCCTGAATCGGTTAAAATAGGTTTGGACCAATTCATAAAAGAATGCAACCCGCCCATTTTTTTAATTACCAAATCACCTGGTCTTTGAAATAAATGATAGGTATTAGCCAAAATAATTTTGGCGCCAATATTTTCTAAATCAACACTTGTCAAACCTTTAACAGCGCCTCTGGTGGCAATAGGCATAAAAAACGGCGTTTGAACAACACCGTGCTTTGTCATTAATAAACCTAGTCGCGCTCTGGATTTTTTGGATTTTTTAAGCAGTTTAAACATAAATTAAAACAAGGTGCTATTGCTAGAAACAACTTCATTTTCAGAAAAAATTTTAATTTTTCCATATTCGCCGTCAAATCCCGGCCGAATATTTAATTTTCCTTCCCTCACTCTTTTAATTGCCTCGGCTAATTCAAAACTCGATTCTTTTTCAATATCTTTTAAATCAGCGTTTAATAAAATCTTTAATTCGCTATCAAAAATAGCAATCAATCTTTCAAATTCAGTTTGAACTTTTTTTGATTGAGGCGACGTTTTCAAAACTTCGGCCAAAATTTCTTCCAGAGGCACTAACTTTTTAAATGGCGGCCGATTCGGATCAATATAATTCTCATCGCGATCTGCTAAATCCTCTACCCGATGCATCACGCCAATCGTTAATGGCCGGTGGCATTTGGGACAGATATTATTTAATTTTTTGCTTTCTTGTGGCGATAAAACAACATTACACAACCGATGGCCATCATAATGATATTTTCCTTCTTCTGGAAAAAATTCAATGGTAAAAAGAAATTTGCTTTTATCTTTTTGATAATTTTTAGGAATGCCGGATTTAATCGCTTCCATTAAACTATTAAAAGATAATTCAGTATCAAATACATTCGCTTCCCGACCAATTTTGGGAACTGAATGCGAATCAGAATTAGAAATAATTGCCACATTATCCAATTGCGATAAACGCCAGTTCATTTGAGGGTCGCTACTTAATCCCGTTTCGATGGCAAAAATTTTTGGCGTCCATTCTTTGCCAAAACATTCCTCAAAAGAATCAAAACCAGACATTGAACCAAAAAGCGAAAACCAAGGAGTCCAAATATGAGCTGGAATAACTACGATTTCATTGGAAATCGTAAAAAGAAGTTTTGATAATTCAATCGTTGATAAACCTAAAATTGGCCGACCATCAGAAGTTAAATTTCCTTGCCAACTTAAAGCAACATTAATTTTATCCACCACTTCAAAAGATGGCGCCAAAATTAAATGATGAATTCGACGCGTTTTGCCACCTTGCGAATAAATACAGGATATTTCAGTGCTTAAAATAAAACGCGTAATTCGCTTTAAATCATCATCTTTTTTATAGCGGTATAAACCCGGCTCAGCTGGATCCAAATTTTCTTTTAATTCTTTGAGCCATTGGGGATGAGTAAAATCACCCGTGCCCAAAACATTAATGCCTTTCTTTTTCATCCAGAGATTTAAATTTTCAACAGTGATATCATGGGCAGTGGCACGGGAAAAACGGGAATGAATATGAAAATCAGCAATTAATTTCATAATTGATAAATGTAGAGTGTTTCGAGTTTTTTAGATGATTCTAAAACTTTAATCGGCGTTAAATTTTTAAAAGTAAAAGTATTGGAAATAATGTAAGTGCTTTTCTTTGCTTCTTTTTTTAATTTTGGTTCTAATTTTTCTAAAGCTGATCTAAAAAGAAAAAGGTAAAAATAATCAAACCGCGATAAATCAATTTTAAAAAAGTCGGCCTGGTAAAATTTTAGATTGGGCAAACGATTAAAAATTTTCGCAAAAAGATGGAGCAAAAAATTTTTTTCATAACCAACAAATTTTACTTCAGGAAATTCTTTGGCTAAATCATATAAAAACGCGCCATCGCCTGAACCAAGATCGCAAAAAACAGTATTGGATTTTAAAATATTTAATTCTTTAATTTTTTTAACAATGGACTTTTTCGATTTAACAAAAGGCACGCCAGTTTGTGAATAGGATAAATTCAAACTGAAAAACATTAAAATAATAATGATGCCGATAATAATCAATATCGCGACAACAATAACAAAAATGATTGAAATAATATCTTGCGGCATAAACTAATTATAAATCAAAGAAATAAAAAATAAAAATTTGAAAAAAGCGATTTTGTTTGTATAATAAGGT
>Ga0078972_1010050_pt1 | contig 18053 bp, 19 predicted proteins | sample YelNatPaOPGAMG01_FD_67568 | JGI IMG/M metagenome (GOLD analysis project Ga0078972, IMG submission 67568) | Hot spring thermophilic microbial communities from Obsidian Pool, Yellowstone National Park, USA - OP-RAMG-01 (SPADES assembly) (version 2) | ecosystem: Environmental > Aquatic > Thermal... | reverse complement strand
CCACTCCATATACCGTCTCATCACGTCATCGGGGTCGAAACCCTGCCGTTCGGCCAGGCTTTCGGCAAGGCGCAGAGCCATCCGGATCGGCCCGCCGTTCTGATCGCCGGCTGCCAGGCCAGGGAGGACGCCGAGGGCGCGGCCGGGGCTTGACGAATGAAAAGTGTGCAAGAGGGAACCTCGTCGGGTCTTGCGCCCCAGTCGCCAAGACCTGCACCGTGCTACACTCCTTCTGTAAGGCACGCGAGTGCGAGGCCCGCCTGCGGAGCCCCCAGGGCGGCGCGACCCGCGCAAGTTCAGGGCTCTGCCGGCACCCAGCCGAGGAGTCCCCAACGAGCACGGGACTCCTCTTCCTGGGGCTCGTCAGGCAGCAGACAGGGAGGAGAGCGGAAACTCTGGGGGTTAGGCGCAGCGGGGCCTACCAGCCCATGCGCCGGGCGATGGCCGCGGCTGCCGTCATCAGGGCCTCGCCCAACTCGGGGAAACGCTCCGTCTCGATGCGGCTGACGGGGCCAACTATGGCCAGCGCCGCGGCCACCCTGCCCTGGCGGTTGCGGATGGGAGCCGCCACGGCGCGGACGCCCGGCTCGTGCTCCTCATCATCGAAGCTATAGCCCAGGCGGCGGATCTCTTGCAGTTGCGCACGCAACTGCTCGGGGTCACAGATGGTCCGCTCCGTGTAGCGCTTGAGGGGGCGCGCCAGCACCGCCTCGGCCTCCTCGGGTGGCAGGAAGGCGAGGAACGCTTTGCCGCTGGCTGTGCAGTGAGCGGGCAGACGCTGGCCGACCTGGGAGGCAATGGTCAGCGCACGGCCGCTTTGGATCACCTCCACGTAAAAGACCTCGCCCTCGTTAAAGACGCCCAGGTCGCACGTCTCCTGGAAGCGGTCCACCAGCTCGCGCATGTAGGGCCGCGCTTCGCGCCGCAGGTCGAGGCGGCGCAACACGCGCATCCCCAAATCGGCCACGTGTAGGCCCAAGCGGTAGCGCTCGCCGTCGGCGGTGCGCTCCAGGTAGCCATAGTTCAGCAGGGTCACCATCATGCGGTGAGCCGTAGCCTTGTGCAGGCCGAGAAGCTGCGCAATCTCCGACACACCCCGCTCCGGGTGCTCGTTGTCGAACGAGGAAAGGATCTGCAGCGCCCGTTCCACGGCCCGCACGTTGTATTCGCTCTGATCTTTCACTGCCTCCCAACCTCACCGGCTGTCACGCCTGGGTGCCTGCCGGCACCATTGCCGAATATCACAACCCGTGGACGCTCGTTGATTATCTGCAATCGCGGCCACTTTGGCAAGTGATCCGCAAGGGGCAGCGCCGTTCCATTTCGCGGGCCGAGCGTGGGCCGACAGCCGGGCGCCGGGTGCGGCAAGCCTCTTCACACAGGAGGCTTGCCTTCGGGGGCCTCAACGAGTCGCTCGCCCTCGTACACGATGTCGAACCACCACTGTTCGCCAGGCCGGCTCCGGCCCAGGCCCAGGAGGCGGGCGCTGCGGATGGCGATGGTCTGGGCCAGGCGCGAATGCATGGCCAGGGCACGCACCAGGTTGTGGGCCCGCGTGGGCGGTTGCGTCCAGGGGCAGCTCTTCACGCAACGGTTGCACATGGTGCCCCGCTTGTTGGTAAAGTTAAAGCTCGCGCAGCGCCGCGTGTCCAGCTTCCATGTCTCGTACCCGTTGTACATCACCTTGTCGCCGGTCGAGATGGCATGGCTGGGGCAGTTCTCGGCGCAGATTCTGCAGCTCTGGCAGAAGCGCTGCAGGCCGAAATCGATCGGCCGGTCGGGGGTCAGGGGCATGTCGGTGAGGACGGCCGCGGCCTTGTAGCCTAGCCCCAGGTAGGGGTTGAGGACGATGCCGGCCCGGCTCACCTCACCGATGCCCGCCCAGATCAGTAGCGGGGGAAGCATGACCGAGTACCGGTTGACGAACGACGGCCCGTACTGAGGCGACGCGGCCCAACCCAGCCGCCGGATATAGTTGGCCAGCGTTTCGGCAACCAGGCCCAGGTGCGCATAGGCCTGAAAGCTGATGGGGTCGCCCATCCAGTCGCGGCCGCTGGAGGCGCGCACCGTGTACCACTCCTTGCGCATCACGAGCACGATGGCGTTCTCGTACCGCGGCTCGATGGGGTTGCCCGCCCGGTCATGGCTGTAGTAGGCCCAAGGCGGCACCTTGCAAGTGCCCACGACATCGGCCTTGAGAAAGTAGCCGGCGGCTTTGATGTGCCGGGTGAGCACCGCCGCATCCTGCGGGATCGGCGCCACCTGCGGCGCCACCGGCCCGGGCTCGATGCGCGCGATGTGGTCGACCAGATCCTTCTGCGCCGCCGACAGGGGGTATTTGCCCGGCAGGCTGACCTGTACGCCCCGCTGCACCGCCGGCCCGTACTCACCCCGCTCGGCCAGGCCGTACGCGGTGTTGCGCATGTCGATGCGCTGCACGGCATCCGTAATGAGGGTAGTGGGCCTGTCGACCCGCCTGATGCGCTCCATGGGCAGGGGGCCCATCCTTCGCACGCCCCGCGCCTGGGCGCCCATCTCGTCGTCAGCCATCCGTCCTCTCCACCATTGCGAGCCGGGGCGCTCGGGGCCGCTGCCACTGCGGTCTGCGCACCGCGCCTGCAGAGCCACCGACGAAAACCACAGGCACGCTCGCGCCGCGCCCGTCCTCCCTACCCCTCTTCCCGCCCGGCAGGAAGGGGCAGGCCTTCAAGAAGAGTTTTTGGGCAGCGGCTGCGCAAGAACCCTTGCGCAGACATCGCTGCCAGTCGTGCGCCGGCGAATCGTAGGCCGGCGCTCTATCGCGGCCACCCACTGCGCCGAGGGGCGGGGGCGTAGCCGGTGTGGCCAAAGCCCTCAGCCCCTGGTACGGAGTCGGGAGAGTGGGGGGTTGTCGGCGGCCAGTGGCGGGCCCAGAGGTTCGGTGGCCTTCGTCGCGGGGCCCCGCCGCCACCGTGCGGGGCCGAGGGGTTATGGGGCGGCGCGCCGTGGCGCGCCGCCCCAAAAACCAGGCCCTGTTGCAGCCCCTTGCGGGTCCCTTCAACCAGCGCAGGGCGCCGGTTGCCTTTTTAGCGCTTGTCGAACGGAGGAGCAGGATAGGCGAACTTGGCAGTCGCCTGCTCGGCCGGCCAGACCAGCTCCAGCTTGCCCTTCTGCCACTGGATCAGCGGGTCCAGCACCACACCCGTGCCGTCGGGGCGGAAGCTCACCGGCCCCTCCACCGTCATCATGTTGGTGGCGGCAATGGCATCGCGGATCTTGTCGCGGTCCAGCGTGCCGGCGCGGGTGATGGCGTCGGCCAGGATCTGCACGCAGGCATAGGCGGGCCCGGTCAACAGGTCGGCAGGCCGCCCGAACTGCGCCTGATACTTGGCGTTCAGCTCGGCCACGCCAGGGAACTTTTCACCGTTGTGCCAGCTGGGGAAGATGGTCACATAGTCGCCTACGCTCCCCAGCGATTGGCCCCAGGTGACGCCTTCCGGCGCCCGGATCATCATCGTGAACTTGGGCGCCCAGCCGAGCTCGCTCATCTGCTTGATCATGGCCGTGCCGTCGGGCGGGCTGGGCACGCAGAGCAGGCTTTCCGCGCCCGCCTGCTTGGCCTTGAGGATCATCGACGAATAGTCTTTGGTGCCCGGCGCATACTCCTCGTAGACCACCACCTGGTAGCCGTACTTGGGGGCATTGGTGCGCCACAGCCCGCACAGCTCAATACCCCAGTCGGTCTTTTCCTGGAAGATGGCCACCTTGGTCGGGCGCTGGCCCTCGGGGATCATCGCGTTGAGGTACTCGTAGACGTCCTTCCCCTGATCGGGCGACTTGACGAACGGCGAGAACAGGTACTTGTAGCCCTGCTGGTGGATCTTGTAGAGGGCGAAGGAGATGCCGAGGTAGGGCACTTTGTTCTTCTCGGCGATGGGCACCGTGGCCGCATGCATGTCGCTGCCGCAGCCGCCCAAGTAGGCCACCACCTTCTGCTCGGAGTACAACGTCTCCATCTTGCTCACGGCTTTGGTGGGGTCCGACTCGTCGTCATACACGGTCAGGTGGAGCGGGATCTTGGTGTCGTACTCCTTGACGTACACCCCACCGGCCGCGTTGATGTCGTTCACAGCGATTTCGTACCCCGGCTTGACCTGCTGGCCGAGGGAGCCATATTTGCCGGTGAGGGGTACCGATGCGCCGATCTCGATGGCAGCAGGCGCGGGCGCCGCGGGCGCCTTAGTGGCCTGCGCAGGCGCGGCCGTGGGTGGCACAGCCGTGGGTGGCACGGCCGTCGCGGCCGGTTTCGGCGCTTGAGTGGGCTGCGCGGGTACGGGCGTTGGAGTGCAACTGATTGCCAGCGCAGTGATCAAGAGCACGGCCGCGATGGCAGGTCCTGGTCTGGCTCTCATGGCAAAGCCTCCTTGTGCTTGCACGAAACAACGCAACCGAAACGCAGACATAGCCCCCGGGGAATCCCTCGATCGACCACCCCCTTCCACCATCCACCACTCCCAGCAACTCTGCGGGGCGGAGGGCCGGCGGCCCCGGGGGCGCCGCCAGCATCGGGTCCGCTCCGCTGCCTCACCTCCTACTCCCCCGGCTGGTCCGAGGCCGGGCCGCGGTGCGCCGCAGCCACGGCCAGCTTTCTTCTGCGCCGCGCCAACGCCTGCTGCAACTGGGTCCAGACGTCGGCCAGCCCGCCGGGGAGGAAGAGGACGACGATAATGAACAAGATGCCAAAGACGATGAGGTGCAGGTCCACCAGCTTGAGCGCCAGGTACTCCTTCACGATCACATAGAAGGCAGCGCCCACGATGGGGCCCACGATGGTGCCCGTGCCGCCGATATAGGCAATCATCACGGTGTCGAAGGTCCACACCGGTGAGAAGGGGAGCTGGGGATAGTAGCCCACGTGGTAGTAGGCAAAGCTGCCCCCGGCCAGCCCGGCCAGAAAGGCGCTGGCCGTCAGCGCGACCAGCTTGTGTTTGAGCGCACCGACGCCGAGGGATTCCGCCGCATCCTCCTCTTCGCGCACCGCCATCATGCCTAGCCCCAGCCGCGAATTCACCAGCAGGTAGCTCGTGGCCACCGTGAGCGCCGCCACGCCCAGAAACAGGTAGTAGCGGGGCGCCAATTGGTAGGTGGCGAGCACCTCCGTCGGCAGCGCCGAGAGCATCGGGAACACGTTGCCGACGGTCAGGTAGAGGATCTGCGCCAGCGCCAGCGTGCCGATGGCAAAGTAGGCTCCCCTGAGGCGGAAAGCCGGCAGGCCGATCAGCAGGGCAAACGCCACGGCCAATCCACCGCTGGCCAGCAGGCTGAGCCAGAGGGGCTTGCCCGACAGCCAGAGCAGGCGTGTGGCCAGCGTGCCCAGGCCAAAGAAGGCCGCATGGCCCAGGTTCGTCTGGCCGGTGTAGCCGCCCAGGATGTTCCAGCTCGAGGCCAAAGCAATGTACAGCAGCACCAGGCAGCCCAGGTTGACGATGTTCCCCGCCCTGACCACCTGAGGGAAGGCTGCCAGCAAAGCAAGCGCGACCAGAAAGGCAAGCGGAGCGACGGCTTTTCTACTCACTTCTACCCCTGCTTCGTGCCAAACAGGCCCTGCGGGCGGAAAACCAGAACCAGCAGGAAGATGAGCAGCCCGACCACCTCGCGATAGGTGCCGCCGGCAAAGTACGAGGTGACCGATTGGGTGACCCCCAGGATGATGCCCCCCACAAAGGTGCCCATGATGCTCCCCAGCCCGCCAAGCACCATCACGACGAGGGCGATGAGCGTCCACTCCAGGCCCATGGTCGGCACGATGGAGTAGCCTACGCTCACCAGCGCCCCGGCCACCCCCGCCAGGAGGGCGCCCAGGATGAACGATTCGAGGTACACTTTGTGGATGTCAATCCCCACCAGCGTGGCCGCCGCCCAGTCTTCTACCGTGGCCCGGATGGCCTTGCCCGTATACGTCCTCTGCAGAAACAGATGCAGCGCCATCAGGCAGACAAAGGCCACCACCAGGCTCGCCAGCCGCACCACGGGCAGGCGCACGCCCAGCATGCTCAGCGCCACCCCCGAATAGGAGGTCGTGATGGAGCGGTCATCCGCCGTCCACAGGCGCAGGGCTACATTCTGCAGGATCAGCGAGAGCCCAAAGGCGATGAGCATGGTATTCTTGACCTTCACATCCTCGGTCAGCTTGACCATGCGCGAGAACAGGAGCTTGTAGAGGAGCGCACCGATCAGCACCATGAAGACGATGGTAGAAGGGAGGGTCAGGAAGGGGTCCATGCCGAGGGTCGTAAAGGCCCAGAAGCTGGCATAGCCGCCCAACATGAGCAGCTCGCCATGGGCCACATTGAGGAACTTGGTGACCCCAAACGTCAGGGAGAGGCCTACAGCCGCCAGCCCATAGAGGGCCCCCACCAGGATGCCCGAGACCACGTTCTGAGCCAGGGATATCAGCATGCCGACCTCACTCTCGCAGTTTATCCCAGGTACGCCCGTCGCACCGACTCGAACGACAGGAGTTCGTTGCCGCTCCCCTGGCCGACGATGCGGCCGTTTTCCAGCACGTAGGCGCGTTGGGTCAATTCCAGGGCCGCGCGCACGTTCTGCTCCACCAGCAGGATGGTCACCCCTTGCGCATTGATCTCGGTGATCATGGCAAAGATCTGCTCCACCAGGAGCGGCGCCAGGCCGAAGGAGGGCTCATCCAGGAGCAGGAGTTTGGGCTTCGACATCAGTGCCCGGCCGATGGCCAGCATCTGCCGCTCGCCGCCGCTCAGGGTCCCCGCCCGCTGGGCCTTCCGTTCCTCCAGGCGCGGGAAGATGCGGAAGACTCGCTTGAGGCTCTCGGCCTTGTCGCGCCGCGCCTCGGGGAGGAATGCCCCCAGCTCCAGGTTCTCGAGGACGGTCATGCCGGTGAATACGCGCCCGCCCTCGGGCACCTGCGAGATGCCCATGGCCACAATCCTGTCGGGCCGTTCGCGCGTCACGTCGTGGCCACGGAAGCGGATGCGGCCCGAGGCCGGCGGCAGCAGGCCGCTGATCACCTGCAGGGTGGTCGTCTTGCCGGCCCCATTGGGGCCGATCAGCGCCACCAGCTCGCCCTCCTCGATGCGCAGCGAGACTCCCCAGAGGGCCTGCAGGTCACCATAGAACGCGTCTACTCCCTCAATCTCAAGCATAGGCCTTCCCCAGGTAGACCTCGATGACCTGCGGGTTGTGGATGATCTCGCCGGGGGGGCCTTCGGCAATCTTCCTGCCCATGTTGAGCACCACAATGCGGTCCGAGATCCCGCAGATTGCCTGCACGATGTGCTCGACGACGATGATGGTGACCCCGGTGTCGCGGATGCGCTTGATCAGGCAGCAGGCATCCTCGGTCTCGCCGGGGTTCAACCCGGCCATCACCTCATCGAGGAGCAGAAGCTGGGGCCGCGCGGCCAGCGCCCTGGCCAGCTCGAGCATCTTGCGCTGCATGAGGGTGAGCTGCCTGGCAGGCACCTGGGCCTTGCCGCCCAGGCCGACGCCCTCCAGGATCTGTTGCGCCTCCTCGCGGGCCGCGTCGAGCGAGGCGGTCGGGCGGTGGCCGTACATCCTCCCGACCATGACGTTCTGCAGCGCGGTAAAGTTGAGGAAGGTCTTGGTCAGTTGGAACGTCCGGGCGACGCCTTTGCGGCTCATGGAGTGGCGGGGCAAGCCGGTCACGTTCTCGCCCCGGAAGGTGATGGAGCCCGTATCGGGCTTGAGGAAGCCGGTGAGCAAGTTCAGGGTCGTCGTCTTGCCGGATCCGTTGGGGCCAATCAGGCCGATGATCTCGCCCTCCTGGACCGTGAACCCCAGATCATCGATGGCTCTCAAGCCCCCGAACGATTTGGAGAGCCCAGCGACCGAAAGTAGAGGCATCTCTCCCCCCTCCGCGCCCGGCTCCTTGCGCGGAATAGAGACACGGGTCACCCGTGTTCAGATGCGCGCGCTTCCCTGCGGCGCCCGGCCCTTCATCGCGAAGGCTGGCTTGTCCCCGACGGGGCAGCCTCTTCTTCCTGCTCCACAAAGATGATGGCGCCCGATGGGCAGTTCTGCTCGCATGTGCCACATTCGATACACACGTTCACATCGATCTCGCACTTGGTCTCGCCCTCGGTGATCGCCCCGCTTGGGCACCCTGCCACACACACCCCGCACAACTGGCAAAGATCCGTGATCTTGTACGGCATCGTTTCCGCTTCTCCCCACGACCTGCGAGCCCGGCTGCGGCTACCCCGTATACATTCCTTTCGGATCGATCTCCTGGCGGATGAGGCGGACCTGTTCTGCGGTCGGCGGCTCGGTAGTGGGCAGGTCACGGGGCACGAGCGGCCGGAAGCCCAGGTTTGCCAGCACCTCGTCGAGGGTGGTGCCGGGATGGATCGACTCCAGCCGCATGCGTTTGGTGTCGGGATCGAAGCCAAAGATCGCCTTGTCGGTGATCACCCGGCGTGGTCCCCCCGCCAGCCCGGCGTCGTGCCGGCTGCTGCCCCCTGCAAGGTATCCGGGGCTGGTGATATACGCGACCGTTTCCCTCAGCTTGCGCGCCTCGTGGCGCATGATGATGATGGTCTCGCGGGCCAGCGACGCGATGTCGTTGGCGCCGCCCGAGCCGACAAAGTGGCGGAAGGTGCCCTTGGGGTCGCCCAGCAGGGTCGTGTTCACGTTGCCGTAGGCATCCACCTCCAGGCCGCCCAGAAAACCAACGTCGACCAGGCCCCGGTGCAGCACCGTGCCCAGCATGTCAGCGAAGGAGCTGAGCATCTTGGCCCGGTACCACACGCGAGGGTCGGCCAGGCCCACGCCGGGGGCGACCGGCTCTGGGTCCACCACGCCGAGCTCGAAGAGGATGGTCATGTGCGGGGCGTGGGTGCGCTTGGCCAGGAAGGCCGCCACCACCGGCAGGCCCAGGCCCACCGCCACAATCTGGCCGTCCTTGAGCTCGCGGGCCCCCGCCACGGCCATCAGTTCCGAGAGGGTATACTCCACACCGTCACTCATACTCCGCCCCGTTCCTCCTCGCTGCCATTGCGGTCGCAGCAGCGCCCAGCGCGCTTGCGGCAGGCGGCTCTCAGTAGCCCAGGATGGGATCGGCCGCCAGCCGGTTCAGGCGCTCGGCGCCGCCGATGTGCGCCAGGTACTCCCAGTGGTCGTGCAGGCCAAAGACGAACTCGTCGAGGTATGCCCGCAGGCCCTCGGCCGTCTTGGCCGCCTCGGCATAACGGCGGATCTCCTCGGCATCATAGTCGTAGGCCCGGTATACCGAGGCCGGATGCGCACCGAAAGGCAACTGCACGACGTGCGAGACGCGAAAGCCTGGGATGACCGTCTGCTCGGGCTTTTGGCGAATTAGGTCGGTGGGCACCAGCCGCTCGGTGATGACGATGGCCCGCTTGGCCGCCCGCACCTGCTCGCCGTTATCCCAGCGCGGGCCGTAGATCCAGGCGTTGCCCTCCGCGTCGGCCACCTGCACTTGCACCACGGCCACGTCGGGCACCAGCGGCCGCAATACCAGGCAGTCTTCGCCGGTGAATGGGTCGGCCACGCTCGCATGGTCGCCGGGTGCCGTCACGTCGAGCCGCTTGAGGATATCGGAGCCGCGCAGCGAACGGATGGGGATGAAAGGCAGGCCGAGCGAGCCCGCCAGGTAGCGGAAGACCATCGACAGGCTGCTGTACTCCTCGGCCTTGAGGCTGCCGTCTTCGATGCGGCGGTTGATACAGCCCAGACGGCCAAAGCGGTCGAGCGAGCCGCCGCCATAGATGATGCGGTCGGCCACGCCGGCGCCCACCAGCAGGTCGCCATCCATGGCGCCGACGCATTGAGAGATCGTCAGGCCGCGCAGGCCCTGGCGGATCGCCTCGCGCGCGAACGCCATGGCACAACGGGTGATGGCGAACCCCGGCAGGGCCACATGGGCGCCGGCTGGGATCGAGGCGACCGCTTCGGAGAGTTCGCAGACCTTCACGGTTCCCCTCCGCCCAGGTGCGGGCGCTCGTCGAAAACCACCAGCAACAGCTGGCAGCCGCCGTCGACGAGCCTGGCCTCTGCCAGCTCCACGGGGCGGTTCAGCCTCTCCTCTATGCTCAACACCACGATGTTGGCCGGCACGCAGGCCAGGGGCTCGATGCCGAGCGCAGTGACCTTCTCGTCGAGGCCGCGATGCAGGCAGCCCTCCACGCGCAAGCGCAGCAGGTGCCCGTCCTCCGTCACCGAGAGCGAGCCGATGATGCCCTCATCGCTCAGGATGCGGCCCACCTCTTCGACGATGGACCCCACCTCCGTGCCCTGGATGCGCCCCAGGCAGCGCTCACGGAAATAGTCGCGCCCCACAGTGGTCATGCGGAAGCGCGCTCCCTTGCCGCGCTCGTCCCAAAACGACTTTTCCAGGTCGAAGGCAATGCTGTTCGCGTACTCCAGGGGTACAGTTTGCTCGCTCATTGCTTGGCCTCGTAGTAGGGGGCTCCCCACTGTTCCGAATAGACCAGCTCGTGGAGTGGAAGGCGGGGGCGAGGGCGGTGTGGCCGCGTGGGGTGGCCGACGGAAATGGCGCTGATGATTTTATAACCGGTGGGCACACCAAGCAACTCTTGCATGCGCTCTTCATCGCGCGCATCGATGCAGGGAGCGATCACCCAACAGCCACCCAGGCCCAGGGCCGTGATCATGAGCAGCATGTTCTCGATGGCGGCCGACGTGTCGTAGGGCAGGTCCCACACATCTTTCTTGCCGCAGACGACGATGATGACGGGCGCATCGCCTACGAACGCCGACACCTGCCCAGAGGTCAGCTTGTCGAACGCGGCCTTCTTCTTTGCCTCATCCTGTAGGGTGGAGAACCGCTCCTGCATCTTCCTGGTGACGAATTCCGATGTGAAACGGCGCCCGCTGCCGCCGCCGGCAATGGCCGCAATGGCCTTGCGCTTGGCGGGGTCCTTCACGATGATGAAACGCCAGGGCTGCGCATTCTCGCCCGACGGCGCCTGGCGTGCGGATTCGAGGATGGCCTGCAGGTCCTCTTCGCTGACCGGCTCGTCGGTAAACTCACGGATGCTGCGCCGGTCGCAGATGACCTTCATGGTCGCTTCGGCGAGGGTGAACATCTCCGTCATCTTGGCCTCCGACACTCACCGCCTATGGGGAAAGCCACTGCCAGGGCCTTCGGAGCGCGCTGCACCAGCGCAAGGTGGGTTCCCGCATAGGCACCGGTACTCCCTTTATCCATGCTGCCAGCAAGGGCACATCTCAGCGCCCGCCCGGCGCGGCCGCCTGTGTCTAAGGCGAGGCTTGCCGTCTCACATTATAAGACCGTATCTCATGCCCTGGTACTGCCAGCATATCATACTTCGAGGTGTTTGTCAAGATGCCAGCCTATATGTCCTTTAGGGCTCATTGACAAAAGTGGCAATCTGCGCTATAGTAGTAATGAAACAGGGTTTCATCGGGCGAGACGCTCGCCGCCATTCCGGCTGCCTGCTGCGTGGGGCACGGGGCGTTTCTTCTCGCCAGCCCGGCGCTGTGCCTTGTTTGCTGAGGTGCAGCCCGCCCAGCCCGGGCCAGCCTCTCTGCCAAGCGATGGCTGGGCCGGTGCGCTCGCCTGCTCGCCATCCTCGCCTGCCCCTGCAGGCAGGGGCCAGCCCCGCTGGCACAAGAGAAGGGAGAGTGATCACGTTGGACAAACCGCCGTTCGTCAAAGCCTCGGATGTCGTCGGAGAGGAAAGGATCCCCAAACGCGTCTCCAAATTGCTGCTGAGCCCCAAGAATGTGGGCACCAAAGGCGCCTCCATGGGGCTGAACGTGACGGCTGTCGGCAGCATGATCCCCGACCACGTCCACGAGGACTCTGAAGAGCTGATGTTCATCATCAGCGGCCGCGCCAAGCTGGTCATCGAGGGCATGGGCGAGTGGGAGGTAGGGCCCGATACCGCCATCTACTCGCCCCTGGGCAAGAAGCATCGCCTGGAGAACATCGGCGATGAGCCACTGAAGCTGGTGTGGTGCTACACCCCACCGCTGCCCACCCATTACAAGTAGTGATCAGAATGCGGCCGGCCCCGCCGCCTCTGGCGATCGGTGCGGGGGCTGAGGGGCCCTGGGCGCTGTGCGAAGGCGACGCCAGGCCATGCGCCCGCCACGAGGCTGGCGCGATGGGCGCGGGGCCTGCGGTGATCCTCGCCCGCGGGCCGGGCGCGGTGGCTGCCGCGCTTCACGGAGCGCAGAAGCGGCATCCTCCGCCGGCGCTGGTGCCAGACGCATCTGCATCGAGCTGAAGCAGGAGCTCCTGCTCAGGTTTACAAAAGGAGAAAAGGCATGTTCGAGGAAACCCGCAAGTACATGAAGAAGCTTGGCCTGCCCGAACGCGATCTCTACGACCTGCCCGTGTCGAGCCTGCGCTTTCCCGACGGCGGCTACTTCCGCATCGAAGTGCCGACCGTCAACTCGGCCGAGGCTGTGGCGGCCCTCCTGGAGACGGCCGACAAGAACGGCATCACCATCAACCGCGTCACCGAGACCTATGGCATGTTCCGCCACACCCGTCAGGAGATCAAAGAGTACTGCCGCCTCTGCCACGACTATGGCTGCGAGCTCCTGATGTCGGTCGGGCCCCGCGCCACCTACGACACCGGCGCCACCGTCCTCTCGCCGCAGGGGGTGCGCATCAGCTACCGCCTGCGCGGTATGGAGCAGCTCCTGCGCGCCATCGAAGACGTCAAGCGGGGCATCGACCTGGGCGTGCGCGGCTTTCTCATCTACGATGAGGGCATGCTGTGGGTCGTCGGCCAGATGCGCAAGGATGGCGAGCTGCCCAAGGAGATCATTTTCAAGACCTCGGCCCACCTCGGCCATTGCAACCCGGCCTCCTTCAAGCTGCTCGAGAGCCTGGGCGCCGACAGCATCAACCCCGTGCGCGACCTCGCCGTGGGCATGCACGCCGCCCTGCGCGCGGCCGTCAAGGTGCCCCTCGACATCCACACCGACAACCCGCCCGCCTCGGGTGGCTTCATCCGTGTCTACGAGGCGCCCGACATCGTGCGCGTGGCGGCGCCGGTACACCTGAAGACCGGCAACTCGGTAGTCAGCGCCCACGGCCAGATTACCTCTGCGCCGGAAGGCCGCAAGATGGCCGACCAGGCCTCCATCGTCGTGGAGATGGTGAACAAGTACTATCCCGAGGCCAAGCAGAGCCCGCGCGGTTCGTCGGACCTGAGGATCCCTGTGGCCTAGCCGCAATGCTTTTCGAATGGCGGCACTTACGCGGTCGCGCCGAGCGTCAGCCGCTCCCGCGCGGCGCCTGTCCGGCCTCCTTCCCACCGGGTGGGAAGGAGGCCGGACAGGCGCCGCGGAAGTGGGGGCGGAACGTCTGAAAGAAGAACAGGAGCGAACCAGGTGAGCAAGTGGCAGTTGCCACCTCAAGGCGGCCACATGGACCTGGCCGACCAGGTCTACCTGCAGAACATGACCATGGCCCAGGTCAATGAGCGGCTGCAGAAGAACGACATCATCATCGTGCCCGTCGGCAGCACCGAGTGCCATGGTGCCGGCCAACCCCTCGGCGAAGACACTTTCCTGGTCACCCGCATGGCCGAAGCGGTCGCCATCCGCACCGGCTGCACGGTCGCCCAGCCTGTCTGGTATGGCTCGCATCCCTACCCCCACCTCGGCATGCCGGGCACCGTCGTGATCCCTGAAGAGAGCTTTCTCGCCTACCTGCGCGGCATCATCGCCGGCCTGTGGAACATGGGCTTTCGCAAGCAAATCCTGCTCAACGGCCACGGCCAGGAAGAGGTGATCCCGCTGGCCCTGCACCAGTTTGCCAAGAAGTACCAGGTGCCGGCGATCCTGATCTCCCTCCACTGGCCCACCGTCATCCACGACTATCTCAAAGACAAGGCGCATGGTGGTCCGTTCGAGACCCCCTTCCAGCATGCCTGCGAGGTCGAGGCGTCGTACTCGCTGGCCCTCTTCCCCGAGCTGATGCAGATGGAGCGCGTCGTCGACACCAAGCCCGAGGGCTTTCTGCCCCCCGGCCACGTCGACAAGGGCGGCGAGGTGTACCACGCTCCGATCAAGGGCCACGAGCACGTGGGCCTGGGCGGCATCGAGGTGGTCGTCTACCCGGAGGGCGTCATCGGGCGCCCATCGCTGGCCAGCGCCGACAAGGCCATTCCCGGCCTCGAGGTCCTCCTGGACTACATGGAGCGCCTCATCGGTGACATCCTCCAGCGCTTCCCGCCCGGGGTGCTGCCGCCCACCGACAAGGTCACCATGCGCGACAAGGACGAGGTCGAGGCGCTCCTGAAGGGACCGTTGAAGGGCGGCAAGCACCTGTACACCGTCGCCTACCCGCCATGAGCAGCGTGAGGGCCCAGCGCGATGCGCGTCATTCTGACTCAGTCGCTGCCGATCGCTATGCTTGTGGTGCTGGGCTTCGCCCTCAGGCAGGGCCAAGTCATCGATAGCGGGCTCGGGCAGGGCCTGGCCCGGCTGACCCTGTACACCACCCTGCCTGCCGTCATCTTTCGCTGGCGCGGGCCAGGCTCGACGTCGGCAGACTGAGCATGCTGGCCCTGTGCGGCGCCTCGATCCCGCTGGTGCTGCACCTGGTTGCCATCGCAGCCTCGCGGAGGATGGGGCTCGAGCGCAAGGTCGCCGGAGCACTGGTGGTGGGCAACTCGGCACGGTCGCCATGGTCTACGCCGCGCTGGAGGGCCTCGAGCTGGGTGTCGCCGCCGGGGCCATCTCGCTGTCGATTGTGGTAGCTCTGCTCATCACCCCTTTCCTGCTCAGGATGTACTGAGCGAGGGCAGATTGGAGGTCACCGACGAGATGAACATGTTGCGCGTGGATATGGGCCGGCGCCAAGTGAGCCGGGAGCCGGTGCCGGCCATCTATGAGCGCCTGGGCGGGAGAGCGCTCATCGCCCGGCTCCTCCTGGAGGAGGTGCCTGCCCGCTGCGATCCGTTGGGGCCGGCGAACAAGCTGATCCTGGCGCCAGGGCTGCTGGGCGGCACCTTTGCCACCAGCACCGGCCGCCTCTCGGCAGGCGGCAAGAGCCCTCTCACAGGGGGCGCCAAGGAGGCCAACTCTGGGGGGAACGCCGGCGGCGACCTGGGCCGGCTGGGCATCAAGGCGGTGGTGGTGGAGGGCCAGCCCAAGCCGTCGGAGCTCTACCTCCTGCACATCCAGGGAGAGCAGGCCAGCCTGCTGCCGGCCGATGACCTGCGCGGCCTGGGCACCTACGCCACGATTCGGGCCCTGCAAGAGAGGTTTGGCTCAGGCTGCACCGTCGTCTGCATCGGGCCGGCCGGCGAGCAGCGCCTGGCCGCGGCGAGCATTGCCGTGACCGGCGAGGGCAAACAGAACAACCGGCATGCCGCCCGGGGCGGGCTGGGCGCCGTGATGGGCTCAAAGGGCCTCAAGGCCGTCGTTATAGACGCCCACGGCCTGCCTCCGGCCCCGTTGGCCGACCGGGAGTTGTTCCGTAAGGCCGCACAACGCTTCGCCAAGGAGCTCATCGAGAGCCCCAAGACCGGCCGCAAGGGCTCGTCGCACCTGTACGGCACGGCTTCCATCGTGGCCGCGGTCAACGAGCTGGGCTGCTTCCCCACCCGCAACTTTCGCCAAGGCCGGTTCGAGCACGCCGAGAATCTGCGCGGCGAGACGAATCGCGAGATCACCCTGGCACGCGGCGGCGAAATGGGCACCCGCTGCATGCCCGGCTGCGTGATCGCCTGCTCGAACGTTTTCGTCGACCCGGCGGGCAAACCGGTGGTTGCCACCCTGCAGTATGAGACGATCGGGCTCCTGGGCTCGAACCTCGGCCTGGGCACCCTCGACGAGGTGGCCGAGCTCAACTACCTGTGCAACGATCTGGGCCTCGATACCATCGAGACCGGCGCGGCCCTGGGTGTCGCGGCGGAGGCGGGCCTGGCCACCTTTGGCAACAAGGAGTCGTTCGTCGCGCTGCTTCAGGAGATCGGCCGCCTCACGGTGCTGGGCCGCGTGCTGGGGCAAGGGGCGGCTGTCACAGGGCGCGTCTTGGGCGTGACCCGGGTGCCGGCCGTCAAGGGGCAGGCCATCCCGGCCTACGACCCCCGGGCGCTGAAAGGCAACGGCGTCACCTACGCCACCTCACCCATGGGCGCCGACCACACGGCAGGCAACGCCTTCGGCGCCCGCAACGAGGTGGCGCCGCTGGCAGTGGAGGGGCACCCGGCCCTGACCCTGAAGCTGCAACTGGCTGCCGCCATGCTCGACAGCACCGGCCTCTGCCTCTTCGCCCGGCCGCCGGTGCTGGCCGACCCTCAGCTCACCGTGGACCTCATCAACGGACGCTACGGTTGGGGCTGGACGGTGGAAGACCTGGACCGCTTCAACCGCCAGGTGCTGCGCGACGAGCTCGAGTTCAACCGGCGCGCCGGCTTTACCGCAGCCGACGACAGGCTGCCCGAGTTCATGTGCCACGAGCCGCTGCCGCCCCACAACGTGGTGTTCGATGTGCCCGATTCCGAGCTCGACAAGGCTTTCGCCAACCTGTAGTAGGGCGCTCGTCGCAGGCCGCGGCGCCAGGAGCCGACCAACCGAGCTGCCTGGCCGCCGCCAGACCTCCGCAGAGGAAGCGCGAAGCAGATGGTCCAAGTCCACATCTTTGGCGCTCTGTGGCCCATCCCTCAGAAGGACCAGGAGCTCGACCTGGGCGGGCGCGAGGTGCGGGTGCGCGACCTGGTCGCCAGCCTGGGCATCGACCCCGAGGAGGCAGGCATCGTCACCATCGATGGCCGGCAATGCCAGCTCGACGAGATCGTGCCGGCCTCGTGCCGCCTCTGCATCTTCCCGCCGCTATCGGGTGGGTAGGAGAGGACTATGACGGAGCAGCAAAACCGGCGCATTCCCGCAGCGGCCCTCACCGAGGCTTGCGTGCGGCTGCTGCGGCGGGTGGGTGTGCCGGCCGACCAGGCCGCCTTGACGGCCGACGTCTGCGTGCAGGCCGACCTCCGCGGCGTAGAGTCGCACGGCGTGCTGCGGCTGCCGGCCTACATCCACCAGGTGATGCACGGCCTGATGGCCGCCGACACCCGTGTGGAAGTGGTGCGCGAGCATGGGGCCATGGCCTTGCTCGACGGCAGGGGTGGATTTGGCCAGGTGGCCGCCAGCCAGGCGATGGGCATGGCCATACAGAAGGCTAAGGACTACGGCATAGGCGCTGTGGGGGTGCGCAACGCCGGGCATTTCGGCATGGCCGCCTACTATGCCATGATGGCGCTCGGCTACGATTGCATTGGCATCGTCGTCTCCAACGCGGCGCCCTCCATGGCTCCCTGGGGCGGCATGGATGCCATCCTGGGCAGCAACCCCCTGTGTGTGGCCATCCCCACCCAGACCGGTACCCCCATCGTGCTCGATATGGCGACCAGCCTGGTGGCCCGGGGCAAGATCCGCCTGGCGGCGGAAAAGGGCGAAAAGATCCCACCCACGTGGGCGCTCGACGCCGCTGGCCAGCCCACCGACGATGCCGCGGCCGCCCTCAAAGGCACGCTGCTGCCGGTAGGTGGGCCCAAAGGGTACGGCCTGGCGCTGGTGAACGATGTGTTGGCCGGCGTGCTCACGGGGGCGCCCTTTGGCTCCGGCATCCCATCGGTGCACGATCTGACCCGGCCGTCGGCGGTAGGGTTCTACCTGCAGGCCATCGACATTGCCTCGTACCTCCCCACCGCGACCTTTTACGAGCGCATCCAGAAGCTGATCGCCGAGGTCAAAGGGTGCAGGCGGGCGCCCGGCGTGTCGTGTATCTATCTGCCCGGCGAGCCCGAGCTCGAGCGGGCGAAGGACCGCCTGGCCAACGGCATTCCCGTGCCGGCCGCCCTGCTCGACAACCTGCGCGAGCTGGCGGCACAGCTCGGCGTTACGCTGCCCTTGTAGAGGCAGCCGGAGGAGATGTTGCGATGTTGAGCAAAGAGGAACTCTTGGCACGCGCCAAGAAGCCGTCGGACGATGCGATGCGCCTGCACCCCTTCTACAGGGGCAAGGTGCAGACGGCGCCCAAGTGCGTG
>Ga0078972_1010047_pt1 | contig 18056 bp, 23 predicted proteins | sample YelNatPaOPGAMG01_FD_67568 | JGI IMG/M metagenome (GOLD analysis project Ga0078972, IMG submission 67568) | Hot spring thermophilic microbial communities from Obsidian Pool, Yellowstone National Park, USA - OP-RAMG-01 (SPADES assembly) (version 2) | ecosystem: Environmental > Aquatic > Thermal... | reverse complement strand
AGAGGCGAATGGCATTTCACAACCGTTGAGATGGTTAAACGCGACGGAGAGTGGTATGCTCATTTCGTTCTAAAGAAGGCTGTTGAAGTTCCCGATGAACCCGAGACCGTTATAGCGATAGACAGGGGCGAGCACAACTTAGCCGTTGCAGTTGCATTATCGAAGAGCAATCCTAGCAAGCCCCTCAGGGGGCAGTTCTGGAGAGGCGAGGAGATAAAGAGGATAAAAGGACTATACGGTCATATTAGAAGGAAGCTTCAGGAGAAAAAGCTCCTCAAGAAGGTCAAGGAGCTTAAAGGTAAAGAGAGGGACAAGGTAAATCAGGAACTGCACATAATAGCCAACCAGATAGTAGAATACGCTAAACAGTTCCAAAACCTAGTGATAGTCATGGAGAACCTCAACAGAATCCGAAGTAGCTTCAATAAGTCTAAGAAGCTCAACAGAAGGTTCCACTCGCTACCCTTCAGGAAGCTTCAGACAATGATAGAGTACAAAGCCCTCCTCGAGGGCATAGATGTCAAGTACCTGACGAAGAAAGAGACGAGAGGTACGTCAAGAACCTGCCACAGATGCGGGCATGTTGCCCAGCTCAAAGGAAGGGAATTCAGGTGCCCAAGATGTAAATTGGTCTATAATAGAGACCTGAACGCATGTGTTAATATAGCCCATGCCTTAATGAGAGGCACGGGATGGGGGAATCGTGAGCTCCCCGAACCAGCATATGTGACTGAGGACGCAAAGCCCCAGGCGAATGCTGGAAGCTCCCGACTTTAGTCGTGGAGTAGCTCACGCTTTCAACAATGGCATAGCATAAGACGGGTAGAGGAAGAAAAAGTGAAATAAGGGGAATACATATCATTCCCCAATGCGAAAGGGATTCTATCATCATATCCACGGCGACCGGCTCCACGACCTCGCCATCTATTTTCTGCAATACGAAATCGTCAAAAAGGGCGGAATCCTACAAGAGCCGAGCATATACAAGAAAAAGATGTATTGGCCGTGTGAGCCCGACATAATCTTTACTTATATCGACAAGGGTGTAAGATACGTATATGTAATCGAAGTCGAGACCGATGCGACGAAAGCGAGCTTGGAAAAGAAGACCAATCAATATGTCTTATCCACGACGGGCGTCAATCTGACAATTATTAATCTCGCTGAAGCAGACGCCGAAACACAGACGAATTGGATTAAGTTTTCAAAGTGGCTAAGTAAACATCTCCCGATTTAAACCTTCCAAAAGTCCTTATCTATGCGTTCTCGAATCCAAAATAGTTCATCGTCTGCTTTGCCAATTAATTCGCGGTTAAGGCTCTTGAGCCTTCTGCTCTTTTTGCCATTTTGTCCTCTCCTAAGCGTTTATTCGCTTAAAAAGATATATTTTTCTACTTGTCTACGGATTTTCGTCGGTGAATATCGAAGTGAAAAACATTAAATATAAAATTACTGAATAATTCGTTTCCGATGACGCCCCAAACATCGTCGAAAAAGAAAACAACAAAGAAGACTACGGAAATGTCGATAAAAGTCGAAACCAAAGACCCAATTATTCCGACGCCGACCGTCGTCCCGCCCGTTGTTGCCACCGAAGTTTCCATCGCGACAGAAGAGAAAAAATTAGAAAACAAATGCCCACACTGCGGACTGCCGAAAAATGAATGGGAGGATATATACAATCGTTTGCGCCCCGACCTCCAGATAAAAAACGCCCGCAAGCTCTGTCCCAGGTGCTTCGAGCCCGTCGAATGGTAAGCAAAAGCTAAATACTTCTTCTCGACAAATAGCAACTTGATGTGGGTCGCAATAGTCGCGGATATTATTGTTGCTGAGGATGAAACAGCAGTAGGAGCGCTTCGGAAAGCCGAACAGGCCGGTTATCCACGCGACAGCATAGTTCTTCAACACATCAATGACAAAATGAGGGTGTAATCGTGCCGTTCTGTCAGGAATATACATACGAGGGGGAATGGTTCGGTTACAAAAGATTTGCACCCTACGTCGCGACAATAATTAAGAAAGACGACCAAAAGGTCAATGTAGTAATGGAGGTCGATTCTGGGGCGTCGATTTCGCTTTTGCCCCGTTCGTTCGCCGACGTACTCGGTCTCGACCTAGAATCGGGACAAAAAATAACCTTGGTCGGAGTTGGCGGAAAGGCGGTCGACGCATACGTTCATCGACTTGATATCGAATTTGGCGACATCACGCTTACGGATATCCCGGTCGCGTTTGCCTCAACAGATGTCGAGATACCGGCATTGCTCGGTCGACTCGGTGTATACGAAAGAACTGATATTCTGATGGATAATTTAAACGATTATCGTGCCCCGGCCGTGTGTATAGGAGAATCAGCAAAACCGCTACCGCCGGTATATCAAATGGAGACTACATCAATCGGAGGAATACTCTTCTTTCTTTTCTGTATCGTAATGATTTTTTATTGGGGGGAGTCAAATGCCTAAAGAAGACATCGGTCTAATACTGTTAGGAGTTACAGGCGCTTTCGGAGTATGGAGCGCGCTCAACACGTCTCCGGTCGGAACTGTGGCTTTCGGAAGAGACAACTTTGAAGTCGCTCATACATCGATGCTCATAGGCGCCGGAGTCATCGGCACACTGGCCCTTGGTATATACGCACTATATGGAGAAAAGGGCAAAATAGCGGCCGTCGCCACCGGATTAACAGGTGTTGGGCTCTATCTCTGGTATAGACAGCTTCTTGGTGCCTCCGAGACGCCAACGTACTGAGGGAGCAGGATGCCCGTCGGGAGACCATACTTGCAGAAAATCAAAAGAAAGCTTCCTCCCGAGTATCATGACATCGCCGATACTATTGATTGTTATGTCTGTCGCGATTCGGGAATTCTTTTTCACAGAACGACCCCAAATGCCTTTTTTAAAATATATGAAGAAAGAGTGCTCCGACCGAGGGAGTGCAAGGCGAAGGTTCTTTCTTTCTCTCGGTCTCCGGCACTCGACTATGGTGGCGTAATTAGGCTCGTCTTTTTTGAAAAAGATATCCCGCGTAAAAGAGAAATGTGTTATATTAAACACGATGAACACGACACTCGCCTGCTCGACGCAATACTCACGAGATTCGTAAATCTAAAGGGATTAGGGTATTCGCCTGACAAATACAATATCGCTTCTGCTAGTCTCGGATTAGGTCCTTGGGCATTTGCAGAGGAATGTGAAGTCTTTTCGAAAACATGCATTCCACTTTTAAAAGCTATTAGAATCGAATATTGGCTTGCGAGCACACCCTTTTCGGCAGTCGCGGCAATACCACCGATTTTGGTATTATCATTAACTGAATTAGAGTTCAAAATCAAGGAAATTCAAAAGGTGAAGAAAATAGCAGAAGCCTGCGGAATTCCTTTCGAAGTCAAATCGAATTACAGAGTCGTAGAATGTGGTACGCGTTGGTTTCCCATAAACAGAAAGACATTGAATCAACTCAAGAATGGAGAAATTCCCCAAATGTATCCAACTCCGATACCCAAAAATCTTCAGACCCCCGCGTGGAAACATCGCGGAATCCCGATTAGGAACATCTAAAATATCCGATAAATTTATAGTCGGGGTCTTGATAAGTGGTCGCTTTTCTGCATAGGAAATAAGTTAGTAATAACACCAAACAGAATGAAAAAGAAAAAAAGGTAATGAAACGAGTCATTGGACGAAATTGTAGCAAAAGATTAAATACTCAAGAACGACGATAGTTCCCCGATGACAAAAAAATATTTGGCTCGTTGCAATGGCATACCTTGTTTTGTTTATTTAAAAGGCGACTATGTCTGTTTTAATACGACTGGATTCGACGGCGAAGAAACAGGAGTCGTTATGTTTCGTTCGGGATGTCGGGAACTCTGTTCTCTGGATATTGAATGGGTTGATAAACCGCCTAAAAAAATCATTGAGCTATGCTTTTCAGCAGATGCGCCTTCGAAAAACAAAAAATAAATATATAAGCATTCCACAAATTCCAATCTGATGCGAAGAGATATTAGACGTCTTAGAGAACACGGTATTGTCCCCGTTCAGAAAAGACGACCACGACCCGAAAGAATCGTGCACAATATCCGCAAACAAAACCTAATAGACCATTATCTCTATCTGGCAGGAGAATGGTTGCGCAAAGCGATTCGAGAAGGAAGAGCAACGGGGTACAACAAAGAGACGACCGTGCACGACCTCATTCAATCGAGAGCAAGCATTAATTCCGCGCTCAGCGAGCTAGGGTGGAAAGGATGAAGAAGAGACGTCCTGTCCAAAGACCATCCAAACGATACGAAGTCGCGTCATACTATGAACTCGAAATGTGGTGCGACGAAGGAGATGAAGACGCATGTCTCGAATTACAATTACGAGATTTGGCTCGCGACGTGCAGAGTGAAAATATAACTCAGGCTCTTCAAAAACTCTACAAGGAGGGGAAGATACGTGGTAAAATACAAATGGACTAAGGCCGACAGCACCTGCGTACTGAGAATCAGACATCCGAAACTATTCGACCCGAGAAGTTTCAGGGTACTGCGCACAGGAAAAGGCACACAGCTCACTCTTGGCTGTCCAAAGGGAAAATGGATGCCAAAGAAGAGATTTAAGACCAGAGCTGGAAAAATGGTCACCGGCAAATGCAAAGTTCCGATGCTAGTTCAAAGAATAAGAAAGCCTCTCAAGAAAGGTGCATGTCGCTACCCGGTCGCAAAATACAAATATCTTGCCAAGCGAAAAATAACCCTCTGAGGAACTAATATGGCGAAAAAATGCAGTCCTTGCGAACTTTCAGCCGCATTGCTAGTTGGAGATAGAGTCTGTCATACCGTCGGCGACTTGCCCTGTCATCAACTCGAAAACGAAGTGCGGGCCGGCCGGATGACAATTGAACGATATCTCGAGAAAATTGAACGGAAAGCGAGAGAAAAAGGCCGGAAAAAAGAAGAACAAACCATTCGCAAAATCATCGAATATATGCAGAAAAAGTGATAGTAATGCGACGCTTCAAACGCTTTCCGGGCAAAGTAGACGTTAAATCATTATATGAAGAATATAAGCATCATATCGGTGGCACTTGCACCAGAATTAATGGTACGCATGTCTGCGAATACTGGAACGAAGAATTTAATCCCGTAATCGGAAAATACTTCGGCGCCCCGCATTATCATATATATGATTGCAGATATGGTAAAGATAAGAAAAAGCCTCTTTGCAAGCTCTTGACATTTGGTTATAGATACCCACCAGACGATTTCGACAAATTATATGTCGATGTCTTGCGCGTCGAGCCCAAAGGACGAGGATATGGAAGCTCTTTATTCAACCAGCTCGAAAGATACTTCACCAAGGTCAGAAACATTAACAAATTTGCATTACATTCCGTTTTGCCCGCCCGACCGTTCTGGGAGAAAATGGGATTCAAACTTATAAGTCAAAACCCGTGCAACGAAGAAGAAAAATGGGCAGAAGACCCCGAGAGGCAATGGTGGATTTTCAATTATTGTTATCCTGCATACGAAAAACCCGCCGTTCCTGCGGCTTTTAAATGGTATCGAAAACCCAAATATCATCCTGTAACAGAAAAGGGAATCAGAGAAATGCTCGGAGCAAGAGCTAGATGAAACGAAAAAGACTACCCGGGAAAACCGACCCAGCCGAAATATACAAAGCATTTCGTACGGCTATTCGATATCAAGAAGACCCTGAAGGATTTGAAAAGGCTCGCTGCACAAAAATAAATGGCGGATATATCTGCGAACTTGGTGATTACTTCCGAGCTTACGACTGCAGACGAGAATCTACATTCGCACCAATAAAATGTATTTTAGAAGCGGAAGGAAGCCAATTCGATAAAGACAGTATATATTTAGCATATCTCGGTGTAATTCCGACACGCGAAGGTTATGGAAGCAAATTCTATAGCGATTTGGAAAAGTATCTAAAGAACTATCGCGACATCAAAAGAATAACACTTCACTCAAAGTGGAGCGCGATGCCCTTTTGGGAAAAGATGGGATACGAAAGATTATATGAGCCGGAAATAGAAAGCGACTTATATTGGTGGGATTTCTACACACTACCGCGCTACCGCAAATTTCTGCCAACGAAAGGAAAAAGACTGAAGACAAAGAAATATTATCCGTTCAAAGAATTTCACAAAATGATAGAAGAAATACCAGAATTCCATCCGCTTCAAAAACGCCTTCCGGGGCAGCAGAATGAGATACGCGTAGACTGGCTGAAGTTTAACTCGATTCGTGCATCGCCGGATGAACTACCTGAAATATACCGGCAACCCTATGTGCGTTTGTGGCAAATCGCACTACAGCGACATCCCAGATGCGAGTATCTCGTTGGTCGACGCACTGGCTCGCGCCAAACGAGATACGTCTGTCACGTCTGCGATGCCATCGTTGATACCGAGTCCGCGACTCATCCCCAGACCAGACATGCCCGGGAGAATATCGCGAGACATATCTGGCATCATATCCGCGACATACTAGAGAAAGCGAAAGGGCTTCCTTCCGCTTCAAAAACGCCTCTTTGAATATTGAATTCAGGAGAAGGAAAATGAAAAAAAGACTCCCCGGAAAAAGCGACCCCCATGAAATATATGAGATGTTCAAAAGAAGCATTGAATCGCGTTTTCCGGACGATGTATTCGAAGATGCCGTTTGTACTAAACTAAATGGCGGATATATTTGCGAAGCCAGAAAATATTTCCGCGCTTATGACTGCAGACGGACGACCCCCAAAGGACCACCGAAATGCGTCTTAGACGCAGATGGAATGCGTTTCGATAGGGATAGCGCATATTTAGCATGGGTCAGTGTGTATCCGATACGCGAAGGTTACGGAAGTAAATTCTATAGCGATTTGGAAAAATATTTGAGAGATTATCACAACGTCAGAAGAATAACGCTCCACGCAGAACGGGATGCAATACCTTTCTGGGAAAAGATGGGATATGAGGAATTATCCGAACCAGAAAGAATAAGTGACTTACTTTGGTGGAATTACTACACTAGGTTACCACGTTATCGCAAGTATCTGTCTCTGCCAAGAATAAAGAAAAAACCGAAGAAATACTATCCTCTCAAGGACTTCACAAAAATGGTGAAGGAAATACCAGGCTTCCATCCACTACAAAACAATTTTAACAAACCAGTTTAAAAGAAGTATAAATACTATTTCATCGCATATTTTCGACTATGAGCAAATTCACAGCTTGCATGAGAAGAAAACTAAAAGGCAAACCCGTCACCAAAGCCCGATTCAAAGCCGCCGTTAGGGCGTGCAGAGGGAGGTAAACAATGACAAGGAGACAGTATTGGGCCTGCGTCAGAAAAAAGGCCAAGCGGATGTCCTTCGCGAAGGCCAGGAAGGCCTGCAAAAAGAAGAGGAAGCACTAATCCATTATCCTCAGCTTCTCCTCTATGAGCGTCAGCAAAACTCTTAATATATTTATTACCTGTTGGTCTCCGATTTCAGGGTCAACATAAATTAGATTTTTCTTACTTTCGACGAACTTAGTTAATATATCCAAGAAATCGTTTCTGTGCTGAGCGCTCATAAATATTGGCTGTGGTTTGTATACACGCTTCCCGTCAGAGGTTACCTCTTCGAGAATCAGGCCCTTCTTGACCATCCGCGGAAGATGATAGTTTATAAGGGAATCCATCCCGCCCCTTAACTTCTTTGCAATCCAATGCGCCCTCATCGGCTCGCCGTATAAAATCAGCGTTTCGAGAATCTTGATTTCGACATCTGAATCTGACATGGGCAAAACCCCCGTTCTTTTTCGATTTCTTGCGCATTAGCTTATAGGGTCTATTCCTTACCCTCTAAATGCTCCTTCGCCTTAAAATCGTTTTTACAGGTCTTCTACGATTTTGTATACGATTTAGCGCCTTACGAATCTATGCTTGTATACGAGGCACCCCCTCATATCTCCCTAGGCGGATTAAATCTAACAGGTGTTAGACTTTCGGCGACGACACTAAGGAAATATTTAATATCAATGACGTAATAGCGTGGCTAAACGAGGAATACTATGCGTCTCGATGTGACTTTTCGCTGCACCCGCTGGGCAAATTGCACGACAAGGAGACATTTCGGACTCACCCGATGTATCTGGGGAGGACGGTTCTGCGACGGGCTCATTGCCGAAATACGCGAACACGGCAGAGAAGAAGATTTCGATGCCAACGTCTTTTCGACCAGCAAATACTCGAAGGTCATTACAATTCCTGCCCGCATTTGCAAGAAATTACAGCTCGAAACCGGGGACGAAGTTCACGTCATACTACAAAAGGTAACGGAAGAGGATAGAATTGCAAGAACAGTCTCAAAAGGATAATTTGCCCGAAGATGTTCCTTATGGATATATCAAGGCATACAATCCCATTCTGCTCGTTACGAGCCTAATAGCGATAGTGTTGACTCTTTTAACGACCATATTTTGTATAATATGGTATTTAGACCCGACCATCAGTGACAGGATGCTCGTACTGATTCTTACAATCATTTCGTTTGCGCAACTGAATGTTACAATCGGGCTCTGGTATTTGACTTACAAATATGCGCGAATCTCGGAAGAACCGCTGACAAAACTGAAGAGAATCGCCGTGATGGCAGAATCGGTCATCGAATATGGGGAGATTCTAATCGCCGTTGGAAGACCCTGGTTCAATTGGCTGAAAGAGATGTATGAAAAGGGAAAAATCCGTCCGATGACAAAAGAGGACATCAAGCACCAGATAGAAACGCTTCAAAAAAAGCTCAGGGAAATTCCTTAGAACGGAATCGAGCGAGAAACCCCACGGCTGAAGCGCGTGGGATGAATCAGCAAAAGGGGATGTGAATGAAGGCGTACAAGACCGCGACCTGAACGCCGCGATAAACATACTCAAAAGGGCTACGCCGGGGCACAGCGGAAGTAACGCCTGCGGAGATGGTGCGATGGCGCCGTCGCAGAAGCAGGAAGCCCACCCCCTTCAGGGTGGTGAGCATGTCACCCATTCCATTCGAGATAGACTTCGGGCCAATACCAGGTATCGTGATACGGGTCTGTGTCGTTCCCATCTAATATGAAAAGAAATGGCTTGGTAAATTCGAGAACATATATCCATCGACCGTCTTCAACGATTTCGAGCCATGCGTGCCCGACGCGATTAAATTGTGCCGCCCAGCGCGCCCTTTCGTTCATCTCATTAGCAAGGAATCCAAAAACGATTCTGTGGGGGATTCCTTTGCGCTGTAATATCGAAGATGCGAGAAAAGTGAAATCGGCGCAGTCTGCTGTCTTGAACATAAGCGTCTCGGCCGGGGTCTGCCAAAATTCCCGTTTCCCCCACACGATATTGTCAGTATTGTAATTTATTTCCCTCGTAACTTTGTCGATTAACTGACAGCACATTTCTTTAAGGTCAAAATCCACGAGTTCGTCGGCTATTCTTTTTACGGCCGGTAGGTTCGGCTGAATAAAAAAATCATAATTGTCCATTAGCAGTTTTATTTGAAAATCAAATCGTGTGCTCCACTCCATATTCCCACTCTAATCCCTTATAGCGAGAACAAATATCGCAACAAAAGTTAGTCCGAGAATCCAATACAGAGAATAGTCTTCTACTTTTTCACAATATCCTTTTTCTGAATTCCAATGTGTTCCGTCGGGGCAAACACACTTATTGTTCTGACAAACGCGGCCACCACTACAATCACTGTCTTTTGTGCATTCGGGCTCTGGTTCGGCTTCGCATTGCTGTGTCTGGGAATTCCAGTATGTTCCCGCGGGACAAACACATTTGCCATCTGAGCATATACGACTGCCATCGCAATCATTGTCTGTCGTACATTCAGGTTCGGGCGCTGGTCCTTGTACATTTATATAATAATAACCCGAAAAGAGACCGGTGCCGCCTCCCCCGCCACCGTCGACAAGTATCATTTTATTACCTCTTTATGGTAGACAGTTCTTAAATGCCGAGGTATTAAATGTGCACAGAGTGGCTTCGTCTCCTTCACAGGGAACATTGTCAAGACAAAGGCTCATTCTAAATGTACCAGGAGTGTCGAAATAAACATTAAATTCGAAATAACCGTTTGTATTCGTTGATGTAGATGCTTGTTTCACGCCATTTAAATAGAGAGAAACCGAACAAACATTACAAGGAAGTGGTCCAGCGCCGCCAACATCCTGATAATGTATATAACCACTTATTTTAACGTTAGAATACAACGAAATTTTAGGAGGAAATTGGCGTTCTGTCTGCGGGTCTACTGGTATGCTTTTATCGTTTATATAAAGTGCAACAAGATAGTAACACCGTCGAGTTACTATTATATCATATTCTGGCGTATATATTCCTGTTCCGCCTTCTCCTCCGCCATCAACGACTATTGTCATTAAATCATCCCTCCTTTATTCCGTGCCAAATTCCACGAGCGGTTTCTTTTGCCCCGCGCCCCGTTCTCCTCAAGGCCTTCCCAACACGCTTTCCGAAGAGATAGCCTCTTGCCGGTCTCTCCTCTGGTTCGGGACGCCCCCAGCGCTCCTCGGGCTCATAAATACGGTGACTCCATTCTCCGCCTTCTTCGGAACCGCCAAGCCTGCTGAGAAGAGGAGTAAGGAAATAGAGGGCGATGAGACCGCCCGCAAGGATAATAATCCAGGTCCAGTCATTTGATGGTGGTAGCGCGTGTCCTTTCTGTTCGCCAGTGTTTTTATCAAATATAAATGCTTCTCCGCTTGGAGCCGTAACTGATACCAAATCATTAGTAATCTGGGATGATTGTGCTATTCGTTGATATGTGATTTGAAAAACGATTGCGTATATTAAAGCCAAACTGATGACTATTGTTGCGGCTATTACAAAAACAAGAAGTAAAAGCGCCGTAGTAATTTCACCAATTGGGAATTTTTCTCCTTCGGGGGAAATTATTACCTGATTTATATTGTCTACAACCCATCCGGGGTCGGGCAAATCGTGCCACGACATTGGCGTCAGACCGAGACTATAATAGTGAGTTGGATACACGATATTTATTTCATTTGTCGTCGACCCGAACAGAAAACCATAATTTTTCCCGCTCTCGAATCCGGCAGATTCCTGAAGCGCAACTAAGTCACCGTCATATATTTTTCCTTCTGTAATCGCAGAAAACAACTCGTCTTTTGTATCGAAATATTTGACTTTTTGACCAGTTTCTTGTATGACCCCGCTCTCCACCTCTTTTCACCTCGTATATTTTCTATAGCCTCTGTATACGACCCAGCCGGATTCTTCGTTAGTGCAGTCATAATCGGCAATTGGAGAAAACGTTAGTTCCATCGTTATGTTTTTAATTGTAGGAACCGATTTTGGTTCGTCTTGGTCACATCCCCAACAAGGACATGACAGACCGCCAATTGTCCCCCAAAACTCTATCATATCAACGGGACTAGAAATTGTAGCAGAATAAGAAGCCGTATATGTCCCCGCTCCCCAGTTTAAATTAACTGAAAATGGCGTCCCTGGTCGAGTTTTGTAATTATCATGAGACCATGAGTTATCAACGGGGTTGTGATAACGTATATTAATCCATGCTTCACATCCTTCAGCATCTTCACAATTTGTATAAAGCTGTCCTGGCTGAATCTGTGGCGGAATTATAGTAACTGTTCCACTAAGAGTCGAAACCCACATCGGACGACAGAATATATATCGCAATATGAGCGCACCGCTTTTGGCATCTGCTGGCATAAGCGCCACATAATCTTTCGCCACATAATCCTGTGCTTCTTTTCCATATTTCGGATTCCACGGACCGTCTACAGGATTCCAAGTTCTCCGGAAAGTAGTGAGAGCAAGGGGGTGACATTCGGCTTTATGTCTATCCAATTCTTCTTTCGAATCGAACCTTGGAACCGGCGAACATCCGGCCTGTGCGCAATATTCGCACTCGCCTCCGCAGATAATATCTAAGCTATTATCTTCGACCCATTTGCCGTTTCTACAGATTAGTTTCGTAAACCCGTCGCATTTCATTGCCCCCTCTTCCATACAGGGACAGTCGCCAATTTTCTTCCACACTCCGTCTATACACTGATATTGATAAGCGCTACCCAAACAATCGACTGCCCCCTCTTCGGAGCAGGCGCGGTTTACGTTCTCGTCGTTCGCCCCCGACTTTTCTTGAAGATACGTATAAATCCCGTATCCAAGTAACCCGATTCCGCCGATGGTAAGTATCATCTTAGTATCCAAGCATCTCGCCTCCTCTCGGCACCATTATTACCGTTTGGGTCTTTTTTTCAGGAACGAGGGCAGACAGGATAAATAGTACTGCCGCGCCAACGAAACACCACGCAACTGTTTCACTAATCTCTTTGTTGGTGGCTTCGGATATCATGCAACCAATGTTCCAAGGCTCACAGGTCAAGGAGATTACCTCCTTCCGCTACCGCCACCAAGTACCCAGAGAAACAGTAGCACCACGATTATAGCCACCGAAGTCTCCAAAATGGAAACTTCGTGCGCGGATGTCGCCGTTGTTTCTTCCTCTGAAAGCACCTCTTCGTTCATCGCATTCAAATTGATATGATTAAGAATAAATACTTTTTCATCGGGTTTCACGCCTGATTGTCCCGACGAAAAACAGCAAAGCCGAGACTGCCAGTGTCCAATACAAAAATACGAGAACCGCGGTCTCGCATTCGTATCGAAGATTATGTATAGCGAAGAGCAGGCGTAGAAATTCGTTTAAAACTATACTAAAGACCATGGTCGTGAAAAACGTAATGCCCCACATCATATAGGACTTTAAATACCATTTTATTGTGCAAATCCACCAAACAATCATTAATAATCCTACTGAAAAGCACGAGATTAGCATTCCGATTAATAGCAAGACTATTGTAATATCCATAGAGACGCCTTTAGATTATCTTCGTAGCTACTTCTGTGGCTCCTAGTGCGACTATGAGCGCAACGATGAGCCACTTGGTCGTTCTGTCATTGCGCTCGCAGAGTTCTTGCATATCGTTATGCAACGCGTCGTGCTGTTCTCTCGTCTCTGACTGGTGCATTATAAAACTATCATTCAGCGACTTCAAATTCGTCTGCAATACGTCTATCAATTTCGAAATCTGTTGATTCGTCATTCGAAGTTCGACGAGATTGTCTCTCATAGACTCTAATACTGAATCCATACGCGAATCTGACATACTGACCGCTATTCTGTTTTGTGAGAATCAAATAAATATAGTTTTCTGTGCCAATGACAGGAAAAATTTATTAACGTTGACGACAAATCTTCAAAACATGATAGCCTTCGACGGAGAAACGATATTGGTTATCCTGATTGCCTCAGCGGTAGCCCTTATCGTAAGAGCATACGACACGCCGACGACCGACCTAACGGACAAGAAAAAACTCATTCTCGGATATCTTTCGTCTTTGGTCGCAGTCGTCGTTGCCGCATATCTCGCAGATAGCTTAGGAATCGTGCTCGCTACCTGGGCGGGACTCGTGTTCCTCGCGTCGGCGGGCATTGCAGGGATGTCATTCATCCGGGCTGTCTTGCAGAATAAACTTACTATTTAATTAATTATGCAGGACGTCCCCGGCGAATAAAACCTTTTAGTTTATATTATTTTCAAATTGTTTCGTCAAAGTAATAAATGTAATTTTTCGAGCGCGTTAAAATTGAACTGGCTGGTGGAAAGTATTCGCTAACAACATCATTATTATCGCATAATACTGAGAAGAAACGCATCTCTGGAAGACCGTTTTCGACAAGCGTTGCGCTCGTAAAGTGATGCCGATAAGGCAGTTCATCTATCTTCGGGGTCAATTCCCTATAATATACAGGCACGCCGTCCACGACTTTATATTTCGAGATTCTATGCCAAGATTCTCCCGAATGGAAAGTGCGCGCTATTATCCAATCACCATCTTTATCAGAATATACAGGAATCGTCATTATAAGCGCACAGAGATTATTATCTCCGTTCGGGTCTGACGCCTCTTCATGACATCCATGAACGTTTTGCTTACTCGATTCATCAATCATATCGCCGAGTCTATAAAACGACCAAGAGCCGTTTTTCCACGAAAGTACGCTGTTCGCCATACGATAACCAAATGGATATGAAGAAGAATAATAAAGATAATTCCCAGCGAGCACTACATTATCTCTGAATTTGCGCAACCCATAAATATATAATCCCGTCTTAGTAACTTCGGGCGGAGGAGAATCATACCAGCCGTCTTTCCAGACAAACAGCCCACTTATGTTCTGGGCTTCGTTATAATTAGTCAGAGGAATCGGCACGTTTGTTCCATCTATGGTTTCCCAAGTATTTCCATAATCGTGCGAAATCAACAAGATTACTGCGTTTGACGTATCTATCGGCGAATATCTATGAAGCGCAATTGCCAAATAAATGTCCTTTTCGTTGACCCACACATAATGATAGTTAGCGAAATCGTTTCCGAAATCTACTAAGGTTTTGGTCGTAAAATCGTCTCCCCACAGCCCGTCTGGTCCGATAGCCATTTTCGTAGGATGGTCATAATTGGTATCGGTTCCTCGGAATATTAAACCAATCTTATTGTTTGGCATATTAAAACCGACAGGATATGTTATTCTATCCGCAATGTATATTTGTTCTTCTTCTAATGTTCCTGTCTCATAGGGCGGCGAAAGAATGGCATGTCTGAAGTGGTCCATAACGTGTGCTCCATACCAAACGTGAAGTTTCCCGCTCGGGGACATATTGATTTGACCCGCATAGTGTGCGTCGCAATTTTCCGTGCCCGGATATCCTGTTAGAGCTTTCGTCGTCCATTTTTTCGTATTGTGATTATAAATGCTCAGATAATTTGTACAGGGATACATAGCCCAATACGAAAAGAACGTCCTTCCGTTAGCATATAATGCATAGGGATATTGATACCAGTGCCACCAGACGAAATAGCGCGGGGGTATATCGGCCAAGACATAAGCCCCTGTCGGCTTCTGAACTTTCCGCGCAGTACCGACGAGCGCTTTCGGAGGTGTAAATATCGACGGCGAAATTATATTCGATAAAGACGGATAACTGCCCGCATTGTGAATAATCGATTTATCGCGTCTGCGTTTTGAAGTACAGAACAAATCTCCGTAGGTCTCGTCGATTATGCCATTTCCAATGAAAGTTCCGTCGACATATAAAACGACCCATCCGCTCGTTTCCGTTCCTATTTGGAGCGTCGCGCCACTGTTAACCGTCAGATTGCCGGATATTTCCCCGCCTTTTGCCAATATAGACTTGGTCGAGCTGGCGAGTATAGTTATATCGGCCGTCGCCCTAAATGTACCAGATACCTGTAGTCCCGCGAACGAAGACGCATCGATATTCTTCGCCGTGAAGTCTCCTCCAACGGTCAGCTTGGTGTTGGGTGCTCCGACAAATTTTCCACTGTCCTGCAACCAATCGTTGACTACAGTAATATCTCCTCCCTGATTGAATACGCTGTCACCGAAAATATTGACTGCACCAAACCAAAAAATCTTCGAACCTTGGTTGATTTCGCTATCGACACAGATAAACCATTTTGAATCTGCTACTACTATTCTATAATTGCCCGAATTCAGAACGCAATTTCTAATTTCGAAATCGCCATAAATAAGCGGAATGTTACAACTCATATTAACAGTAGACCGCGATGTGCCCGTTCCGATGATATGCAACGATGGAAGATTACCATAGATTTCCGAACCAAAATTTATGCTAACCGAATCTAATTTGACTACAATACGTTCATTACTGTTGCGACCAATAGAATTAAGAAGACGAAACAGCGATTCAGTATGAGTTGTATCTCTCCGGAGCACGATAAGTGCATTCTCATAGCTTTTTCTTTTTAGCACAACATCCTCTATAACTGAAAGTTTGCCCCAAACTTCTAATGAATTAGCTAATGCGAAATTTACTCGTCGTGAAAATGTTAAATTATTTATTGAGCCCACCGTTGTTCCGAAATCTATATCTATCGATTGAAGTCTCGTGTTTCCAAATGCAACAAATGTCAAATCGCAATTATTTATCTCACCGTCGTAGATGGTGACATATCCACCAAATTCGATACGCCCATACCCATTACCTTGAATACTTATGTTATTAATTATTACTCTGTCATCGTAAGTACCAGTATAGTATCCTGCAAGAAGATATCCTGTAAAATTGTGTTCGAAAGCATAATTAGTTATAATAGAGCGGAATTTCCAATTACCCGAACCCTGATTTAATCGAACACAATAAGATGTAATCTCAAGATAACCAATCTCATTAGTACCATTCCCATAGATATCGTAGTTTTGACCATCGACAATCACATACTTGGGGTTCTTTGGCGAATACATCGAATAGATAGTCATCTTAGTATAAAGTAAATTTGTAAATCCTGTAAGCGTCAGTGTCTTATCGGCAGAAATATTGCTTGTCGGCGCGATAACAATATTGATATGACTCAAATAACCGAATTTTGCGCTTCTGTCTGATATCATATCTATTTGCAACTGACTACTATCATAATGGGTGCCCGATATCGACCCTCCATTATCAAGATTACCTTTGAGTATAGCCGACCCATAGAAATAAGCATACGAGTTATTTACAAGTACCAATTCATTAGAAATTTGAACAGTTGAATACGTAACGAAGTTCGCATAAGAACCGGAAAGCTTTAATCCGCCATCTAAATACCACGTCGGCGCACCTCCGGTTTGATAAATACGCCCGCACGTCCCAATTTCGACTTCTCCCGTAACCGTAAGACCTGCCCCGGAAGCTCCGTAGAGACAAATATAAGTAGATGAGGACGGGTTGGTAATATTGGCTGTTATATTCAATGTCGAACCGAGAACCGGACTATCTATAAATTCTATGTTGTGTTGTCCAGAATATGTGGAAATGGTCGTAACATATAGCGGACAATTAACCGTACCGATTCTATTACCAGTCGGACTATATGTATACGCATAGAATTCGAGCGTTCCGCTCCCACCTATCGTCCCAGTGTTGTTGAATTCGTGCTCATTGTCCTGAATCAGCCACTGTAGTTTTGTACCCGAATTAATCGTAACCGTTCCGGAATTTGTAATGTAATTCGCCTTGACCGTTGCCGAACCAGCGACTGTTATATTGTTCGACATCGTAAGAGACATTATCCATCCGCTATTCAGACCGCTGAGATTTATGGTTCCCGTCCCGTCCATGACGAGAGTCAGAGTGCCATTATTCAGCATTCCATTCGTAACGGTGAAACTTCCGTGAGTCGTAAGCGTCTTATAATTATCATCCCAGAGCCCATTAACTAATTCAAAACCAGAATTGACTGTGATATTAACTGTCGGCTTGACGGACCCGTAGGGAACGTTTATCCTCAGTGTTCCAACAGGTGTTATGTTGTAAGAAGTCACCGACGCCCTGAGTTCGAGAGTCGCCGACGACACGTTCAACGACCCCGAAATACTATAAGAATACAAGACGAGCGTATAGGTCGATGCGTTGAGGCTGGCCCCCGCGCCTATCGTCAGCATATTACTGCAGGTGACATCACTCGCCATCGTCGCCGACCCAGTTATCTGGAGATTGTAGAATGCATTCGCCGAGGTCGTCGTAATCGTGCTCGTGCCAGAGAGAATGACAGTCGAAGTATCGCAGGTGAACGTTCCATTTGTACTTGTCCAGTTGCCCGAACAAGTGATTGTCGATGTTGAACCTTTTAGGACGGCTAATGAATAGATAGTAAGAGCACCGACAGATAATGAATATCCAGCTAAATCATAAGTGGTCGTAGAGGCGTTCCCACTATATAATCGAAGATTTCCAGTTAGTGTCCATGATGATGTAAATGTAATTGTTTTTGTGGTTCCCGTAACATCTGTAGATATATAAATGTTCGAAATGGTCCATACGCCTTCGGCCATATTCGGCATATTATGAGATGTTTGTGAACTAATACTTTTAAAACAATAGTTGCCTACGCCAGAAACTTTGCCCTTGTAATAACATCCACCAT
>Ga0078972_1010044_pt1 | contig 18060 bp, 19 predicted proteins | sample YelNatPaOPGAMG01_FD_67568 | JGI IMG/M metagenome (GOLD analysis project Ga0078972, IMG submission 67568) | Hot spring thermophilic microbial communities from Obsidian Pool, Yellowstone National Park, USA - OP-RAMG-01 (SPADES assembly) (version 2) | ecosystem: Environmental > Aquatic > Thermal... | reverse complement strand
CACCTCGACAGCGCACGAACTCGTCATCGAAGGACAGTCCTACAGACGCCGCCAGAAGCCCTCAGTTGACACTGGGCCAGCCACCAACGATCATCCCCAATGAGCCAAACAGGTGGTCCCTAGTTGGTGGCCAACCGGTGGTCCCATCCTCGTGGCAAATGACAGGTTCGGGGTCTCCGAGCGGCGGGCGTGTGCGGTGGTCTGCATGCACCGTTGCACCATGCGTCTGCAACCACCGCCGATCAGCAATGAGGAGGCCGAGTTGCGGGTCTAGCTGCGCATGTTCTGCACCGAGCGGCCCCGTTGGGGATGGCGCCGCACCGCGATCGCGGCACGGCGTGCTGGTTGGAAGGTCAACAACAAGCGCATCCGCGGCCTGTGGCGCGAGGAGGGCTTGCGGGTTCCGCAGCGCCGCAGGAAGAAGCGCTTGACCGGTATCGGTGCGCCGGCCGGGGCGATGTGCCCGATCCGGCCGAACGTGATCTGGGCGATGGACTTCCAGTTCGACACCACCGCCGACGGCCGAACGTTGAAGACGCGCAACGTGATTGACGAGTTCACCCGCGAGGCCCTGGCGATCGAAGTCGACCGGGCCATCAACGCCGACGGCGTTGTTGGCGTTCTCGACCGCCTGGCCCTGATGCATGGAGCGCCGGCCTACGTGTGCGGTTCGACAACGGACCCGAGTTCATCGCGCACGCTGTCAACGACTGGTGCCGGTTCAACGGCACCGGCTCGCTGTTCATCGATCCAGGATCCCCGTGGCAGAACGCCTGGATCGAGTCGTTCAACGGCCGACTGGGCGACGAACTGCTCAACTCCTGGCGCTTCGACTCCCGACGAGAAGCCCGGGTCATCATCGAAGGTTGGAGGACCGACTACAACGCCAACCAGCCCCACTCCGCCCACCGCGGGCTCACCCCAGCCGAGTTCGCCCTACAGTGGACCACGACCCACCAACCCCAAGCCGGCTTGATGGCCTTGCGCTGGGTCACCGAGAACAGAAAACGACGTCGACCTGGTTGAGCTACGACGACCATCGTCGGCAATGTCACTCAGCTATCTGATCATAGGCGTCGACTCGCCACCTCCCGTCGACCAGACTCAGTTGATTCCAGCATGCCGTCCGCTGCCGGACCCGGACCAGCGACGGATCCAGTTGCTCTAGCAAGGTCTGATTGAACGCGTCATGAGACACCATGACAATGGGCCCAGGTGCGAGTTCGGCGACGAGCTCAAAAAAAGCTCGCTTCGCGCGTTCCGCTATCGCAGAACGAGGCTCCACGCCTGGTGCGGCATCTACGCTTCCGTACTGTTTTTCGACCTCCGCACGTGGTCGGCCGGTCATCGGTCCGTAGTCCCGGTCGTTGAGTCGCATGTCGATGCTCATCGGGACGCCGGCCGCGTTGGCGATTGCCTCGGCAGTCGATACCGCTCGCTGCAGCGGGCTGGACACTACCATCGTGACACCTTTGGTCGCGAGCACTTTGGCCAACCGCGCTACCTCAGCCAGGCCCACTTCGTCTAGGGGTGGATCACTCAACCCACGTAGTCGCCCCTCGGCATTCAACGTGGTACGGCCGTGACGAGTGAGGTAAACCCGCGACATCTCTGCAGTCATTTCTCTCTTTCGCTAGCAAATTTGGATGCAACCTGTTTTCACCAAAGGGTCGAGGCCTGGCATAAGGGTTTCTTTTGGAACCGGGACCCGAACATCAGGACTTGTCTCCCTTCTGATCTACTTGCTCGGTGGGGGAACGACGGAAGACGAGGACGGGGCAGGCGGCGTGTTGCACACAGTGTTGGCTGACCGAACCCAGCAACATTCCGGCGAACCCGCCGCGTCCCCGGCTCCCTACCACAAGCAGGTCAGCTGATCGCGAGGCCGCGGTGAGCACCTCCGCTGGTTGGCCCTTGACCACGCGGAGAGTCACGGGTGCCGATGGTGGCTCGCCCAAGACCTTGGTGACCAATTCTTCCAGTGTCTTACGCGCATCCGCAGCCGCATCGGCGTCGGAATAGTCGACGTAATATCCGTAAGACGATGGCGGTTGCCACGTAATCACGGCCTGCACTTCCCCGGCAGTGAGTACGGCTTGCTTGGCCGCCCATCGCAGGGCGTCCGCACTGACCTGGGACCCGTCTACTCCGACCACGATGACTGGGTGAGCTTCGGTCATTGCTGGGCTCCGGTGTGTTGAAGCTCGCGAAGGAAGCGATCCGTGACCTCTGGCCCGGTGGAATGCAGCCGGATGGAGAGCTCCATCAGTTTGTCTTTCGCTTGCTTGGGCAGCAATTCGATCGAGTGCGTGGTGGCGGAGTCGTACTTTGCGCCGGCGAAGCGTTGGAGCAGCAGATTTTTCTGTTCCTCGGTGGTGTAAATGGAAAGACGTTTCATCCCGGCGAAAGCGTCCTCCGCGCATTCGCCCATACCGGCCTTCTCTAACGCATCCAGGCGTTCGGGATTGATCCAGATGTTGATCTTGATGGTGCCATCTGTGGTACTCATCGTCGCAGTCCTTCCAGTTGGTTCAGGGTAAAGATCGGGCGCCTATCTTTGAGGTAGCCTTCGGTGACGAAGGGTGAGCCTTTGCCGTGCTGTTGGGCGGCGGCCATGACGACGTCGAAAACTTCGTGCCGCATGACCTGCTGGGTCGGCTTGACTTCGTCGGTCAGAATGCTTCGGATCAAGCTGCCGCTGAAGCTCTGCGACTGCGCATCGTGGCCGCACAGGGCTGAGTTGGCGACATCCTGGCATTTCGGGCAATACCAGTTCTCCTTGAGGAACACCGGTTTGATCGACAATTTCTCCCGGTACCGTGTGAGCAGATTCTGTGCGTCGTAGGGCTGGTAGAAGTCGCCGACTCCTGCGTGGTCTCGACCGAACATGTGATGGGTGCAGCCGAGGTTAGCACGCAGGATCGCGTGGAAGATCGCCTCTCTAGGGCCGGCATAGCGCATGTCCCACAGCGTAAAAGACACCATGTGCACCTCGTCGCGGAAGTAGCCCCCGGTGTGCAGGGCGTTTTGGGCCAAGAGGATCGCTTCGTCGATATAGTCGCCGACCCGTTTTTGGCCGATGATCGCGTTGACCAGCACCCCTGTCTTCAGGGTGTCCACCGGAAGGTCCTCGTTAGCGGCGAACCAGGCTTGCTTCATCAGCGCCTCGTGACCGGTGTGCGGGACGTTCCTGGTCTGGTGGGCCACCACGTGCTGCCAGCCTTTCTTGTGCAGCGCTTGCCGGTATTGCTTGGGCGTAAGCCAGAAATCCTTGAACGGCTCGTTGAAGATCGGCTCGTTGATGAGGGTGATGTCCCCGCCGACGAACCTGTTCTGATAGGACATCGTCTTCTTCACGCCCGGATGGCGGGTATCGCTGGTGCCGTAGGTCTTTTCTGCCATGCGTTGCAGGTCGTACTCGTAGATCTCGTTGACGTCGAAGACCGCCATCGGCGCCCCGAGATACTCCAGAACGACGCTGCCGCCCTCTCGGATACCGAAGTTCTTGATGTCGTCGTTCGAGATGTCGAACACGATGGGAATGCTCCACAGCGTCCCGTCTGGCAACTGCATATTGTCCAAGGTTTCATCAACCTCTCGACGACCCATAAAGCCTGTCAAAGGAGTGAAAAAACCATACGAGAGGCTGATTACCTCGTGCGCCATCGCCTTCGAAATCGGCAGGCGGTGAAAACCTTTCGATCGATCGACGGCGTCCTCGGTCGCCACCCTCTCCACGATCCGCTTACTGTTATGACCAAGGTAATCCATCGCCAATCAACTCTTTCCTCGATAGCTTCTCGTTGATGCCGGGAGGCTGGGTGCACGCGAGAATTCAGCGTCATTGTCCGCGTCGCCGCTACACGGCGCTTTACAGCCGCCCAATTGCTAGTCGTCCGTACCGTTCTCCAGCCACTGGGCGCACTTCTTGCCCAGCTTGTCCAAAGCTTTGCGGTCGAAGCGTTCGATCTGCTCGAGGGTCAGCTCTGTGCGGAAGTCGCGCTTGGGTCCTTTGTCGAAGAAGGCCTTGGCGCTCGACATGTGCTCACCGCCGAAGGGCGCCATCTTGTCGGCTCGGCCGCTCATGTACTCGAACGAGCAGTGCTCGACGATTGCGTCCATCCGCAACAACTCGGGATCGACGGACAAGAACGTGGCGATCCGCGCGATCTGGCCAGGGAGATCGTCTTTGAGGTTCTTATAGTGCACGAGCAGGATATTCGGCTCGTCTTTGAGCTTCCACCAGGAGGCCATGATGTCGAATAGGTCGCAGCACTGGTAGCCGTCGGTATCGAGCCACAGGTCGAAAAACTGCTGCATGTCCTCGGGAATCACCAGCGGGGTCGGGTCACCGGACCATTCGGAGTGAATCCGATTGATCTCGGTCATCGTCGACTCGGCGAAGTTGTGCAAATAGTTGTGGAAGCTGATTCCTAGGTCTTTGCCGTTGCGGCCGATGAACACATAACGAGCCGCCCGGGCTATCGGAAGGGCATCGGCGGGCACATGGGACTTGATGACCCGCCGCGTCCCGGCTTCGCGCTGCTCCTTGAGCGTCGCGAGCATCTCGGCGTGCTTGCCCCAGCTGGAGTCCAGCCACGGCGAGGTGTCCGAAAGGCCGGCGTCGTGCTCTTCGCCGTTGCTCAGGATCTGCTGCAGGATCCGTTGGGTCCAGGTGGTGCCGGCCTTGAACGGGTCGGCGACGACGATGTCTCCGTCGACAAAGCTGCCCTGGACCAAAAAGTCCTCCCACACCAGGGAATTAGACAGGTAGTCTCGACAAATCCGGGTCGGGGCGATTAGTTGATTCGTCACGGCATGGTCGCCTTTCTCATTGCAGTCGCCCGCAGGAACGGCTGTCCTGCGGATAATGGGTCTAAACTCCGGTATCGCTTTACCGCGAACTCCCGCTGCGCATCATGGCCGGGACGTCGCCGACTTTCTCGAGGTAACCGACCACCTCCTCGGCCAACGCGTCGGCATCCTGCACCCCGCCGTCGAGTCGAAGGTGCGGCTTCAGCGGAGGCTCGTATGGGTCGTCAATCCCGGTGAAGCCCTTGATCTGACCGGCTCTGACCCTCTTGTAGAGCCCTTTCGGATCCCGCTGTTCGCATATCTCGATGGGGGTGTCGACGAAGACTTCGATGAAGTCTCCCGGGTGCAACGCCGCACGAACGCGGTCGCGGTCACGACGATAGGGGCTGATGAATGCCGTCAACGTGATGATGCCGGCGTCGCAGAAAAGTTGCGCCACCGCGCCGATGCGGCGGATGTTCTCCTCCCGGTCGTTGGCCGAGAATCCCAACCCGAAGCGCTCAGCGAATTCCCTTCCGTGACGTTCTTCGAGGATGTCGGGACCGGCGTTGAGGCCATAACGCACGTTGTCGCCGTCGAGCAGATAGCTTCGGATGCCCCGCTCGTAGAGCTTACGATCCACCAGATTTGCCACCGTGCTCTTACCACTGGCACTTAGCCCGGTGAACCAGATGACACATCCGCGGTGACCGTTGAGTTTCTCCCGCTCACCGCGACTCACGTTGTACTCGTGCCACGTGATGTTGTTGTCCACCTTGAAAACCTTCCTTCTCCCGCACTCTCCGACAGATGTTTGGCTGGGCGCGTTCACATGAACCCGATGACGAAACTGCCATTCTTCAACGAGGGCTTGTTGTACGTGAGCGACGTACGCCGCTGGCCCGTGCGGCCTGAGTTGCGGTAGATGCAATCTCCTGCCGCCACATCCCATTCCATCGTCGGACCCATGCGCGGGTAGATGTCGGCACGCCCCTCTGCCACCAAACAGAATTTCAGCGAGCTCCCCGCCGAAATCCGTTGCCGGACCGGCAGATCCTTGAGATAGTTCTCCAACTCTTCTGATGGGTGAGACGCACTTTCCACAACCGTCAGACCCTTGGACAAATCGGGGATCGAAGAAAATATCTGCACGGCGGGCTTGTCGCCGTCGCGTTTCCAGCTGCCGCGTCCCTTCTCAGCGTAGTAGAGTAGATTTTTCGCGGGTAGATAAATCACGCCCAGCACAGGCTCCAGCTCGTCGACAAGAGCGATGTTGACGGTAAATTCATCAATGCCTTTCACGAATTCCTTGGTACCGTCCAGCGGATCAACTACCCAGAATCGCCGCCAGTGTTTTCTCGTCTCGTAATCGGCCGACTTGGTTTCCTCGGAGATGATCGGAAGGTGCCGATCCAACAACGGAAGCTGTGCGGTGATGTATTGGTTCGACGCCAGGTCGGCGTCGGTGACAGGTGACGTGTCGGCACCGTGGTCGCCTTTTTCTCGCATATGGAAATTTTTACGGTGCTCTAGGATTCGATTCCCCGCCTCAACCGCGATGGCGATCACCTCGTCAAGATATGGAGCGGTGGTGGCAGCGTTGCCTTGTTCACTCATTGCGTCTGACGATCCTTTCTGCTTCGGCTCTATAGCCTCTCGGACTTGCTTGCTGTTACTGCCGACGTTGCCGCTGGTCCGTGCGAACCGGTCACCTTGAGATCAGCCGACGCGGAATTCACGGGCCGGGCGTCTGGTTGGCCCACCTGGCCTGGGCGCGCGTAACGCGCCCAGGCCAGGATCGCGGCGATGACGTAGCACGCCAAAAAGATCCACATGGCGGGGGTAGCGGTGCCCGCACTCTGGTAGGACTGCCGCAATGCCATATTGATTCCCACTCCGCCGAGCGCACCGAACGCACCCGCGAATCCGATCAGCGCCGATGACCTGACACGCGCCCAGTCACGACGATCATCGTCGCTGAGATCTACCCTGCGGCTGCGCGCCTCGAAGACCGCGGGGATGAGCTGGTAGACGGGTCCCTTACCCGCGCCGCAAAAGATGAACAGCATGATGAAGCTGACGACGTAAGCGACCATCGTCAGTCCCGTAGCTGGCGCACCGCGGCCGTGGACCATGTCGTCGTGGGTGCTGATGCCGACCAACACCGCACTGGCCGCGATCGCACCGATGAAGACAAACAAAGCGACCCGCCCGCCGCCGATGCGGTCGCTAACCTTACCGCCATAGATCCGGGCCAACGACCCCAACAGCGGTCCCACGAAGGCGATCTCTGCGGCGTGCAGCGATGCCTGCGCGTGACTCTGCCCCCCGGCGAGGAAGTTGTGTTGCAGCACCTGGCCGAACGCGAAGGCAAACCCGAGGAATGAACCCGAGGCGCACAGGTAGAGAAACGACAGTGCCCACGTATCGGGCACCGGGATGATCGCACGTACATTCCTCAACGAGAGGCCGGCGCGGTGGGCGACGACGTTGTCCATGCGCAGCGCCGCACCAACACCACCGATGGCCAGTAATACGAGGTAGATCGCGCACACCCAGTAGGGTGCCTGATGACCCGCCGTTGCCAACACGATGAGCCCTACCACCTGGATCGTAGCCGACCCCAGATTGGCCAGCCCGCCGGTCAATCCCAGCGCGTAACCCTTGAGGTGCTGAGGAAACAGACCATCAGCCTTGGCCAGTGACGACGAATAGTTTCCGCCACCCAACCCGGTCAGCGCGGCGCAAACCAGATAAGGCCATAGCGGCAGACCTGGGTGAGCCAGCAACACGATCGCCCCTCCGGTCGGGATCAGCAGCACCAGCGATGAGAACGTCGTCCAGTTCCTGCCGCCAAACCAGTTGGCTGCCATCGCATACGGGATACGCGCCAACGCGCCCACCAAAGATGCCACCGCGTCTATGAGCAACTTGTCCCCGTTGGAGAATCCATAGACGGACTGCGGCATGAACAGCACCATCACCGACCACAGGTACCAGATCGAAAACGTGACATGGACATTGACGATCAGCCAGAACAGATTTCGGCGCGCGACCATCCTGTTACCGGCGTCCCAGGCAGCGGTATCGTCTGGGTTCCAATCGGTGATGCGCGAACGTACCATGCGCTTCCCTACTTTCCGTAAACTGTGTTGAGCAACCGGTCAACAACCCCTCGCCAACATCAGACTCACGTTGAACCTGTGCATGTTTCGGAGATTGTCGCCGCTACATTGACCTATTCAGGACTTTTCGGTCGTCTCATTCGACGCGTACCCGCGCCGGGGCGGCGAATCTGCTCGGTGTCTCGTATGCTGGCACATTCAGCGACCTGTACCGCGCATCCGGCCCCGTCTGCAAACCCGGGTTCAGATACGGCTCGATGGGAAAAGATCGTGGCCCACGGCGTCGCGACCGCGTTAGGCACAGGCGCTTCGAGAGCGTGCCGATTTCCGAACAAGCGGCTCCTGGACAGTACGTACGTGTGTCTGCCCAGCAATCGGATAATCTCACATGCGGGTACAGAGAAAAATGCCGAACCGCCACGTTGGTCTCCTCGACGTCACGCTCGACTTCACAATTGACCGCCGAGCACTGATCTATGTCGCAGGAACCATTGGCCGCCGATGAACGACGTGCGATTGTGGCGGGTCCCACCGCCGTGGTGCGTCGGCAAACTGCCTACGCGGTCTTAAAAATTACGATGAACCAATTCCTTGACAATAACACGAGATTATGGCGGCTACGCAAGTAGACCTGGTTGGTACACAGGAGACACACAGGAAGTCACCGGGCTGTGTAGGCCGCCCCGACCCGTCATCCACTGCCATCACCGGATCGGCCGATCGCGACGGTTACGGCCCCACCGCCTGGTGGGCTGCTGAGGAGTCCCGTTCGGTAGCCGGATGATGCGGGCGGGTCGTCACCGATCATCGCCACCGGGCTGGCCGCACCGATTTCAGCGCCGACCGCCACGTCCATATCGGCCTGTCCGTCGGCGACGGGCCGGCAGGTCGCGACGAGACCCGCGGGAGCCCGCTGCGGGAAGCTCGGCACAGCAACGGAGGTTGTCACGCTCGCGGTGGGATTCGTTGCGGCGCAGCGCAGTATCCATACCAGCGGTGTCATGGTCGCAGCCGGCGACGTCAGGGGCGCTGGTCCAACAGTGCCACTGCGTTGTGGTAGAACACGGCCCGCAGCCAATCATCGTCGATGCCCGGCAATCGGGTGAGCACGCCCATCGCGTCGGCGTACCGGTGGGGAATGTTGGGGAAGTCGCTCCCAAACAGGATCCGGTGCCCCAACCGCCGGAGCCGGGCAAGCTGCGAAGGCGGGAAGGGCATCACCGCCTCGGTGAACGGCGTGAAGGCCATCGTGGTGTCCAGCCGCACTTCCGCTGAGTTCTCGCAGATGTCGAGAAACTCGGCGTACTCCGGCATCCCCAGGTGCGCCACGATCAACCGGAGGCGCGGAAACCGGCGCAGCAGAGTATGTATCGGTTCGGGTCCGGTGTATTCGCCGGGAACCGGACCCGACCCGCAGTGGATCACAATCGGTAGGGCGGCGTCTTGAAGAATTCCCCAAACACGATCGAGCAGCGGGTCATTAGGTTCGTAGCGACCCACCTGGACGTGTGCCTTGAAGACTCGTGCCCCGTCACGGATTGCCGCCTCGACGTAATCGCCGGCGTCAGGTTCGGGATAAAATGTTGCGGTGGCCAGGCAATCCGGGTTCGTTCTGGCGAACTGGGCCGACCACTGGTTGAGCCACGCCGCCATCTGCGGCTTGTGTGGGTATACCAACGCGGTGAAACCGAGAACGCCGAACTGCCGCAGCATCTGCAGCCGCCGGGATTCCTCAGCACGGTAGGTGATCGGCCAGCGGCGGCCGACCAGGGGACCGCCGGAGTCGAAGTATTGCCACACCTTGTCCAGCACCGATTTGGGCATGAAATGGGTGTGGACGTCGATCACGCCGGGCAACCCGAGCGCAGACCAGATCTGTCGGACCGCCGCGATCTCGTCCGCATCGCCCTGTGCCGTGTTGTCGTCGGCCATCGACCATCCTTGTAGTCGTCCGGTAACCACCCAATACGGTTTTGTCTATATCAGCCTCGCCGATTGTTGATCACAGGAGCAGCATGTGGGATCCGGACGGCTACCTGCAATTCGCCGAACAGCGCGTGCATCCATTTTACGAGCTGCTGTCGCGGATCTTTGTGGAGTGGCCACGCCGCGTGGTCGACCTGGGCTGCGGTCCGGGCAATCTGACCGCACAGCTCGCCCGGCGCTGGCCGGGTGCCGTGATCGAGGCGTTGGATAGTTCACCGCAGATGGTCGCCGCGGCCCGCGAGCGCGGCGTCGACGCCACCCTCGGTGATCTGCGGAACTGGAGGCCGCGAAGCGACACCGACGTGGTGCTCAGCAACGCCGCGATGCAGTGGGTGCCCGAGCACGCCGAGCTGCTGGTGCGGTGGGCCGGTCAGCTAGCTGACGGAGCGTGGATCGGCGTGCAGATGCCTGGCGCCTTCGACGCACCGTCGCATGCCGCGGTGCGGGCCCTGGCGCGCCGGCAACCCTACGCCAAACCGTTGCGCGATCTTGTGTTGCGGGAGGGGACAGTGGTCGATGCACCGGTGCGGTACGCCGAGCTGCTCCTCGACGCCGGCTGCAGCGCCGACGTCTGGGAGACCACGTATCTTCATCAGCTCACCGGCGAACATCCGGTGCTGGATTGGATCAGCGGAACCGCGTTGTTGCCGGTGCGGGAGCATCTCGACGACCCAACGTGGCAGCGGTTCCGCCAAGAACTGATCCCGCTGCTGGCGGGCGCCTACCCGGCCCGGCCGGACGGGACCACACTATTCCCGTTCCGGCGGGTGTTCGTCGTTGCGAAGGTGGGCAAGTCGAGCTGAGCTCAGCGGGCCGGGTTGCTCGACGGCTGTGCCTCCCAGCCGTTCTCCGCGACGAACTCGGCGAGGGGCCGGGCGAACGCCCAGCCGTCCAATTCCAGCGCCGGGCGGTCGGGAAAATCGGGTACCGGACCCAGGCACAGGATCGCCACCGGCTCGGCGTCACCGGGCATGGACAGCAGGCCGGCCAGCTGTTGCGGGTCGAACAGCGATACCCACCCCATGCCGAGCCCTTCGGATCGCGCTGCAAGCCAGAGATTTTGGATCGCACACGATACCGACGCCAGATCCATCTGCGGTAGGGTGCGCCGCCCGAAGACGTGTGCGTCGCGGCCGTCGCACAGCGCGACAACCAGCAGTTCCGCGCAATCGAGAATGCCTTCGACTTTCAGCGCGAGAAATTCCTGGGCCCGCCGGCCGAGGGCATGCGCGGTGAGCTGACGTTCCGCATCGACCAAGGCATGGATGCGCCGACGTAGCGCGTCGTCGGTGATGCGAATAAAGCGCCAGGGCTGCATCAGGCCCACACTGGGTGCCGCATGCGCGGCCTGCAGCAGGCGCGCCAGCACGTCGGCGGGCACCGTGCTGCCCGGTATGAACCGGCGGATGTCGCGGCGTTCGCTGATGACGCGGTAGACGGCCTCCCGCTCCTGCGGGCTGAACGCGGTCACAGGGCCATCGTAGAAGCGGGGACTGTCACCGGGTGTGGGTGTGCACGCGCAACCGCAGCCGGAAGCGGACGAAGGCGGTGGTCACCGCGCCCTGCAGTACCAGCATTGCCATGTCCAGCAGCCAATAGCGCGGCGCATGCAGCCAGAACCGGTCGCCGGGCGCCAGCGGATAGACGGCCCGCAGGTCGACCGTCGATGCCGAAGCCGCAAAACCCCACCGCGCCGGCAGCAGCCAGGAGACCTGGTCGAGGCCGATGCGTCCGGTCACCTGGATCAAACCGCCGGCCAAGACCATCGAGGCCATGATCGTCACCACCAGCATCGGCAGGATCTGCTCGGTGGAGCGGGCCATCGACGACAACGCCAGCCCCACCATCGCCGACACGATCGCGGTCAGCGCCAGCGTCGCATAAAGTTCGGCGGTGGCCGGCGTGGTACCTCCGCCGAACAGCACCGAACCGTGGGTCGGCGGGCCTTTTCCGAGGGCCACGATCGCGGTGAGGATGCCGGTTTGAATCAGTGCCGCGACACCGTAGACGACGACCTTGGTGAGCAGATAGGCCGACGCGGACAGGCCCACAGCCCGCTCGCGACGGAAGATGGCGCGTTCGCCGACCAGGTCGCGGATGGTCAGCGCGGTCCCCATGAACACCGTGGCGAGGTTGAGCAGGACCAGGATCGAGTTGGGTTCATCCGGCTCCGCCCCTTGCGGGTTGGCGTACCCGAGCCCGGTATTGCCGGGGACGGCCATCGACAGCACGCCCAGCACGAAGGGGAGTGCCGCCAAGAACGCGAAGTAGCCGCGGTCGGCGACGATGAGCCGGATTTGCCGCCGCGTGAGCGTGCGGATCTGCCGCCACAGGCTGGTGCGGGGCGGGGTGCCCAGCGGTGCCGCGCCGGCTGTCGGCGAGATCCGCGGGGCGGCCGGGTGCCTGGCCAGAAAGGCCCGGTGCGCGCCGTCCGGGTCGGTGCTGACCCGGGTGAAGATGTCGGCCCACTCGGTGGTCCCCATCGCGGACCCGATTTCGGCGGGCGGGTCGGCGAACGCGATCTTGCCGCCGGGCGCCAGCAGCAGAATCTGGTCGCAGATGTCGACGAAACTCAGCGAGTGCGTGACCACGATCACCACCCGGCCGGCGTCAGCGAGCCGGCGCAGCATCATCATCACCTGCCGGTCCAGCGCCGGGTCCAGTCCCGACGTCGGTTCGTCGAGGATCAGCAGCGACGGGCCGGTCAGTAGTTCCATCGCCACCGACGCGCGCTTGCGCTGCCCGCCGGAGAGCTTGTCGACACGGGTTTTCCGGTGCGGGGTCAGCTCCAGCTCGTCGAGGACCCGCGCAACGACCGTACGGTGGTCGTCAGCGTTGGTGTCGGGTGGCAACCGCAACTCGGCGGCGTAGCCCAAGGCTTGTTCGACGGTGAGCTGATGGTGCACGACGTCGTCCTGGGGCACCATCCCGATCCGGGAGCGCATCGAGGCGTACGCGGCGTGCACGTCGTGGCCGTCGAAGTTCACCACGCCGTCGGTCGGCGATGTCAACCCGGCGATCACCTGGACCAGCGTGGATTTGCCTGCACCCGACGGACCGATCACCGCGGTCAGCGTGCCGGGCTTGGCCGATAACGAGACATCCTGCAACAGCTGATGACCGTCGATGGTCAGCGCCAGGCCTTGCGCGGTGAGCCCGCTGGTCATCGCCGACACGGTTCGAGGCACCAGGGTATGGTCCGTCATCACCAGGTCGGTGTTGCCGACCGTGACGATGTCGCCGTCGTGCAGCAGCGCGGTGGTGACCAGTGTGCCGTTGACGAACGTGCCGTTGCTGCTGTTGTTGTCGCGGATCTCGGGTCCTGCCGGGGTGGATCGCAGCGTCGCGTGCACCCGGGACACCAGTGGGTCCGCGACGACGATGCCGTTGGTCTTTGCGCGGCCCACCGTTGTCGAATCCGAGACGGGCGCCAGTTGTCGCAGCACCCGTGTCGTGTTGGCGAGGCGTTGCTCGGAAGCCGTTCGGGCGCAAGCTTGCTGTGGTGGCCACGACGGGTGCGTCGTTGGGGCTCCCGGTGGTCGGAACCGGGTTGTTGCGCTGTCTTCGCCCCGGGGCGAGTCCGGCACGGTGCGCGGATTGCGCGGTTGCTGCCGTGCCGTGGATTCGGCGACGCGGAATGTTAACTGCGGTCCGTGCGGGCTGCCCAGCGCGATGCTTCGCCGGTCGTGGATGGGCAACACGGCGGCGCGGGCACCGTCGGCGAAGACACCGTTCTGGCTTTTGTCGACGACGACCCAGTGGGTGTCGTCGAACCGCAGGATCGCGTGCAGGCGTGAGATCAACGCGAGGTCGGCGGGCCTCCCGTCATGCAGACAGATGTCGCAGTCACGGTCCCGACCGACGGTCACGTCATGCCCGGGAGGAAAGGTGTACATCGCCGAGCCGAGCCAGACCGTCAACGGCGGCGCGCCCGCGACGGCGAGCCTGTGCGGTTGGCCTTCTTCAGACGTCATCGGTTGCTCTCGGGTAGCCGTGAGGGGCTTTAGGGAAACGAAAATTCCGGCAAAATTACGGATTCGCCGGACGATATCCGGTCACGATCATATCGGTCGTTTCTGCGCCAGGCAGTCAGCAAAGGCCGGGAAGGCTGGGTTGGAGCCCCGCGTTGACCGGATCGAGGCTAAACCTTTACTTGACGCTGTGATCGCGCGGCCTCGACGATGAAAGAGTGCGCCGACTGCTGGGCCTGCTGTGCGCTGCGCTGTGCGCAGCTGTTGTGACGCTGGCAGGCGCACCGCGGGGGGCTGCGGCTGGCCCGTGGTTCGCGAGATCGGTTGGCAACGCCGCCCAAGTGGTTTCCGTCGTGGGAACTGGTGGCTCCAACGCCAAGATGGACGTCTACCAGCGCTCCGCGGCGGGCTGGCAGCCGATCGGGGTGGGCATCCCGACGCATATCGGGTCGGCGGGACTGGCGCCCAAGGCTAAGAGCGGCTATCCGGCCACTCCGATGGGCATCTATTCCCTTGACTCCGCCTTCGGCACCGCGCCCAATCCCGGCGGCGGACTGCCCTACGTCCAGGTCGGGCCCAACCATTGGTGGAACGGTGACGACACCAGCCCCACCTTCAACACCATGCAGGTGTGTCAGAAAGACCAGTGCCCCTTCGACACCTCCGCGAGCGAGAACCTGCAGATCCCGCAGTACAAGCACGCGGTGGTGATGGGCGTCAACAAGGAGCGTGTTCCCGGTGACGGCGCCGCGTTTTTCTTCCACACCACCGACGGCGGGCCGACCGCCGGCTGCGTGGCGATCGACGACGGCACGCTGGTGCAGATCATCCGATGGCTGCGGCCCGGTGCGGTGATCGCGATTACGCAGTCGACTAGCAACCCTCGACTGTGAACTATGCGTCGCGTCGTTCGGCGTGTCGCGTCGCGTCTTGCACACTCGGGGCGCTTAGGCCAGTGCGCGACCGGGCTTCACCTTGAAATCCATCCCCGCCAACGACATCGTCGCCTCGTAGGTGCGGTCGTATCCGGTCGCGCTGATCTTCCATCCGTCGGCGGTGCGTCGGTAGCGGTCGCGGTAAAACGCCGCTCCGATCAGCATGAAGTTGAACTCGGGCACGATGACGCGGTCTTGCAGATACCAGCTGCCCGTCGCCTCGGCGCCGTTCACCGTGATCTGCGGATGGGTAACCCGATGCTCGGTGATGATGTCCGGGCCCAGCGCCGAGCGCATGTAGTCCACCAGCTCGGCGCGGTTGGTGAAGTGCAGCTCCGCACCGAGCGACGAGCCGTAATCGCCGACGACGTCATCGGTGAGGGTGTCGGCGAACTGGTCCCAGTGCTTGGTATCCAGGCCGCGCAGGTAGCGGTATTTGACCTGTTCGATCGCGGCGATCTCGGCGAGGTGGTGCGCGTCGTTGTGAGGACTCATCACGTCATTGCAGCACACCGGGTATGTCCCGGCGGCTGCGACCGGCGTGGCGGATGACCAAGGCTGGTGGGCAAAGATTGGCTGATCCGAGGCGATGGGAGCACAGCTGGCGAAATTGTCGGTGATCTACTCCTCGGCCACCGGGCATGGTACGGCGGTGGCCCAGTGCGTCGCCGCTGCCGGCCCGCAGGTCCGGTTACGTCATACCGCCGAGACCCGGGATCCGGAGTCGTTCGCGCAGAGTCTTCCGGCAGGGTGACGATATGGTGTGGGCTGATCCCGCAGCGCAATTCCGCACGTTCATCGATTCGCTCAGCGGCCTGTGGGCGCACGGCAAGTTCGCTGACAAGGCATACGCGGCGTTCACGTCGTCGCAGACGCTGCATGGCGGCCAGGAGACAACTCTTCTCGCGCTGTACATTTCGCTGATAAATTTCGGCGGCATCCTGGGTCCGCCCGGCTACAGCGACCCGCTGAAGTTCGTCGACGGCAACCCATACGACGTCGGACATGTCACCGGACTCGACAATAAGACGCCGATCGGCGATGCGACCGCAGCCGCTCTCGATCACCTGACCCCGACCGATGCGTGCACCGCGTCAAAGGTGCGACAAGCACGGGGCAACCGTTTTTGTGCGATCTATCCACCGACTGGTGTGCGGCCGGTGAGGGCCCTGGTGGGCAGGTCACGGTTAGAGGTCGAGCTTGCCTCGTAATTTCCGGTTCTATGAGTCATGCGCGCTGGGGCAAGGCGTGGCATGCCCGTGGTCAGGATAGGGCTGGGCATGTGGGCAGTGGCTTGCGCGGTTACCGGGGAATTGACGGTTTGGGCCAGGGGGGCGGTGGCGGTCCAGCCGGGTGGCACCGACAGCGGCCCGACCAGGTCGGCTCCGCCGATATTGGCGTGAGCGCCGGCGAGGATTGCTTTGCCGACGGGTGGAGCCGTCATTGGCCCGAGGGCCATGGGCTCGATGCTGTGTGCGGCCGCCATGTTTGCCATCTGACCCAGGATCCCGGGGTCGGCTCCGCCCGAGGTCATCAGGGCGTTTTGCACGAAGTCTTGAACCGCGTAGATCACGAGGAAGTCAAACGCGTGGAAGTCGCCGAGGAAGATCTCCGGGGTAAGCGCCCCATTGGACAATAGCGAGCCCATCCAGTTCGAATTGACAAAGTCCGATACCGCTGAATTGTTTTGGCCGGCGACGACATTGTTCAAGAACCCGGCGAGCCCGTTACCCCCGGTGGCGTTAGCCGGACTGAAGATGTTGAGCCCTAACGAGTTGACGAGTGCGCTCAGTGCTGAGGTGGATCCGCTGGCGCTGCTCGATCCGGTGGCCAGCGCGCTCAGGGTGCTGGGCAGGGTGGACAGCAGGTGCGACAGGCTGGCGTGGGTGCTGCCCGCCGCGGCCGCGCCGGCGTGGGTGGTGGCAGCGGCTTGGCGGGCTAGCCCGGTGTCGGTGCTGACGGTCGGGGGAGCGGTCAGTGGGGCCAGGGCGGCCGCGGCCGCCGAATGGGCGGCATAGCCGTACATGGCCGCGGCGTCTTGGGCCCACATTTCGGCGTATTGGGCCTCGATGGCCGCGATCGCCGCGGTGTTGTGGCCCAGCACGTTGGTGGCGATCAACGCCGCCAGCTCAGCCCGGTTGGCGGTCACCGCCGCCGGTGGCACCGTGGCCGCTAACGCGCTTTCGTAGGCGTTGACGGCCGCGGTGGCCTGGCCGGCGGCGTGGGCGGCGTGGCTGGCGGTGGCCTGCAGCCACGACGCGTAGGGACTGGCCGCTGCGGCCATCGATGCCGCCGCGGGACCCTGCCAGTCGCTGCTGGTCAGCCGTGACAACACCGCGGCACAGATACCGGCAGCCGCATCCAGTTCCCGGGCCAGATCTGCCCAGGCCGCCGCGGCCGCCAGCAGCGACTGCGGACCCGGACCCGCATACATCAGCCCGGAGTTGACCTCCGGAGGCAACACCCCGAAATCGAAACCGCTGGTCATCGCCTCACCGCCTCGGATACTCGGCGACGCCGTTCGATGAGTCCCGGGTTGGTGCGGGGGGCATCACGGTGAGGCGAAAGCCGTAACGCGGGGCGGGACTGTAATGGGGAGCAGAAAGGCTGTTGCCGCGCGCTGCACCCGGCATCGACATCGCTGGTAACCCCATCGGCCCGATGGCGATACCCGGCATCGACGCCGGGGGACTCGATACCGCGGCCGCGAGGCGAATCCCTCCCGCCGCCGCGGTTGTGGTCCAGTTACGTGGCGTCGACAGCGCCCCGACCAGGGTGGCTTTGCCGACACTCGCGCTGACCTCGGCCTCGAAGGCATGCTCCCCGACCAGCGTGCCCAGCCCGCCCAGAGCGGGGGTGAAGTTCCCCGCTTCCGACGCGATCGGGCCTAGATTGCCAGCACTAGCAGCCGCTGGCAGGTGGCTGAGGCTGCGCCCGGTGATCGTGCCGAGGGCAAACAGGTCTCCGATGCTGGGAAGAAAATACTCCGGGTTGAAGGGATAGCCGGCGAAGATTTCGTTGCTGAACCAGTTGGAATTCATCACATTGGCGACTGGATTCGGAACAGAGCCCGACACCAGATTGATCAATCCGGCCAGCCCCGTGGTGCTCGTTCCCGACCCGGGGGCGAAGATGTTGAGCCCTAACGAGTTGACGAGTGCGCTCAGTGCTGAGGTGGATCCGCTGGCGCTGCTCGATCCGGTGGCCAGCGCGCTCAGGGTGCTGGGCAGGGTGGACAGCAGGTGCGAC
>Ga0078972_1010043_pt1 | contig 18062 bp, 6 predicted proteins | sample YelNatPaOPGAMG01_FD_67568 | JGI IMG/M metagenome (GOLD analysis project Ga0078972, IMG submission 67568) | Hot spring thermophilic microbial communities from Obsidian Pool, Yellowstone National Park, USA - OP-RAMG-01 (SPADES assembly) (version 2) | ecosystem: Environmental > Aquatic > Thermal... | reverse complement strand
CACACTAACACTTGGCGGCACGAGCAGTTACTCGGGGGCAACTCGAATAACCGGTGGCACACTCAGACTTGCTGCCGGTGCATCAATTGGTGCAACCACAAACATCATCGTCGGTGCAGGTGCGGTTTTGGACGTGACAAGCTTGAGCGGTGCGACGTTGACACTCAATAGCGGGCAGACACTGTCGGGCTCCGGCACGGTCCAAGGCTCGATTGCAGACAGTTGGGGTGCTGCAATTGCACCGGGTACAAGCGCCGGAACACTCACGATTAATGGTAATCTGACATTGGGCGGTGGCGGTAACCTGAACTTCGAGCTTGCGAATGTGACCACACCTGGCAGTGGTGTAAATGACCTGTTGGTTGTGACCGGCACGCTAACGGTCTCAGGTTCAACGAGACTGAACTTGAGTTATCTGCAGGGTGTACCGGCTGCCAGTGGCAAATACACACTCATCCAGTACGGCGCATTCTCGGGTGACGTGAACAGCATTTCCGTGCCGGAAGGATTCATCATCACAAACAATACCGCTGCAAAGGCGGTTGAACTGGTTGTTGTGCATCAACCGGTTACATTGACATGGCGCGGCGATGGTACTGCGAATGTGTGGGATACAGCAATAACGCCCAACTGGCTGTTAGGCGGGTCGCCACAGGTGTTCTATACGGGTGACACAGCGGTGTTCGATGACACAGGTTATAACACGCCTCCAATCAACATTTCAGGCACGGTTTATCCGGGTGCAACAGTTGTAAATGCTTCGAAAGATTACACATTCAGTGGCGGTGCAATCGGCTCAGGCGCACTAACAAAGAGCGGTACAGGAACACTCACATTGGAGAACGACAACTTGTTCAACAGCGTCTTGATCAATGCTGGCACGGTGCAGATCGGTAGTGGCGGCTACAGCGGCACGATTGCGGGTGGCACGATCACAAACAATGCCGCCTTGGTTGTGAACCGCGCAGATGCTATAACGGTCACAAACGAAATAACCGGTTCCGGAACGCTCAAACAAGTCGGTTCAGGCCAGACCGTCTTGACGGCCAGCAACAGTTACACTGGCTTGACCATAGTTGATGCGGGCACGTTAAGTCCGCGTAACAGTGCTGCACTGGGTACAACTGACGGCGGTACAATAGCGACCAACGCCGGCCTGCTTTACCTCGATGCGAACATCAACTTCCCGGCTGAACCGCTGACGTTACAAGGGGCGAACTTGCGCAAAGGCGGTGCGGGTATGACGGTCTTTGGCGGGCCGGTGACACTTGTTGGCGACTCGACGTTCTACGTTGACGGCAACGCGACGTTAGTGTTGAGCAACGCCGCTGGTGTAAATGGCGCTGCTGTAAATGCAAATCTCACACTCACAGGCGACAGTGGCAGTTTAGGTGTGATTGCCGGGCCGCTCAACCTTGGCGCGGGCATGATCACCAAAGACGGTGCTGGCGCATGGAAACTTAGCGGACCCGGTGTATTTGGCGGGTTCACTGCGATTAACAACGGCGAACTGATAATCGGTCATCCACAGGCACTCGGCTCGGTTACAAACCTGCCGGTCAGCACACAGGCAGGCGGCCCGGGCATAACCGGCACACGAATTACGGTTGCCGATGGCACAGCGGTGTCGAATGTATGGGTTGGTTTGCCATCGGATGCATCTTATCGTTCGGCTCTGTTCAGCCGTGGCACAGGCGGTGTGACCAACGTTTGGGCCGGGCCGATCGCATTTACCGGGTACGAAGGTACAATCAATTTCGGTACTGAACCCGGTGCGGTGTTTGTCATAGCCGGGCCGATCACAAACGACACGTTTACGGGCGTGCTGATCATACGCGGGTTCGGTGGTGGCGGCACAAGCGGTGCGGGTTGCACAGGCATAATAACTGCCCCGATCAAGCTCGACCCGACCATGGCGCGTGTGTCGGTTGATGACGGTTCGACCTGGATAATTGCTTCGACAGGCAACAGTTATGCAACCAACAACATCACAAGCGGCGTGCTCAAGCTCGGCGCGCACAATGCACTGCCAACGAGCTGCGCGCTTGTGTTCGGTATAGGCGGTGCACAAGCTGAAACATTCGATTTGGCCGGGTTCAACCAGCAGTTGGGTGCAATTGACACATTAAGCATAACTGCACGGATAATTGGTAACAGCAGCACAACGTCAGATTCGCTCCTGACACTTGCCGGGCCGAATGTCTCGATGTTTGGTGGGACAATTGTTGACGGGATAGGCGAGGGCACGCGCAGAGTTGCACTTACATTGACAGGTGGAGCAACACTGACGTTGACCAACGTCAACACGTACAGTGGTGACACCACGATCGGTTCAGGGTGCACGCTGCTATTGGCCGGGAACGGCTCGATTACGAACAGCGCAAACATTGTGCTCGGTTCAGGCGCTACACTGGACGTAACCGGTCGGCCGGACGGCACATTGACCGTTAGCCCGGTCCAAACGCTCAAAGGTACCGGCACATTCAACCTGAGCGGTAACCTCGTCAATACCGGCACAATCGAAATGAAGGTCAACAAAACCGGCAGCACACTCACAAGCGACCGATTGATTGTCTCGGGCAACATCACTTACGGCGGCACGTTAAGCGTGGTACGCAGCGGTGACCCGCTTGCAGTTGGCGACAGCTTCACATTGTTCAGTGCCGCAGGTGCATCCGGCAACTTTGCCAGCATTGTTGGTTCACCCGGGCCAGGCCTGGGATGGAATTTCAATCCTGCCAGTGGCGTGTTAAGTGTTGTTGTTGGCGGGCCGCCCACTACACCAACGAACATTTCGTACAGTGTAAGTGCGGGTAACATCACATTAAGCTGGCCGGCAAGCTATATCGGCTGGATACTACAGGTGCAAACCAATGCACTCACAAAGGGTATTAGCACAAACTGGGTTGATGTACCCGGGTCAGCCAGCACGAACCAAGTTGTTTTCCCAATCGGCACAACAAACGGCACGGTGTTCTTCAGGCTGCGTTATCCGTGAAGCTGGCATTGTTGAGCCGTTGCAATTGTTGAATAATCGGCGTAAGTTGTAACGGGCTGAGGGTGTTGCAAGAATGCAACAGCCCAAATGAATTTGCTTATGAAAAATTCGAAAAGCAACTGGCCAAGCTGCCCGCGCCCGAATGGGCATGATCGAGTAACCCCCGAGGCGTTCACACTAATCGAGCTGCTGGTTGTCATTGCCATAATAGCGATTCTGGCAGCCCTGCTTTTGCCGGCGTTATCAGCAGCTAAAGAACGCGGTAAGCGCGTAAAGTGCATGTCGAACATGCACCAGATCGCCGTTGGCATAACAGTGTATGCGTCTGAATACGAGGACCGCGTGATACCGGCACGCCATGACGGCTACAACTTCGTCATCAACTGTCTGAATCGCTTTGAACGTGAAGCCGCCAAATTGGTAAATCTGACTATAGAAACAAAAGCACCAAGCGTGTGGACCTGTGCGAACCGGCCGCACCTACCCGTATTCGAGCAGCAATACGAGCAATGGGTACTCGGCCTGCTGTATTATGGCGGGCTTACCAATTGGAGTAACCCGATCGGCACGTTCAGGAACCCGCCAAGCCCGGTCAAGCTCAGCCAGGCAAAGGCACATTGGGTATTGGCTGCTGACCCAGTGATGAAGGTCGAGGGTAAATGGGGCGGGCAGGTTGCCGGACGCGAGTTTGTATATGAAGGCATGCCACAACATCGCGGGCCGCGTTCGATGGTGCCGGTCGGTGGCAACGAAGTGTTTGCTGACGGCTCGGCAGCGTGGTTCAAATTCGAGCAGATGTTCTTCATTCATTCATGGAACCTGAGCGGGCGGATTGCATATGTGTATCAGGACCCGAAGGATTTCCCGCCTCAAATGCAGGCGCGGTTGAATGAAATCAGAGCTAAACCCTGAATAAACCTGGTGCTGGCCAAGGTGACGTTGCATTTCGAGTTGAAATTGGTTCAATAGCGTCAGTGCTGACCGCGCATTTTTTGCCCGTACCCGAACGACGGATTTTTTTCCCCGGAGCAGTATCAGCCAAACCAAGCGTGCCAGTCACATACCCGAAATGAACAGGAAAGGCCGGTCAACTCAATGAAAATGCCCATGTGCACATGGAAACGCTTTGCGCACGGCATTATCGGCCTGCTGATGACGGTATGCGCATTAACAGTGGCGTTTACCGCTAGTGGCAATGCACAAACGTTGGTCATTACCAATGGTGTGCATCTGTTGCCTGGCCTGACCAATACAACGGTCATTCTGACCGGCAGGTGCGAGTTGCGTATCACCGGGTCAAACAATCCGGTCTCAGGCTGTACGATCCATCTCAACGCGTCTGATGCATGGTTGGTGTTGCTCAACGTGAAACCGTCGGTGGCAGTTAGCACGGTCATTCCGCAGGTGCGCATCAACGGCGCAGGCGCCGTCGCCGATAGTAACTGTCGTGTGGTACAATACGGTGTCGGCACAGTTGTCATCCCGCAATCAGGCTCGTTTCAACCGCTCCGTGTGTTTAGCGGACCGCACTTTACTGGCGACGGGCTGTCACTTGGCAGATACGTGTATTACAGGGGGACAAATCTGGGTGCATTAAATGCCGCAATCAGCTCGTTCAAACTTAAGCGCGGTTACATGGCCACATTCGCGCAGCTCGAGAACGGGACCGGTCTGAGCAAATGTTACGTTGCAGCCGATGGCGATCTTGAGGTTGGCGTGTTGCCAGGTGCATTCGATAATAATTTCAGGTTCGTCTATGTTGTGCCCTGGCGTTGGACAAGCAAGAAAGGTATTGCAGGTGACCCCGGCATCAGCCTGCTGAACGTTCAGTGGTGGTACAACTGGAACATAAACGAAAACTCGGTGCGCGACCGTGAATACGTGCCGATCAAACAGAAGCGGGATTGGCCGAGCCTGGCGCAGGATTGGCAGGCACGTGGCTCGATTCATTTGCTCGGATTTAACGAGCCGGACAAGTCGGACCAGGCAAACATGACCGTTGCAGATGCAATTGCTGCATGGCCGGATTTGCTTGCGACAGGATTGCGCGTTGGGTCACCTGCAACCACAGACGGCGGTCGGAGCAGTTGGCTATATCCGTTCATTGACCAGGCAGACGCAGCCGGGTTACGGGTTGATTTTGTTGCGGTGCATTATTACTGGTGTTACAACCCGGCTGACCCGGACGGCGCAGCGAATCAGTTCTATAATTTTCTCAAAGCTGTCTATGACCGTACCAAACGCCCGATCTGGGTGACCGAATGGAACAACGGCGCAAACTGGACGAGCTGCGGTGACCCGACCTTCGAGCAGCAACGCGCTGCTATAGCAAAGATGATCGAGATGCTCGATAACACACCGTTTGTTGAGCGGTACGCACTTTATAACTGGGTCGAGGACTGCCGCGCAGTTGTAACCAACGGTGTGCTCACGCCTGCAGGCGAAGTGTACCGCGACAAGATATCGCCGATCGGTTATGTCCAAGAGCTGCCGGATACTGGCTCACGCGGGATTACACAACTTAACTTTGATGGTGATACACTCGACAGCTCTGGCTTTGGCAACAACGGTATGGCTGTCGGTGCGCCTGGATTCGTCCCGGGTCAAAAAGGCCTTGCAATCGAGCTGGACGGCACAAACAGTTATGTGCAATTACCCCCAAGTGTTGCACGGAGCAACGCTTTCAGTTTTGCCGCGTGGGTGTACTGGCGTGGTGGCGATAACTGGCAGCGGATTTTCGATTTCGGTAATGATACACAGCAGTACATGTACCTGACACCGCGCTCGGCCGGTGGCATGCTCGAGTTCGGTATCACCACCAACGGCCCAGCAAGCAAACAATACGTCGGCACGGCTGCACTGCCAACCGACACATGGTGTCACGTCGCCGTTACGCTCAGCGGTAACATCGCGCGTATCTACACAAACGGTCTACTGGCCGCATGGGCAACCGGTATCACCCGTAAACCAGCCGAGTTTAAGCCGACCAAAAATTACATCGGCAAAAGCCAGTGGCCGGCTGATCCGCTGTTCATGGGGTTGATTGACGATGTGCTCATAACAGATTACGCACTCACTCAGGCACAAATCGCTGCACTGCTGACGAATTCGCCGCCTACTGTTACCACGAACTATTTCGACGGTGGTTCTGCACTGCAAGGCCAGTTTTATAGTAACAGCATTGCCGGCACAGGGTTTGATCCTGACCCGGGTGACGCGCTCGTTTACAGCAAGGCAACCGGGCCGGCTTGGTTAAACGTCGGACCAGATGGTACACTGACCGGCACACCGGGCATGATTGATCAGGGCACAAACCATTTCACCGTACGCATCACAGACTCAGCCGGTCAAAGTGCGTATGTTGTTGTTGCGATCGGTTTGCCGGTCTTGTACGGACACGGCACCTGGATTTCAAACTCTGACGGCTTGTGGAGTGAAACGAACCGATGGCGAACCGGGTTTGTTGCAAACGGCCCCGGATTCACTGCCGATTTCAGCACAATTAACATCACCGCTGACCGCACGGTTAACCTGGATTCATCACGTAGCATCGGCACGATGCGGTTCGGCGACACCTCAGGTACACAAAACTGGACAATCACAACAACAAACGATGCTGTGTTAACGCTTGACAGTGCCAGTGCAACCAGTCAGCCGAGTCTGGTTGTTACAAATACTGCAACACTGCGTGTGTCACTGGCCGGCACAAACGGATTCGCCAAGAACGGCCCCGGCACGCTTGTGCTTGCAGCGCCAAACGCGTTGTCAGGCACACTCACAATTGACACTGCAAGCACAACAGCCAATGAAGGCAGTGTGCGTGTGGCGCATCCGTTGGGGGTGATCAACGTCGGCACGATTCTCATCCGAAACAATAACAACGGCAGCTCGACATTCGAGCTGGACGGTTCAACAGGCAATATTACCGTGCCGGGCAGGCTGACAATAAACTGCCGTAATGTTGATGTACCGGCGATTCGAAGTTTTTCAGGCACAAACACATTCACTGGGTTTATCGGGCTCGAGGTTGGCGGTAACCGTGTGATTTACCAGTGTGACTCGGGTCTTATGGTCTTTGCAGGAACAAACCAGTACATCGGCTCGCTTACGGGTAGCCGGAGCTACATTTTCACCGGTGCAGGTAATCACCTTGTGACCGGGCCAATTCGCAATTCGACAAATGGCGCACCGATTAACCTGGCAAAAATGGGAACAGGCACACTCACGCTCGCCGCTGCAAACAACTACGGCGGTACAACAGCAGTCAGCAACGGCACATTGCTCGTGAATGGAGCGATCAGCAGCACCGGTGCAGTTGTGGTTGCAGCGGGCGCAACCTTGGGTGGCAACGGCACAATAACCGCACCGGTCACAGTTGTCTCGGGCGGCATTCTTGCACCCGGGGTGGTCATCGGCAGATTGACGGTAAACAATTCGGTCACGTTGCAACCCGGCAGCATAACGCGGTTCGAGCTGGACAAGGCGGCAGCCACGAATGACTTCCTGCGCGTAACAGGCACACTCAATCTTGGTGGTGCATTGGTTGTTACAAACATGGAGGGCATACTCGGCCCCGGTGATGCATTTGTGTTGTTTCAAGCCAACAGCGTCGCGGGTAACTTCGGTGCAGTGACATTGCCGGCGTTGAATTTTGGGTTGACCTGGGACACAAGCAGGCTGACCAACGGTGTCCTGAATGTGGTCGCAACCAACCCACCCGCAATTTCAACTGCACAAGTCTCGACCGAGGGTGGCTTCAGGCTTGCCGGGCTGGGCTCCGCAATGCAGCGCTATCAACTTCTTGCCGCAACAAACCTCACGCCGCCCGTTGTCTGGTCGGTGGTGGCCTACACGGTTGCGGACACCAACGGGCTATTCGAGCTGACCGACCTTGAAGCAACGAATTTCACCCAGCGGTTTTACCGTGTCCAAACGGCTCCGTGAGCTGAACGATGAAATCCAAACGCAAAGTACGACGTGCTTTTTGGTTGGTTGCGGTTGTGCTGTTTTGCGCTGTTGGATTTGGCGTTTGGCAGGCGCGGGTGCGCGCCGCGCGTCATTATCCAGACGCGAATTCAGTTGACCAATCCAATACCGGCGCCAACGCCACGCACACGTACGGGTTACAATATGCATCCGATAATGCACCGGCCATCCTGACCACTTCGTTGCCCGCACCGCAACTGCGTCCGCTGCAAGTGGCGCGTCAGAGCCTGTACTTCGAGTGGACCGCTGATAATGCAATGGACACGAATGTCCTCAGGCAAATTGCGCACAATGAACTCGAGTACCAACGGCTGGTTGAAGAAAACGCACGGATCATCCGGCGTCAATTGGTTTACCGCAAGGAAACCATTGACACGATCATACAGCGGCATCGCACGGTTGGCATGCCGGTTAACCAGCTTATGGTGCCGGGTCTGGACGGACAAGAGTTTGTGATCGAGGTAGCCGAAGCCGAGCTGCATCCGTCGGGTCTTGAGGGTGCACTTGCGGGGCGGCTGATGGGTTGTCCGGACTCGATTGTCACGTTGGCATTCAAATGTGGGCGCGAATCGTTTACTGTGATTGCGCCTTCTGCGGGTGTATATCTCCAGGGCGATCCACGTGAGCCGGGCGAAGTTATAGTCAAAAGCATTGACCCAGCAACGTACATCCCCGGCATTTGTGGCACACCATGAACATGCAACTGTATCGAGCAAATCGGGCATTTACAGTCGGTGGCTTCCGAGCCGCACGTGGAGCACTATTGAGTTATGTGCTGATTGCAGTTGCAGTGGCGGTGCATGCCGGCCTTGAATCTGGTGTTGAAGCCGATCTTGCCTGTTGTTACGCGCCGAGTTACGCCGCAAGTGTGGGTGGTGAAGCCAATGCACAGGTGCTGCTGGCAAACGCAGTCATGGGTAACAACGTGCTCCAGCGGCAGAGCGGCACCGGCGCACGAATCCGAATAGCCGGGTATTATCAGTCAACAAATGACCCGGTTGACTGGACCACAACAGGCGGAATGGTGAGTTGGCTGCAAAACAATGATTCGCGTGTGGCTGATGTCGTGGCGTACGGGTCAACTGTTGGGGCTGACCTTGTGCTGTACGTGGTGAAAAACAGCGACTCGAGCAGCGTTGCGGCAGTTGCGTACGAGCCGGGCACATATGCAGTCTATAACCCCGGAGCAGTATGGTACGTGGTTCTTGCACATGAAACCGGCGGGCATAATTACGGTCGTACACACAACGACGGCCTGCTCAATCCCAAAACAATAATGCTGCACAACTATTGCGGCGGCGGTGCGACTCCGCCGTACTTCTATACCAACCCAAAAATCTGGTTTAACAACGTGCAGTTGGTCGGTGACCCAAACAACAACTGTAACATGGGCAACCTTGTCAATGGGGGCGATAATTCATCGCCTAGCCCGCAACCGGTCACAGACAGGCGTACCCGGCCCGCCGCAGGGCCAAACCTGGGCCACGTAGTGTTGCGTTGGGTGTTCACAAACGCACCAGGCGCAGCACCAGCAGGGACAACAAATTTCGATCTTGTCAGTGGTGCGCCGGCAATTGTCCGTGGTAACGGAGCGACTTATACCGGCAAAGCACTCCGAATTCCCGGCGGCACAACAGGCAATGTGCCAATGAACGCGATGTCGGCCTACGTTGATCTGCCGAACGGAATCATCTCGGCGCACACAAACATCACAATCGAGATTTGGGCGGCGTTGTTGTCGTTGCAGAACTGGGGCCGGATTTTCGATTTCGGTCGAACGATACAGGCTGGGGACGGGTTGGGTGCACCGGGCGAATATACCGGTTTGCCCGGCACACCTGCACCCGGCACCACGCAATCGTCTGATAACATCATGCTCAGCGGGTTCATCGGCACAAACATCAACCAGCAACGGTTCGAAGCGCGGCTCAATGCTGGGCCGCAAATCCGACTCGATTCCGGCCTGCCGACCAGCATTGGTGCATTGCACCTTTACACTGTCACATTTACCGCTGGGGCGGGTGCATACGGTGCAACTGGCGGTCGGTGGCAATGGTATCGTGACGGTTGCCTGATCGGTTACCTGGACGTGACAAATCAGCTTGTTGAAATCGAGGACGTAAACAACTGGCTGGGCCGATCAATGTGGAGCGCGGATAACAATGCAAATGCCGATTACTACGAGGTCCGGCTCAGCAATGTTGCACTTTCACCGGGTGAGGTACTGGCCAATTACCTTCTTGGCCCGCACTACTTTGCAAGTGCAACTGTCTGGCTCACAAACAGTGATGCCTCGGGCACAAGTTCGTTCAATGCAACGGGTAACTGGAGCAGTGGCGCGCCCCCAACAAGCACGAATACCTATGACACATTAAACTTTACGCTGCGTACACCGGCTGCAGCCGGGAACTTCACATTTGCCGGTGCGTCGTTGAAACTGTCGGGTGGAACACTGATTTACAAAGGCACAGTAAGCAGCACAATTACCGTATCGAATCTGGTGCTTGACGGTGGCACGGTACATCATGGCGGCTCGGGCACGTGCACAATTGCAGGCAACATCGCGGTCGGCACAAACGGCGGCGCGTTCAATGCCGTTAACAACACGTTCAGTGTCACTGCCGACATTACCGGTGACGGCCCACTGACTTTTCTGGGAAAGGCAACAACTTTGCTCGGCAATAATAACGGTTATAGAGGCAGGATTTACATCGGCAACGGCGCAGCCGGTACGCTGGCGATCAATACGCAGGCAAGGCTCGGCGCAAGCCCGGCTGTGTTCACGCCGGATCAGCTTGTGCTGAATCGCGGTACACTCCAAACAACTGCAACCATGGCACTGGACGACCCGAACCGCGGGATTCTGTTGGACACAAGCGGCGGTACGTTTGATGTAGCAGGTGGCACAACACTGACTTTGGCAAGCGTGCTTTCGAGTCCGGCTACACCTGCGAATGTTGTTGCCGGCGCACTTACAAAGGTCGGGGGCGGCACATTGGTTCTTAGCAGCCCGAGCAATACGTTCAAAGGCACGTTGTTTGTTGATACGGGCAGCACAAGCAGCAGTGACGGTATTGTCCGTGTGGCGAACAACCGCGTGCTCGCAAATGCGCACTCGCCAATTTTCATCCGGAACAACAACAGCGGCAGTTCGACCTTGCAATTGGACGGTACAACAGAGCCGATAACACTGCCGCAGACAATTTCACTCAACGGCCGTAACAATACGGTACCGGCAATTCGGAACATGGCAGGTACAAACACAATCGCAGGTGGCATCAGCATTAACGTTGGGGGCAGCTATTACATCGTTCAGTCTGACGCAGGGCGGTTGAATCTCAGTGGCACAATTTCGTCCGTGGCAACCGGCACGCGTACTTTCACGTTCCAAGGTGGTGGTGACATCTGCATTACGGGCACAATTGTCAACGGTAGCGCGACTGTAAACGTGTTGAAGGCCGGCTCGGGCACGCTCACTCTTGCAAGTGCGAACGCGTACACCGGCACGACAACTGTCAATGACGGCATGTTGCTTGTGACCGGGTCAACCGGGAGCGGAACTGTTACGGTTGCTTCGGGCGCAATTCTTGGTGGCACCGGCACGATCAACGGCCCAGTCACGGTTCAATCAGGCGGTGTGCTTTCACCCGGTAACGTCGGTATCGGCCGGTTAACCGTCAACAATTCGGTTACATTGCAAGCCGGCAGCACAACGCGACTCGAGATGGACAGGTCAACCATGACAAATGACGTGCTGCATGTGACGGGTACGTTGAGCTGCGGCGGTACGCTGGTGCTCACCAACTTCGGCGGCGAATTTGTTCCTGGCGACAGCTTCAGGTTGTTCAATGCTGGCAGTTATTCAGGTGCGTTTGCGGTTTATCTGTTGCCCGAGTTGACTTCCAATTTGGTCTGGAAAACGAGTCGCGTCGCAACAGACGGGTCGCTCTGGGTTGTCAGTACTCTGCCACCCCTAATAACTCAGGTCGGGTTGGCCGGTGACACGTTCATCATGCACGGCTCGGGCGGCACACCGAACTGGACATTTTACGTGCGTGCCACGACAAACGTTGCCCTGCCGTTTGCCGACTGGGACCGGATCGCCACAAACAGCTTTAATGCCGACGGCAGTTTTACTGTGACCAATTACGTTGACCCGGCTGTGCCACAGCGGTTTTACGTGATCGAGATCGAGTGAAAAAGTGCGGCCTTTTTTGCGTTACGTGTTTTTGGGAACATCTCAACAAACCCGTTAATAAAGTGAAGCTTTACACCAAGTTCCAATCCCGCAGGCCATGGCACAGGTCAATTGCACTAGCCGTTGCATTGTGCCTGCTGCCGTGTGCTCGTGGTTTTGGCCAGACGAATTTTGCCGTACTGGCACCGGATGGTGCATGGACATGGTACAACGACCCGCGTGCACTGTTTCACAATGGCATTTTGTATTTTGGGTATGTCCGCGCCGCAGATGGCAAAACTGTCCTGAGCGCGCTTGACCTACAGACAGGGCAACGAACCGATCTATGGACAAGCACGCGAATCGAACGCGATGACCACAATGTGCCCGGGCTGCTGGTTAAACAGGACGGTACAATGCTGGCTGTGTACGCCAGACACGGCACAGACAGGTTCTTCGCTTACAGACTGACCAGCTCGACCAACCCATGCACACCGGCAGATTGGGGGGCTGAGCTTGTCAGTGCTGATACCGGCACGGGCGTAACGTACGCGAACCCGTTCCAACTGCGTGGCGAGTCTGGCCGGATTTACAACTTCGCGCGCAACCTGAATTACAACCCAACGGTTTTCATCTCGACAAACAGTGGGTTAAACTGGTCAAGCCCCCAGATTGTCATTCGCACAGGCACGGGCGGCATACGGCCATACGTCAAATATTGCTCAGATTACAACACGCGTATTGACCTGCTGTACACAGACGGCCACCCACGCGACATAACTAACTCGCTTTACCACATCTATTACCAGAACGGCGCCTTTTACAAAACCGATGGCGTGTTGCTTAAGAACTTTACAAACCTGCCCATCCTACACGACGCAGGCGAACGCGGCACCGTCATTTATCAGTACAGCGATGCACCGCAATCTGACCCGAACCAGTGGATACCGACCGGGCGCGCGTGGTGCTGGGAAATTGCGTGTGATACGAACGGCATGCCAGTCTGCGTGTTCACAGTACAACGTGACAATGTCACCGGCACGAACTGGTACGACGACCGTATTTACTACTACTACGCGCGTTGGACGGGCACAAACTGGCAAAAACAGTTCATCGCGCATGCCGGCCGGCCACTGTACAGTGCCGAAGACGATTACGCAGGTGGGATTTGCATTGATCCACAGGACACGCGCGTGGTGTACATCTCAAGCAATGCACAAGACCCGTTCAATCTGTCTGACACAACAAACGTGCCTTTGCGCGCGAATGCACGGTATGAATTGTGGCGCGGTATAACAACTAACGGCGGCCTGAGTTTCACCTGGCAACAGATCACATCAAACTCGCCCGTTGACAATCTGCGTCCGTACGTACCGCGGCGTAACGGGGGTGAACCATGCGTATTGTGGTTTCGTGGCACTTATACAAGCTACACTTCGTTCAACTGCGCAATAGTCGGGCTGTTCACAACGCCAATACAACAAACCAACCTGGCAACAAGTGGTGTTTGGATTTCTGACGCAGACGGGCTATGGAGCCAAACAACCAATTGGTTGGACAGGCTTGTTGCCGATGGCGAAGGTAACGTGGCCGACTTCAGCACGATTAATATAACGGCCGATCGCACCGTTACATTGGATTCAGCACGCACAATAGGTGTACTCAAGTTCGCTGATACTTCAGGTGAGCAGAATTGGACTCTGGCCGGTACACCAGGCAGTGTGTTGACCCTGGCCGGGCCGGCACCGTTGATCGGTGTGAGTCAAAATGCTGCAACGATCCTGCTCTCCTTGGCCGGTACCACCGGGTTTACCAAGTCTGGTCCGGGTACATTGGTTTTGGCGGCGAGCAACGCGCTTTCAGGCACTGCATATTTCGACACTGCCAGTGCTTCGAGTGACGACGGGTACGTCCGGCTTGCGCATCCGCTGGCGGTGATTGCCTTAGGGACAATTATGCTAAGGAACAACAACAGCGGGCGCTCAACCCTCGAACTAGACGGCGCTCGTGGGAACATTGTTGTGCCGTGCCGCCTCACAATCAGTTGTAGGAACAACGATACCCCGGCTGTTCGGAACCTGTCCGGTACAAATACACTCGCCGGGTTTATCGGGCTTGAGGTTGGTGGGAACCGCATCGTATTCGACTCGGAGGCTGGAGAGCTGATTTTTGCCGGTACAAACATGTACATCGGCTCGTATCAAAATGCGCGCAGTTACGTTTTTACCGGCCCCGGCGATTTCGCTGTAACTGGGCCGATCTTAAACTCGACAAACGGCGCACCAATCAGCCTCGTCAAGGCTGGCTCAGGAACGCTTACCGTAGCGTCTGCGTGCACGTACACCGGTCCGACTACAATCAGCAACGGCACGCTCCGGCTGGACGGCAGCCTGGCAAGCAGCTACGTCACGGTTGCAGCAGGCACACTGACCGGCACAGGCGCAATTGCGGGGGCGGTTACCGTATTGCAGGATGGCCAGCTCGCCCCGGGTGTGTCTGAGTGCGTCGGGCCGATTCGCATTCAAAACACACTGACCAATTTAGGCACAATTTTCGTGCGGCTCGCCAAATCTGATTCGGCACTTACAAATGATTCGGTAACCGGCCCGGTCCGGATTCATTGGGCGGGTGTGTTGCAACTCACAAACATCGGGCCGGGCATACCAACTGTAGGCGACAGGTTCAAATTGTTTGCCGCAACCGGGTACACGGGCTCGTTTGACCAAATCGTGCCGTCCACACCCGGCTCCGGTCTTATTTGGGACACGACACGGCTCTACACCGACGGCGTGTTGGGTATCAGTCTGGGCATTGTTAACCCGCGCATTGTCAGGGTGACAATTGACCGGACAAATTTTGTTGCGCAAGGCATTGGTGGGGCCGCCGGTTACACGTTTACGTTGGTTAGCTCGACCAATCTGGCCATGCCACTCGCAACCTGGTCGGTAAGTGCAATCGGCACATTTGATACAGACGGCAGGTTCGCTTTCACCAACTCGATCACTTTCACTGAACCGCAGAAATTTTTTGCAATTCGAGTACCTTGAGCCGCGCGAGGCTAATCGCATGCGCGTGCCGGTTGTTTTTCGCGCTTTGTGTGCGCGGTGGTACTCGGTTAGAATGTTGCCATGCTTCAGGACCTGACAGCGCAACTGCAGCAGGGCAAAGACCTCGAGGCCGACCAAATCGCGGCGGCGGTAAGCGCGCTTGTGTCTGAAACAATTGCACCTGAAACAAAGGCGGATTTTCTCGAAGCATTAGCCCGCAAGGGCGAAACACCGGATGAAATAGCCGGGTTTGTCCGTGAACTACTTGACCACGCTGTTACACCCGAGCTTGACCCGGACACGCGCAGCGGGGCAATTCTCGATGTGGTAGGCACGGGCGGCGATCGGCTTGGCACGTTCAATATTTCAACCGCAGCGGCTTTGATCTGTGCTGCAGCAGGTGTGAGGGTGGCAAAGCACGGCAACCGCGCCGCAACTTCACAGTGCGGTAGTGCAGACGTGCTCGAAAAGCTCGGCGTACGAATTGATCTTGGCCCGGACGAAGCCGCGCAATGGCTGCGCGAGCGCAGTTTTGCATTTTTCTTTGCGCCGAAGTACCACCCTGCTTTCAAGCACGTTGCTCCGGCACGGAAGTTGTGCGCGCAACGCGGCCAACGCACCATATTTAACTTTTTAGGTCCGCTGTTGAATCCGGCCCGGCCAACTGCACAACTTGTCGGTGTGCCGCGGCCGGAGCTCTGTGAACCGATCGCGCGTGTGTTACAGTCACTAGGTCTGCGCCGTGTAATGGTTGTGTGCGGCAGAATTGAGCGCCTGGATGCCGGGTCGGGCGCGATCGGGCAATCCACGCTGCAGACAACCGAAGTTTACATGGACGAACTTTCGACACTGGGCACGAACACAATTGCAGAGTTCTATCATGCGCATGGTCTCGCAACTTCAGCATTCAGTCCCGCCGGTTTGCCGACTCAACCTGCTGCACTTGCCGATTTGTGCGGGGGTGATCCTGAGACAAACGCACACGTCATACGCTCGATTCTCAACGGGATAGAGCACGGCCCGAAACGCGACATTGTTTTGCTCAATGCAGCAGCAGCGTTGTTTGTTGCAGGCAAAGCCGCTTCAATTAGCCAAGGTTGGGACCTGGCAGTTGAGCTGATCGAAAGCGGTCGGGCAGCACAAAAGCTCGAAGAATTACGCAGGGCATAAGCCCGCGTACGCTGTCCCGGACGGCCAAATCTAGGTCCTCAGTTCTGATTGACGGCGCAAAATTGCGGCTTTACCTACCAAAAACTTGCGATCTCTGTGTCAAACTCATTCGGAAAACGTCCAACGAGGGCCGTTTTATTCCACGCTCGTTATGCTACGGCAAGAGTTTCAATCAGCACGCGTTTTTGAGCGGCACCATGTTTGCGCGCGTTTCGCGTCCGAAAATTGGGCTTGCCAAAAGCTGGGTCGGTGTTTTAATAAAATGTGGCGGTGCGCATATGGCGGAATTGGCAGACGCGCTGCTTTGAGGTGGCAGTGGGGCAACCCGTGCAGGTTCGAGTCCTGCTATGCGCACCAGATTTTGTTGGGAAATCTCTAATGGGCCGTATCTCCGCACACTTCCCGCACGGCTTCACCCAGAGCAAATTGACCCCCGACTGAGGTTTCCATTTGCAGTCCGACACCCCTCAGGCAAAGACAAAAATCCGCTGTAAACTGGCCGGATATCCATTGTACAGGCTTTTGCCTGTGGTGCCTTGTGATAAATGACGTGTCCTGCATAGCTTCAAAAGCTGCGGCGAAGCGAAAAGCTTGACGTTAATGCGGCAAACCGCAGCGCCAGTACTGGCACCAGCCACCCCAAAAAATATCGGGTTTTGACAATTTACCTCGACTGCAACGCCTGCAACTCAAGTGGGTAACCGGGTTTTCTTCACAGTCGGTGCGGTGCCGGATATTGGCGCCTACGCAGGATTTCCCGCAGGCAGGCCGCGTGTGCCACGCATTGCAACTGCATTCTTTAGGTTTAGGCGTTTGACTCTGTTGCTGATGGGGAACATACGGCGTCAGTCTCGCAGTCGTGGGAGCGGCTTGTCTTGAAGCGCGCAGACCGGGTTTCCAGACACTGAACAGCGCGGCACGGTAAAACTAATGTGACCTCACTGGATGTTAGCCCAGATATTTTACGCGGTTTTCGTGGCGCAGATTTGCAAGTCTGCTGTATCGCACCCCCACCGCGCAGGACGAACCTACCGCGCGCTGTCCTCCGCCGACATCATACCGACGGTGAAATCGGCGACACAAAAGGTTTGTGCCGCGGATGCGGGATGCGCCGCGATGGTTTTCGTTGCACTAGCATTGCAAGCTTGTGAAATATCCAGGCCAAGCAAATCCTTTACCGCCGAGACGCTGTTGTGCAGACCGTGGGTATGCCGCCCAGTCCACTGCGCACCGGTGTGGGTTCCGTGCTGACCCGGCGTCTCGGCCGGAATCCTACCGTCCGCGCTCTTACGAGCGCGGCTACGAGCATCTGCAGTGCTGTAGCGGCGGTCTCTGTGACCGCCAGGTTCCGTTGCCCCGCACATTGCCGGACTGTCGTGCTGCACCCATGCTGGGGGAAAACAGACGGCGTTCGCAGAACGCCGCTACAAAAGCTGTTGAGTGGCGCGCGCCGCTCTGAGGCGCAGTAAGGCGCCGTGTGTTCGAGGGTAAGGCTTTATCCAAACCGGCTGCTATGCGCGCTCGGGCTATACCAAACTTTGGCTGACGCGGAAGTCGTGTCAATCAATCGAACCGAAAGCGGTGCTGGAGCACCGCGCTCCAAAAACTTCTCCTCCAATCCTTCACAGTAGAAGCGCAGAGAGTCGGTAGGGCGCGCAGTCCACTGCGCGCCTGGGGTGGTTAA